>Ga0116143_10001905_pt1 | contig 23957 bp, 14 predicted proteins | sample AD_UKC034_MetaG_FD_89745 | JGI IMG/M metagenome (GOLD analysis project Ga0116143, IMG submission 89745) | Active sludge microbial communities of municipal wastewater-treating anaerobic digesters from USA - AD_UKC034_MetaG | ecosystem: Engineered > Bioreactor > Anaerobic > Digestate | place: USA...
AAAACTCTAAGTGCTGAAGCGATTGAAGAACTTTGTTTAATAAATGCAATTAACGAAGGTCGCAAAACACAATTTGTCTCTAAAGAAAGCATAATTTCAAAACTTAATAAATAATTATGATTGTTAAATTTCGCCAAAAATTTGAGCAAGATTTAGAATCTATCAACAATAAAAAAGTCCTTTCTGCTATTGCAAGAGCTATTGAAAGTGTTGAAAATTGCACAAAATTATCAGAATTAAGTAACATTAAAAAATTAAAGGCTTCAAAGGGATATTTTAGAATAAGAATTGGAAATTATCGGATCGGCATTTTTCTTGACAAAGATTGCGTTGAATTTGTCAGAGTATTATCTAGAGATAAAATCTATAAATACTTCCCGGATTAATTAGCAGTTATTTATTCCTAAAAGCTGTTACTCAAACTAGTGCAACTCGCACCGGATTATCTGTAACAAAATTGCAAATTATTCCCCGTTATAACTTAACCTGCAAATTTCAATTTGATGGCCTGCGACAATTTCGTCATCACTTTTGAATTGCCTGTCTCCGGCAAGGTTCAAATAAGCTTCTGTACCTTCAGGAGTTGCAATATAAGAATCGGGAATGCATAGAGCCACAGAAAATTTTGAGAACTTTTCGTCCATTGCATAGACATAACCTCCGTAATCCCAGCCAAATCCGTAAAAACCTATCGCCGAACCATTTAATTTCACCATATCTTCCAGACTCATGCCAACAAACAAACCTGTTATTGATTCATAAGTTTCACCTTCATCCTCCGTTTCTTTCCATTCAACATCGTAAAGACTGTAAGTAGCTTCAACAAAATCAAAATCTGTGTAACCACCCGATTCCTGATCCCAATACACAAATATTTTATGTCTGTAACCCGGGTTTAAAATACTTACTTTATATGGTTCAGTTCCTTCTTCCAGATACCATTCCATTGCAATGACATTCTTTTCTCCAAAATATTCGGCCATTTGATCATGATTTTCAAACTGGACAAAATCTTCAAGATATTTTACTTCATATTTTTGCTTTTCTTCACCGGTATCTGAATCAGCATTTCCATTTTCACTTTTGTTTGATTTACATGTAACAAAACACACAGACACAACTACCATCATCAATAACACAAAAAAAATTTTCATACAATAAAATTTAACATAATACTTCATTTACCTCAATCCACAACTCTCAATTATGGTTATATTTATTCTATATTCTATTCTATACAAATCAGACTATAAAACTACCAGATATACTTTGGAAATTATATACCTTATTAATTACATCACCAAATAAATCGCCGATAGACAACACCTTTATTTTATTCGACAATTCAGTTTTCACAGGAATAGTATCTGTACAAACGACTTCAATAATAGCGGATTTATTAATTCTGTCATAAGCAGGTCCTGATAAGACAGGATGAGTGGCAACCACTCTGACACTTTTCGCACCTCTATCCATCATAATATCTGCAGCCATAGTTACAGTGCCGGCAGTATCAATCATATCATCCATTATTATAACATTTTTACCGCCCACATCACCTATTATCATCATTTCTCCAACCACATTAGCTTTTTCTCGTGATTTATGAGCAATAGCCATATCACAATTAAGAAAATGAGAATAAGCTTTTGCACGTTTTGATCCTCCCATATCAGGAGAAGCAATAACCATATCTTTCAGTCCCAAACTCTTAATATAAGGTACAAATAAAGTAGAAGCATACAGGTGATCAACCGGGACATTAAAAAATCCCTGAATCTGATCGGCATGCAAATCCATTGTCATAACACGGTCAACTTTAGCTGCTGTAAGTAAATCAGCTATAAGCTTTGCCCCTATTGCAACGCGAGGCTGGTCCTTTCTATCCTGTCGTGCAAAACCAAAATAAGGTATTACAGCTACAACTTTATACGCCGAAGCTCTTTTAGCAGCATCAACCATCAACATTAACTCAAACAGATTGTCCACAGGCGGAAAAGTACTTTGAATCAAAAACACAGTGCAACCGCGAACTGTTTCATCTAGACTGGTAATAAACTCGCCATCGCTAAACTTTGTAAAGCTACTTTTACCAACTTCGTAAGTTACAAGACTACTTTTTGGATTACCGGCAGCCAAATGCATTTCTGCTTGTTTTTTATTATATCCTGCTACAATTTCTTCGGCTAAATATCTGCTTGCCGAACCCGAAAAAAATTTTATTGGTGACTGCATTATATTTTGGTTTTTGTTTTGATTACAAAAATACTTTTTTAAGTATCTCTTCAATCTTATAAAATCCTTTTCCAAAAAAAACTTTTCAACAGGTGTTGAAAAATTTTAATGAAACTTACCCTTAATTTAACATCTATTTAAAACAAAAAACCTTAATTTGGTATAATATGTTGATTTGTGTTGATTTCTTTAAACATTTATACTTGCAAAGGTGTTACATTATTGATTATTTTTGTATAATAGAGGGAAATGTTCCCTTATATTTATTATTAATGATAATTGGATTTTTTTGAAATTATTAAACTACATATTTGGAAAGAAAAATTGGCTGCTTGTAGTTGTAGGGGTTGTTGTTGGTGTGGGGTTGAGTATAACATCAAATGCTCAGATTCTTACATTTGAATTCTCAGCACTTTTGGGCAACGAAGCCACAGCTACTTCAAATTCAAATGATGCGAATCTTACAAGTTCTACAATTTCTAGAGGAGCAGGATTAACGGCGGCGGCAAATGCAGGAAGATTTAATGCTACTTATTGGTCACTCACTTCAATTACCAACGCAGTTTCAGGTAACAATTATATGGAATTTACAATTACGCCGAATTCTGGATACCAATTTAGTATTAGTTCCATTTACATTCAAATGCAAAGATCTTCAACTGGCCCTCGTGGAATTGCAATTAGAAGTTCCGTTGATGGCTATTCAACAAATTTGGATCAAGAATATTCAATTTCAGATGTTACAACTACACAAAACTTTACATTTACATTTACTCAAGGAAACTCTTCAACTCCTGTAACATACAGAATATATATGTGGGCTGAAGCTGAAGGAGGATCCGGTGGAATTGGTGATGGATCTGGAAATGATATTGTAGTTAATGGAACAGTTACCTCAGTACCATCAACTCCCACCATCACCCTATCAACATCAACCCTCACAGGTTTCAACTACACCGAAGATGCAGGTCCGAGTACGGAGCAGACTTTTACAGTATCGGGTACAAACCTGACAAATGACATAAGTATTGCAGCATCAACAAATTATGAGATTTCAAAGACTTCGGGTTCAGGTTATAGTTCTCCTCTGACATTTACTCAATCTGGAGGCAGTGTTAGTGAAACTACTGTTTATGTAAGATTAAAATCAGGCTTGAGTACCGGCACTTATAATTCTGAAACAATAATAGCCAGCAGTTCCGGAGCAACCAACAAAACTGTTACCTGCAGTGGTTCTGTAGTTGATTACCCTAACTGGTGTAATGTACATCCTGGAAGTGGAAATATTACGACCGGAGGGGAATTTCTTGTATATGCCCAGGTTTACGAACCAAGTCTTACAGAAGCTGCAGGGCAGGGAGCGGGTGTCACATGCCACATTGGCTATAGTTCATCAAATACTAATCCTAATACCTGGACAAATTGGGTGGCTGCTTCATATTATCAGGACAATGGTAATAATGATGAATACAAAGCAGATATAGGGCCTTCATTACTCCCTGCCGGAACCTATTATGTTGCAAGCCGGTTCTCACTCAACGGTGGAGCAACATATTCTTATGGAGGATATAGTATTGGCGGTGGTGGTTTCTGGGATGGGAGTTCCTATGTTTCTTGTGTTGTAACGGTAACAGCAAATTATCCCGATTGGTGTAATTTGCAATGGCCGGCAAGTGGTTCAATATCTGTTGGTGGATCTTATGATGTTTATGCACAGGTTTACGAATCTGGTGTTACAGAAGCCGCAGGGCAAGGGACAAATGTAAGCGGATGGATTGGTTATAACACAGCAAACACAAATCCCAATACCTGGACAAATTGGGTAGCTGCAACATTTAATTCTCAAAGCGGGAATAATGACGAGTTTAAAGCAGATATCGGCTCAGCTTTACCGGCTGGGACATATTATTATGCTTCAAGGTTTAAAGTTAATCCTAATGCAAATGAATATAAATACGGTGGTTATAACTCAGGCGGAGGTAATTTCTGGGATGGATCCTCGTATGTATCCGGAGTACTAACGGTTACTGCACCCGGAGGTTGTGCAGATGATTTGTTTATTTCAGAATATATTGAGGGCAGTAGCAATAATAAGTATATTGAAATTTACAATGGAACCGGAAGCAGTGTTGATTTGTCTAATTACGATTTGGTACAATATAATAATGGTTCGGCTACGGTATCATACACATTATCTCTATCTGGCACTCTTACAGACGGAGACGTTTATGTAATAGGGAATTCGTCAGGAACACTATATACTCCTGATTTATCAACCTCATCTAATGTTATGGGTTTTAATGGTGATGATGTTATTGCTCTTAGACATAGTAGTGTAAATATAGACATTATTGGAAAAATTGGTCAAGACCCTGGAACAGAGTGGGGTTCCGGTGTAACATCTACAGCTGACAATACACTAGTAAGGAAAAACACAATTCTTGGAGGTGATAGTAATGGAGCTGATGATTTTGATCCTTCAAATGAATGGAACGGTTACGCTCAAGACAACATATCCGATTTAGGTTCCCACACCATGATCTGTCCTACCGGTACTTCAACAATTACAGCTGGAGCTGGTTCTGAACCTGCAACAATTTCTTCACTTATTGATACACAGGGTGAAGCAGTATTAAATTTTGATTTTACTGTCACAGATGACGGATCCACGCCTGCTACTGATGCACTTAATACTTACATAAGTAAAATTATTATCACACAAGGCACAGGAAACGACATATCAGATTGGACTCAAGCAATAGCAGGAGCATTAATTACTGATGGAACAGCTACACAAACTGCAAACATTGCAATTAATGCTACAAATATTACCATTTCGTCTATTGCTCATGCAGGAGGTTCTGATTTAGGTTATATTGCAGATAACGGAGCAAAGACTTATACATTAAAAATTTGGCTTAAATCTTCTCTTGGAGGAACTTTGCCTTCAAGTATTGACGGATTGAATTTTGTATTTCGCGTTCAGGATTCGGACATTGACCTTGATGGTGGAAGCGGATTTGAAGAAGATCAGGATCAAAATTCAGGGTCAACTAAAAATGCTGTTGCAGTTGTTGCAACAGAGCTTATTTTTACAACAGGAAAACCACCCACTACAGGCAGTCCTGCGACAAATTTTCCTGTCAGAGTAAGTGCGGTTGATGCCAACGATAATATTGATCTTGGGGCAACAAATTCAATAACACTTACTAAAGAAAGCGGTAGCGGTACATTATCATCCGCATCTGGTCTTACAAAAAGCCTTTCTGCCGGAGTTTATGAGTGGTCTGATTGTCAATTCAACCTTGCAGACACTTATAAAATTACTGCAACAACGACAGGACTCTCTGATAACAATGTTACTTCATGGGATATTGTTATTGCTTATAATGCAAATAGTATCATTATATCAGAAATGTGCGATCCGCTTAATAATTATGCAACAAACAGATATATCGAAATATACAACCCGACAAATTCAACTATTGACCTTACAGGCTGTAAAGTAGAAGCTATCGGTAATGGATCTGTTATACATACATGGAATCTCAGTGGAACAATAGCATCATGTACAGCTAAAACCTGCGGTGATGATGGAAACACGGCTTTTACACCTGATTTTATAAGTGCTACATGGAGTAGTGCCAACACTGATTGGAATGGGAAAGAAGGAGATGGGGCAAGATTTAAAAATTCAAGTTCAACAATTGTAGATAATGCCGGTTCTCATGGCAATTTTGAGAATAAAACAACAGTAAGAATTGCCTCAGTAACTGCCCCTACTACAAGTTTCTCTTCATCGGAATGGACTTCAACAGCCGTTGCTGATGCAGGGTCAGGGGCTTCTACACCTGCAACCCATATATGTAATTCCTGTAATTGTTCAGAACCTACAACAAATTCTACTTCACTATCATTTTCAAATATAACTGCTACAACTATTGATGTTTCTATTGAAACCCCCGGCGATGGCTACTATCGTATTATAGTTGCGCGTCAAGGCTCTGCTGTGAGTTTTACACCAACTGATCTTACTACTTACGATGCAAATTCTGTTTTTTCGGATGCTACTGATCTTGGGTCCGGCAACAAAGTAGTTTATAGTGGTACAGGTACTTCAGTTACTGTAAGTGGTTTAAACGGTAATACAACTTATTATTTTAAAGTATTTGAATACAACTGTTCCGAAGGCTACGAAGATTATTATACCGGTGGAACTATACTGGCAGGCAATGCTACAACATTAATAAGCCCTGTTACAAATCTGCAAGTATTATGTCAAACAAACAGTACCGCTACAATAACATGGACTGCTCCGGTTGGAGATTATACCGGAGTAATTATAGGAGTAAGAAATTCTACTTTAGTTCCCCATACTATTAGCAATAATGCAAGTAGTTATACTGCAGATAGTGAGTTTGAATCTGGCACACAATACGGTTCGACAACACCATACAGCTACGTAGTTTATAAAGGCACAGGAACAAGTGTAACAGTAACAGGTTTAACTCAAGGGCAGGCATACACCATAAAAGCTTATACTTATAAAAATGAAACAGGTTCGGTTTGGTCAACTACTCCCACTACCAGTATATCTGCATTGAGTACTGCAGATGTAACAGAAAATTTTGTTTTAACCGGAAACTCACAACTTCAACTACAATGGACTAATCCCAATAGTGCATGCTTTGATGAAGTCATGATAGTGTGTAACGCAGGTTCTGCCATTACTACCCAACCAACAGGTGACGGATCATCATACACAGCAAATCTTGCTTTTGGCTCAGGAACGGCTTACGGTACCGGATATGTTGTTTACAAAGGGACATACTCACCACAAACTGTAACTGGCTTAAGTAACGGAACAGAATATTGCTTTACATGGTTTGTTCGTAATGGTACTTCTTGGTCAACAGGCGTAAGCAATTGTGAAACACCAACAACGGTTACAATCCTTCAACCCGGTGATTTGGCTATAGTTGCTGTTAACACCCAAGCCACAAGCTCTGGCTCGGCAGATGAAATATGTTTTTTCACATTTAAAGATATAACAGAAGGTACAAGCATTGATTTCACAGATAATGGTTACGAAAGATTATATGAAGGGTTATGGGCTTCTTCTGAAGGTACCATAAGAATGACTCGTTCAGGAGGTGGGACAATTCCGGCAGGTAACGTAATTTGTTTTCAGGGAATGGGATATACACAATCCGGTTTTAGTATTTACAATTGTGGCAATGCAGATGACGAGAACTGGACTATTACATCTATAAATTCTGTAGGCTCTTTGAATGGTTCTTACGACCTTAACGTTGATGATCAGATTTGGATAATTCAAGGAGGAGCCTGGGCAAATGGAGGATCAATATCTGCACATGAAGCAACTTATTCGGGCAATGTTCTCTATGGTTGGACTGCAACAGGATGGGAACCAGCTCCCGGATATGACGACACAAAAGGTTCAACTTTATACCCATCAACTGAATGCTTTATGACTAATGTATCTGTTGCAGCAAACCATAGCAAAGTAAAATACGTCGGCGAGACAACTGAAACAAGTCAGTTTAATTGGATTGGAAGAATTAATGACGATACAAACTGGCTAGGATTTGCAGACAATACTACTTATTTTGCAACGAGAAATTATTCATCTACTTGTTACGAATTCACAAGCAATCAATCAATAGGTGACATTAGCGGTATTTGGACCGGGGCAGCCAACGAAGACTGGTTCGATTGCGGGAACTGGCAAAATCTTAGAATTCCGATTGGAAACACAAATGTACTAGTTTCAGGAGCTGTTAGCAATGATATAACAGTTGATGACGGAATAATCTCACAACCTGAAGCAGTATGTAATAATCTGACAATAGAAACGGACGCATTAGTTGGAGCAAATCCCGTTAAATTAAAGGTAAATAATTCTAATAGTGTATTAAGAATCTATGGTAATATGGAGAATAATCAAATTATTCAACATACTGCAGGAGAAATTTATTATTATGGCGATTTTGAAAATAATGATACATATACCCATACTACAGCAGGCATAGCAATATTTGAAGGATCAAGCCCTCAAACGATTACAGGAGCCACAACATTTTATAATTTAAAATTGAATAATACATCTACCGGCGTAACAATTGCTAATAATATTACAGTAAATAATATATTAACTCTAACTGATGGGCTAATTAATACAGGTACAAATATGGTGATAGTCGAAAATAATTCGACATCTTCGGTAACCGGGCACTCAACTGAAAGCTATATAAATGGCAATTTAAGACGCAAAGTAGCTGCAACAGGAGAATACGATTTCCCAGTTGGAACTTCATCATATTTTGAGTTGGCAAAAATTCTCCTCACAAGTTCATCAGTTACTTATTTTGATGCAAAATTCACAAATCCGCACACAGGCACGACATTACCAACTTCTCCTTACTTAACTGTTGATGGAACAGAACTGACAGAATTACTTGATTACGGCTTCTGGACTATAGCACCGGTCTCCGGGACTTCAACTGATTATGACATTACATTGACTTCACGAGGGCATACAAACGGTGGAGAAATTGCTACTCAGCATACAATTGTAAAAAGAGACAATTCTTCCTCCGACTGGGCTTCATACGAAGATAATCATGATAATTCAACTCAATCAGGAACAGGCACAGATCCAATTACTGCCAAACTTACAAACATGAACGGATTTTGTGATGCAGCAATAGCTAAATCAAAAGAATTCCCTTTACCGGTAGAACTATTGTATTTCAAAGCTGATGTCATAAATAAAACCGTTTTGCTCGAATGGGTAACTTTGTCAGAAATCAATAATGACTATTTCGAAATTCAGCGTTCATATAATGGCATAGATTTTATGCAAATCGGCAAATTATACGGTGCAGGTAATTCAAATAATAAAAACTATTATTACTTTACAGATGATGATCCTCTATTCGGAATATCATATTACCGACTAAAACAAAGCGATTTCGACGGAGTATTTTCATACAGTAAAACTATTTCTGTTTTGTTAAAATCTGAAAAATCTCTAAACGTTAGTTGTTTATATAATCCTGATTATGCTGCAACATTGTTAATTGACAACCCTTATGGTGGCAATCTCAACATTAGGATAACTGATATGTCCGGAAAAATAATTAGATCTGACATATTTTATTATATAGATAATCCCGTTACATTAAATATTGATAAAACAGGAATAAGTCCCGGATTATACATTTTTAATGTCTTAATAATTTTGAATCTGTTACGGTTAAAGTAGTTGTTTATTAATTAAAATATGAGTAGAACTGTGACAAATGATTTTAAAAATTTTTATAACAAAGCTATTTTTTAATAAAATCAAAAAAACTATGAATTCAATTAAACTTATTTTTACAACTCTAATTCTTGTATCATTTTCAACAGCATCTTATTGTACTGATCATTTTACTGAAAGTTTTACCAGTGGGCCCAGCGATTTTTACACAGGCAATCATACATACAGCAGTGGTCTAACATGGGAACTTATAACTGTCAAGGGTGAAGCAGCAGCATATTCGGTCGGTGGTATAGGTAGCGCAGCAATTTTTCAGGCAAATTCAACATCATCAATCATTTCGCCATCTGTTAATACTGCTGGAACAATTACATTTCAATATCGTGAGAAAAATGATATAGGTGGTGGAAGTTTTACTGTTCAAAAATCAGTTAGTGGTGGTGCCTTTGTTACTATTGCTACGCAAAACTTTTCAGGAACTACTTACCAAACATTTAATTTCACCATTAATGATAATAGCAATGATATAAGAATTAAAATTGTTGCGAGTAATCCCTCAACATATTTAATTGTTGATGAATTGACAATTACAGCACTATCAACAGAGCCTGAATTAAATGTTTCTCCTGCATCATTATCCGGATTTATTTATATCGAAGGTTCAGGACCTTCTTCTGAACAAACTTATAATTTAAGTGGTAGTTTTCTGACCGGATACCCTGGAGACATTACAGCCAATGCACCAACGAATTACGAGATTTCATTAAGCTCAGGTTCAGGTTTTGCCAGCTCATTGAACATTCCTTATACTTCAGCTACTCTATCAACAACAGTTATTTATGTAAGATTAAAAGCCGGATTATCAGCCGGTACTTATAACTCTGAAACAATATCTCATTCGGGTGGTGCAGCTTCCACAGTAAATGTAACCTGTAGTGGCTCAGTTTCTGAAATACCACCTCCTGCCCTGGTTGTAAATCCTTCTACACTTAATGGATTTACATATGTCATTGGAAATGGACCCTCAGCTTTTCAATCTTTTGTATTAAGTGGAACTTATCTTACAGGATATCCTTCAAATATAACTGTTTCTGCTCCGACAAATTATGAAATATCTTTAAGTTCAGGCAGTGGTTATACAACAAACCTGAATATTCCATATTCTTCCGCTACTCTTAATTCTACAACTATTTATGTAAGGCTAGTAGCAGGACTGGTTACTGAAAACTATAATTCAGAAACAATTACTGTAAATGGAGGTGGCGCTCCTGAACAAACTGTTACCTGCAATGGAAGTGTAACAGATGTTCCACCTGCAATATTGTCCATTAATCCTTCTATTCTCTCAGGATTTTCATATACAGTAGGTTCAGGTCCATCAGGTGAACAATCATACAACCTTAGTGGTACTAACCTCACAGGTTATCCGGCAAATATTATCGTAACTGCTCCAACAAATTATGAAATTTCTTTAAGCTCAGGAAATGGATATACAACTAGTCTTAATATTCCATATTCTTCAGTAACACTTAATTCTACAACTATTTTTGTAAGATTAAAAGCTGATTTAATTGTTGGAACTTACAATTTTGAATTCATTACAAATTCTGGTGGTGGAGCTACCGATGTTGATGTAACATGCAACGGATATGTTTTGGAAGAATCTGAAGATCCTTGTCTCGCCGAAGATTTTAGCGGATTTACTTCGGGCACACACGAAAGTCCTGCTACAACTGACATTTCAGGTTCGCTTGATACTTATACACAAACTAATGGCTGGACTGGCTTAAAAATCTACTCTGCAGGAGGTGAAATTAAATTAGGTACGGCTTCTGCCAATGGTTATATAATTACTCCAACTATAGATTTATCGGATGGTGGCTCTTTAAGTTTTGATTACTCCAAATGGGCCAGTGATGCTTCTGTTGTTCAAGTTTTTCATGCTTCTGACGGTGTTAATTTCGTTCAGGTAGGTAGTGATATTACTCCTGAAACAGATTTTCAGAATGTTTCTTTGGAAATCTCTGAAGGCACAGCTTCATCTAAAATAAAAATCGGAACTAATGTTAAAAGAGCTTATCTTGATAATATTGAAGTTTTCTGCGGAGGCTCTGCACCTACCCCTTTATTATCAGTTACACCGAATAGCTTAAGTGGATTCAATTACATCGAAGGTTCAGGTCCATCTTCAGAACAGTCTTTCGCTTTGTCAGGTACAGATATGAATGGTACTGATGTAACAATCACTCCTTCTACAAGTTATGAGATTTCTCTCACAAGTGGAACAGGATTTCAAAGTACTCCAATTACACTTTCCAGTTTTAATGGAAATACCACAACAATTTACATTCGCTTAAAAGCAGGCTTACAATTTGGTATTTACAATTTGGAGCTTATAACAATCAGTGGTGGTGGCGCATCTGAGGTAATAGTAACTTGTAACGGATATGTTGAGGAACTACTAACTCCCGAATTATCTGCAAACCCTTCTGAATTATCAGGATTCGATTACATCGAAGGTTCAGGTCCATCCTCAGAACAGTCGTTCTCTTTGTCAGGCACAGATTTGAATGGAACTGATGTAACAATCACTCCCTCTACAAGTTATGAGATTTCTCTCACAAGTGGAACAGGATTTCAAAGTACTCCAATTACACTTTCTAGTTTTAATGGAAATACCACAACAATTTACATTCGCTTAAAAGCAGGCTTGCAATTTGGTATTTACAATTTGGAGCTTATAACAATCAGTGGTGGTGGTGCATCTGATATTACAGTTGGTTGTAGCGGATATGTTGAGGAATTACTAACTCCAGAACTTTTTGTAAACCCAGCAACTCTTGAGGGTTTTACATACTTATGGGGCGAAGGTCCTTCTGTTGAACAAAGTTTTGTATTAAGCGGAAGCAATTTGAATGATGATCAACTAACTCTTACTCCTCCTGCAAATTATGAAATATCTTTAAGTCAGGAAACAGGCTATCAAAGCGATCCAATTATTTTTAATTCTTTTAGCGGAGATGCAACTACAATTTATGTAAGATTAAAATCTGGACTCGAAATTGGAGAATATAATTCAGAAATGATAAACATTTCGGGAAGTGGAGCTTCAGATGTGACAGTAATCTGTAATGGATATGTTGACATTAATGAAAACATCCTATTATTCAATTCTTCTGATAATTGTATTATTTATCCTATACCGTTTTCTGATATATTAAACATAAGTTTTAATGAATTAAACAATAATAAAGTCTTTATCGAAATTTATGATGTCCTCGGAAAAGTCATTTATCATAACACATTTTCAATTAAATCAGAAAGATTGGAAACAGCAATAGACCTACACAATCTGAATACAGGGATATACTTTTTAAGATATAAAAACGGTAACGATACATTTGTTAAAAAAATTGAAAAAAGATAGCTGTAATTAAAACTTTACTATTATTCAATTTTGTAATACAATACACTAACCAGATTTGTATATCGTGTTAGCATACTAAAAATTTAATCCGCTCATCTCAATAATTAATAGTACTTTTGCGACTTGAAATAAATTTATGATACATTCATTTGAAAACTACGGGCTGAGTGAAGATATTCTTGCAGCTATAAAAGAATTAGATTTTAATACTCCTACTCCAATACAAGAAAAAGTAATACCTCATCTACTCGAAACAAAACAAGATCTTGTTGGACTTGCGCAAACAGGAACAGGAAAAACTGCTGCTTTTGGATTACCTATTTTACAACAAATTAATTATAATGATAATCATACTCAATGCATTATAATTAGTCCGACACGCGAGCTGTGTGTACAGATTGCAAAAGATATGACGAATTATGCCAAATACATTCCTGCAGTACGCATTGTTGCAGTTTATGGAGGAGCATCAATCGAAAATCAAATCCGTGATTTAAAAAAAGGCTCACACATCATTGCCGGAACTCCCGGAAGAGTTCTTGATTTAATAAAGAGAAAAATACTAAAAATTGACAAAATTTCATTTTTAGTTCTTGACGAAGCTGACGAAATGCTTAATATGGGTTTCAAAGAAGATATTGATTTAATTCTTGAAACCACTCCCAAACACAAACAAACTCTTCTATTTTCGGCTACAATGCCTCCCGAAATTATGAAGATTGCCGAAAACTATATGGTCAATCCTTTGGAAATTTCTGTAGGAAATAAAAATTCAGGTGCAGAAAATGTAGAGCATTTCTACTATCTGGTAAATGCAAAAAACCGCTATCTGGCACTAAAACGTATTGCCGATATAAATCCTGATGTTTACGGTATTGTTTTTTGTCGTACACGAAAAGAAACTCAGGAAATTGCAGACAAACTAATTGAAGACGGATACAATGCAGATGCCTTGCATGGTGATTTATCGCAGTCGCAACGAGATCATGTTATGCAAAAGTTCCGTAGCGGACACTTACAGCTACTTGTTGCTACAGATGTCGCTGCCAGAGGTTTAGATGTTAATAATCTTACTCATATTATCAACTATAATCTACCTGACGAAAGGGAAGTCTATATTCACCGAAGTGGTCGAACCGGAAGAGCAGGCAAAAAGGGAGAATCAGTGTCTATTATTCACAGCAAAGAATTACACAAAATAAGAGAAATAGAAAAAACATTAAAAAGACCTATTACACGAAAACAAGTGCCAGAAGGAAAAGAAATCTGCATGAAACAGTTAATGAATATGATTGACAAAATTGAAAAATTAGAAGATATTGATAATCAGATTCATGATTTTTTACCAATGATTTTGAAAAAGTTAAGTTGGATTGAAAGGGATGAACTGATAAAAAGATTTGTGTCGGTTGAATTTAATCGTTTTCTAACATATTACAAAAATGCTCCCGATTTGAATATTAATGAAAAATCTGATCGTAACGACTCTTCAACAAACAGAAGAGAAGGAAAAAGAGAACGAAATAGTGTAAGTGCAAATTTTACAAAGTTTTTCTTAACTTTGGGTGAAAAAGACGGATTGACAAAATTAAAATTGATGGACCTTATTAATAGCAATGATAGTCTTGCCGGAGCTGAAATAGGGAAAATCGAAATTCTTGCCGGATATACTTTTTTCGAGATGGAATCTGCTATGGAAAATTTGGTAATCAAAGCTTTTAATAATAAAAGATACGCAGGTAAAAGGCTTAAAGTGGAAGTAAAAAACGACAGCAGACGTAAATCGGGTGGGTTTAACAAAAGCAGCGATGACAGAGGTGGATATAAAAGACGCGATGACAATACTGGCGGATACAAAAGACGTAGCGATGACAAAGATAGTAGAAGTAGGAATAGCGGAAAATGGGGAAGATAAAACAAAATAATAATATTTGACGAAATAAATTTAAGTTTTCTACAAGTCTATCTTGAGCTAAAAAACATATTTTTAGCTATTAATAATAAAATTATTCCATATATTTTGTTTACCCTAGCCTTTTAATAGATTTTTATATTTTTGCAATATAAAATCATGTATTATGAACTGGTTTGTTTTTTGGATTGCAGTATATACCATACTTTTAGTTGCATTGACTTTAAAATATGTAAGAAAAAAAGACTTTGACGGATATTTAATTAACAACCGCAAAACTAAGCTATTACCCTTACTTTTTACTACTCTTGCAACTTTTGTCGGTGGTGGTGTAAGTATGGGACTTATTGCCATGGGCTACGCTTCAGGTTTTGCAGCTATTGCAATTGGCATTTCTTATGTGCTTGGTTTTTTTATTCTTTATTTCTTCGCAGCAAAAATTCGTAAAATAGGTGCAGAAAAAAATATCTATTCATTTGCCGAATTCCTAAACAAAGCATACTTGAAAAATCACAAGTTGTCAACTTTTCCTAAAGCTTTTTCAGGTCTGATAAGCGGAATAAATATCCTTATTTTCTTTTTTCTAACAGCAGCTCAATTCGTTGGGATGGCAACACTTTTACATTATGCTTTTAATGTAGGCTATGTTTGGGCTGCAGGGATTTCATTTATTGTAGTCATCTTTTATACTGCTTTTGCAGGATTATCAGGAGTTATTGTTACCGATTTTATTCAATTTATTGTAATAATATTAATGATAATTACAATATTTATTCCCGGGGTATGGAACGACACAAACGGGTTAGAAAGTCTGAAACAGCTTCCTGCATCTTTTCTTAACGGCACCCACGAAGGATGGATATTTTTAATTGGCTTACCTATTCTTTTAAGCCCATCTGTCCTTACACGAATGGACATTTGGCAACGAACATTGGCTGCAGGTAGCGAAAAAATTGCAAAACGAAACAGCATTTTAAGTGGATTTGCAATGTTGCCTTTTTATATAATTTTCCCTTTGGTTGGAATGGCTTTGCGTGTTGATTTTGGTACCGACATTGACCCAAATCATGCAACTCACCTATTTTTGGAGAACAACACAAATGCAATCTTCCTCGGATTTGCTGTGGTTGGTTTGCTGGCAGCTTTGATGTCGTCAGCCGACAGCTTCCTTAATATTGTTGCAATGACTGCTGTCAGAGACTTCTCGTCGTGGAAGGATGAAAATTTGTCAAAAGAAAAAACCTTTAAATTTGTAAGAATTGCTGTTGTGATATTTGGAGCTGCTGCTCTTGGAATGGCATTGTATATGGCTGATATTGTTGAGCTTTTTATTGCAGGAATTACTTTAAATATTTTATTTACACCGGTTACTTTACTCGCTTTAATTAAAAATGATGTGTATAAATACAAATTTGCTGCTTTTGCAAGCGTGCTTGCTGGTGTAATTGTTATTGCTGCACTATTTATCTATGGATTTATTAGTAAAGACAGCGGAATACTCAAAATTGCCTTTGTACCGGCTACAATAGTGGCTACAATAACTCTGTTTGTTGGAATTTGGATTGGAAAAAGGACAAAAAAGCATAGATATGATAATTAGTTCAGAATTTTATTATTTACAATTTCTGCAGCCAATAATATAACACTTGATTTAATATAATATGCATAGAAAACTACTTTTTTTGATTTTAATTATTCCTATCGAATTCGGATATAAACTGTATGCTCAAGAAAACCCAATAGTTTTAAAAGATATAGAAATTTCATCCATGAGAAATGACCAGCTTTTAAAAAATAGCCCAGAGCTAATTAGAGTAATAACTTCGACTGAAATAAGAGCATTGAATTTAAGTAATGTTTCGGATATTTTAGATTACGTTGCAGGTGTAAATATTGAAACCGGAACAGGTTCGGGGTTTGCCAATCGGGGTATTGCAGCAATGAATGGAATGCCAGCTCAATATACATTGGTTCTGCTAAATGGAAACAGAATTCTTAGCGACCATATTCATTCAGGGCAAAATATCAACTTTATACCTGTTGAAGAAATCGAAAGAATAGAAATAATTAAAACTGCCTCATCCGCACAATACGGTAGTGATGCAATTGCAGGAGTAATAAATATTATTACCAAAACCGCCGACACAAAATCTGCTGCTACTTTTTTTGGTGAATATGGTTCTTACAAAACATATAACACCGGAGCATCTGTTCAGTCTATGACAAATGAAAAGACCGGGGTTTATACTTTCATAAATTACAAAGAATCGGACGGAATTCCATTACTTGCACCTGCAAATCGAATTGGTAAAATGGGATACAACTCCCTAAATCTCACACAAAGATTTACATCAAATATTGGCAGCTCTCTAAAAATTGATGCCTGGATAAAATACATTGACAGTAACATGCAATATAAAGATGAGATGAACGAAAGTTTTATGTTTATGCCTAATATCAACCTAAAATACACAATAAACGACAAATCTTTTATTTCTACAAAACTTGCTTTCTCTAAATGGAATAGCGAAACAAGTCTGGAAAATAATGAAATCTTCAGACCTGAAATTTTTTACTTTTTAAAATTAAGTAACGACAATAATATAATTGCAGGGACAGACTTATCAGTAAACAGTTTTACAAGGAGTGCTGTTGAGTTACATATACAAAGAATGATTGGTTTCTTTATTCAAGACGAGCATAAATTTAATGAAAAGCTATCAGCATTAGGCTCTATAAGAGTTGACAAACTACAATATTCATCAATGGTTTTCACTCCAAAACTTGCCTTGATGTACAACTTAAATCAAGATTTAAAAATTCGTGCATCAGTTAGTCGTGGATACCATGCCCCATCAGTTCAGGAGTTGTACGAAGTTGGATATGGTCATGGAGGAACGGCTTTCCGTTTCGGAAATCCTGATTTAAAACCTGAATACAGCACATCGGTTGGTTTGGGTCTTGACTACAGCAAAAACAACAAATTTTTTATAAATTTAAGCGGTTTTTACAGCAATATTACCAATATGATTGTTCCTGTTTACTCCGGACCATGGGAACAAGATACGACCAAAGACGTGTGGATGAGAAAAAACATTTTGGAAGCACAGATAATTTCTGCTGAAATTAGTGCTAGTTGGTATATTACAAACAACTACAATTTACTGCTCTCTTACAATTATGCAGACAATATTGCAAAATCAGAAATAAGTCAAAAACTTCCGTATAATCCGGGTCAAAGTTTAAATATACGTTTTACGGCAAAACAAAACATTGGCAATAATCTCATAATTTCTGAATATGTAAGCATGCGTAGTGTTTTTGGACGCAGTGCATGGAACTGGAAACCTGAGACAGGTTCGGAGCCAACAAATCCTTTTGGACTAACAACAGAACTTGCCGACTATCAAAAACTTGATGCAGGAATAAACCTTTGCTTTGCAAAAAAATACAATATTTATTTCAATATAGGAAACATTTTAGGACAAGATATCGAAAACCTCGATGATGCATATACTGTTATTGATGGAGAACCGGTTTATAAAGTTGGAGTAAAATTCAATTTATATTAGAGGGACGGTGGCTTCGAGACGCAACTCCCTAAGGTCGTTGCTCCTCAGCCACCTTATATACTGCTAAGAAAGATTGTTGGATGTATAGGGGAATGAGGAAAAGCGACTACAAGGAGCTTTGTCTCCAAGTCCCCGATTAAAAAATTATTTATCTTTACAACATGAAGTGTTATATGTATATACTTGAATGTTCTGACGGTTCATATTACACCGGTAGTACAAAAGACCTTAAAAGGAGACTCGAACAACACCAATCCGGAGAAGGAGCTAATCATACAGCTAAAAGATTACCTGTAAAACTAGTTTATTACGAAGAATACAAGAGAATAGATTATGCTTTTGACAGAGAAAAACAAGTTCAAGGCTGGAGTAGAGCAAAAAAAGAAGCTCTGATATTTGGTCATTTTAACGACCTTCCTGAATTAGCAATCCCTTACCGATTTAGAACTAAAGAATAGATATAAGGTGGCTTCGAGGAGCAACTCCCTAATGTCGTTGCTCCTCAGCCACCTTATATACTGCAAAGAAAGATTGTTGGATGTATAGGGGACTGAGGAAAAGCGACTACAAGGAGCTTTGTCTCGAAGTCCCCGTCTTACACACCCTTCACATTACCATACTTATCAAAAATCTTAACATTTGCATACCACAAGCTAAGAGTCAGCGACAAAACACATCCTACAAAAATTGCAATCATAATCATTATTTGATATTTTATAGCAGTTGCCGGTGATGCTCCACCGAGAATTTGACCTGTCATCATTCCGGGCAAAGATATCAACCCCATTACCGACATTCCGGCAAGTAAAGGATTTATACCCTTTACCAAAGCTTCCTGAATAAATGGTCTGATTGCTAATTTTTGACTTCCACTATTTGTTAAAACAAAATAGTAAAGCTCTCTTTTTTGCTTTAATCCATCGAAATAAGTGCTTAACCCAACTATATTATGATTTAGAGAATTACCTAAAATCATTCCCGAAATAGGAATAAAATAACGAGCATCAAATACATAATCCAATCTAATAATCAAGCCTAAAAAAAAGCCGTCAATAATAACTAATGAAAACAATACTGCCAGTGAAAATGGAATAAAAAATGTTTTTGCACTAACTTTTATTCTTTTTATGCTAGTTCCGGCACTTATTAAAATCATAACAATTACCCAAGCTGAGTTTATCCAAGCATTATTAAGCTTAAAAATCCACTCTAGATAAACAGCAACAAGAGCTAATTGAACAATCATTCGCAAGCTGCTAATTAATAAATCTTTTACCAGCCTAACACGATAGTACAAGAATATTGCAATCGGAATAATCATCACCGAAAACCCGATAATCAGGTTCAACAATTCTATATCTTGAGTTGATCCTTTCATAAATTAATAATTTTATCTGCACTTTCTATCCAAACCGGATTATGAGATGCCGAAACAATTGTTTTATTTTTCAGATTTCTTATAACTTTTAGTAATTCTTCAGTTGATTCTGCATCAAGCGAAGCTGTAGGCTCGTCCATCAAAATTATTTGGCGTTCAAGAGATAAGCAAACAGCTACTATCAGCCTTTGTTTTTGTCCGCCACTCATTTGATCGAACTTTCGTGTATAAAATTCCTTTTCCAGTCCCATTTGGCTGCAATAATCCAAAATCAAATCATGTTTACTCTCAAACCCCAACATTTTTACAAGATCGGAGCCATTATCCACAGGCAAATGAATATTTTGAGGGATATATGCCAACTGCGACCTAACAGCAGCAATATTTTCAGCATTTAAACCTAATCCATGAACTGCTATCTCTCCTTTTTGTGGCAAAACATATCCCTGAATAAGTTTTAAAATAGTTGACTTACCCTTACCAGATGCTCCTGCAAAACAAGTATGTTGATTGATTTCGATTTTCGCCGAAAAATCTACGAATACAGGTTTATTATCAAAATTGAGAGATATGTTTTTGAATTCAATCATAATGTAAAACCTATTTTCTGCAAAAATAAACTAATCACAAACAATAATAACATCAATTTACTATTTTTGTCTAAAGCTTTGAAAAACTCATGGACGACAAATTACAAATATGGCTGGCAAAAATGAATCCGGCTGCAAAAGTTACTTACGAACAGGAATCATTTTGTCTTACAAGCGAAGAAATTCAATCACAATTTTGCGACTCCAATTATTGGCACTCAACAGGACAACCCAGCTCTTGGTTAGTTCAATCTATAGTATCAAAAGTAAAGTATAAATTCAGAGGTAAATTGCCACGTAATAAAGCGATTGAACTATCTGCATTTATTCTGCAAATAAGTACTGCTGAAATTGAAAGTGCTCTGGACTGGAACGCAAATTATAATGCCTGGCACGATGGAAGAAGCGTTGAGGACTGCCATGTTTGGTTGAAGGATGAGTGATTTTATTCTTTTACTACAATTTTATCTTAACTCCCCCCATTACTGCAATTCCCGGAGCCGGAACATTGGCAATATCAAAATATTCAGTGTTTGTAAGGTTGTAACCGCTTATATAAATATCAAATTTATTAAATTCGGCATAAATTCTAGAGTTTAGCAAAGTACTTAATGGAAATTCTACGGTCTCTGTGTAAGCGTTTTGGTCAAAATCAAAAAATAAGTACTCGCCATTACGTTTAAATATATTTAGAGTCCAATCGGCAGAAAGATTCTTATAAATTTTGTGACTTAAATTAAAGACAAACTTATGCTTAAGCTGGTCCAGTGTGTACTTAGATTCCAACCCCTCTGCATATTTATCCTGATATATATACGAATACACTAAATTTATGCTTTTAACAAAAAAATCTTCCTTAAAATCACGGTATGCAGCAAAAACCTCTATCCCTGCAACATTTAGTTCGGTGAGATTTTTTGTTTCCCAAACAGTGCTGTTTTCTTCGCGAACCCAGGATATGATATTTGTACCGTATCTGTTAAATAAATTGAGATTGATATAAGAATTTTTCGAAATATAATATTTTGCTCCTGCCTCAAAACTTAATGCCTGTTCCGGAATAAGATCAACATTTCCGATGTTCGAAGGACCTTTATAATATAATTCAGTGAATGTCGGTAAACGCATTGACTTATTCACCCCTGTTTTTATCATAAATTTTTCACTCAAATAATAACCGACATCCACTCCATAATAGTAATTCATGCCGTATTTTTGATTATGATAAATCATCAGACCTGCATTAAAAAGAAATTTCTCAGAATAATATCCGTGTTCGGCAAAAAAACTAAGATTTTTACGGTCGTCAGATTTGTCATACAAACCATTGTGAATAGGTTCTACATCATTACCCAAAACACTAGAATAAATCTGTTCGTAACGATACTCACCACCAATTGCCGATTTCCCGAATCTCCAATCCTTTTCTAAATTAAAACCCGTACCTGCAATATTTGTAAAATGATTATTATGTCTTTGGTACCAACTTACTGTATCGCCTGTATTGAAGTTTATCCAATTACCTCCTATTTGAGTATAATAGTCTTCAGTTTCCCGAAATAACTGGAATTCATCTACTAAAGCTCTATAATAAATTTTGTAATCCCATTTCAAATCTGTTCCACCTGAAAATTTACATGCTGCAAAGCCTGTTCTGATTTTTTCGTACTGATTTGAATACATGGGAGTATAAAAGCTAAATGCTCCATAATCTTTGTACAAAAAACCAAGCATTGATTTAACTTTTACTCTGCCAATCGGAAAATTATTCTCATAGTAAACATTTGTACGATTATAATCAGTATTTTTCATAAAGCCATCCGAACGCGAAAAAGACAAGGTAAGATTTTGTTTAAACTTCTTTATAACATTATCTATTCCCAATTCTGTATTAATAGTATTAAAACTACCGTATGACAAATCTAGTTTTAAAGCATTTTTTTCCGGGATTCTACTAATAAAATTTACTGCTCCTGTCAGAGCATTTGCCCCAAATGTTCTTGATGCCGGACCGTATAGAACTTCAATATTTTCAAGATTTGTTAATCCAATTGGAATACTTAAACTGTAATGTCCGGTTTGCGGATCACTTAAATTTATTCCGTTTAATAAAACCAAGGTCTGGTCGAAACTACCACCTCTTGTACTTATATCGGACTGCACAGAGGAAAATGAACGCTGTCTAATATCAATTGCGGAAAAATCCTTTAATGCAGTACTTATATCATTGTCATGAGAAATATTTAGATTTCTGTTATCAATAATTTGTATTGGTCTTAGCATTTGCTTTTCCGAAGTTTCTGTTCTCGAAGAATTAATTACTATTTCTTTAAGAATTATCGTATCAATAGTTTGCGAAAAAACTATTTCACCAATAATTATTAACAATACACATATTATAACAAGTTTCACTACTTGATTTTTTTTGCAAAAATCGTATTTAATTTTGTAACCTGACAATAAAAATACAAGTTTTTGTATTTTATGATTTTTAAAAATAGGTCTATATAGTTCAATTATGTTATTTTTACAAAGATTTGTAAAGTTTAAAATGAAGTTTTTTATATCCTTATTATTATTATTTTCTTGTTATACTATAATTGCTCAGGATAATGGAACAGCAAAATTTGGACGTAACAGACATTTTAAACTTACAGATTTTAGTTTAAGCTATTCAGGATCTATTTATAATTTCAGTTCAAAGTATTTAAACCACGTTCACGATTTATATGCTTATTCTCCGCCACAATGGGAAAATACTGATTCTATGCTTTATCATGACAACAGATCTGTAATTAATGCAAAACTTAATCTCCAAAGACAATTAGGAAATGAACAGTCTCATTTATATGGTAATTTATCATTTGGAATATGCATTAGTACGGGAGGAAGGATAAAAGCATCTTATATGGCTCAATATCATTCGCATACCGATTCGGCAATCATCAATTCCGAACCGGTAAGAAATCTGGACACAACAATAGTTAAGCAAAATGAATATGTTTATTATTCTACAGACGTAGGATTTGATATTGCATTCACAGTAGGCTCACCACCTAAAAATACTTTTTGCGCAGAATCGGGTGTAGGAATAAGTGGAATGAGAAGTGTTACAGAAACTATGTTCTATACCGAATCTTTTTCAATAAATCATAATTACATAAATCAATATAACAGATTTCTTAATTTTGATAATCTTCAAACATCTACAGTAAAAGTGCAACCTGCTTCTCAAATTCTGATAAAAGCCTATATCCCATTAATATTCACCTACAAAATGACAAGAAATCTTTCTTTAATGACCTTATTTCATGGTGGAGTAGAGCTGCAAAAACCTGAAAATAAAAGTTTTTATACTTATCCGTATTTTACTATTGGAATAGGTTGCAGATTAAGATTTTAGTGTATTTTTCCCAAACTCTTCATTTATTCAATTACCGGATCAGGATTTTGTGCTTTTTTAGCATTTTTAATCGCTTTCTCGTGTTCATGATATTGCTTTTCCAGTTGTTCAAAATTGATAAGCGTTCCTTGTAGTTTAAATTTGTATTTATTTGC
>Ga0116143_10001908_pt1 | contig 23943 bp, 36 predicted proteins | sample AD_UKC034_MetaG_FD_89745 | JGI IMG/M metagenome (GOLD analysis project Ga0116143, IMG submission 89745) | Active sludge microbial communities of municipal wastewater-treating anaerobic digesters from USA - AD_UKC034_MetaG | ecosystem: Engineered > Bioreactor > Anaerobic > Digestate | place: USA...
AGCGTTTCCGCCCTTGCCACCAGCCCCAGAAGCACCCGAAAAAGCCGAAGCAAAACTATTTGATACATTGTTTCCTGTCACGCCTGCCGTGCCTGCCGTACCCGCACCACCCGACTCTGACCAACTACCCTTCCCACCGGCAGATCCAGCTTTACCTGCTACTGAACCATATAAAGATTGAGAAGCGAGCGCTGGTCCAGCCGTACCGCCTGCGCCTGGGGTGTAGCTGTGCGCATTTAATCCGTCTGTGCCTTTTTCACCGTTCCAATGAATAGCTCCATTGTTTGTAAGAGTGTTTTTTACAAACAATCTATAACCACCTGTTTTCAAAGTAACGCCCACGTTAATAGTGAGCGTATCCAAAAATGCGTCTTTGGTAAGAGTGTAAACCGAACCTGACTTGGAAGCCCAACCTACCGTTGCCGAACCGTCCAGGGTTGCTGTGCCGTCTATTCCAAAGCCAAAAACATGTTCATTACTGATTGAAGAACCGTTAATAATGACATTGGTTGCTGTCATGTTGCCATTCATGTCAACCGAAAATGGAGCGTCTAAAAACTTATCAGCCCCAAGCCAAAGTCCTGATTGATTTCCATGAATAGCTGTTGCGCCTGCGCCCAATCTTAAACTACGAGCATTTGTAACATCTTGCTGTTCCTGTAAACCTTGTTGCACCTGACTTGGATCAAGGTAGGGGATGTCTGTAAATAAAGATTGTCCTTCTTCCATAGCTAAATTGCAATTACCAAACCCTCCACAACGGGAGTGTCATTACTGCTTGGCACAAGTTCAACACGAACCTCAAACGCCTGTGAATCTGGTAAATCCGTAGTATCTACATTGATTATCATGTGTTCTGCGTCAACGACTGTTGTTAGTGTAGTCCAAGAAGTAGCGTAATTGTTTTTAGCTTTCACAACCACCGATGTTCCGGTTGGAAGTTCACGATATGGAACGGCTAGTCCGATTTGTTTTCCATTCAACCTATCTGTATTTATTATCCTGGTTTCAAAATATCCCGTTGCTTTGTTCGATAAATCCAACACATCAACGCCGTAAGTAGTACCACCGTTATCATCTTGCCAAGCCACGAATAATAAATCACCCGAAGCCTCCATTGATAAGATTTTTACGTTTGCCGTGTGTCCAGTTGAAATTACATAATCCAAAACTAAAACATTCGGGTAATTATTGGAGTAGCCTCCGAATGAATAAACGCCCTGTAAACAAGGATTGCCACTGTCGTAAGATATACCAAACATAGGACGGCGATCAAAGTGCGCAACCGCATTAAGAGCTACTACCGCCTTATTTGTGCTGGTATATATTCCAGGAATACGTTTTACGTGCTGACCATAGTTTCCGTCATAAGAATAGACGTTGCCTTTCGTCCCAGCCGCAAAAAGGGTTAAATTGTCTGCCGGAATAAAAGCACGTATGCCAACCTCCGGCACTTGATCATCAACCGTCCAGGAAATTGCCCAACCATTCCAGCGAAATACACGGCACCAATTCACGTTATTGGCAATAATTGTGCCAATCGCTAAAGATTCACCCGATTCTCCAAGTGCCGTAACAGTGTATGTGCTGTCCAAGTCCAAAGCGTCACCTGTAAATAAACCGCCCTCAACCTGTGCAATATAAAAACCGTCGCCGATATAAAGGATTTTATTTTTCTCTTTAATCGGATGATATGTCGCATTTGTATTCAAAAATGTAGCCCAACTGTCATCTCTGCCTGCCCATGCCGTTGGTGCGCCAACCGCTACACGTCCTAAACGGCTCTGCATGGAATAATAGATATAACCCTCAAACTCATAAGCGTCTAAAATACCAGCCGATCCTGCGGCTGGTGAAGCGGTTGCTTCAAGCGACCAAACTCCGCCTGACGTGCGTTTCCATATTTTACCGCTTGTTTTGCCAAAGAAATAAGTATTCCCGTCGGTACAAGGGAGAATTTTTGATACCGGTCCATCAACCGTAGTGCCACTGTCTTTCACGAGTGCCTGATTGCATTTTATCGCTCCAGGCTCGGAATGAATATCAAGACCAACAATGTTTGCCATTGAGTTCGCTATGCCCTGGTAACGGCTGTCTGCCATTCCGCCCAGGTTAATGTCTTTTAACTCAAATAGTTGTTTCATAATGTTGGCGGTTGTTTTGTGTGAATGAACACTAGAATAGCAAACATCAACGATAATATCGCCGAGATCCAAGTATCACCATAATCTACATACATATCCTCCCTCTATAAGTACCGCTTAATAGAGGAAGATCAGATATGGGACTAAACATATCTGCCCTTATTTAGGGAGGATAGGCATGAAGTATCCGCCGTCCGCCAGCAATGACGCTGACGGAGTTGATAAGTTATGCAAGGAGGAACATGCACAACTCACCGTAACATCCATACTTGCTGGTAAACATAATAAAAACCAGCTTGTAAAGAGCGATTGTCCTTACGGACGGACGCCGGATCTATCTCCATTTTTGTTTTTACAATACTCAATAGACTGTATTACCTTCCTATCAGTTTCCCTGAACTCTCTGATTGCATGAACCATCTCTTGCTGGACCTCTGTGTTTTTGGCTATCTGTGAACCCAATGCGCCATAAGCCTCCTTATGGTCTTTTTGTATCTCTCTATTTGTTTTGAGCTGATAAACGAATAATCCGGCCATGATGAGTAATGAACCCAATCCCAACCCTGCTTCACTTATCGCTTTGATGATTCCCTCCTCCATATCTATTGCATCAATTTATGCGTTCCATGCGCGCCAGCCCAGATAAGACCGGCTTCAAGGATTTTTACAAAAACATCTTGCACGCTTTCCGGCGTAAGAGTTCCTGATACTAAACCCACAAATACAACCGCTAAGGCTGAAAAAGCCGCCGCCGTTGCACGTAATGCCGGTTTATTACCCTCCGTGATCCACGGTATTTGCTTGGCTCGCTTTACCGCTTCGGTAGCAAACCATACTCCGCCAGCACCTCCGGCGATAAGTAACGCTGTACTTAGGATTTGTATAAACATGTCCATATACTTATTTGGTTAATTCTTTAATATCTCCGACGGGCTTAACCGTCGCAGGTTTTAATCGTTCATTGATTTTCTTGACTATAACGTCATCTGATAACTTGCCTTGAATAACAGGTTCGTTCTTAGCCTCTGCGTCCTCGTTTGTGAGTGTTGCGCATAGCTGTAAATCCTGCCACGTTCCCTCGAAATGCGTCCTGCCTGACGTTAAACCTGCGCAATAGGCTCTTTGTGCCTCATACTCCGCCTTGCTCAAGGGAACGCAATTTTGCCCCTTGTCATCGCACTTCTGCAAGCTGGTCTGATACTGTTCGACTTTCTTTGTAACAGGATCTACTGTGGTCATCTCTTGAACCGGTTGCTTAGTGGCTGTGATAGCCAAAAACATTCCAGTTCCTAGAACCGCTACCGAACCTGCGCCTATGAGTGATTTTGGTATTTCCATATTAGTTTACTTCGTTACAAAAGATTTCATCAAATTCTACATAGCCACTAGCTTGTTTATGTCGCAACGTCAATGTTCCGCTTATAGCCGGTGTAAATACTCCTGTGTCAAAGTATTGCCATGTATTTGAATTAGAACCAGTGATTAAAGGCTCAGTGCTACCCCCAAAGCCTAAATCAATCGTTGGTATTGCAACACCTGCTCCGTCGCCTCTGTACCAGCCAGTGCATCTATAACTCTTCCCAAGTGTAAATACATTGGCATGATAGGCAACAGGACCGGCTGTATTGGTTGGTTCAACTCGTAGAGCTTGCCCATATTTACCTTGAACTTTGTATAGTGTCGCATAGTTTAACGCCGTCCATTGTGAAGTGCCGCTAAGAACTCGCTTGACCGACATGTTATCCCATTCTGTATAATGCCCGCCTGCGCCACCAGCATAAAGATTAAAACTTCCATTAACTGGTGCTGTATAATAAAAATCAAATGGTTGCCAATCGGTTGATATTGCACCAATCCATGGAGCGTAAGTTAGTGACCCAGTTGGATATAGTATTATTGGTTGAGTTGTTCCGTCGCTCCTTGCAACGCCTGTAACGTGATACGTCTGATAAATTGTAAAAATATCTTGTTTAGCGAATGGTGAACCACCCGTTCTTAAGGCTCTCAACAGATACGAACCTTCATAAGGGCTAGTTGTTTCAGCTGATATTGTTACACCTCCATATGTACCCCACCCCGTAGTATTACCAGTTTCAAGAGTGCCATTTGTTAATAGCTCTGCGCCATAAGTAACTTTCTCCTCCATGTCGCCGTCGGGTACAAGTTGCTTCTCACTGTTAAGCGTTTGCCCTTTGTATTCAGTAATATAAATCTCATCCCACTGCGAATTATTGCCTATGCCACTACTAATGTGTCCGTAAAACCTCACAAATTGGCTGTTAGCCACAAATGTCACGTTAAATGGTTGCCATTGTGTCGAGGCTGTACCAGTCCATAAAGCGGCATAAACCCCCTGCGATAACTGCGGGATTGCTACGCCGTCAACACTTCTTGCGGCTCCTCTTACGTTGTACGTCTTGCCGACAGTTAAGATATTGCCCGTATAGGCATATGGTGTAATAGCTGCACTAGCACTAACTAAATTTAATGCCTGTGTCCCTGCGTATGCTCCGGTTGTTGACTTTGTTATCGTGACGTCATTTTGAAAATAATTTGCCGTGCCAGCACTTTCCATATCGCCGTCAACAAGTATCTGCTTCTCTGCATTTAGCGTTTCGCCTGTGTATTCGGTAACATAAACCTCATCAAAACCTGCCGAGCCAGTCGCACTCACGGTCAAATAAAAATTGGCACTGCCATTGGCTACCCCTGTCAATGTCGAGCATTGCCAGTCTGTTGACGCTGTCCCCTGCCAGTAAATTGAATTGCCAATATAAACGCGCGGATATGCTGTACCATCTCCTTTGGCACAAAATCTAGCCGTGTATATTTTGCCAATAGTCAATACTGGCTGATATGTCTGATTGCCTCCAGTAGTGTAATCGAGCTTCATCCATTGACCGCCATCAATACCTCCAGTTGCTATTTTAGTTGCTGTTATGCCGGGAGCTTTTGTCCATGAGGTTGTACCGCTACTTGCCATGTCTCCATCTGCCAGCATTTGCTTTTCTGCACTACTCATCGTCCCAATCGCAAAACCTATATTGCTAAGCGACAATATCGTGGCAAGTGTAATAAATAGGATTGCTAGTTTTTTCATATTTTACATTCATTCAATACTTTAGACATTGACCAGCTATGCCTATCAATGCGATTACAGATAATATCCCTTGAAATACCACTTCGTTTAGACCAACCAAGAATACTCAAAGTAATTCCTTTAGCGGTGAACATCCGTGTCTCACGGTTCTCTGGTTTTACAGTAAGAGCTTTATCAGGAGACCAGCCCAACTTATTTATGCGATAAGAAATTGTGGACTTAGACAATCCAAGCTCTTCTGCCCATTGTGCCATTGTTTGCATTTTACCTCTATATGTAATCAGTCTATTCAATCGAGTATTATTTGCCTGCATCTTCATGGTTGCTATCTGACAGTTGCATGGAACATAATTACCATTGACATTTATCCTGTCTAACGAAAGTCTTTGATTCGGATATTTTCTTTTCATTTCTAACCATTCATCCATAAAATGCTCAACAAAAACCTTAGGATTATTCCATTCCGTACAAATTTTGATTCCTCGACCTCCGTAATCTTTATAACGTTGGCTACCACTATTCAAACAACGTTTGCGCATTTCTGCCCACATCCTATAAAGAGGGTGTCTGGCGTATCCGTGTCTAAAACCTTTAGGCATATAACATTAAAGACAAAATGATGTACTCGTTGGCACTGCCGTAGGAAAAGTAGAACTTGTTGTAAATGTAAGTCCCATACAGCCGTCTGTAGTGCCTACGTACATATAGCTGACTGTATTAGCCTGCCCTACCTTAAACCTCGGCGCATAGATGTTTACGCTCCTGTTTTGTACTGCGTTAGCCGCTCCCGTATTCTCGCCGTAAAAGCTCATCATATAACTTGAACCCATTGAAATAATCGCATTGTTACGAGTTCCTGCCGCCGGTGTAGCGGAAAGAGGAAAACTCATAAATGGATACGGTGAACCCGGGTCTGTTGCGCTCTTCCATGAGCCTGTATTTAAGGTGTCGTAAACGTAAGCGTCTTGAACGTGGGACTCTGCGTAAGTAAAAGCAGAAGAACCCAAATCTCTTGTATTATCGGTTGAGGGAACAATATCAGCCATTGTTACGTTGTTGCCTCCAACTCTAAATTTCTCACTACCATTGGATACAAGACCAACATTTCCAGTACTCACGCTAAAAATACCTGTATCGTCATCACCTGCGAAAGCAACGCTGGGTGCACCTACTGAGCCTACGCCGACAAGGAGTTTATCACCTAGAATAGTTCCGCTTGCATACACATCTTTCCAAGCTGAACCAAAAGCACCCATGTCATAGGTATTATTTGCACTTGGTAAAAGGTCGCCTGAACTGATACCTGTGATTGTGGCGGTTGTTACCGTCATCTCTGGGATCGGGTGTGAAGAATCGCCAAGTGTCCAACTTGGATTGATGAGATAAACAGCATTTCCTGTTTTTCTCCAAAAGTTAGGATTTGTTATCTGCGCTCCAGCCGGACTGACTGCTACCGCAAGTCCAACTGCAACGATGATTGAAGCCAACCATACGCTGACTATTTTTAAGTATTTTTTCATATTAGACAGTATCTTTCCAACATTCTACCTCCATGACATCACTACCTGTATCTGATTGCACATAGAGCGTTAATCCACGTACAGCAAGATCCTTGAACGTCTTGGAAGCGCCTGCTGGGATAGTTAAATACTTAGTTGTTGTTTCACCGGAGTTAAGAGCAATGCGCAATGTACCCATCAGACGGCTAGAAATTGTAAATTGTCTAGTTCCGGCTGGTATGAGTTGTGAATACTCTGTTGTGGCGACTGGGAGTGATTTGTTCAGAATCTCTCCTGTCCGGTTATTTGCCACGATAATTCCGTCTTTTAGCATAATAGTTTAATAATCTTCACCTGTTTCTGGTGGTAAAGAAGCTATGAATGAGTTTTGTGTATTAAGATTGCGTATTGCACTTAATTTAGATTTGAAATCCTTATCAAAAGTTGTTTCATTACCAACAAGCGGAATTGGTTTATCACGGCTTTGCTTGTACTCAATGATGATCCGAGTACATAACAAAGTGTGAAATTGTCTGGGGAATCCACGTGTCGTTGAAGATGAATCCTTTGATAAGTCATCAGTGCCGGTAAGATTGGCAGGGTGTTCGGGATAGATAATGGCGTAGTATTCCAGTCCATTTGTTACGTCGATTATTGCCTCGGAAGAAAATAAATATATCTCCCTATTCAATAAATCGTAGGCGGAAGCATGTCCCGTGAAGTGGGAGCGGATATTGCTTTCCTGGAGTGGAATGCCAAGTGCTGAAATATCTATATGATCCAATTCTGTCCAATCTGTGCCGTTAATCTTCGCATTTACGTATTTCAAGGATATTACATCCTCGGCAATAGCATAGTTGCGTTGATCCGCTACCAAAGAAGCCTGCCGAGTTATGCCAAGCAAATTCTCATTCATCTTTGCGATTTCCTCCGACATGGAATCCATGATGGGGTTCATAAAGGTAAGAATCTGTGCGTCCGTAAAAGTTGTCGCATTGGTGCGAGTTTTTGAGCGGACCAAACTGGCAATTTCGGTAGGCTTCATATTGGTAGCTTATTTCTCAAATTAGAGAGAAAGTGCGTTTAGGTTGAACGGATACGGAGTGTTAACGTAAACAGCGTTAGGAGCGACTGTTGCGTCATCAAGCTCGGTTGTACCACCGACAAAGTTTCCTGTACCGGTTGGGTTTACGATAACAAAGCCAAGCACGACTTCATCATCAGGTACGGTTGGGAACACGACTGCGCCGATTGTAGCGCCCTCTGTACCCATTGAAGCTGTTACGGTTCCGCTTGCGTCCATTGAGAGAACGTAAACATTGAACTTAGCATTGGTAACAGTTCCGGATAGTGCGACCTCTGCGGTTGTCTTTTTAACAAGAGCACCGTCGATCATCGCATAAACTGTGTTAGCAATTTTTACAGCCGCCTTTGAAGACGAACCGATTGCCAAACCACCTGTGTTTAAGAGCATGTCGCAAGCATTTGTTTGCAACTGTTCTAAGGCGTTCAAAATATCTTGTGAAGATGTATATACGCCATTTGAGATTGTTTTACCCATATTTATTAGGTTAGTGCGTCAAGCACTTCTTTATTGCGGTTAATTAGTTTATCTCTACCTGCGGTACTGGCAATTTTCATTTTATTTGCGAATAATTCGACAATGCTTTGTGGCAAGTCAACGAAAATACCTTTTTGCACCTGTACGCCGAAGCCGTTAATAAACGCTTCATCGTATTGGATAGTATCTTCTTCGCCCTCATGGAGAGGTATATGAAAATTGCGTAATGGTTGGTTCATTAAAGCCTCTTTGGTCTTTAATGCGTCCTTTTGATTACCTCGATAAGGCAATATCTCCGTTACTCCCTCTTGATCCAACCAAGTTTTTGGTTCTTCTTCGGGGAGTTCGGGTTGAGGTTCCGAGGAATCCTCGACTACTGGCTCACTTTCCAAGTCATGTTCAACGTCTTCTACGTCTTCCATGTCTTCGTCCATGAGTTCGTCATCTTGAATCTCCGGTTCTTCAAAGTTTTTTTTCTTTCTAGGCATAGTTCTCAATGAGGGGATAGTTGCCTATCCCCTCGTTAGCACTAAGAAATGACGTGTTCAACACGAGTGATGAACGAATCGTTCAAAATCTTAGCAACATAAGTTGCTTTCCAACCTGATGTAGCACGTTGATCCAACGGATCTTCAGTACCACCCGAACCTAGAGGCTTAACAATGTTTTTGAGAGCCTCGCCTGACACACGGGTTTTACCGTATGCATGCATACCAAGAATCATGGTTGCGTACACATCGGCGCCACCAGCTCCACCACCAGTAAACACCTTAGCGTTTGTGGTTTCAATGAAGCGAATATCACGATATGTACCTACTTCACCCTCCATAACATCTGCTTTATTGGCATATTTTTCCACGGGAATAAAGCGGTTCATCTTTTCCAAGATTGGCGTTGTATTCACGTGGCAAATGCCGATGTAGCAAGGACGTACAGGATGTGTGTTGTAGCCGGTATCGGGATTAACCATTTTGGTCATCTTCATCGCCAAACCGTTTTTAAGGGTAAGGATAGCGGCATCGAAGTCTGCCTCATCGGGCAAATCAACACCTGCTGTGAGTGAAGTACGACCTACGACTGCATTGGCGTAGCGAACGTTTGAGCCTGCTACCATGATGTCACGGGTTAATGTGTCCAGGGTAAGTGCGGCTTGATCACCGAGAATCTCGGCTGTTTCCATCAAGATTGGGTCTGCACTTTCGTAAGTTAGAATATCCGTTACTGTTACAAAATCGCCGTATTGAGCAACGATTGCGTAAACCTTAGTAACTGATAGTTGTTTACCTGCCGGAGTAACACCCTCTGCTAAAGGAGTGGTTGCCGCCGCTAGGTTAGAATAACGACGGAAATTGATTTGCTTGGTTCCGGCGTTTCGAGGAATATCTCGAATCTGCGCCCATTGTCCATGAGGCAATAGGGGAGTTACACGATCAAGCAGGGTGCGGTCATAAATGTCCGTTACTTCTGCTGGTATCTGTGTTCTGGTTGTATTAGCCATACCATTTTTAATTAATAATTAGCTAAACTTTTTCGCCACGTCTTATCTTCTCTTGCAATTCTGCAAATTCAGATTTTGACATGTCTTTGACGGATTTACCGCCTACGCTATCTCTAGCGCTTGCGTCCGCACTCAATGAGCTATTATCCGCCTCTTGGTCCGCTTCTTTGGCACGCCTGGCTCCGATTTTTAATAAATCATCACCGGCAACCTCGTAAGCAATAGACTTGATTGGGATATTCGCACGTGAGGGGTGTGCCGCAAACTTACGAATCTTGTCTGCGTATGGTTTGAAGTCCGGATTGTCCGCAATAAATTGCGTTACTTCCGTTTCCAACTCTTTCTCGGCGATTGCTTCGAAATGAGCGCCATACTTATCGTCCACTACCTTTTCGATTTTTCGAACATCGTCTGGGTTCATATCAACTTCTGTTGTTTCGCCTTTTTCTTTGGCTTTTTCAAGCCTTTTCAATCGGCGTTCGTTGATATAATCAATGGGACGTTTGCGAGCAGGAGGTTCGTCATCCTGTTCGGCTGGTTTCACTTCAGGCTTGGCTTCCGTCGAAGCTCCGTCCTTACCGTCCGCACCAACTGCGGGATCAGTGCCTTTGTTATCAGGGGTTGCACCCTCCCCGTTCTCGGTTGTTTTATCAACCGGCGTTTGTTCGTCTGCCATAATTGATACTCACATTGTCGGGAAATGGCGAAAACCGACTTTGTGGAAAAGAAGCCGTGGTTATTATCGGCTTACCTTAGTCCTCGTAAGCCAACAATTTCTTTATTTTTCGTACGGGTCAAACTCTTCTTCGAGGGTTATGGTTCCCTCACCTGTAATCATTTTAGCATATTTCGGCGGAGTACCCAAAATAAACTCATACGCATGTTTCCGATCACGCACTCTGTTGAATTGTTTAATGTCCTCAAACTCCGCTTTATCCAAAATACCGTTAGCAGGCGCAATTACCTGTTCCTCAATAATAGCCTTAAAGATTTTCCAGTTCGGACTTTTAACAAGCGCCTTTAACTTATCAGAAATATCATCTGCTCCGAGATCTGGGAACGCCTGTAAGATTTTATTGGGCTTGGAAGCCTGCTGGGGTTTGGTCTTCATAGTTCATGTTAGGTTGTTGTACGCCTGCAACTGTGGCTTGTTCGTTCTGGGTTGGGTTGGCAAATGCCGGATTAAGACGTTTTAAGCGCATGGCTTTAACGTGAGCCTTGATATGAGCCTGTTTTGCCGGAGTATCTGCGGCTTTATTGTGTATTTCAAGATGAACGACATCATCGTCCGTAACAAGAATCTCGGCAATTTTGTTCTTATCCAATTCTTTGTTTTCTTCTTCTGCCTCCATTTCGTCATAAGTCTTGGGAAGCATGGCATTGATAACATCTTGTTTTAATCCTGATAGCTTGGCTTGATATTTCAAGATAGTGCGCTTGTTGGAAGTTGGGTCCTGTGTGAGCGCTTGAGCCAAATTACCAAAAATCTGTAATTCATTCATGCGCCTTGCCTCGGAAACAACTTTTGATTCAATCTTAACGTCGGGATCCACGTTGGCGATAACATTTTCCCTGGTCAAATCACGCCAGTCCGGACCGAATGTACCCGATATGCGCAATACTTTCTCATCAATACCGTCCTTGAAGTGGCGTTTGTAGAGGGCGTACCATTGTTGCCAAAATCGCCTCTCTGACCAACCAAATATCTTAGCTGATAAAGAATACCTAGTATCAACTTTCTGGGCTACAAGCCCTATTTCTGTCGCTGTACGCTTCTGTCTCGTAGCCGCACCCTGCTGAACATCTGGTGTAGCCGTTGCTTTTTGCGCTGAAGTGTCCAATAAGTCCATTATCCAGGCTACATCCTGCCTTACTTGCGCTCTCGGCACTTCTTTAATCGCATTACCTGGATCACCCTCAACGCCAATGAACTTATTGAAATCCAAAGTCAATTCATTCTGGTTCTTAATCTTGTCCATGTCATACAAATACGTTGGATATAAAGCGGCTTTCGCAACTTTCATGCCAAGATTAATACCAATAGCACGATGACGCTGCTTGTCTTCCACGAGATCCGGAATCGAAACGCCGTCCCAATCATGCGCCATGGCATAAAGCGACCTGTCTATTACGGGCCATAGCTTATCTTTCAATTCAACAATCTTAATAACCCGTTTACGTTCCTCTGCTAAAAAGACAACAATCTTTTTGCCTTGCCACATTGTGAACCATTGTAAAATCGCATAATCCGCATTATCACCTTGAAGCTGTCCGAATATCTTTGTGTCATCGTACCCTTGCGCTATCTGACGTGCCGCCACGTTGTCATCAATCTCGGAACGTGAGTTTTTGTTCTTTAGGTTTTTAAGATTAAAGAACCCTTTTGTTTCTTTCATCTCATCCTTAGTCATGCGCACCTGTCTGCCAAAGAATCTGGCTGAACCAGTGCGCCTCGGACCACGACCATTAACAGATACAGCATTCGGATCACGCAAAAACGTCATCGGGTCAATCACTTCCGGCACTGGTACTTTCAAATCCCTATCAAAATCCGAGAATAACAAAAGACCTCGCCCAAAAAACGAGGTGTCCCAGTCCCAATCATAGTCAATTTCATCTTTACCCATGTCCGCATAGTCATAGAGAGCAAGATTATTAAGGTTTTCCGCTACTTCCATGTCCCCACGTTCACGTGGTTCAAACTCAACACTCAATCTGTCTTCGTAAAGTGAAGCAAGAATCGTCTGGTGAATCGTAAACAGAAGCGGATCTCCCACCGCTTCGGCATCACGTTTCTGATTATTGTAAAGTTTTAACCGTGTTTGCCACTTGTCCCATTTCGGTTTTATAAACTTATAAGCAAGCTGATATTCTTTTTCAACTTGCTCTACGAGTTTGGAATAATCTTTTTCGTCCTGCTTGTCATCAGGCTTAGAATCGACATAACCAACGTCGGCGGTACTCTCGGCTTTAGTCCTATCTTGCTTTTTAGGCATAAGAGAGTGTCATTCAATGCTAGTATAGCATGTTTTTTTTAATATGGGTCAAGGTTCGTCTTGTTTTGTACCACACCTCCCGCCGCATGCACTGGTCTTTCAACGAAATTAGGTTCAATAACCAAACATCTGCCCAAGTTTTCAATCATGTGGTCATCTTTATCGACGGGTTTTTCTTTCGGCATGTGAAAGTCCGCCTGCTTGCCCGTCCACTCTTGCCACCTGTAATGCTCCAATTCCCAAATATGCCTGGAACAAGTATCGAAAAACAAAACTTCTGGCGCTTTAATCATGTTACCGTTTACTTCCGTATAGTCCAATGCGTCGGCAATACGTCGGTCCGAGGCTTGTCTGTGTTTTGTGGCAGGATGATAGACCAATCCCAAGCGTTTTAACTTCTGCGCCAACGATTTGTCCGTTCCCTCTCTATGACTATCCTCCACAAACGCCGCCGGATCAGCGAAACGACGCACGACACGATACTCACTTGCCTTTTTCTTGATACGCTCTGCCAATTCTTCGTCTGATTTGCACTTGATATACAACTCGTCAATCACAAACTTAGTGCCGTTCCTATCAATTGCATACCACGCTATTGCGTCCGGATTGCGTGGATGAGGGTCTAAAAACTCCATTACGGTATAATCATCATAATTAACCGCAAACGGTCTTATAACGTGAATTTCCCTGCTGAATCGCTTGAATATAAGACCTGTAAGATGTTGGAATTTACCATAAATACGAGCCTGCTTGTCTTCTTCATCGTACTGACTGATCATGCGCTCAATATCTTTCGTTTCCAAGAATCCACGCACACCCTTTTCCTTTGAAGCGGACCAAACATCCGCCTCAATGAACGTGCGCAAGCCTTTTTCATTGTCGGGGTTGGCGATAATGTCATCGTAAAGCCACGCTGAACCTGTAAGCGGAGTAGCTGTTATCCAAATAATCCCACCACGGCGCATACGGGATACGGTTGCCGTGAATACTGAACGTGGAGGCGGTTCATCCAGCCATGCCCAACCCAAAGTTGTTGATTCGAACTCTTTAATATCCTGGTCAAAACTCATGATGTCGAACTCAAAGCCCGTATCAGTTTTCCATTTGTACTCGTATGCCTTGCCTGCCTTGTTGGTTGTATATCTTCCCTCCGGAAACCACTTCTTCATTTCGGGGATAATAGCTTCTTTGATTGTTGTCGGATCTGAAATGATACGACCCTTTTTAAGATAGCTCCACTTCTTCCAGAGCGGTTGTTGGAAGAACTGATTTCCTACGGGCCAGAACAAATGCGCCAACATGTTTATCGCCAAAGTGGTCTTACCAATACCATTGGCGGCTGAAAGTAACGTAATAAAATACTTATCGCTTCCCACGAGATTAACAAACTGCTCACCTTTCCCAGTGGGTTCAAAAAATCTATACATCTGCCGATTAACTCGGTAGGCGTATTCCTGTTTAAGCATTGTATCTAAATCGTTCATACAAAATACTTTACAGCATCCTCCCAGTTAGTGAAACGAATGCCACGGTCATCAATGTATGCGATTGCAGGCGGTTTTTCGTTGGTAATGACGTGATAATGCACCTTGCGACGGAATCCCCACTCGTCCAACCAAGCCTTAATATCACGCATACGCTGTGCAATTGAGTCTGCCTTGAAACGACTAAGAGCAGGATTAAGCCTCGCCGTATGAATTACAACCTTGTATCCGGCTTTAACCAGTCTTTCCATAGCCTCTAAAGCTCCATCCATTGGCGGATCATAAAGTGAACCGTCTTGCCAACCGTTTCCGTAGGCGTGAATTACGCCGTCCAAGTCTATTGCGATAACTTTTGTCATATTAACCTTTCTTAAAATTAGATTCGCCCTCCTCAATAGCTTGCATGAGTTCTTCATCACTCATTTCCTCAAATGGACGTTTCACGCCAACATCAAGCTCCTGCGCCGCATAAAGTCCTTTGAGTTTATACATCTTGTCCAGTCCGTCCGCCCTGGCTCTCCAATTCGGAGCAAGGAATACGATAAGTTGTGCGCCTTTGAGAACGGTTCTGCTTCCAAGATACATACAACCTGCCGATTCTAACACTTTCTTCATCATTGTTTCCGGTAATGCAACGTGTAGGAACAGGGTTTGGATATTTGACGCTTCCATGAGTTCAGCATGACGGCGCATGATGTCTTCGTTGCTGTAAAACACATCCACGAGTGCTAAGAAGTCATTACGAAACGCCGATCCGGACTTAACAACCGAGGCAGAATAACCCGCCTGACGCAATGCTTCGGCTTTGGATCTGCAATACGGCAAAAGCGCCGCCGCTTTTAACTGCTTATTGGTGATTTTACGGCTCCGAGGCTTGGGAACAAACTTGTTTTTGTTGCGTTCATCCCAAACACGCTGGTGTCTAGGTATCTCACTCTCATACACAACATCATCGACGTTGGGTATTTCTCTTTTTTGCTTTCTTGGCATAGTAGATGACTTCGATTAAATGTTTATGCTTGCTTATTTAACCAAGCATTGAGAGGGTGAATCCCATGCAAAGAGCGAATCGAAGCCATGTATCATGCAAAAAATCATAGTAAAAGTTAGTGCCAGTTTTTGAGTTAGAGATACTGGCAAACTCTCAACAAGTAGCATGGGGGGAATGCTCCTCGTTGGCTAAGCTGCGGACGTGTTCAGCATCAGCACGTCCCTTGAGTAAAGCTCAACGTCTGTAATTGGTATCCGCTTGCGTTGGAATTGAACATATACCTCGACGGATAGAACGCCGTCACCTGTTTGGCTTCTGTTCGATTGCTCCTGCATACGCCGTAGCGTTTCCAACATCTCCATTGAGAACTTGAGAGGCTTCCCGTTGGCTGACAGTAGAACCACGAATGCTGACGGTCTTCCCGTTAAGTGTGTCTTCATGTTCTTTCTCCTTTCGTTTCTTTTCGAGAATATCCAGTTCTGTACACTTGAGTGAACAGTAGATTGAGTAAGGTGCGGCATTGTTTTGGCACTGCTTACGGTAGCACTTCATCGTGTAGCCTCCCTCTCCAGCCGAACACGTCGGCGTTTAGAGATGATCTCCTCGACTACCTGTTGCTTCCAGATGACTTGGCAATCGAGGCTATCGCAGAGGTCAACGCCATTGCGACGAGTAGCAGGGCGAGTACAGACGAAGCAACGTGCATGATTCTCATCTTTCATCTAAGCCTCCGTCTTATGAACTCGTAAGCCAGCACGCCGAGAACGGCGATTGCTAGAGTGAGAAGTTTCCAGCCGATAGACACGAGGCTTCTCCTTTCCTTTGTTGCGGTAGTTGTCCCAGTACTCTTTCCAAGGTATCCACTTACCCATTGTACACCTCCACATCTCGCATGTATTTTATTGTGAAAAGAACGCCTACATATTGCACGGTTACAACCTCGTCTCGCTCTTGCTTGCGCTTGAGCGCGGCTTCGTTGCAGTTCACTGTGACAACCCTATCGCCCAGATACCGTTCGGTTACTTGTTGTCCGTACATGGTTACTCCTTTTTCATCCCCCGCCCCCATCCATGAGGACAGGGGATATTATTAGTCTCCCACTCTTACGAGTGAGGGCGGAGGGTGGAAAGCCCCAAGCGACTGCCAAGCCCATATCATCTTGGCTTTTTTGGGTGTGAGAAATCGCTGAATTTCGTTCAGAGCTACCACCAATGGTCTGCACAAGGTTAAACAGATCGAGCGCCCACGCTTCCCGTTTGCGGTGAGCCATGATGACGGTGCCGAGCTTCATACGGTCGGCTCCTTTTCTTTCTCGAGTTCGAGTTTTTGAAGCCGATCACGTTCCTCGAGAGAAACGAGGATCGTATCGCACCAACGATAATGCGGAGCGCCGACGCGGTAGTACGTCGTGACCTTGCATCGTGGACAATATGCCTCCGCTTGGGTGTATGCCATGGCCTTATTTTACCGCATGGATTCGATCAAATCCATGCCCTTTTCGGCATAGGCGCACGAATCAAAAGCCTTTTGACTTGTTGTTTCTCTTGGCCTCCCATAACGGGAGGGGTGGATATTCCAATGTGTCTAACTAGCCACATTCTAGACACATTTTAGACTAATGTGCTTGTTTACAATTAGGTTAAAACTTAACATAAACTTATAAAACTATTTATTACTTTGCTAAGTTAAGCTATTTTAATTAGGTTAAAAGTTTACTTGTTTTTTATCAAGTAAGTATTTAGAGTTGCTTATAGATGGTTTACATATCAGTTTACAAACTTTTATTTTGAGGATTTGGATTGTTTGTCAACCTCCGCTATCCTCTCAGCTTTCTCGAAACAAACATCACATACCTTTAGCTTGCGCCTTGCTTTCATTTTGCCAAGCTCGACCGCATAAGCAAGTACATAAACTATCCAAAATAAACTAACTAAAATACCAATCATCCCCAATATCTCTTTTATAATTTCCATATTTTATCTCTTAATAATTAGTCCTTTTTTGATCTTCATCCCCTCAACCGAAGTTGAGGGGTAAATATATTATCCCCATTCTTGGAATGAGGGGACGAAAATCAAAGCTATCCCAGAGGCTTATTTATCGCCTCTATGACGTCATCAATGCCTCCAAGGATATATTTGCCACCTTTTTCCTCCCAAGCTCTCTGAAAGCGTTTTTGAGCCTCTGATTGCTTGCCAGAGCCTGCCTTTACCTCGATCTGATACACTTTGCCGTCAATTATGGCTGTTCGGTCCGGAATACCGTGGTAACTCCGTAAGCCTGCTGAATTGGGATAGTGAAATGCGCCGATGATGTCCAGGTACTCTTTTATTGCGACTTTCTCAATGTTCTCTGGTGTAGGTTTTGGCATAAAAAGATGCGATACTTATGTTTACTTAGCCCTAACTATTGCGATTATACCAGTTTTTTGTGCTCACCGCAACCCCTCGTTATCCACCTAGCGCAATTTTGAGCCTCAAAAAATCCCATTATCTTCAACATTTGCCACAATCTCACTCACTTTCTCCAAATTCTCCTGATCCTTGCGCCTCATCAAAACTCCTCCAACCTCTCCCTTGAACTCCGGTTTCTCCAACTTCCCAATCTTCTGCACATTCATCAAACAATCCCAGTAAGGCGTATCCAGCACAATCTCATTTCTCGCAAGCGGTTCTTTCACATTCTCAATCCTCTCCAACATCCCAAACCACAAACTCGCAAACTCTCCACCCTCATTCAACCTGTCCAACACCAAACTCTTTAATCGCAAAATATCTTCCTCCGTTTCCACGTCCGCCAATTCCCCGTAAGACAAACCCACCAAATCCCAAAATCCCTCCTGATCCTTGAACACCTCAATCTTCGGTTGTTTCACCACATCGCTATACCTCATAACCTTTGTCATTATTTTTAACCTCTCGCAAATAAGCCAGCGGATTCTTAATCACCTCTCCGCTCTCCCTCATCCACTCAAACGCATCGCTCGTAAAATCATTTAGCATGTCCAGCTTCGCAATCTCAATCCACTTGCTCCTCACCTTGCGCCACTTCTCATCTCGATCCTTTTCCTTGAACGAACCCTCAATCAACTTCTTCCTCATCTCTCGCTCCGGATGGCACGTAATGTACTTGAGATAATAATACGCTCCCACCACCTCCTCCGTCTTCCGGTTAATCGACATGCCCTCCATATTCAAAAAACAATTCGGGTACCAATCATCGAAGTCCTTGAAGTCCCCTCTCATCGGAAATTCAATCTTCGTCGCCACCCCTTGGGGGGTAGGGGGGTTATTCTTATCATTCTTATCATTCTTACATTCTTTAGTTGTTGTTATTTGTTTGTTATTTGTTTGTTGTTTGTTTGTTAGTTGATTGTTAGGTTGTGTGTTAGCATTGTGATACAAGTCGTATTTATTTACCTTAATTAAGGTAAATCTATTAGTTGTTTTGATTGTTATTTCTTATGTTGATTTTAGCCTTTTTAGTGAAGTGCGAATCTGCTGAAGTGTCAATCCACTTTTTTGGCTTATATGCTTCAAACTGGTTATAAAACTTCCCCTCGGAACGACCTGATCTTTCCAAGTTTTATCCTCTATATTTGCCATTAAAACAAGTACAATAAATAGCCGTGTGGTGTTGTGGTCGTCCCACCACTCCCATTCCTCAATCTTCCGCCACAACTTGATATATCCTCTATGCATAATAAAAACTATATGAACCTACCTACTTGCTCCAACCCATCAATAGGTTGCGCCGGTTGATTACGGCGTAGCAGGTAAGCTCGTATAGTCTTACTAAGCATTGATGTTTTGAGCATATTGAATTGTCTGTTTATCGCTGTTTATCATACAGCGTGGCGAATTGCTGGTAAAGTTCCTGACCTCCCTTGTCCCATTCAATGAACTTTCCGTTGTTATAGTCCAGGAATATCTTGATTCGCTTATTGCCTATCGCATGACGGGATTTTTCGACCTTTAAGACGGTATAAGGTTCATAGACGGATTCTGAATCCTCCGTGCGCTTTTGCTTCTTCCTGGGACGATCCAGCACCATCACACACGTTGCGTCTTGGGAGATGGCTGACGTGCCTTTCAGCGTATCAATACTGGCTTCTTCGTCCGAGGATATTTGCTTCGGCTGGACCGCTAGAATAATCGGCGTTTTGTATTTCTTGGAGAATAGGCGCATGTCCAAAACCGTCTGCTCCACCACTTCACGCTCATTCATCTTCTCGGCTTTGTTTACAAAGAACCGCAGGTGATCGAAGAAAAAGGCTTTTATTCCCCGTTCCTCAATCATTTGTTGCATTACCGGCACGCACGTCTGCCTGAATTGCCACCTGTCCTCAATTACAGGCAGAAACATCGGCACATCTTTCATCTTTTCAATCGCCATTATCTTCTTTGACGGCGGATCCGATTCCTTTAAGTGCCTGGTTTCTTCCGCCAACTTGGAAAAACGATACAATCCCAACTCACCCACGCTCATTTCACCGGAGAAAAACCCAACGGGTTGTCCGGCTTGCGCTAAATCATACGCCATTTGGATCATAAGCCACGTTTTGCCGGTGCCTCCTCTGGCGGTTATGACTATAAAATCACCCTCCTGGATATCATTGATTGATTGTCCCAGCCCCAGCGTAGGCAATATGAGTTTTTGTTTGCCGATATTCTCAACATGCCCGAATTGTATCGCCTCTTTGAACGATAGTATTTGCATAATAAAAACTCATAAGAGCGAATAAACGTGCCTCAACCCAACGATAGGTTGCGCTGATTTTACAGCGTCGTTTACTCGCTCGTATGAACTTATTAAGATCGTTGTTTTAGGCATATAAAGCGTAAGATACGCATTGTCATCCGATTCTACCATGATTTTTCTTGTACATCAATTCGTGGACCTTCTCGATTACCCACGGGAGCGCCCATGTTTTGCCCATGATTTGCATGAACATTCCCTCGTCCTGCCTGGCTGGAAAGTCGTATAAAGATCCATTGGAAAAGTGGATCTCTATATAACCTCCTCGTTTTTTTACTTCGGTTACGTATGGCATATTTTATAAATTTGATGCTCTTTTTGGCGTTTTACCATATTGGAAAACAGGAATGACTTTATCTTTACCTCCCTCGGTTCTCCACTTGAATTTACCTTGATTATGACATTTGAAACAACCGAACTTATACCCTTTCACACGCATACCCATTTGTCTTCTATACACATAAAATGGCTTCAAACAAAAATCACACAAATCTTCTATCATCAATCTATTTTGACCGTCCAATCGTTTTTTAGAGTTTTCAATACCTTGTTGCTCGGCATCGTTTTTCAAATAATCTTTGGCGGGTATAGCGTTCGGACGCATAGTCCCATGTACTCTTCTTATTGACATATTTATTTAAAAAAAGGTTTATCCGGCGCACTCACGTCCATGCCTTGCAAGTCATTGGGACGCTTGGCTACTCGGAACGGTCCATGCACACGCATTTTCCAGGTGAATAAATCATAACCCTCCGTATAAATCCCCGAATACTGCCCAATACTGACCACGAGCGCAACCGTGTCCTTGCGAAGTGTCCAGCTTCGTGAATCGGGTATGCGCTTGTAAAGCACAAATCGTGGGATCATTCCTTTACGCCATGAGAGTTTAAGGAATTGCCACAATGAGGCTTTGGTGTGTTGCACGTTCATAGTATTTAATTTATTCTTTGAATAAGTTTCTAGCTTTATCTATTATTTTACCAACATAAATGTTTTTCTCTTGATCATCTCCGCTAACCATTTCTTCTTTCAAAAAAGATTCTAAATTTTTTATTTTTGATTCAAAATCATTTACAACAACATAAAGTTCATCTAACTCTTCAATTGAAACAACTTCTATACTCTTATCTGTAATGTTTTTAAGAAAACGCACATTTTTTTCATTGGGTGAGATTATCTCATATTGATCTCCAAACTCAACCACTGTACCTAATGGATATTTATTATTATTTTGCATATTACTCATCAAATAAAACATTAAATTGTTTGCACTGCTCTCTTTGCCAATCGGCAACAAAGAACTTCTCGTATTCTAACTCTTGATTTTTCCATTGTACGCACTCGCCCTGTTCAAAACGTGTTACGCCTTGATTGATGGCTTTGAAAGTTACGAAGCCAAATGCGCATGTCATCGCTATAGCCAAAAGTATTGGTATGTATTTCATAGTTGTAGGCAATATAGTGTATTAAAGGCTTTTTCCAGGGACGTGCCAGTGGCTACCAGCACGCCCTGTTAGGCTAGGTGATACATGGGATTATGCATCTATGATGTGGGTTGATAGTTGCGTCAACCCATCACATAGAGGCTCGACTTTTAATCCGTGAAGATGGAGTAATGGTCGAAATAAGGTGCATTTTGGGAGGTTTCCGTGGCAATGATTTGCGCTAGATACCAGTCCCGAATTGCCTTTTGTGCCTCATCGTCCCGTTTGCCTTTAGGTGATTCGATTCTGGTCTTTTCGTTGTTCATTGCTTTCCTCCTACAACACATTGTGCAACATGTTGTATAAAAGTCAAGCCTCTACTGTGGATTATTTTTTTAAGAACTTCTTTACCTCTGTTTCGGGGATGTAATAAACAACCTTACGCTTTGCTACTGCTTTCACCTGTTTGTTCTTGATGTAATACATCACCGTTGTCGGGTGTACTCCCACCGCCCTCGCAAACTGCCTCTGATTCAGAAGCTTCACTTCTTTTAGCTTTGACATATTGTAATAAGTCTTCGTATTTAGCGATTTGCAATTTAATGTAATTGCTCGCACCCTCCATTTCCTCCTGATCTGGTTCGGGGATTTCCGGCACTTGTAATTTAAGTTGACCTTTCTTTACTTTATCACGCCACTTGTTGCTCATCTTGGATATTTTATCCATGACATACTGGTTGGCTTTGGTTCGAACGATGAAGTCTTTAATACGATTCGGAGTTTCCAATACCTCGTTATAGTCTTTGATGATTTGTTCCAGGTGCGCAATTTCTTTATCAGTTGCCAGTTTTAGTTCGCTTCCCTCTGGGAGTACGACTGGGCTTTCTTTTTCTAACATAATAATCTATTGCGGAATTGATGTGTGAACACGTGTTGCCGTATATAAACGCTTCGCAGGTACATTCTGCTTGGATTGTTACCTTATGCGATAGCTCTTTCCGGCTCTTGCTCCGCATGTTCACTTGAATTAGATTCCTCATAAATAGGTGTGGCGATTAACGCATAACCCAATGGTCTTTTTTCGGTTTCAACTTTGTAACCCTTGTTGCGCATGAGTGATATCCATCTCACCGCCAGCGACCTCTCCGGATCGCTGACGTGGATTGTAATTGTGTTCATAAGCCTTAAAAAGGTATTTCCTGCCCATTTTCGTCCAGCGTTACATTCTCTCTCTTTTCTTCGGGCTTGCTTTCCGACAATGAGAAAGTATAGTCTGGGTGACTTTCCTTTTCCTTTCTGTCGTTCTTAAAGATTGCGAAGTTTACATCGGACTTGCCAGCGACGATTGCCGCCAAACAAGCTACCAACACTTCACTAACTCGAAATACTGATGAAATGTATTGAACACCGCTAGAAGATGTTTTCTTCCAACCCGAACCGATATTTTTACTTGCCATATTATGATTTCTTATAATAATTATTAGTTAATTCTTTATCACGTTTTTTGATTGCCAGACACGCCAGGAACACCGGAGCGTCCGCCTCATAATCTGCGTCCGTATATTCGTGCATGGTACATTCGCCGGTTTCTTTATCGAAGTGGAGGATCGCTGTGCCGTCCAGTTTTTCGCCTGTTTCCTCCTCGTATGCCAGGCGGTATGCGGATAGCTGATAGCGCATTTCGTTATAAACGCCCTTGCTGGTTTTATAGTCAATCAGTATCTTTTTGCCGTCCACGGTTGCCAAAACATCGAACATGCCTACAAAGCCGTGATTCTTGGAGTAGATAAATCGCTCTGTGGCATGAAATTTGACGTGGTGTGCCGTGTACCAGTCCAAAAACGCTTGAATACCTGCATAGACCTTATCATCTGCGTCTTCGGGCAATTTTGGCGCTTCTACGCCTGACAACATGGCTTCGGCAAAGGTTTCGGCGTACGCATGAACCATTGAGCCAATATCCGCCGCCTCCTCTTTCTTGATTGTGTGCTGTTGCAAAGCCTCCTCGATAACAGGATATAGCTGTTCTTTGGTATATGGTCCGTTCACCTTTTCCAAAAACTCCCACAAATGCGTTCCGGCTAAACCAACCGCCCAGGGAATAAGGAAACGTGATTTATCAATCATTCCCGTGGCGGAGGTAACAGATACAAGGTATGTTTCTTCACCCTCCAACTTGTATCTATGGCTGTTTGGATAGAACGTGATGTTTACCGTTCCATTGTAGAGGGATTTTTGTTTGGTTTCGGTCATAGCAACGATGATAGTGTTTTAGCGATGATCACTGCCATAGCTTTTTCATCACCAAGTTTTGCCTGTTTTACTAAAATTGCCATTTTTTTAATTTGTAACATATTAGATAAAATCTTCGTTATCGGCTGGTTTGGCATTTGCTTTTGCTAACGCCTCTTCCGCCTTTGATTTATTAGTTTCCTTTTTAGGCTCTGCCTTTGGCTCCGGCTTAACCTCTTTACCGTCAAACTCGTCC
>Ga0116143_10001910_pt1 | contig 23939 bp, 19 predicted proteins | sample AD_UKC034_MetaG_FD_89745 | JGI IMG/M metagenome (GOLD analysis project Ga0116143, IMG submission 89745) | Active sludge microbial communities of municipal wastewater-treating anaerobic digesters from USA - AD_UKC034_MetaG | ecosystem: Engineered > Bioreactor > Anaerobic > Digestate | place: USA...
ATGCTCCACCTCGACACCCAGCCGGGCCCGCAGGCTGGCCGCGTCGTAAAGAGTCCCGTAGAGGCGCATGTCCCGGTACCCGGCCATGCCGACCGTCGCTCCGCGGAGGCGGGACAGCGCCCGGGCGGCCCGGGCGAAGGAGACGATGCGCTCGGCCGGCGCCGCCTGTCCAAGCCGGTCAACAACGTACTTGAACCGGAAGCCCATCTCCTGCAGGGTCCTCCTGATGGCCGTGGTGCCCGCCTGGGCGGCGGCGGTGACGAACCGGTCGCCATCCCGGTCGCCGGTGAGGCCCCAGAGAAGCACGGGCTTATCCTTGAAGGCCTCGATGCTCCTGATCACGGCCCAGGAGGGTATCCAGCCGGCCAGGCAAACGACCAGGAGATCGAAGGTTTCCCGCTTCAGTTCGCCGGCGGCCCGGTCGGCCTGCTTCCCGTCCGGATCGTCCGCGACCGGGGCCACGACTTTGACGGTCAGTCCCAGGGAGGCCAGGTAATCGGCCGCCTGGCCACATTTTCTCTCAACCAGTTCCCGCGGCGTGTTGATCTCGCCGAAGCCCACGAAACCGGCCGTGATTTTCTCACCCATGATTCGGCTCCTTCGCCCCGGGAGCATCCCGAAGCCCATCGTAAAAACTCCGGTGGAGTTCGTTCAACCTTGTGTACTGCCCGTATAAGCTCCGGTAGGTTCCGGCCGCTTCCGAAGGCGTGAAGGTCCGCTTCGGCTGAACCATTTTTCGGCAGGCCTCTTCACAGTCCCGATACAGGCCGGCCCCAGCGGCCGCGATCATGGCCGCCCCGAGGCAGACCGTCTCGTTCACCCGGTTGGTGACCACCGGCTTCTCCAGGACGTCGGCCTTGATCTGCGACCAGAGCGCACTCCGGGCCGCTCCGCCCAGGGAAATGACCTGGCGGCCGCCGATGCCGGCCTGCTCCAGGATGGAAACGTAATCCTTGAGAAGGAAGGCGACCGACTCCATGATCGCCCGGGCAAAATGGCCTCTGCGATGGGATGGCGTGACGCCCCAGAAGACGCCGCGCGCCTCGACGATCCGAACGGGCAGGTTAATCCCTTCGAAGTGCGGCAGTACCGTCAGGCCATCGCTCCCGGCCGCCACCGCGGCCGCCTCGGCCGTCAGCGACTCATAATCCAGGCCGGGGACGAAGTTATCCCGGAACCAGGCCAGGATGCTGCCCGAGGCGGAGGCCCAGGGCATGGCCACGAAACGGCCTTCAATCGCGTGGGGAAAGAGACAAAACCGGCGCTGTTCATCGTAGGGCGGGGTGTCGGTCACCCCGCAGAGGGCCAGGACCGTGCCGGTGGACTCGCTGATGACGCCGGCCTGGAAATTGCCGGCGCCCAGCGCGCCGGTCACCTGGTCAATCGGGGCCGGACAGACGACCGCCGCGGCCGGAATCTCCAAACCCGGGCAGCGGACCCTTCCGGCCGCAGTGCCCGAAGCGGCCAGTTCGGGCAGGACGGCCGCCTTGATCCCCAGGAAATCGAGCATCTCCGGCCACCAGGCGCCGCTTTGAAAATCGCAATATAAGGTCGAGGGATAAAGGGCCCGGTGGGAGACGTAACGGCCGGTCAGTTTATAAACGATGTAATCGGTCACCAGGAGAAACTTCGAGGTCCGGGCGAAGACCTCCGGCTCGTGGCGCCTGAGCCATAAAATCAGGCTGGCCGTGTAGCCGGGCGAGATCTCGTGCTGGCCGGTCACCCGGTAAATCCGTTCCGCGCCGAACTGGGACTCGATCAGGTGGGCCTCCTCGACGGCCCGCGTGTCCAGCCAGACCAGGGCCTTCCTTGCCGGCGCCCCGGCCTTGTCGAGGCAGATCAGCGTCTCGCCCTGGCTGGCCACGCCAACCGCCCCGATCTCCTCTGACCGGCCGGTCCGGGCCAGAACCTCGGCCAGCGCCGCCCGGGTCTTCTCCCAGTAAACCTCCGGATCGGCCTCCACCCAGCCGGGACGCGGCCGCTCCAGGAAGTATTCCTTGATAGAAACCGCCAGTTCGCGCCCCTCGGGGTCGTAGACCGCCGCCTTGACCGAGGAGGTGCCAACGTCAATGGAAATTATCTTCATTTCGAACCGGCGGAAAACAACGCGTTGACCTGCTCCAGGGTCTTTTCGACCAGGACGTCGCCGCCTTTTGAGCCGACGATACTGTTGTTGATCAGGGCGCCGTACCCGCCGTGCCGTTCGGCCCGGCCGGTGGGCAGGTAGCCCTCCATACCGCCGCAGAGCTGAACGACGAAGGTCCGGGCGGCCCGGCTGCGGGCCTTGATACGCAGTCCGTAGTCAAGAAAGAGTTCGAAGACGTTGGTGCAGAAAGCCGCGTTCCCGATCCGGATCGCGTGCAGTTCCATCGGCAAATGGGAGGATTCGCCGCGCGCCGCGGCCCGCGCGATCACGGCCTGGGCGTTCTTCAGGAGAACGAAATGGTGCAGTTTGCTGTCATAAGGGCCCGGCCGGCCGGCGCGCTTCTCATTGCGTTTGACCTCCGCGTAGAAGTCCTTGAAGGCCGCCTTTTCACCCTTGATGGCAGTCAGCCGCTTCAGCTCCTTCCGGGCGGCGGCCAGTTCGGCCGGAGCGGGAAATCTCATCGGGAGCGGCAGCGAGGCGACCTGGTGGCAGAATTCCAGCCGGCCGGTGATCTCATCCCTTCCGATCCCGGCCTGGGCCTCGATAACCGCGTCACTCAAGCGTTTGCCCAGGACGGCCACGCCTTTCTCCCCCCAGAAATCCGCGGTCCGGTTCCTCACCAGGTCGCGCGGGGACTGGTCTCCGGCCGCGGAGACCTGGCAGAGCGTCCGGAAACCGGCGCCGAAATGCTTCTTCAGCAGACGGCGGGCCTCGCCCATGAAGTCCGACGAAACGGAGTAGGTCGCCTCCATGACCTGAGAAGGACAGGCGGCGTTGAGTATCACCCCGGTCGGCCGCTTCCGCCCATCGTAGGTGAAGAGGAGTTCCAGGGTGGAATCCTCGTTGCCTTCCAGGCCCAGGAAATCATCCCGGCCGGCATCGCCGTACATCTCGGCGACGCCACCCTCGAAGAGGGCGCGGCGGCAGTGGCCGGTGACCGCGTACCCCCGGCCGGCCGCCACCGCTCCCGGCGCCCGGCCGGACCAGGCCCGGGCGACGGCGCCGACCAGGCGGGAGCAGAGAAATTCCCGGTACTCCTCCGGGGTGATCACCTCCCGGTCCGGTTCGTACCAGCCGACGACCGGGTAGAGGGCGGGGGCGGTGTGAACGTGGGTGGCGTTGACCAGGATCTTCTCGGGTCGGATGCCCGGGATGGCGGCCTTCACCCGATGCCTGACCATCTCCATGATTCCGGGGGAGATGCCGACATTATCCAGCGAAACCAGCACCGCCTGCTCCCCGGACTCCGACTCCAGGGCCAGGACCGTCAGGCCGAGCCGGGAATGGATGTTTCTTGAAAGGCGGGGATAATACTGGCCGCACAGGTCGATCCGCTTGACGGGCGTGATGTCCGCCTCGGCCCAGCCGATTTTAATCGTTTCTTTCTTCATGGTTGCGTTTTCCCGTCAATGTTTGCGCGTGCCGCAACCGGTCCCGGTTTGCTAACAAGCGAGATTTAAAGCGCTCCCCAATCCAACCCGGATTGGCCGACCGGTCGGAAAAGGGCGGCCGGACCGAACGTCATTTTTTCAAGGGCTTAACCCCGGGACGCCAGACCCGTTCGGGCGGGATGCGCAGCGCCTCGATGACCTTCCAGGCCGAACTGATCCTTTGAAGCGAATTGATATCGTGCGAGTCGGAGGCCGGCGAAAAGGTCACCCCTTCCTCGGCGAGCCGGCCGAGATACTCGATGTACTCCTTCACGTAGCTTTCGGGAAAACGCGAAAACTCGAGGTTGGTCGAGGCGTTGATTTCGATGGCCGTTCCAGTCTCCCGGGCTGTCTGGCCAAGTTCCCGCACGTAAGAGTCGGGAACGGCCTTCATCGACGCGAACCACGGCCACTGGTTGTTTTCAAATTCCCGCGTGCCGAACCAGTAAGGATGGACCAGCACCTCGACCAGCGGGTCTTCGCAGGTCTTGAGATGGTGGCGGTGCTGAATCTCGACCAGTTTCGCCAGGTCGTACTCCTTCAGGTAGGTGCCGTGGATGCCGCCGATGGCAAACTGGAACCCGTATTCCTCCTTGATCTCCGTATTGAAGGCGAACCCCTCGTCGCAGCCGGTAAAGTTCAGTTCCACGCCGAAATAAACCTCGAGGCCGGGTTCGGAGAGGGCCCGGATATCGTTCAGGATGGGCCGGTGTTTCGGCAGGAATTCAAGCCGGTTGAGGTGGTCGGTGATGGCCAGGGACTTCACTCCCACCCTGCGGCATTCGTTAACGATGGCCGGGATTTCCATGGTCGCGTTGGCACAGCCCAGGTACCTGGTGTGTATGTGGAAATCGAATTCAGGACAGTGGCTCATCGTCTCCTCCGGATTCAAACCGATTGTGATAATCAAAAATGAAGCCCGGCCGATTCCGGCCTGGGCCTTCTTCATGGCGCCCGGTCGTCGGCCGGCGTCGCGCGTCTCCCGGACGCAGATTAAAGTTTACCTTAATTCGATCCGCCATTCAACAGAAAAACCGGGCCAACCCAACCAGACCGGTGCGCTCCCGAACCTTCGGAACCTTGACAATCCTCCCGCCCCGCTATATCCTAAATCTTGTAAAATCAACCCTTTTGACGCGGAGCGAAACTGATGACGAAGCAACCGGGATGGCTCTACGATGAGGCCAAAACGGCCGGGGTGGATTACGCCGACCCGGCCCGGGTTGAGGAGTATGACCGACGGCACGGAAAATTCCGTGATTACCGGAAAGAGGCCGAGGCCATAGTCAAGGCCATCGGGATCCGGCCGGAAGACACCGTCATCGACCTGGGCAGCGGGACCGGCGCTTTCGCCCTGAACGCGGCTCCTTATTGCCGGACACTTTACGCGGTTGACGTTTCGCCGGTGATGCTGGATTACGCCCGGCGCAAGGCCGAACGGGCCGGCCTGACCAACGTGGTCTTCCGCCCGGGCGGTTTTCTTACCTACGAACACCGGGGGCCGGCCGCGGACGCGCTCGTCTCTTCGGCCGTGCTGCATCACCTGCCGGATTTCTGGAAACTGATCGGGCTGCGGCGGGCGGCGCGGATGCTGAAAACCGGGGGCCGTTTCTTCCTCTTCGACGTCGTCTTCCCGATCGGCCTGGCGGACTGCAAAAAACGCCTGGATGACTGGGTACGCGCCTTCGCCGAAAAGGCCGGGCCGGAAATGGCCGCGGAGGCGGAAGTCCACCTTCGGGATGAGTACAGCACCTACGACCGGGTCCTGGAAGAATTTCTGGTCCAGGCGGGGTTCCGGATCGACAGCGCGAAGTACGAGGATTTCCTGGCCACCTACCTCTGCACCAGGACCTGAGGGGGACGGCTTGAATCGAGGTTAAAAAAACGGCGCCGGCCGCAATGCCCGCGCTTTTTCAGGAGAGAAAACGATGACAGGGAATAAGGCCGCCTGGGGCTGGGTGTTGAGCCCGGCCTACATTGATTACTTAAGCCGCCGGCGCTGGAGCCTGCGGCAGCTCTATTCACCGGTCTCGGAACTGGCCGGCTTCTTCCATTTCCGCAACGCCGTCTTCTTCCACCCGGGGCCTCACGAAGCGCGTCTCCTGGCGGGACTGGCGGAGTTCAACCAGGTGATCGGCAACGTCGGGGATCCCTCGACACTCAAGGACGCCGACCAGCAGGCCGCCAAGGCTCGGGAATTCAGCCGGCTTTCGCTGGAATTCCCGAACGTGATCGGAGGTATCGTCGACGATTTCAGCACGGCCGTCAAGGGCGGCCGGATGCCGGCAGAACTGATGCGGGAAACCTTTGAATCCCTGAAATCGGCCAACACCAAACTCCAGCTGATGGCCGTCGTCTATACCATGCACCTCGACCTGGACTTTTCCGCCTACCTGCCCTGCCTGGACATCGTCAACCTCTGGGTCTGGAAATCATCCGACCTGCCGAACCTTGACGAGTACCTAAAAAAGGCCGAAGAGCGCTTCCCCGGAAAACCGATCCACCTGGGCCTTTATCTTTACGACTACGGGGAGACCTGCGACACCCTGCCGATGTCGCTGGTAAAATTCCAGCTGGAAAGGGCCCGCGAGTATCTCCGGACGGGACGAATAAAGGGTTTTCACCTGATCGGCTCGTATTTAAAGGAGGAACTGCGTTCGGAACCGGCGCGCTGGCTGGCTGAAAACCTGGCCGGGGAATAGCGGAGAAGAAAAAACCGGGGGGTAAACTCGGTTTTGGGAAGGCGTCAGGATTTCAGGGAGATCGGTTTCAGCCCGTTCCGGGCGGCCAGGTCGTTCAACCTGGCAAGCGTCTCGCCGGAAAGGAAGATCCCGAGCCCTTCACTTCGGGCAAGAGATCGGAAACTTCTTTCCCCGGGCAGGCGGATCTCCTTCACGCCCGGCCGCCGCCGGCCGCCCTTGATAATCTCCACAAAGCGGTTCACCTCTTTCGAATAAAAATCCGCCTCGCCGAAAGCGGCCGGGTTGATAAGCATCAGCGCGAAGGACTCCCGCAGCTCCCGGCCCGGCTCATAGCGGTTGCCGGCCATCAGCCCGAGCGCCTCCACCCAGAGCGAAAGACCGAATCCCTTGTAACCATAGTGCTCGCCGCCCAGGAGCATGATGCTCCCGCCCGCTTCCAGAACGGCCGAATTGTCAGTAGCCCGGCCGCGGCCATCGAGGAAGATCTTCTCCGGCGCCCGGTCTCCGGCATGAATCATAAGGCCGGCCCGGCCCCGGGCCACGGTGGAGGTGGAGAAGTCGCATATCACCGGGGGACGGCCGGGCACCGGGAAACCGAAAGCGATCGGGTTGGTCCCCAGCCGGGCCTCGCAGCCGCCGAAGGGCGCCACGTACTTAAAGGCGGAACCGGCCCACAGCTCGGCGAAGAATCCCTGCCGCACCAGCGGGAGGAGCTTGACGCCCAGGCCGGCCAGCCAGGAGGTGTTCCGGACGCAGACCAGGCCGATCCCGAACCTCCGGGCCTTGCCGGCCGCGATCCGGGCGGCCAGGCGCATGGCCAACTGGGCAAACGACCCGTTGCCGTCCACCAGGGCTACGGCCGACCGATCCAGCACCAGCTTCGGCTCGGCCGAAGGATCGATGACCGGCCCGACCTGCTTGTCGAAATAAAAAAACTGGACCACCCCGTGGGTGGTGACGCCGGCCGCTTCGTTCAGGACGGCCGATTCGGCCACGTAACGGGCGTTGGCCGGGGGTACGCCGCGGCCGGCCAGCAGGCGGGCTCCGAAACCGGTCAGGACCCGACCGGAAACCAAGCCGCCCTCAGCCGGCTTGCTTCCGGTACTTTTCCGCATAGAGCTTCTCATCGTAAGGGGCCGACCGGCCGACGCAATGCTCCCGGGGGCAGAGCATACAACTGGCGAAACTGCTTCCGGTCGGAAAGAGGATACCGGAGACCGACTTGGTCGGGAGCATCAGGAAACTCTCGGTCAACACGACGCCGGTCGTTTCCCGGACCGGTCCGAGAAGGTCGAAGAGGGGCCGCTGTTCCTGGATCGGCCAGTCGGCCAGGGAGCCGGGGGCCATCGTGGAAAACTTCGAAAGCCGGTAGGTCTCCTTGATATAACCGAAGGCAAACTTGCGGGACGCGGCCAGGGCGGCCTGCTTGATGTAGTCGGCAAAGTAGGCGAAGAGCGGGTCGGATTGCCGCTTCGACCAATCCTCGAGCTCCGGGCCGCAGGTGACGACGTAGGGGAAGACCCGGTGGGCCTTTTCGAGGTTGACGCTGAGCACCCGGCTCCGGAACCGTTGCCGGTCAATGATCACCTCCTCGTCGTGCCTTTCGTCCAGGTAGGAAACCCGGTAAGCGGCCCGGGGCGCGCCCGCGGCTTCCGCCTCGGCGATCAACCTCTCCAACGATTCGAAATCCTCCCCGTCCCCGGCGATATTAAGTTTTTCGGCCGCCCGGGCGGCGGCGATACGAAAGGGAATCGCCTCCAGCCGGAAGAGGCCGTCATGGCAGGTTACTCGCATTTGTTTCATGAATTTCTCCGGTTTTGCCATCACATCTATCCTTCTGCTCCTGAGAATAAAAAGCAGTATAATCCCTCCTTCAAGGAATGTCAACGATTTCCAGACGGTCAAAACCGGAGATTGCCAATAAAAGCCGCCCGGCTATATACTATCAGGAAACCGGAAAGGCCTTGCCGGCGGAAATTCAACCGGAATGCACCGCTGCCGGCCAGAACCAGCGATCAAAAAGAGAGTTCGGCATGGAAGAAGCCCCAAAAAGCGGGAAATACGCCCTGGTCATCATCGACATGCAGAACGATTTCGTCCTGCCCGGGGCGCCGGCCGGCGTCGCCGGCGCCTACGCCACCATACCCCAAATCAGAAAACTGCTCGATTTTTTCCGGACGCGAGGTTGGCCGGTCTTCCATGCCGTCCGCGAGTACCGGGCCGACGGCAGCGACATTGAAATCACCCGGCTTGATGAATTCCTGAAGGGGCGTCGTTACGTGGTGCCGGGCACCCCGGGATGCGAAATTGTCGCGGAACTGGCCCCGGTCGAAGGGGAGTACCGGATCGTCAAGAACCGGTTCAGCGCCTTCATGAAAACGGAACTGGACTTCATGCTGAGACGGCTCGGGGTCACCCGCCTGGCCGTCTGCGGTACCCAGTACCCCAACTGCATCCGGGCCACCATTTTTGACGCCATCTGCTACGGGTACCAGGTTACCAGCGTGACCGACGCCACCTCGGCCCAGACGCCGGAGGTCGCCGCGGCCAACATCAGGGACCTTGAGAATGTCGGAGTGGCCTGCCTCCGACTGGAGGAATTCCTGGACTCGTTATGAGGCGGCTTCAAACCATCCAAAGCGTGATTATCTTGGTCAGGCCGCGACCGCGAGCCAGATATTTAAACGAATAGGGAGGCGGGCAGCTCTTATAAAATACAGGCTTCCCGCCTTCCGTAGTTCTGGCGGCCGGAGTCGGGCCGGTTTACATTCTTTCGATAAAATGTCAAAATAATTAAAATAAACCGGCCTTTTAAACAATATTTACAAATCGTCTCCTGCCGGCGGGTTACGATCATTCCGAACTGAAGCCCGGGCATCCTTTTTGACCGGGCCGCCGGGAAGCCGAGTCCAAACATAAAAAAGAAGCAACCTAAAACCGGATTGATCAAAACCACGACCCGGGGGCTGGCCGCCCTCCTGATGCTAGCCGTGGCCTGTTTCACGGCGGTCCCGGGCCTCACCGAGGAGACGGACCGGACACCCGGACCGCCCGGTTTCTCTCCCCAGACCGGCCCGGCCGCGGCCGCCGCAACCGACTCGGCCAAAATTGATACCCCGCTTGAAATAACGATCGGCGACGCCATCCTGACAGCACTCCAGAATAACCGGGCGCTCCGGGTCGAACGCCTCAACCCGGCCATCCGTGAAACCTACGAGCAGGAAGAGGCGGCCAGGTTCGATCCCGCACTGGCCGCCGAACTCTCGGCCGCCCGGGAACGGGTCAAGGCCGAATCGCGGACAACGGGCACGATCGCCGATACCTCGGAGGGTCGGACCGGCGCCGGCCTTTCGCTCTCCAGATTCCTACCCACCGGCACCGAGTTCTCAGTCGGCCTGACAACCGACCTCGACTGGTCCGAACTCTACAGCGACCAATATGCCACCCGGCTCGGGCTGACGGTAACCCAGTCACTGCTCCGCGGCGCCGGGCGGGAATTCAACCTCGCCAGCGTTCGCCAGGCCAGGCTGGACACGCTCTCCTCCCGGCATGAACTGCGCGGCTTCACCGAGAGCCTGGTCGCCGAAGTCGAGACCACTTACTGGAACTACGCGCTCGCCCGGCTCCAGATCCAAATCTACCAGAAATCCGCCGACCTGGCCGAACAGCAGTTGAAGGAGGTCGAGGACAGGATCGAGGTGGGGAAACTGGCCGAGATCGAACTGGCCGCGGCCCAGGCCGAGCTGGCGCTGCGAAAAGAAGCGCTGATAAACGCGCAGAGCAACCTCGACGCCCTGCGGTTGCGCCTGGCCCGGCTTCTCAACCCCGGCCGGGGCGGCGCCTGGAACGGGCCGATCATTCTGAAGAACCAGCCAGCCGTGCCGGAGGTGAAACTGGACGACCTGGAATCGCATTGCGCCGTGGCGCTGCGCCTGCGTCCCGATCTCAACCAGGCCCGCCTGGAGGTGCTCCGGGGGGAACTGGAGATAGTGAAGACCAAAAACGGGCTGCTGCCCAGAATGGACCTGTTTATCAACCTCGGGAAAAGCGGATACGCCGGCTCATTCGGCGGTTCGCTCGAGGATCTCGGCGGACGGAGTTACGATATCTCGGCCGGAATAAGCCTGGAATTGCCGCCGGGTAACCGTGCGGCGGAATCTCGCCACCGGCGGGCGGTCCTCAATCACGACCAGGCCGGAGAAGCGCTGGAAAACCTTGCCCAGCTGGCCGAACTGGACGTCCGCCTGGCCTACCTCGAGGTGAACCGGGCCGCCCAGCAGATCAAGGCAACCGTCGCCACGCGACGCTTCCAGGAGGAAAAACTACGGGCCGAAACCGAAAAGTTCCGGGTCGGCCGTTCGACGCCGCTGATGGTCGCCCAGGCCCAGCGGGACCTGGTCGACAGCCAGATATCCGAAATCAAGGCGATCGTCAATCACCTCAATTCGCTGGTCGAACTCTTCCGCGTCGAAGGCTCACTGCTCGAACGGCGCGGAATCTCGACCGATTAAATAACAGGGACGGATAGAATAACCACTGGAGCTTACCGATGAAAAGAGTCGTCCTGGTAATCGTGGCCCTGGCCCTGCTGGGCCTCTTCGGCTGGCAGGCCTACCGAAAGATCAGTAAGAAAATGAAGGCCCCGGGCGGCCGTCCGGACCGAATGGCCGTCGCTGTCGAAGTGGCTCCGGTGCGGCAAACCGCCATCAGCGACACGAGACAGTTCAGCGGTTCGCTGGCGCCCAGGTCCCAGTTTGTCGTGGCTCCGAAGGTCGCCGGCCGCCTGGAGAAACTCCTGGTCGACCTGGGCGACGATGTCAAGCGGAACCAGCTGATCGCCGCGCTGGACAGCCAGGAGTACGAACAGGCGGTCGAAGAGGCCCGGGCGGAGCTGAAGGTGGCCCGGGCCAATATCGCCGAATCGGAGAGCGCCCTGGAGGTGGCGAAGCGCGAACTGGAAAGAACCCGGGCGCTCCGGGAGAAGAAGATCGCCCCCGAAGCCGAGCTCGACGAGGCCGAAGCCGCTTACAAGACCCGGGAGGCCAGGCACAAGGTGACGCTGGCCCAGGTGGAGCAGAAGGAGGCCGCCCTGAAGGCGGCCGAGGTCCGGCTCTCCTTCACCCAGATCCGGGCCGCCTGGGAGGGCGGCAGCGAGGTCCGCCGAATAGGCGAACGCTACGTGGACCAGGGAGTCATGCTCCGGGCCAACGACCCGATCGTTTCGATCCTGGAGATTGATTCGCTGACGGCGGTCATCGAGGTGACCGAGGAAAATTACGCCCGGGTCCGGCTGGGACAGTCGGTGCGGATAAGCACCGACGCCCAGCCCGACCGTGAGTTCACGGCCACCATCGTCCGCATTTCGCCCGCGCTCAAGGAATCCTCTCGTACCGCCCGGGTCGAGGCGCTGATCAACAACCAGAAGCACCTGCTCAAGCCCGGGCTCTTCATCCGGGCCGAAATCGAGGTGGCCCACCGGGAAGGCGCCACGGTGGTCCCCTTGGCCGCCCTGACCACCCGGGACGAAAAATCGGGGGTTTTCCTTCTCGAACCCGACGGCAAGAAGGTCCATTTCGTCCCGGTGGAAACGGGCATCGTCAACTCGGAATCGGCCGAAATCCTCGCGCCGAAGCTGGAAGGACGCGTCGTAACCCTCGGCCATCACCTGCTCGAAGACGGGTCTCCGGTGCTCCTGCCCGAATCCGACCCGGGTCGGCAACCGGCCGGGCAAACCCGGACCGGCGCCGGTGCCGAGAAGAAGCCGACCGTGGAAACCCGTCCATGAAGATATCCCAGTTTACGGTCCACCGGCCCAAGCTGACCACGATGATGGTGCTGATCGTCATCATCATCGGCGGCGTCTCGATGCGCCGGCTGCCCGTTGACCTGATGCCGGACATCAGCTACCCAACCCTCACCATCTCGGCCACCTACGAGAACGCCAGCCCGGAAGAGGTCGAGGAACTGGTCACCCGGCCGATTGAAGAGGCCATGAGCGCCGTCCCGGGGGTCGAGGAGATCTCGTCAGAATCGGCCGAGGGCAGCAGCCGGGTGCGGGTCTCGTTTGCCTGGGGGACGAACCTGGACAACGCGGCCAGCGACGTGCGGGACCGCCTCGACCGCGTGATCAACCGGCTGCCGGAGGAGATGGACCGGCCGACGCTGAGGAAATTCGACCCATCCAGCATGCCGATCCTGGTCATCGGCGCCTCCAGCAACCTGGATCCGATCCAGGTCCGCCGGATCATTGACGAACAGATCAAGTACCGCATCGAGCGCGTGCCCGGGGTGGCCGCTCTGGACGTGATGGGCGGCCGGGAACGGGAGATCCGGATCAATTTGAACGCGGACCGGGTCAAGTCGCTTGGAGTCCCGCTGGACCAGGTGCTGAACTCCATCAAGGCCGGGAACATAACCCTGCCCTCGGGAACCGTCGAACGGGGCCAGCACGAGGTTATCATCCGGACCCCGGGCGAATACGGCAATCTGGAACAGCTTCGGGATACCGTGATCGCCGACATCAACGGCGTGCCGGTCCGGCTGAAGGACATCGCCGCGGTCGAGGATACCGCCCAGAAGGTCACCCGCCTGGTCCGGGTCAATGGCCAGCCGGGCGTCCAGCTCTCCATAACCAAGCAGTCCGGCAAGAATACCGTCGAGGTGGCTCAAAGGGTCCTGGCCGAGGTTGAAAAGATCAACCAGGATCTCCGGCAGATTAAACTCGTCCCCATCGTCGACTCATCTGAGTACATCAAGCGTTCCATCTCCTCGGTCGGTTCCTCGGCCCTCTACGGCGGCGGCTTCGCCATCCTCGTCCTGCTCATTTTCCTTGCCAATATCTTCAGCACCGCCATCATCGCCGTCGCCATCCCGATCTCGATTATCGCCGCCTTCGCACTGATGTACTTCTCCGGCTTCACCCTGAACATCATGACCCTGGGCGGCCTGGCGCTGGGAGTCGGCATGCTGGTGGATAACTCGATCGTGGTCCTGGAGAACATCTACCGCCTGCGGGAAGACGGCCTGGATGCCGAGACGGCCGCCGTCGAGGGAAGCAGCGAGGTCACGGCCGCCGTCATCGCCAGCACGCTGACCACCGTGGTGGTCTTCCTGCCGCTCATCTTCATCCAGGGGATGGCCGGGGTGATGTTCACCCAGCTGGCGCTGGTGGTTAGCTTCGCCCTGCTCGCCTCCCTGGCCGTTTCGCTCACGGTGGTCCCGATGCTGGCCTCCAAGTACCTGCACCCGGTCGATCCAAAACGGCTGGCCCACGAGACGCTCGCCCACCGACTGCTCCGGTTGAACGCGCTCTGGTCCGCCAACCTCGAAAACGCCTATAAAAGGATCCTGCACCGGGCGCTTAACCATCAGAAAGCCACGCTGGTGGGCGTATCGATCCTGCTCCTGATCAGCCTGGCCCTGGCCCCCCTGGTCGGCATGGAACTGATGCCGCAGAGCGACGAGGGCGAGGTCCGCGTCAACGGCGAAATGGCGGTGGGCACCAAGCTGTCGGTCATGGACGAAAAGTTCCAGGCGATCGAGTCGATCATCCTGCGGGAGACCCCCGAAATGAAAAACATGGTGGCCACCATCGGCAGCGGCGGCGGCCGGATGGGCTCGGGCGGCCATGTCGGCCAGTTTCGAATCTCCCTTAAACCCCGGGCGGAACGGAAACGCTCCAGCGAGCAGGTGGTCTCCGACCTGCGCCGAGAACTTTCCAACCGACCCGGAGTTACCATCCGACCCCGGGCCGGAACCGGCCAGTTCACCGGTATGATGACACGCGGGTTCGGCAGCACCGAACGGGTACAGGTGGAAATCCGCGGCTACGACCTGGCGACCGCCGATGCGCTCGCCGAACAGGTCAAGGAAGTGGTGGAAAGGGTTGATGGAATCACCGATGCCCAGTTAAGCCGGGAATCGGGCGTACCGGAGGAACTCGTCATCATAGACCGGGCGAAGGCGGCCGACCTGCGCCTGTCGGTCTCCCAGATCGCCCAGATGCTCCAGACCTCGCTGGGCGGCAGCACGGCCGGGTATTACCGGGAGGGCGGCAGTGAGTACCGGATCTTCGTCCAGCTGGAAAACCCGGAAAAAATGGAGGTGGAAGATATCCTGAACCTCACCCTGACCAACGCGGCCGGCGAACCGATAACCCTGCGCAATGTCGTCAAGACCCAGCCGCACGAAGGACCGGTAAGCATCCAGCGCTCGGACCAGGAACGGATCGTGACCGTTTCGGCCAACACCAGCGACCGGGATATAGGTTCAATCCTCCGGGACATCAGGCGGGACATCCAGTCGGTGCCCGTCCCAAGCGGGTTCACGATCAACTTCGGCGGCGAATACGAACAGCAGCAGGAGAGTTTCCAGGAACTGGGCTGGACCTTTGTCCTGGCCCTGATCCTGGTTTACATGGTCATGGTCTCGCTTTACGAATCGCTGCGCGACCCATTCGTGGTCATGTTCTCGATCCCGCCGGCGGCCATCGGCGTTGTCTGGCTGCTCTTTTTAACCAACACGACCTTCAACATGCAGTCAATCATCGGATGCATCATGCTCGGCAGGATCGTGGTTAACAATGCCATCGTCCTGGTGGACCAGATCAACCTGCTGCGCCGCCGCGACGGGATGGCCCTGCGCGAAGCCATTGAAGAGGCCGGCCGGCGGCGCCTGCGGCCAATCCTGATGACGGCCTTGACGACCATGCTCGGCCTGGTGCCGATGGCCCTGGGGCTTGGCGAGGGCGGGGAATTCCAGGCGCCTCTGGCCCGGGCGGTCATCGGTGGCCTCTTCAGCGCCACCCTGATCACGCTGGTCGTCGTGCCGGTCGTTTACTCGATCTTTGAACAGCGCCTGGCTAAAAGTTGATCTTTTTCTCTTTTCGACGCGTCCCCCCCTGAATCAAGCGGAACCAAATGACGCATCAAAAACCCCTGAACGAAGAAGAGAAGCGGGTCATCATCGGCCGGGGTACCGAACCGCCCTTTCGAAACCGTTACTGGAATCATTTCAAAAAGGGTATCTACCGCTGCCGCAATTGCGGCGCCCCACTCTACCGTTCGGAAAACAAGTTCGATTCCGGCTGCGGCTGGCCCGCCTTCGACGACGAAATACCGGGGGCGGTCGCCCGCCGGCCCGATGCCGACGGCCGGCGGACCGAGATAACCTGTGCCGGCTGCGGCGGCCACCTGGGTCACGTCTTTTCAGGCGAGGGGCTGACACCCAGGAATATCCGCCACTGCGTCAACTCGGTCTCCCTGCTCTTCGAACCGGCCGGAACGAAAATCGAACGGGCGGTCTTCGCCGGAGGATGCTTCTGGGGCATTGAGTACCATTTCTGGAAAGCGGCCGGGGTTGTCTCGGTCGCCTCGGGATACACGGGGGGCCGGCTCGAAAACCCGTCTTACGAACAAGTTTGCGCCGGGGACACCGGCCACTACGAGGCGGTCGAGGTGACCTTCGATCCCGACCGGACCGGTTACGAAGAGCTCCTGAAATTATTCTTCCAGGTGCACGATTTCACTCAGGCCGACGGCCAGGGACCTGACATTGGACCCCAGTACCGATCGGCGGTCTTCTACGCCTCGGAAGGGCAGAAAGAAACGGCGGAAAGAGTCATCGGGGAATTGAAGACTCGAGGTTACCGGGTGACGACCAGCATCCGGCCGCTCTCCGTCTTCTGGAAGGCGGAGGAATACCACCAGGATTACTACGGCAGGAACGGACGGCGCCCTTACTGCCACAACTTCCGGCGGATCTTCTGAGGCGCCTTAGCGCTCGGGCAGCTTGCCGACCGGGGCCAGGTAGATGACGAACTCCTCCCGGCCGTCCGCTCCGACCAGCGCATCGGCCTTCTCCTGGTCGTAGGCGGCGATGGCACAGGTCCCGGCCCCCACCGCCCGGCAGGCCAGGTAAAGATTCTGGCAGACATGGCCGGCATCCAGCGCAATCACCTTGTAGGAGGCCGGCCCGTAGCGCCACTCCATGCGCGCGGGGAGCGTCGTCCAGATGAAGGTGACGGCACCGGCGCCGACGAATCCCTGGCCAAGGGCCGCTTCGGCCGCGGCGGTCTCGAGGTCCTTGACCGACTCCAGGCAGAGCAGGGAATGGCTTAGAGGCAGGTAACGGTAAAGGCCTTTTTCGAGCCCGGCCACGCGAAAGACGGCCAGGTAGGTCTCGAAGGAGTGGCGGCAGCCGGCCGAGGGAACCGTCCGAAAGGCATGCCCTTTGATCACCCGGCTGCGGATTCCCTGGGTGGCCCAGAGAAGAAAGGCGAGTTCGTCCAGGGCCAGCGGGGCCCGGCTGTAATTGCGGACGGATTTCCGCCCCTCGATGGCCTCCCGGACGGTCAGGCTTCCCAGGTTAGGCCAGGCATCGGGCCCCGGCAGCGCGATTACCCGGCCGCCGGCCGGAAAGGGCTTTTCAACGGGCGGCGGCGGCAGCCCCCGGTTCTGTTCGGTTCCTGAAAAATCAAGCTCCTTGCGGATGGCGTCCTTCAGGAAGTTCCGGTAGTTGGCCTCTTTCATTTCCCCTTCCCTTGGCCGGTTGGCCGGCCGAAACACCATTAAATTGCCGCCCGGAACTTCCGTTTCAAGGAAGATTCAGGAAGAAGATCGAACCGTTCAGGACGGAGGCGAAGGTAACCCACAACAAGTAAGGCAGCAGCAGGCCGGCCGCCAGGGACGACAACTTCCTGAACAGGATGATCGTGGCCAGGATCGCCGCCCAGAGAATCAGTATCTCCAGGAAGGCCAGCCCGGGATTCTCCAGGCCGAAGAAGAAGGCCGACCAGAGGATATTGAGACCCAGCTGCACCGCGAAAACGACCAGGGCCGGATCCTTTTCCGCCGCCGGACGCCCCCGGGAAGACCAGGCCAGGAACAGGGAGACGCCCATCATGAGGTACAGGGTGGTCCAGACCGGCGCGAACAACCAGGACGGCGGGTTGAAAGGGGGCTTCTCGATCGTCCGGTACCAGCCGCCCACGGAAGAGGCGGTGAAGATGGAACCGATCGCTCCGGCCGCCAGGCAGGCCGCCATTGAAACGGCAAACTTCAAGGGCTTTTCTGGTTTCATAAGTTTCTCCGCTCTCCTTCGCTAAAGGCAACCGGAGACCAGCCATCCCGGAGAATGGGAATCAACCCGGTTGCTCCCGGCCATTATTTTACATATTGTAACCGGGGGGAGCGGCCGAAGGCAAAAAAGCGCATCCTGACCCTGGCGGCCGCTGTTGGCCCAGCAAATCAGCGGTTTCGCATCTTTCAAAACGAGGTTGACCGGGGCCCCGAGAAAGATCACATTTCCCGCCTCTTTTTCCCATGAATTCCCAGGATTCGGCCCGGAACGAATATCACGAGACCCGGGAAATGGGGTTGACGCCGCACCCTTCTCCTTACCAAGGGTTGATTTCCAAGCCATTGAAGTGATTTAATAGAGTAAAAAGGGGCACGAACGTGCGACGAAGCCCCCGGGCAACAACCTTGTCCGCACGAGTTTCAAACTTGATGGAAAGAAGGAGGCGGGAATCATGAAAAGTAACCGCTTTTACAGATTGCTGGCGCTGGGAATGGCCGGGATGTTAGTCGCTTTCGGAGCCGCCTGCGGCGGGGGCGGCGGCAGTAGCAGCAACTCCTCGGGAAACCTGGCTTTTTACCTGACGGACGCCTTCGACGAAACCTACCAGGCCGTCTACGTCACCATAGGCGAAATCCAGGTCAGCCAGGTGCACGAGGATGACCAGACCGAAACGGACAGCTGGCTGACCGTGGCCAGGCCGCGCGCCACCTATAACCTGCTCGAACTGGTTAACGGAGTGCGCCAATCGCTCGGCATCGCCTACCTGGAGCCGGGCCGTTACTCGCAGATGCGCTTGATCATCGGGACCGAACCGGACAACGGCACCAATATTTTCAGCGCCGCCCACCCCTTCGCCAACTATGTAATCGACGAGGCCGGCCATTACCACGCGTTGAAGGTCCCAAGCGGCCTGCAGACCGGCGTCAAGATCATCCAGGGCTTCGACATCAGCCTGAACGGAACCACCGAACTCATCCTCGATTTCGATGCCGCCCGGTCGGTGGTCAAAGCAGGCAGCAGCGGCCAGTGGCTTCTGAAGCCCACGATCAAAATACTTAACACCGAGGAATACTCCATCATCAACGGCGAAGTTACCGATGCCGACGCCAGCGAACCGGCCGGCGGCGTGGTCGTAAGCGCCCAGGTCTACAACCCCGGCGCCGGCGACCCGAAAGACGCGGTGACCGTCCGGGCGGCAACGGTAACCGATGCCGAAGGCAATTACGCCCTCTTCGTCCAGCCCGGGACTTACAACCTGGTGGCCTATCTCGACGATTTCGCCCCGACGGAGACGGGTCTCGTCACCCAGTCCGGCGGAAACTACTCCCGGAGTTTCGAGATCACGGGTACCGACACCGGCACGGTCACCGGGAACGTATCCATCCCGGGTGGCGATGAAGACCGGTATGGCGTGCTCAGTTTCAGGCAGACGGTCACCATTGACGGGTCGGAAACCCAGGTCGAAATCAAATCCGTCAGCGTCGGCGGAGGCGGGACGTACACCGTTATCCTGCCGGAAGGAAGCTATTCGCTGGTCGCCTCAAGTTACGGATTAACCACCCGCGTCTACGACATAGACATAAACCAGGGCTCCCAAACGGTAAGGAATGTCGCTTTTTGACGTCAAAAAATTCACGGAAAGTCAATCGAAACCGGCACAATACGATCCGGCGTCGGCCCAGAGGCCGACGCCGGGTATCTTTCAAAACAGCCTTCGCAAAAAGACGGGGGCGTATTCAGTTGGATACCGCCCCGGTCCTTCCCGGCGAAGACCGGCCAACCCGGATTAAAAACTTAAATCCTGCTTACCCGAATCGAACGGAGATCCGATGCCAGACCTGCCAGGCAAAATGAAGTACCAGATGGTGGAAACGCATGAAGAACTTAAAAAGGCGGCCCAGGTTCTGGCCGGTGCCAGAAGCATCGCCCTTGACCTCGAGGGAGACTCCATGTTTCATTACGGAGACACCCTCTGCCTGGCCCAGGTCTCGGACGGCAGCCGGACCTGGCTGATCGATCCCCTCAAGATCAAGGACCTCTCCCCCCTCTCGGCCATACTTGGGAATACGGGTGTCGAAAAGATCCTGCACGGTTCGGATTATGACATCCGGCTGATAAGAGGCCGGCTGGGAATAAACTGCCCGCCCATCTTCGACACCGAGCTGGCCGCCCGCTTCCTCGGCATGGCCCGCTCCGGACTGGCCGACGTCCTCGCCAAGCGCTTCGGTGTCTCACTCGACAAGAAATTCCAGAAGGATGACTGGTCGCAGCGGCCGCTGCCGGACGAGATGCTCGCCTACGCCGCCGCCGACGTTCACTGGCTGATCCGGCTGGCGGAGATGATGAAAGAAGACCTGAAACGACTCGGCCGCCTGGACTGGGTCGAGGAGGAATGCGACCTGCTGGCCCGGGCGCCGGACCGGCGACGCGAGAACGGACCGCTCCACCTCCGGTTCCGGGGGGCCGCGGTCATGGATCGCAGGAGCCTGGCCATTCTCGAGGCTATCCTGCAGATGCGCGAGTCCCTGGCTCAGGAAAGGGACCGCCCCCCCTTCAAGGTGCTGGACCCCGACGCGATACGCCAGATCATCCAGCAGAGGCCGGAGACGGACCAGGCCCTGCTCCGCATCAAAGGCCTGGGCCGGCGGAGCGAAAAGTTCCGGGCGGCCGTTCTCTCGGCGGTAAGAAGCGGCCTGGAATTACCCGAATCGCGGCTGCCGGTCTACCCGAAAGGCGAACGGCGCCGATCCGGCAAAAGCAACTGGTCGCCGCTCAGCGTGCAGAACCTGAAGGAATGGCGGAACCGCCGGGCCGCGGCCCTCGGGCTGGACTGCAGCCTGGTCTGCACCACCAGCATGATCCAGGCCCTGGCGGCCAGGCGGCCGCTTACCCCGGAGGCCCTGGACCAGGTCGAAGGACTTCGCAACTGGCAGAAGCGGGAGTTCGGCGCCGAAATCTGCGTGGTCTTGCGCCGGGGCTGCCCGAAAAAATGACGGCCATTTTCACCTGGGACCGGGAGGCTGGATGAGAAGAAGCGTCATTCTCCGATTACTCTTTACCGGCTGGCTGATCCTGAACGGGCCATTCCCGGCCGCCGCCGGGGACGTCCGGCCGCTCCTGGGAGTAAACGCCTCGCTTAAAGGATACCGGCCTTTCCCGGTGGACAACCCCTGGAACCAGGATGTCTCCGGACTGCCGGCCGACCCGAATTCCGCGGCCCTAATCGCTTCCATCGGCCTGAACAAGGGACTCCATCCCGATTTCGGAACCGTCTGGAATAACGCTCCCATCGGCATTCCTTACGTCATCGTCCCCGGTACCCAGCCGAAGGTGCCCGTCTCCTTCGAATACGCGGCCGAAAGCGATTCCGCCCCCTACCCGATCCCGGCCAATCCCCCGATCGAGGGCGGGCCGACGGCTTCCGGAGACCGGCACCTCCTGATGCTCGACCGGGACAACCGGAAACTTTACGAATTGTACGCGGCCTACCCGGAGGAGGGCGGCAAACGATGGCGGGCCGGCTCCGGGGCCATCTTCGACCTCACCTCCAACGCGCTGCGTCCGGCCGGCTGGACATCGGCGGATGCCGCCGGGCTGCCAATCTTCCCCGGGCTGGTCCGGTATGACGAGGTCATGGAAACGGGTGAAATACGCCACGCCCTTAGGTTCACCTGCACCCGGACGAGACGGGCCTATGTCTTCCCCGCCCGTCATTTTGCCAGCCGGCTGACCGACCCCGGCCTGCCGCCCATGGGCATGCGGGTTCGCCTTAAAAAAAATTATGACACCAGCGGCTTTCCGGCCGCCGCCCGGATTATCCTGGAAGCGCTCAAGAAATACGGGATGATCCTGGCGGACAACGGCGGCGACTGGTTCATAACCGGCGCCCCCGACCCGCGCTGGAACGACGAGGAACTCGCCACCCTGAAAAGGGTGAAGGGCTCGGACCTGGAAGTGGTAAAAATGGCGGAAATCATCCTGAAATAAATGAAGAGACGCCTGCCGACCGGATCATCCGACGGCCAACCCGGCCCAAGCCGGATACCCTGGGATATCAAGAATCTTTCCGCCGCGCCCGAATTCGAGGCGGCCCCCGAACACGACGATGGCGAGGTAAAGGCCATCTTCTACCAGGGCCTGCCCTGGCGCGGGAAAGGCACCGGCGTCTTCGCCTATTACGCCATCCCCAGGGCCGGGGGGAAGTCAAAAATCCCGGCCATGGTCCTGGTGCACGGGGGCGGCGGTTCGGCCTTTGTTCCCTGGGTGCGTCTCTGGGCCGGCCGCGGTTACGCGGCGATCGCCATGGACACCTGCGGCTGCGTCAGCGGCGGCGGCTACCAGAACCACCCGCGCCACCCGAGAGGCGGCCCGCCCGGCTGGGGCGGCTTCGACCAGGTTGACCAACCGATCGAAGATCAGTGGACCTGCCACGCGGTCGCCGACGTCATCCTCGCCCATTCCCTGATACGCTCCTTTCCGGAGGTTGACCCGAACAAGACCGGCCTTACCGGCATCTCCTGGGGCGGCTACCTGACCTGCATCGCGGCCGGGGTTGACCCGCGCTTCAAGTTCGCCGCCCCGGTTTACGGCTGCGGCTTCCTCGGCGACAACTCGATCTGGCTGGACGATTTCCGAAGGATGGGAACGGAAAAATCCGGCCGCTGGCTCCGGCTCTGGGATCCCTCGGTCTATCTGCCGCTTGTAAAGACACCCCTGCTCTGGGTCACCGGCCCAACCGACGCCGCCTATCCGCTGGACTCGCTGCAGAAATCCTACCGGCTGCCGCCATCGCCCCGGACGCTGTGTGTCAGGGTGGGCATGACCCACGGGCACGGCGGACCGGGCGAGAATCCGGAGGAGATCCGGACCCGGGCCGAAGCCCGGCTGAAAGGCGGAATCGACCTGGCGCGGATAACCGCCGCCGGACGGGAGGGGCGCCGGGCCTTCGTCTCCTTCGAAGGCCGGGTCCCGGTCGTCAAGGCCGAACTCAACTACACGACCGACGCCGGCCCCTGGCGGGAACGCAAGTGGCAAACGATTCCGGCCGAACTGGACGCGGCCGCCGGCCGCGCCGAAGGCCCCCTCCCGAAAGGCGCCACGGTTTACTACTTCAACCTGGCCGACGAGCGCCGCCTGGTCGTGAGCAGCGAGCATGAAGAAATTCTTACTTTCAATGGTACAGCAAACAATCAGACCACTGCTCTCTTTACTTGACAATGATTCTTATTTACGGTATAAAAAAAACAAGTTGTGGTACCCGTTGCGATTGAAATTCTTTTTTCAGAAGGGATTCCCCTGAAATTTCAAGCTACCGCCTGCTCAATCAAGTTCAGGATCACCTAACAATTGACGAGCCCGGTCCGGGCTTAGGAGGGCCATGGCATAACAGGTTTGACCCTGCTTGAAAGCCAGATTTAAATCCGCGCGGTTAAAAACGGGAGAGCGATAATGAAACATAAAAAATGGTGCTTGCTTGTCCTGGCCTTCCTGCTGCTGGGCACCCTCACCGCCCAGGCGTCCATCAACCACGGCCTCCTCGGCGTCTTCGACGACGACGTGGTGGAAAGCATCGTCCAGATCACGCCGGGCGATCCTTTAAATCCGACCCAGAGCGCCAAGGACTGGGTCCCCTGCTGGGGCGTCAATCCCTGGAGTTACGACGGGGAATGGATCGTTTACCAGGCGGCCATCGGAACCGGCGCTTCCGAGTACCAGCGCAACGAAATCTGCATCATCCGGCCGGACGGAACCGGCTGGCAGCGGCTTACCAACAACACCAACACCTGCGACAACCACGGCAACTTCACGCCCGACGGCAACCGGATCCTCTTTCAAAGGTACGACGATTCGGAAGATTATGCAAGAATCTGGATCATGGACCGGGACGGCACCGACCAGCAGAACCTGACCGCGGTCCACGGCGGACCCGTCAATGGAAACGAGTGTGAACAGAAACCGATGGTCAGCCCGGACGGAACCAAAATAGCCTTCCGCGCCTGCGTGGATCGCGACACGGAAGAAATCTGGGTGATGGACATTGACGGGACCGACCCGATCAAGGTTTCCGGAAATATCAACAAAGGCAACAAGCACAGCTGGAGCCCGGACTCGCAGTGGGTGCTCTTCAGCGCGGACCCCAGCGAAAATTCCAACTCCCGGATTTACAAGGTCCGGCGGGACGGCACCGGCCTGGTAATGCTCTCGGAAGAGGTGGGCGATTTCTGCGAGAACTGGGCAAACTGGAGCCCGGACGGCAACTGAATCTCCTATCACCGCCGCAACTGGGGCCTGGACCCGGAGACCAGCGACCTGTGGATCATGCGGACCGACGGCAGCGGTAAGCAGTTACTGGTGGAGGGCATCCCGGACGAACTCGGGGATGACCAAGAGTGGATCTGCGCCCCCCACAGCTGGCACCCCAACTCCCAGTGGGTAACCTTCAAGAAATCGCTGTCTAATGACTACCCGATCTTCATCATCAACATCAACACCCGGCAAGTTTATCAACTGACCGAAGGGTATTACGACGGCCGGATGTGGTGGAGTCCGGACGGTTTGAAGATACTCTTCAAGGAGAAGGAG
>Ga0116143_10001912_pt1 | contig 23938 bp, 24 predicted proteins | sample AD_UKC034_MetaG_FD_89745 | JGI IMG/M metagenome (GOLD analysis project Ga0116143, IMG submission 89745) | Active sludge microbial communities of municipal wastewater-treating anaerobic digesters from USA - AD_UKC034_MetaG | ecosystem: Engineered > Bioreactor > Anaerobic > Digestate | place: USA...
GCACAGGAGAACTTGCTTATTTGAGTTGGTTGCAAAAAATAGACTTTGTAAATATTACTTGGCACGGTATGCTTCAACAGAATATGAAAAATAAAGAGGAACGCATACACCCGACACAAAAACCGATACAACTTTATGAATGGTTACTTAATAACTATGCAAATGAAAACGATAAGATTATTGACACCCACTTAGGAAGTGGAAGCATTGCAATAGCAATAGACAAAGCAAACACCTTAGATAAAAAGAACCTGACATTTGTCGGCATTGAAATTGACCCCGACTATTTTCGAGCGGCAGTTGAACGATTCAAGAACCACAAACGGCAATGCGTGCTTTTTTAAGGTTGCACATAACACCCCCCTACCCGCCATATTACTAACCACAAACCCATTTAACCATGAAAACAATGACCCAAGCCGAAGCCATCGACATCCTGATACGCCACAATGAATGGCGCCAGGGAGGCAAAGGAGAGATGGTAACACCGGAACAGATCGGAGAAGCAATAGACGTGGTGACATCCGCCAACGTCTTCACATTTACAACGACCGATCCCCAGCAGGCTATGCGCTGGGCGAAAGCCGACGACATGGCATGTGCGATATGGGAGCTGGTCTACAACGGCTGGCGGCAGTTCAAAGAAACCGACTACGACTACGAGACGGCATGGGAAGTGCTCCGCCAGACGCTGGAAGAACATTCCATTGATATTGATGATATTTGGAATTAATCTAAATTAGCCCCAGGTATTGACAATTGGGATCAGGATGTTGTATCTTAGTGGCATGGACAGAGAAGAACTTATAAAAATGATAATGGAACGCATTTACACAAGACGCATTTACGCCGAAGCATTGGCTGATGACATATTGGCCTTATTTGGGGAGCGATTTTGTTTATGTGAAAATCCAGACAAACACTGGGATTCCGGGCAGCATTGTTTTTGTAATAAATGCAACAAGTTAATTGATGCATGTTAAAATAATCAGTGGTTTGACAACCGGGTGGCTAACGGATTCAGTGGGTGGATGCATCCAGCCCGCTGTTAAGTGCGCAGGACGCACTCACACCCGGTTGTTTGTCACAACTATTGGAAGTATTTGTGACGGTTGCGCACCTTCGGGGAGAGAAGCACTTAGCAGACTTAATACCTGCGCCATTTTAATAACGTATCGGGGCTAAACGCAGCCATGATTAATTCACTGATAAATAGTAGTACAGAACCTGAAAACTTGCACGTCAGCCCGCCTGACGCAAAACCCGTGTTACCCGCAGTGCTCCCTTTCGTTAATGAAGTGGCTTGCATTGATTGGGAAGAGGGAATTAAGCAGGTTTTTGATAATACGATTGACCTTGTATTAACAGACCCGCCCTATGGAATGGCATACAGAAGCAACCGAAGAAAGGAGAAACACAAAAGTATCCAAAACGATACCGATTTAGAATGGTTGGGTGATTGGTGCAAGGAACTAAAAAGGGTATGCAAGCCCGAAGCCCACCTTTATATTTTTTGCAGTTGGCATAACATTGATGTTTTTAAGCAAACATTAGGGGCGTATTTTAATGTGAAAAATATTTTGGTGTGGGAAAAGAATAATCACGGTAGCGGTGATTTGCTTGGGGATTACGCCCCGAAATATGAACTGATTATATTTTGTAGTAACGGAATCAAAAAATTAAATGGTGGGCGAAGTAGCAACGTGATTAAGTGTGCAAAGATGCCAACTGATAATCACCCAACCGAAAAGCCAACCAACCTACTAAGGCACTTGATAGAAAAAAGCACCAACAAAGGCGATTTAGTTTTGGACACTTTTGCTGGTAGTTTTTCAACTGCAAGGGCTTGTAAAGAAATAGGGCGGAATTTCATTTGTTTTGAAGTCGAAGCCGAATATTGTCGAACCGCTAAAAAACTGCTTAATGGTGTATCCGTGTCGCTGTTTTAGCATTGCGGGTAACGTCCGTATATACGCCAAAATCCTTAACACGTAAGAAAAACATGTTAACAAAATTGATAAAACATCAAACAAAACCATTTTACATATGAAAATCTTTATCAGTGGTAAAATCACCGGCGAGCCCGTCGAGGCTTGCGTCAACAAATTTGCAGAGGCAGAGCTCTCTATGTACTGCCGCACCGAGGTGGACGACGTTGTCAATCCCTTGAACCTTCAAGGTATTCATTTTGGCATCAGCCATGAGGAGGCCATGCGACTTTGCATATCAGCACTTGACGATTGCGACGCTATATGTATGCTGCCGGACTGGACAAAGAGTCGCGACGCATCGATGGAATTTGAACACGCCACCCGCACAGGTAAAAAGGTGCTATTCTATGGCGCCAGTGTCGGCATGGATGATTACGAACTGGTTTAATATTCACTACTTATGGAATGGAATATCATCGCCATGCTGCTCGCCGTCATACTACTTATTGCCGTAGTTGCTGTAGTCCTCCTGCTCAAGATATGGGAGATCGAGGCTGAGCAAAAAAGATTTATGATTTCCTTACTTTCTGTGCAGTACTTTGAGCTCATGCGACAAGAAGAATATATCATGGCCGGCAGGATAGCCGCCTTCCTTAGAGATGAGTACGGCATTGACAACGTAAAAATAATGTGATTTTAATAATGGAACAGATTAAAAAATATGCGATGACCATCAATCACAACGAAGAAATTCAAAGGGATAATGGTTCATTTTATAAAATAGTTGACCTTTTCGGAAATGAGCAAAAGGTCATGATTCAAAAAGATAATAAAAAGCCAAATTTATTCAGCGATTACGAAGGATTTTTAGAAAAGTTTGAAGTCAAAAAGACGACGGACGATTGTTACACACCACCGGAAGTGATGGATATAATTCTTGAGTATGTCAATGAAAAGTATCCACTGGAAGGGAAAAAGATTGTAAGACCATTTTATCCTGGTGGGGATTATGAGGCGGTAGAATATACAGACGACATGGTGGTTATTGACAACCCGCCGTTTTCGATTATCACGAAAATATGCAGGTTTTATATTGAAAATAATGTAAAGTTTTTCCTGTTCGCACCACACCTGACATTATTTACCGCCGATATAGACTGCACGCATATTGTTGCAAGTGCAGATATAATTTATGAAAATAATGCAAATGTAAAAACATCATTTTTAAGCAACCTTTTCGGAGATGTCAAGATAATAGGAGCGGCAGACCTTAATCGTAGATTTAAAAAGCTGAACGATAAAAATAAAGTAAACCTGCCTAAATATGTATATCCTGACAATATAATAACGGTTAGCAAAATTGCCTACTGTGTAGAAAAAGGCATTAGCATCACGATTGATAAAAAAGATGTAATGCATTATAAAGGCATGGATGCGCAAAAGGTACATAAAAAAAGCATTTTCGGAGCAGGCTTCATTTGTTCTGACAAAGCAGCAGCGGCAACAGCAGCGGCAAAGGATAAAGAGAATGTTATAGAATGGGAGCTATCGGCAAAGGATAAAGAGAATGTTATAGAATGGGAGCTATCGGCAAAAGAAAAGGAAATAATAAGATTATTAGGCGATTAAATAAAAATATTAACAATATGAAAATGATAAAATGGAGCGAAGAGCAAGAATTGAAAGTAGTCCACTGGATACTGTATGCCGTGCTGCTGATCTTCCTCATCCGCAATGTATTGATTTGATAATATATTAAAGTTGATTTCCTGTGATAACTAATATTGATGATATAATCGCCAGATCAGACCTCGTCGCTGTCATTGAGCGCGTCGCCGGCATCACATTCAAGCGCGCCGGTAGCAATATGAAAGCCTTTTCGCCATTTACTGACGAAAAGACGCCATCCTTTATGGTGTCGATGAGCAAAGGTATATGGAAGTGCTTCTCTTCCGGGCGCGGTGGTGTAGGCCCTGCATCATTTATTATGGAATACCGAGGCGTCACCTATCCGGAGGCCATCGAAGAGCTCGCTGAGATCAGCGGTGAGATTGTAATATATGACACTAAAGTCAATAAGGCAGACTACATACGAAAGAAAAAAGAAGAACGCACAGCACGGGACTTGATGATCACCGCAGTGCAAAAGGCGCATGACTACTATGTCAAAAAAAGCAGTATCACAGGAATTGACGCTGCGACGGAGCTCGCCGGCAAAGTGTATGAGCCTACCACCTTAAAAAAGTGGGGTCTCGTCATCACCGGCGATGCTCTGTCACTATCTAAGGCCAGTGCCACCTGGCCCGACCGATCAGCACTCATTGATGCAGGCCTACTCAAAGAAAGCAAGCACAATAACGGGTATTATGATTTTTTCCATTCCAGATTGATCTTCCCTTTGTTCGACCGTGACGGTCGTGTCATCGCCTACAATGGCCGCATACTACAGGCCGACGCTGACAAAAAAACGCCTAAATACATCAACAGTCCGGAGTCTATCATCTATTCTAAAGGCGAGTACGTCTATGGCTTCAATCAGCAGTGGCGCAACATAGCAGACAAAGGCATGGCCTATCTATGCGAAGGGCCTACCGACGTCATCATGCTGGATCAGGCCGGCATCAATAATGCAGTATGCTCCATGGGCACGGCATTCACTGCTGACCAGGCCGCTATCATCGCCACATGTGCCGATCAGGTCATCGTCTTGCCGGATGGAGACAAGCCCGGTCATGGCGCTATCGCTAAGGCCGTGCAGATCATCATCGCCGCACAGATGGACGCAAAGGTCAAGATCATACCATCGGGCGATGATCCTGCGAGCTACATCACAAGAGAAGGACTTGACGCATTCAGAGCGCTGGAAGTGGTCGATGGGATCGAGTGGATACTGCAGCAAGAATGCGGCGACATGGCACAGGCAGGCCCTCATGAGCGCGCCGCTGTGCTCAGCACCGCTGCAAAGTTGCTCGCAGACATCAAGAGCGAGCAGGTGCGCACCCAGTACTATTCTACCATCAGCAAGATGATCGACGTGACAGCCACCGTGCTCAAAAATGCAGTCAAAGATGAAGCCGCCGCCAGACTTGATAAAAAATCAAAGCTCACGCGTGAGCAAGAACATACAAAGATGCTCTATGGCGTGTACGAAGATGGACATCGATATTATGACCACAACGGCATCGAGATTTCAAACTTTGTCGTCAAGCCATTATTCTTAATTTCCTACGGCGACTCCGCACAGCGCGCATTTGAGATCGTCAATAAATACGGCTTTAAAAAAATAGTCAATATGAATTCTGACGACTTTGTCACCTTAGCAGGATTCAGGCGCGCTACAGAGATGCTGGGGTCATTCATATTCAAAGGCAATGATGCTCAATTTGTCAAAATAAGAGAATGGATATATAACGACATGCGCGAGGTCACACCTATCGAAACGATGGGATATCAGCCTCGATCCGGCATATACGCATGGAGCAATGGCATCACACTGCCAGGCACTAATGAAGTGCGTGAGGTCAATGAGTACGGCATCGTCGAGTATGAAGATAGCGACGGCATCAAGACCAGCTATTGGTTGCCTGGTGAGAGTAAGATCAATGTAAGTAAGGATGAAGACTATGATCACGAACTTGAAAAGCACTTCCGCTGGGAAGTACCACCATCAGGCAGCCGTGCGCCACGCGACCTCAAAGGATGGGCCGAAGGGTTCAGCCGTGTCTTTGGCGACAATGCGTCCATCGCCCTGTGCTATGTCATGGCATCGGTACATCGTGATTTATTGCATCGCCGGTACTCGATGTTTCCGCATCTCAATCTATTCGGCCCTGCCGGATCCGGAAAGACATTCATGGCGCAGATCATCACTGGCATATTTGGCAAGCCCATGCGCGCCGTGCATCTTGTATCATCAAGCCAGGTGGCATTCTACAGGCGCATCGCTCAGACCCGCAACGCCATCGTATGGTATGAAGAGTATTCTGAAAAAGTAAGCCCTGAAAAACAGGAAGCCTTAAAGAACTTCGCTGACGGCTTCGGACGTGTCACCGGTCAAATGACTAACAACAATAAGACAAAGAGTACACCTGTGCTCAATGCGTGCATCATCAGCGGTCAGATCCTACCGGGGCATGATCCGGCACTACTCGAGCGATGCATCACCTTGTCATTTGATAAGTATTATGGCGACAAGAAATCGATGCAATACGGAGAGCAATTTAAGGAATGGACAAATGACGGCATCTTTGCCTTTGTCGCTGCTGAGATTTTTTCACATCGCGAGTATGTAGAGCAGCGCTTTGCTGACAAAATGGAAGAAGTCAGAGACCTGCTGCGGAGCTGCTTCCAGCCCACCACCATGCCGAGTGATCGGGTGATGAATAACTTTTCGATGATCGCCACCGTATATCTGCTCATAGCTGACAAAGTGCCTATGCCATATACCATGCCACAGATACTCGACATGTGCGTCGTGCGTATGCAAGAGCAGAGCAGAGCTGTAGAAGGAGTGGACGAGCTGAGCGGTTTCTTCAGCATTTTAGTATATCTGATCACCATGGGCAAAGAGCGCAATGGATCAGGCATCAGCGATGATCACTATGCTGTAGAATATCATCGCCAGGTCAAGGTCAAAGTCACCGAGACCGAAACCCGCGACGTCGTATTTGATCGCGAAAGCAAACTATTGTTCTTGAGGCTCAATCACGCGCACACCATGTATATGAAAGAAGGCCGCTCCATGCTGCCGCGGGTCGTGGACAAACATACACTCATGCGCTATATGCGACAGCATCGGTCGTGGGTAGGAGAGATGAAGGCTAAAAAGATCAATGACAAGCCACAACGATGCATCGTCTTCAATCTCGAGCTGCTGCCAGATGTGGAGCTCGAAGAAACCACTTTTTTCACTAAGCCGGACGCCACAAAAGTCGACACCTCGACGCCGCCGTATAATCCTGAAAACATACCTAATGAAGAGAAGCCGTCACTGGATGGCGACCTGTTTGAAAATCCATTTGAATAGGTTATTTTTTTGTACACCCGCGCTCAGCAGGTGGCACTTTTCGGAGTGTCACCTGTTTTTTTGTGTTTTCAGCGGCATGAATGCCGATATTTACAACATTAAATTGTCGTTTATATCGGAATACCCTGAAAAATGCCTATTTTTAGGCGAAAAAAAATTCATTTTTTTTCAAAAGTAGATATATGTTGAAAAAACGCAACCAGAGGCCAAAAAAGGGTCGAGTTTCCATAAAATCACCCCTTAATATATTGTATATCAGTGTATTATCTTGGTTGCGTTTTGGTTGCGTTTTGGTTGCGTTTCCCTATGATTTTGGCGCAACGGTTGCGCCATTTTTGAAGGTTGCGAAAAATGGCGCAACCAGAAGCCCAAAAGTTGCGCGGTTGCGTTTCAGTTATTCCTTTGATATTCAATTAATTAAGTGCTTTTTTATCCCCCGGTTGCGCGGTTGCGTCAAAAAAAGGGGTTACCTGTGGAGCGACATATATTTTTTTCAACCTTAAAATCATGTAAAAATGACAGCAAAAATCAAAGCTTTTGACCCTCATTCTACAGCTTCTTTTATCCATCCATCTGACGAAGACGAGATCATCCGCCATGAGATAGCTCAGATGCAGCGGCGCAATGATCAAGCCCTCAAAGAAATCGAAGCCCGCAATCAATTGATCGACTATCTGCGCTCATCCTGTACACACGACTGGCAAGACTATGAAGATGACGTCTTAGGCACGATGCGAGCATGCACGATCTGCGGCAAGGTCTCAGATGGAGGTCTCTGTCCTATCCGGTAGCGTCATTCATTAATATATTTGCTTATTATTTAATATATAAATCAATGCGAAAATACATGAAACGACTAATGGAAAGTACCTGGGTGGGCATTATCTCGATCATCACTGATCAGATTTTGCCCTTTGTCGCCCCGGTATCCGGATACCTGATCTTCATGGTCGCCGCTATTATGGCCGACAGCATCACAGGTGTGCTGGCTTCGCTCAAAGAAAACCAGAAGATCACCTCAAATGGTATCTGGCGCACCCTCGAGAAGATCGTCATAGCAGGCATCGCCATCATGTTGTCGCATGGCTTTGAAACGTTGTGGATCCCTGACATACCGATGACAAAGGCAGTGAGTGCGATCATTGCATTTGCTGAGCTGAAAAGTAATATGGAAAACTATCACAGGCTCACAGGAGTAGATATCGGCGCCGGATGGATGGACGCCATCAAGGAGCGCCTATTTCCTAAGCATCATACACCGGCCACAGATGTGCCGACAGATATTGACCTTAATGACGCTAAAAAGTACGATCAATATGGCAGCACAGACGATTAATGAGGCAGGCATAGCACTGATCAAGCGATGGGAAGGATTCCGCCCGCGCCCTTATCTCGACCCGGTGGGCATCCCTACGATCGGATACGGCACTATTGTCTATCCTGACACCAGCAAGCGCGTCACTATGAAAGATGCGCCGATCTCAGAAGAAAGAGCCACGGCACTACTGCGCATGCACCTCATCAGAGTAGAGATGGATGTGCGCCGATTGCTGGAAGTAAAGCTCAATGGCAATCGATTTTCAGCCCTGTGCTCATTTGTGTACAATTTAGGCATCGGCAATTTCAGGAAGAGCACACTACTCAAAGTCATCAATGCTGCGCCTGGCAGTCCGGGCATTCGTGTTGAATTTATGAAGTGGGTCAATGCCGGTGGCAGGCGGATGGAGGGCCTGGTGCGCCGTCGTAAAGAAGAGGCGGATCTGTACTTCACGCCTGAGCAATGCGATACCTGTGGATTCTCAAGAGTATAAAATCATCAATGCATATTATTTATTATCAAAAAAAAAATCGTAAAACATGAAAAAAGGATTTATTCTTATGCTTCTGCTGGTCATTTTGGCGGCGGTCGCTTACGCTCAGATACCTAATCCGGGCGATATCGTGGACGGTATCAAAGGCGCGGAAAGCTGGACAGATCTGCTCAAGCAGGAGACCATCATCTATACTTTCCTGATCACACTGGGTGGATGGTTCAGTGCCTTTATTCCGGGCCTGAATAAGATCGACTCAGGAGTATATCGCGTACTGGTATGGGCTATCCTCGTCATCGCCGGTGGAGTGACTTTGGGCTTCGGCGATGTATGGGTAGGCGCTATATCGTACTTCTTCTCTACCTCACTGTATGAGGTCGTCATCAAATGGTTTGCAAAATCACCTAAGCCGACGCCATCGGCCGATAAGTAATATATGACGCTCTCCGTAAGTCACCGTGCGCAGGAAGCCTCTATCATCCTTCCTGATAAAATGAGTGAGCTACCTGCCGCTGTGTGGGATAGCTCCTCATTTGTTGCGGCAGTGATGAAGGGTGACGACACGGAGTTGAAGCTGCAGTATCTATTATCACAGCATCCTGACTGGTCACGCCGCATGAATGCCACGCAGCTCAGCGACATCCTGAGAGCGTGGGAGTTGACCTATGACTACATGGACGTAGCTCCACTCGAGGCATGGCAGTGGATGACCTTGCATTATGTAGCGCCGCCTGCAGATTTTCGCACAGGAACGGTTCGCGAGTTCATGTATATGCACGAATATATGGAAGAGGGCAATATGCTGGAGTTGACGGCCCTGCTCTATCGCCGCAGATCAAAGGATAAAGAAGACGCTATCAAGCGAGACGATATGCGGATGAGACTGATATCACGTGCACAGGTATCGCAAGAGGCTAAGATTCTGCAGCAATATATAGAGCGTCGAGGGGTGCAGCGCATGATTTGCGGCGCATACATTTATTCTATCGGCACGAAGCATCTCATACATGATCTATACGGCAGCCGTATATTCAGCGGAGAGCCTTCATCATCGCACAATCTGGGATGGATGGCCGTCGCCATGCAGGTGGCGGAGCATGGGGTCTTTGGCGATTATGAGCACGTACTGGACACGACCCTGCATGAGGTATTATCGTACATGGTGGTCAAGCAATCCGAAGCCGACGCTTCAAAATCATCAATGCCGGAAGCACCAGTCGATACGTAATCATTTGATGTATTCAAAAAAATAATATATAAGTGAAATATAGCGAATTCTTAGATTATTTAAAAACATTGGGCGAAAGCCATGTCAATGTAAAGTCCGTCGTGATGGGCGATTATGAGGAGATCCTCGAGATGGAGCGCACTACGATTGATTATCCGTGCCTATGGATCGAGACCCCATCCGTCATATATCAAGGCGATAATGACTCGGTGCGGCAGATCTATCAAGGATCGCTCGTCGTCCTTCATAATAATGCAGCCGTGCATGATCCCGAGACCGCAAGAGCTAATCTCGAATCAACCTTTGACCTGGCACGTGAGATACTATGGCGCATGACCGTACACGACAATCTTTTTGATATCAGAGGTGTCCGGATGGATGCGATCGCAACACTGGGCAATGACAACGATCAGGGCTGGCGCTTTGAATTCCAAATAGAAACCGACGTCACCGATGATGATTGCTACATCGAGACCAACTGGACATAACCTTTTTTTTAAGAAAATACAAATACGATGGCGACATTTACATTAACACCGAAAGCAGTCAACTGGCTCGGCGATCCATGCTGGATAGAAGTGGAAGAAACGACGCTCATCAATGGTGCCGGTGAGCCTCAGCAGGATAATCTCTCAGCTTACTTTGAAATCAAACAAGGCGGTCAGTTTCTCTGTGAATTTATGGCGCCATATGATTTAGCCACCCGCAAGGCCGATCTTGATCTGTCAGGACTGGCCGTCTGCTATCCTGAGCCACCTGCCGACGGTTCGATGGGCACGGCTTCGTCCGGTATCCTTGACCATCCCGCCGTATTTATCAATATTGAACACAAGAATATGTATGGCACGCCTGCATCCAAGCAAGCACCTGGCCTCAGCATCGGATCCTATACTATGATATACGGGTCAACGCCTTACTGGTGGGGTATCGGCGCATCCGGCAAAGACGTATTGTTGCATTCTTATCACACGATGGATGGATTTGTGGCGATCAAAGAGATCAGAAAAAATCAGCCGGAATACATATATATATATAGTCACAATGGCGCATCCGTTACTATTGATGTAGAGCTATTGTACATGGACAACACATCAGACAATGTATCGCTGGGCACGGTCGCAATGGGCACGCGCAAGGTTGCCTGGATCAATGTAGGCTGGAATGCCCGATCGATGGATACGCACGTCGATCCCGCCAAAGATCTCAACAGCTATGTGGTCAGAGTGACGCTCAATGGCACTGTGCACACGATATCCTATCAGCTCGATGACCACGACACCGAGTATGATCAGTATTTGATGTATGAAAATGGCATCGGCGGATGTGAAGTGATCCGTTGCTCAGGCCGTCATCAGATAGGCGTCAAGGGCAAAAAAGATGAAATCAATTATGCACGCGTCAGAGGGCGATCCTTTAGAGAAGGCTTCCGCCTGTACGAAAATGCACGTGGTGCCGAAGTATGGAAAATGAACACTGGATATCAAAATAGGCACTACATACGCCACCTGCAGCAGCTATTCTTAGCTTCTCATGTGTGGTACATCGACATGATCCGCGAGACCTTCCACAGCGTCACCATCATGGAAAGTGAAGCCACGCTGGTGGACATGCAGGAAGATCTGCAATCCTTTGAATTTACCATGGTATTCGACGACCGACCGTCGCTCAATACATTTAATATATAATAACGCATGGCATTTGGACTGAAAATCGGAACCACATTTCTCGACATGTTACCCTCCACACAGCTGACGCTGGAGATCAATACAGAGCTATGGGTGACAGGTGAGCCATCTATTCAGCTGGGCTCATTCACCTATCCATTTGATCTGCCATTGACGGTGACCAATCGCAAGCTGCTCCGATATCCTGACCGGATCGACGCATATACCACGCCCGTAGTTATTGAAAATGTAGTATTGTACATCGGCGAGGGTGCCAGCGTCGGCGCTCCATATCGTACGGGCCGCCTATTCGTCAGAAAAGCCACCGAGACCACGTGCAATGTTGCCTTTATAGTAGATGGCCTTTCAAATAAGAATAACCTCAAATTTGAAGACATCGACATGGGCGTGTTCAATCTGGCACCGCCACTGGATCTCGCCGCTATCATGGATCATACTACGACCGATCCGCTGGATCAGCCATTTATCTTCTTCCCTGTATGGAATGAAACACTTTATAAAGAATATGAAGGCACGGACAATATCACGAAGTTCAGCGATGGATACTTCGGCTCCAGAACGATGAATCACTATATCAGCGGCTGGCGCTTTGATTCCGAAGCAGATGCTATCCGACAGTGCAATGCCTGTATCACGCCTTTTTTGCGATTAGAATATGTACTCGATCGGATCGCTGATCAAATCGGTTATACATTAGTCAATGATTTTATAGGCACAGATGAAGAATTGCGCCGGATTGTCATTTTCAATAATAAATCGATCAATGATCTGGAGCTGGTGTATAAGTGGAAAATCAGATATAATGAGCACTTGCCAAAAGATATGCTGATCACTGATTTTCTTAAGAACATTGCAAAATGGGCTTTTTGTGGACTTTTTGTCAATCACACCGCTAAGGTCATTACGATCAGACCTTACAAGCTGGTACTTGCGGCAGCCGTGCGCCACAACTGGACGTCGCGCACACTGGACGGCTACGAAGTAGAGCAGGATAATGTATTGCCTAAGACCATCAAGTATGGCACAGATGGCAGCGATGCGTATTTTAATAATAATTTTGTGACCACAGCACCGCTCATAGCAGATGGCGCTGTCATTACTGATTATTATGAGCCAGGCGGCAACCCCAACAGCCACTCGCTCATCGATGGGTATTATCATGTCATCCGTGATAATACGATCATGCGCTATGATCCATCGCGCACTTTCCTGCATGAGCAATGGAAAAAGTGGTCGCACCGATTTGCAGCAGTCGAGGTAGGCGGTCGTGGAGAATCGTGGGAAATTCCGGTCATACCCATGTGGCAGGAGTCCGGCAGCCCATCTCCATTAGCATTCGTATATCGATACTGCATCCCACGAGCTGACATTCCGCTCAATATCGATCTGAATATGGATACCACCGACGAGGAGGTTTCTGTGCATAATGCAGAGCTGAGCAGTATCAGGCTGACCATATATAGAGGTATGAAAGACTACGTCGGCGGTTCGGGCCAGTATCCATACGCTAATAGTAATGCCTACGATCCCGCCACCGAGGATGAGACCTACAATCACTCACTACACCTCGACGGTGACAAAGGCATGTACAACACATATGCCCGCGACTGGATCGAATTTATGAAATATAAAAAGATAGTAAAAAGAAAGCTGCGCCTACGGGTGGCCGATCTTATGAATCATCAAGAATTTGATAAAGTACGCATCGGCAATATGAACTACTTTGTAAAGTCGATCAAGATAACGGTCACGTCCGGCGGATTGAGCGTTGCAGATTGCGATCTGGTGACTATTCCATTTGCCACAAAGGTATAATCTGATAAAATATTGAAAAATCAATTAAAAAACGCAAATCAAAACACAAAATAAAATACATAACAATTATATAATCCGCATTTTTATAACATATATGATATATTATTAATATATTTACAGTGTTAAAATAATAGATATATGATCATCACCTTGCCGGTAAGCCGCCTATCAAAAAAAATGCTCCTATCAGAGTACCCATGCGACGAGCGCACAGCACTCATCAAGGCTGGCGCACACACCTTGCTATGTCGTCAGCTCCGGATGAAGTATAGAGATAAGTATCAGCACCTGCGCACCCATGAGCTACTGGTAGATAGTGTCAAGATTTCAGCACCACAGATGCCGCCGCTCAGCGACGCTGCCCGCGCCATGATCGGTTATATGGTGCATCAAGAGCACAGGATGAGCATCATGCGATGGATAGAAAGTGCGGTGATCCTCGGCCATACCGCCAGTGAAGGCATACGCACTTTCTTTGAGCGATACGACCTCGACGACGATGATCTTAATTATGAGTCTGTCTTCCGGCAGTGGCAGCGGCACAAGAGACGCATCATGCAGGATGTGTCAGAGGATGACCTCGCCGCCGTCCGTAATTTTGCAAAAGAAAATCCGCCACCGCCTACGCTGGAAGATCAAGAGCGACGGTTTCAGATCTTCATCAGCCGCATCACGGATCATCTTTACGACTCCAGGCAGATGTGGCGACGTGGACAAGTGCGCAATCTGAGGCTGTACATGCGATCGAGATCAGAGCGCATCGACGACCTCGCAGTAGAATATGGCATTCATGCCAGCAATGTATATAGAGCAGTACAACAGGCACAGCGATGGATATCGGAGCGACGTATAGTGAGAGAAGCTGCCGCCGCATTGATAAATGTATAAAATCAAAAGTATGATCAAAAATATCGAAGATGTAAAATCGCTGTGTGAGCTCGGGCTTAAAAATCTACCCGGCGTGCGCTCGATGTCATTTACCGACGCAGCTAATATCAATGAGTATGGCGTGCTCAATCCGCTTGCCACCATATACAAGGTGGCCTATCGCAACTGGTCAGGCGAGATCCGAGACGAACATCAGTTGTCACGCGCCGGTGATTATTATGTCAAATCCATCGAAGTATATGTGCCGCGATATCGCGCAGTGTGTGAGCGCATCATCGAGGAGCTGATGGATAGGAAAGTCGCCGTATTTGCCACAGACAAAAATGGTCAAGATCATCAGATACACTTCGCCACCTTTTCATCTAAGATGAGCACAGGCCGCCGTGGTGGTGATAGCAATGGTTATGTGTGGACATTCACGGGCAAAGATCGAAAAAAACGATTTCTCGGATCGCTCGATGAGGTAGATATGACCGGTGAGAGTGGCGTCCCACCTGCAGCGGACGAGCCTAACCTGTCACCGGCTCCAGATCCGGAGACGCCTATGTTTGAAAGCTGTTGCGTCACCGTCCTGGTCACGCCGATACCGGAAGCGCCACTCCCGACCGGCAATATTCTCAATTTAAATAAATTTGTCACCGTCGCAGGCAGCGGTGAAAAATACTTCATCGACAAAGATGGAACCAGCATATTGCTGACGGCATCGCTATTCCGGGAGCGCATCATCGGCGATGGCAGCTACACTTATACGCTCAGCCATGACTACGACCCCGACAAAGTCATCATCAACCGCACACAGAATACTATCATCAGAGAGCTGGCGCCGCCACCCACTGAGATACATACATTTGACATACAAGGCGATCAATTGATACTGCCGGAAGACTGGCCACTCGAGCCTGGCGAATATGTTGAGATATATCAAGTCGCATAAATTTTCAAACAACACACATTAAAATAATATATATATGAAAAAAATATTATACCTTCTTACGCTCCTCATGACCATCAGCTTCGGCAGTTATGGTCAGCAATTAAAGCAGATCCAAAAAGGCACAGATAAAAATCAAATCCCTGTCACAAATGGAAAGCAAAACACCCAGGTGTATCGTGACGCTGTGCCTTATATACTTGACACCTTACACTTGCGAGATTCTCTTGCCGGCATCAAAGGATCTGGCATACCCACCCGAGTAGCATACTGGGCGGCGGTGGATAGCTTAGGACATGATCCACAGCTTGTATGGGATACCATTACAAAGGGCTTGACGGTGAACACCTTTAAAGTGTGGCGGGGTGCTAATAATGTGGGCACGAACTTAGGCATAGGTAAGGAGACGTTACAAAATGCAACGGGGATTAACAATTTTGCGATCGGTGACAACGCTCTAAAAAATAATACCACAGGGGTTGCTAACGTAGCGATCGGCAAGGAGGCTTTAAAAAGTAACACCACAGGAAGGTATAACCTCGCAATCGGCAATGATGCTTTAAAAAATGCAACAACGGCATCAAATAACGTGGGAATAGGCGATGGAAGCCTTACAAATGCAACCACAGGTTACTACAACGTCGGGCTCGGGGTTAATACTTTGAGTTCATTGACAACGGGGTCTTTAAACATAGGCATAGGAGGTAACAGCCTATACAATGCAACCACAGCACATAGTAACATCGGACTCGGATATGGTGCTTTAAATACCACGACCACAGGCACATACAACATGGCTATAGGCTATAGTAGTTTGAACTTAAATCAGACGGGGCGCTATAATGTGGCAATAGGGGCGTTTAGTCTTTTTAAAAACAATTCCGTAGGGTTTAACGTGGCAATAGGCAGTAATGCAGGGTATAATAACACGAGTGGCACGTCTAATGTCTTTATAGGAAACGAAGCGGGCTATAATGAGACGGGGTCAAATACCTTATACATAGATAATAGCGGCACATCGTCTCCGTTAATAGGCGGTAACTTTAGCAGTAATAGAGTGGGGATTAATAAGGCAATTTCAGGCATCAACACCACCTTACACGTAGGAGGCAACGCAACAATAGATGACATTTCAGGCACGGCAACTAAGATAGCAGGCTTTGATAGCAACAACAAAGTAGTTGAGGCTACTGTAGGCACGGGATTGAGCATAACGGGCGGCACATTGATTAATACAGTGACGCAGGCGGATGGAAGCGAAACAAAGATAAATGCAGGTACGGACATCAATGTAACGGGTGACGGCTCAAGTGGCAACCCGTATGTAATTAACAATACCTATACAGCAGACGGTAGCGAAACGAAAATAAACGCCGGTACTAACATTTCAATCAGTGGCACAGGAACGACGGGCAACCCGTACGTAATTAATAGCACGGGAGGTTCAGGCACGGTCACAAGTGTAGCAGCCGGCAATGGTATGAACTTTTCAACAATCACAGGTTCAGGAAGCGTGACATTAGGCACGCCTTCAGCTATTACGCTATCATCAACAAACAGCGTAACGTCAACAAGTCACACCCATGAGTTCAATCCTGGCGGCACGGCAGCACAATACATTAGAGGCAACGGAACGCTTGCGACATTCCCACCAATAGGCAGCGGCACCGTAACAAGCATAGCCACTAACAACGGCATCACGGGTGGAACGATCACCACAAGCGGAACAATAGGACTAACGGGTCAAGCCTTAGCGCTTCACAACTTAGGCACCAACGGCCTTATTGCCCGTACCGGTTCAGGCACGGTAGCGACACGCACAATAACGGCGGGCAATGGTATTGCAGTCTCTAATGGCGACGGGGTGAGCGGCAACCCTTCAATAGCTTCTTATGGTATGTGGTTCGATTGGGGGTCTGAATTAACCAACTGGGGCATGAGTAACACGTTCAATTCAGGTAAAAAGGTAGGATTAGGAGACCAACCGACAAGGCTATTTGACGTTAACGGCGACACAAGATTCAGAGGCGCAATCTACAGTAGTAGCAACAGCCCCGGATCAGCCGGTCAGGTGTTAACATCCAACGGTTCAGGGGCATGGTCATGGCAGACACCGACGGGTGGTGCTACTAATTTGAGCTACTCTATAAAGTCAGGTACAGACGTATATCTTGAATCATCGACGGGGGCGGATGTTATAATAAGAGATGGTATTAACACAACGGTCAATAGGGTTGCAAGTAATGTCATCAAGATAGACGCAACAGGCGGCACGACATACAACGGAGTGAGAAATTCAGGATCTGATTATTACGTTCAAAATTATGATACGGGCGGCACGGCACAAGGTAACGGTGTCAAGATGGAAGGAGGCAAAGGAACGGTTGTAACGGGTACGACGTCAACAAATGGAGGTGTAATAAAAGTAGAAGCAGAGGTGGCGAAGTTTGGGCAGTTGTATAGAACTTCGTCTGATTATACCAACAGTTCAATTTCAGGATCAGAATTTAAAGTTGATTTTGACGCCTCTATGAACAACGTCCTGACCGTCAACACGTCAACGGATAGGATAACAATACCGTCAACCGAGACCGGTGAATATCGAATCACTTATTCATTGACATACAAGATCAACACGTCGGGAGCGTATGTCGGTGGGTTGGACTTCTATGTAAAAAAGAACGGCACATCTATTGGATATAGGAGTACAAACAAGTCACGTAATTACATCAATGATTCTGATAATATGGTGACAATTTCAAGGGACTTTATATATTACCTTGCAGGCAGTGACTACATCGAACTCTTTGCCATTCGTAATGCAGGCACGTTCACAAGTGCAACGTTAATGAATGCAGTGTTTAATGTGCAAAAAATAACAAATACAGTATATCCATAATATAGAAAAAATTGTAATATGTTAGGCTGTCCTAAAGCCATTTTCAAGTAATATATATTTTTGAATCCGAAAATCAGCAATAATGAACAATATATGTGAATTTAAGCTACCTAACGGCTCAGCAGTATCGACGTCTGATAATGTTGATATCACTTCACGTACCATCACGTCTGTGATCATTATGAATCGCGGCCGCATAAAAGATGCCCGCGAGTACATGCTGGATGATGCCTTTGCAAAGGCGCTCATGCGTTCAGCGTCGCGCCATAAAAATGGTGTGATTTCAAACTTTGGTCACAACTGGAACAATCTCGGCAAGCGTCTCGGCCGGTTTTCAAACTTCAAAGACGACGGCACCAGCATAAGGGCCGATCTGTCGATTTATGAGTCCGCCGACGAGTCGCCCGGCCTTCCAGGACTGGGATCTTACGTGCTGAATCTCGCGCAGGAAGACCCGGAAGTGATCATGTCGTCCATCCGATTTTCATACAAGTACCAGTATCAGCTCAGCAGCGATGGCGCTGAAAAAAAAGTAAACTACTGGGACGAAAAATCACAGCGATGGATTGATCCCGTCGAGGCTGACGGCCCTGTATTGTTAAAGTTTGACGAGTTGATCTCTGTCGATCTTGTGGATGAAGGTGCAGCAACAGATAGCCTATTCAGCACAGAGGATAGATGGAAAGAGACCGTACGACGGGTATTGAGCAGCCCGGAGATAGAGCAGCACCTCGCCACAGAAGAATGGCCGGTACTGGACGCATTTTATAAGAATAAAATCACTCAAAAAGTGAGTATAATAGATCAGTTGAAGGCGCTCATAGGCCTGGGAAATGCTGAAGAAAATTTTGAAACAGAAAAAACAGAAAACGTGGAAAATAATGAATCAAAAGAAGTCGTTCAGCCTGCCACTACTGAGCAGGTCGCTATGAGCGCACAGATTACCGAAGAGTTCACTAAGATGATGTCAGCACAGCAAGACCTTCTTGCTAAGCTCACAGAACAGGTAGAGGCTCTTTCGGCTCGAGTCTCAAATGTAGAAAATAGCCCCGCCGCAGATCACGCAGTCGGTGATGAAGAGGTCTCCGCCCAAAAAGAACTGAAGGCATACGAAAAGAATCCGATCAATCGGAAATGGTTGTCACGTCGCTCATGATGCGACACCCTTTATTTATTTAAAAAAATAATATAAAATAAAAACATGAGTTTATCAGTCAAATTAACAGATGCGGCCTCATTTCAGGCCTATGTACAAGACTATTATGACGAGTTGCTCAGCGAGCTCTTTGTCGGGTTTCAATCAGCGCCATTATTCACCGCACATGAAGGCGTCAAAGGGAAAAAGCTGCTCACACAGCTGGTCACAAATGACCTGGTCACCAGGTATTCTGCCACTTTTGCACCTGTAGCAGATGCCTTAGAATTCAAACCAAGAAACCTGGTCGTCGCTGACGCAAAGGTGGACTTAAAAATCATACCAAAAGATTTTGAAGGCACTTACCTGGGGATGTATAGAAAGAAAGGACAAGACCCGATGGACTTGCCTTTTGAAGGTTATATCCTCAAGTCCGCGCTTGACAAAATCAAAAGCGAAATGGAATATGCCATCTGGCGTGCCGAGATCCCGAATTTACCGGCAAGTACCGACAAGTTGATTAAACTTTTTGATGGTATTCAGGTGATCATCCAGGATGAAATCACAGCGACAAACTTGACGGCAACCACCACAGGTGCGTTAACCAGTTCTAACGCCGTCGCTGCGGTCGAGAGTGTATATGCCGCACTGGGCGATGCGTATCTCGGCAGATCAGTGGACGTCTTCTTGTCGCCCAAGGATCGTATCAAATTTGTTCAGGACTACAGAGACAAGTATGGCAAGTATTACGAAGCACCCGATGGCTCTGTAGAGCTGGAAGTGGGCACTGCTAATGTACACATCTTGCCTGGGGTGCCTGAAAATTGCATTTTGATAACGCCTAAAGAAAATATCCATTATGGATACGATGCAGACTGGGATTCTAATACGTTCAACTTTGAGCAAGAAGACCGATCTATAAAAATGTGGATGGACTTCAAAATCGGCGTCAACTTCGGTATTGTAAATGACAATATCATCGCGGTCAATGACCAATGGTAATTAATACTGAGCAGGGCGATGCAATTCGCCCTGCTTTACAAAATAAATAAATATGTCAACGGAATCAAGACTGGAAGCTTTAGAAACTTTTCAATCAGCGACAGAATCGGCACTTAATGGTATCGATGCTGATATTGTCAGTATAAAAAAAGAAATACCGAATCTAAACACTATCCCACGTAGCGTGACACCGCCGACACTGACAGACCCGTCACCGGTATCTGTCACGGACGGCGGCAGTCCTAAATCGGTGGATTTTGTATTGCTAAAATTCAAAGTCGTTGACGACGGCGTTGTCAAGACATACACAGCCGCAGAGGTGGCTGCCGATCAGACGCTTTTGCAGTCCATCTACGACAATCACCCGTCACTATTTGTAGAACATATATAAAAAAATAAAATGGCAGCAGGAAAAAATATCAGAAAAACATGCGGTCTCGGTAATGCCGCTGGTATTAGTAATGTGCTTTGGTTTACAAAGAAAAACGAAGTCACAGCAATAACCGCCGCATCTTCAGGAGTGATATCCGGAGCAAGTGCATTTACCATGGCATCTTCTCCGACGGCAGGTTCGTTCAATGCGATGGATCTATCACCTATTAACAGCAAAAAGACGCTTGAAGTCGCTCCCGTCGGCGATGCAGACTCGCCGGGCTGGACAGTGACCTTGACGGGGTTCCATCCCAAGCTGGAAGGAGCGAAGTCTGAAATTCTCACTTCTTTAGCGGGTTGCGAGTATATCGTCGTATTTCAAGATAAGAACAAAAAAAGATGGTTGATCGGCGATATCGTAGATGGTGCCTATATCACCGTCAAGCCCATGATCAATGACGGCAGTAATGGATACGAAGTCACTGTTACACTGGAGGTCAGCAACCACCTACCATATGAAGTGGCAGAAAATGTATCATTGACCGTCGCCGCAGACGTATAAAAATTAGCATTATGAGTAAAACATATAAGTACATTGGCCCTGAATATCCGGATAGATGCTACATCAATGTATATGGATGGAATATCGATCCTAAGTCATGGACGCCCGATCAGATTGACGACTGGTTAAAAAAAGACCCTCGATTGAGTGCTTTTTTTGACACTGCAGCAGCTCCGGCAGCTAAGCCCGTCAAGGAGTAAAAAGAACTGTTTTTCATATTAGGCAACAAAAGGGCACGCTTGTGCCCTTTTGTTATATAATAAATATATTAATATGTCAAAGAGAAGTGAAATCATAGAGCAAGTACTGGACAGGTGGACTGCTGAATTTTTAGCATCATTGCAGAGTAGTGCACGGCGGCTGCCTACCGACACCGGCACGGGCGCTCGATCATTTTCGATCCCGTCAAGAAAAGAAGGTCAAGACAGAGCACAGGTGATGCTGCAGTTTCAGAGCTATCTTCGATACTTTGACATGCGCAATAGCTCATTGCGACGAGATAAAGACTTTGACCCGCACGGCATGGAGCGTGTGAAAGACTGGGTGAGACGCAACCTCAGCAAGTTGATGAGCGGATATACAGGGCCGACAACCTATAAGTACAAAGAAGGCTTCGTGCCGGAAAAGCAAATCATCAACAATATAGCGTGGGGCATCAGCAAAAAGAGATCGAGACTCAAGCGCCGCCAGTGGTATGTTAAGTTGAAAGGATCGCAGCAATATAGACTCTATTACGAGCTTCTTGACGAGCTCATGCCTGTGATGCTGGAGGAGGCAAAATCACAGCTCAAACTGTCATAAAAATATAGTAGGATACCCTTTATTATTGCATTAATAATATCAATAATATGTCACAACCTCGCGTAGATCAAGCGCAATTAATAATAACCATTGACGCAAAGGAAAGCGCCGCCTATCAGTCCACGCTGCGCAATACCGCCGCCGGTGTGGCACAGATGAAAAAACTGACCGCCGGCACCGAAGAATTCAATAAAGCGCTCAATGATCAAGCCGCTATCAGCAAGAAGCTCTTGGCCACTGACTATATGAAACTCAGCACAAAGCAACTTCAAGATCGACGCGGTCAGCTGATACAGTTACAGCGTATGCTGCCACAAGTCACATTTGCTGAGGCGGGCTTTGAAAAGGAGTTACAAAAGGTCAATGCGGCACTCACCACCGCAAGTCAGCGCACCCGCGCCGTCAGTGCCTCTTTAAATGAATCAGATAGTGCATTCAAAAGACTGGGCAGATCTATCCTGAGTGTCGCCGGAGGCTTTGCCCTATGGGAAGGTGCTAAGTCGATCTTTAAGAGCACCATCGGCAGCGCCATCAATCTCGCATCTACCTTTGAGACTACTTCCGCTTCATTTAAGATTCTGATCGGCGATCAAGAGCGCGCCGTTGCATTGATGAAAGAGCTCAATGCCTTTTCTACTGCGACACCTTTTGAGCCTGCAGAAGTGCAAGCAGCGGCAAAGACGTTGCTCGGATATGGAAGATCCGCCGAGACGGTACTTTCAGATATTGAGATTCTCGGCAATGCCGCCGCCGCTACCGGTGCAGACCTCAAAGGTCTTTCGTTAGTATTCGGTCAGGTTGCCGGCGCCGGGAAACTGATGGGACAAGATGCGCTTCAATTTATCAATCAAGGCGTACCCGTATATCAGATACTGGGCGACATGCTGGGCAAGTCCGGAGCCGAGATCAAAGAGCTTCAGTCACAAGGGCGCATCACCTTTGATATGCTCAGAGAAGCATTCAAGCGTGCTGCAGAAGATGGCGGCAAGTTTGCCGGTGCTCTGGAAGCGCAAAGCAAAACGATGTCCGGCCTCTTTTCGACATTGCGTGGTAATATCGATGAGTTTATCAAGCGCATCGGCGACAGGATGATACCTGTGCTCAAGCCTGCGCTCGCCTTTTTAGGTCAGTTTTTTGAAGGATTGACTCAAAATCTTTTTGAAGGCAAAAAGGCGACCGGCGAATTTGCTGACGTCATCAACACTGCCGCCGACGTCATAAGAGGTGTCGGCAATGCGATCGCCATTGTAGGCGCAGGTATAGTCACATTCGTAGAGGTGTTGCGCTCCATTCCGCAATTTGTGCGCGAAAACAAAGACACCATCGCATCGCTACTGGTCGCCGTACTGAGCTTGAATAGTGCATTTATCGCTGGGGCCATAGCATCAAGAGCAAAAGCCGCCGCAGACATTTACCTTGCAGCGAAAACTAAAATCGTCACATTTGCCACAAAAGGGCTTAATAAAGCATTTAAAGCAAATCCCATCGGCTTTGTAATCGGTTTAGTAGCCGCACTGGCAGCCGGGATGATCACGCTGTACAATAATAGCGAGACGGTACGGCGCATCGTCGGCGGATTATGGGCTGCGCTCAAGCAAGGCGCTGAAAATGCAGTCAATGGTGTAAAGACGCTCATTGCTAATATACAGATATTCGGAAAAGAAGTACAACTGGCCATTACATTTGACAGCAACAAAAAAGCGCAGTTGCGTCAAGAGATCGCCGAGCTCAAAAAAATGCGCGCAGAGTATCAGTTGGCAGGACGCACGCTCGGGCAAGCATTTTCTGAAGGTTACAATGATCCATCACACGCTAAACCCAAAAAGTCAGAAAAATCTGCAGAAGAAGAAGA
>Ga0116143_10001916_pt1 | contig 23922 bp, 23 predicted proteins | sample AD_UKC034_MetaG_FD_89745 | JGI IMG/M metagenome (GOLD analysis project Ga0116143, IMG submission 89745) | Active sludge microbial communities of municipal wastewater-treating anaerobic digesters from USA - AD_UKC034_MetaG | ecosystem: Engineered > Bioreactor > Anaerobic > Digestate | place: USA...
ACCTCACCGGCTCACCCTCATCGACGACACCGGCTTTGAATTGTTGCATGAATTTGAAGTATTGGCAAAGGAACAACGCTAGGCTCCCCGCTTTATGACCTTATTCACCCCGCGTGATTACCTGGTACGCAAAGCTTTCCATTCCAGTATACTGGAGGGAACTGAACCGGCCCGTCACCATTTGGCTTTCGGGGGCCGGCTGGCCGCGATCAACCGTTTGATGCTGAATCTGCCCGCCCCGTTGACCAGGATGATCATGAGTCCGCCAATAATGGCAATGTTTTTCATAAACTGGATGGACTGCATCCGGCGCTCGGGGACGGGATCGTTCCAGAAAGAATGAACGATAAAAGTGACCGGTACCCAATAAATCAATATCATCAGGGCCCCCAGGGATGCCCGGTAACCGATCAGGATAAATAAACCTCCTATGATCAGCAGAATTATGGCCAGGGTTAGCAAGAGGTCGGGATTCCAGTTAAGCCCATAGGTTTTCATGGTCCGCTTCACCGATTCAAAATAAGCGATGGAATCGTATGCCTCCCAGAAAAAGATGAGGGAGATGAATATGCGTCCCATTAAATCAATCCAGTCTTTCACACGCGTCGGGTTTTATTTGAGTACGTATTGAAGGGCAGCTTGAGCACAGTGTTGTCCATCCATTGCCGCCGAGACGATACCGCCGGCATAACCCGCTCCTTCCCCGCATGGGAAAAGCGCTTCACAATCGGGATGCATAGATAGTGAATTTCTGGGAATACGAACAGGACTGCTGGTTCTGCTTTCCGTGGCCACGACCACCGCTTCATCGGTGATATAGCCTTTCATTTGTTTTCCAAACTGCCTGAGGCCGGTGACCAGGGATTTAACAATAAAGGCCGGCAGCACCTGGTGCACCGGCGCCGACCAGATTCCCGGGATATAGGATACCTCCGGGAGGCTGGAGGACAACTTATGATTTAAAAAATCGGTTAACCTTTGTGCGGGCGCCCGCTGGGACCCGTCCCCCGCCCTGAATACGGCTTGCTCCACTTCCTGCTGAAACGTCAGGCAGCAAAACGGATCGGCAGGATTTTTAAAATCAGAAGGGAATACCGCGGCCACCATCCCGGAATTGGCGAAACGGCTGTCTCTTCTGGAAAGGGACATTCCATTGATCACGATCTCCCCGGGCGCGGTGGCCGACGGGACCATCAGGCCCCCGGGGCACATGCAAAATGAAAAGACCCCTCTCTCATTGAAGGTGCAGGACAGGGAATAACTGGCCGCCGGAAGATAAGGTTCCCGCCCGGCCCTCCGGTATTGTATTTGATCGATCAGTTGCTGCGGATGCTCCACCCTCACCCCAAGCGCAAAGGCTTTGGCATCCAGTCTGAGATTTTTCCGGGCAAGCAAATGATAAATGTCCCGGGAAGAATGCCCCGTGGCCAGGATGAATGCCTCACCGGCAAATTCATCGCCGGAGGCGGTAATCACTGATCTCATGCGCCTTTCCCGGATGACAAAATCCACCACCCTCTGATTAAAATGAACTTCACCCCCGGAGGCTAGGATGCTGTTCCTGATTTGTTCCACGATGCCGGGCAGTTTGTTGGATCCGATGTGTGGATGCGCATCGATGAGGATATCGGGATCTGCACCATGTTCTACAAAAAGGCGTAAAATCTTTCCTATATCCCCCCTTTTCCCGGATCGGGTATAAAGTTTACCGTCAGAATAGGTCCCGGCTCCGCCCTCTCCAAAACAATAATTGGAATCCGGGTTGACGATATGGTCCTGCTGGATGGCTTTTAAGTCCCTGCGCCTGGATTTCACATCTTTCCCCCGGTCGAGTACTATGGGTTTCAGCCCGAGAATCAGGCATTCCAGGGCGGCAAAATATCCTGCGGGGCCGGCACCCATGATCACCACCGAAGGCGCGGACCGAACATCCCGGAAACGGCTTTTGATCGTCGGTTCTGTGGGTAATCCTTTAGCCTCTTCGAGTTCTACCTGGTACCGGTACACCGGATTTCTTCTGGCGTCGAGGGACCGCTTGAGCACCCGAAAAAGCGGCAATTCATGTACTTCTAAACCCAGGTGCCGGGCCAGGTTTGTCCGAAGGGCTTTATCCTGGTCCGGATCAGCAGGATCGGTTACGATTTCGAGCCTTGATTCCATATCAGGAAACTTCCGGGAGAATGGCCCTGCGGATGCGGACGAGGTGCTTCAGCAGGCTTTCCATCCTGTCCAGGGCAAGCATATTCGCGCCATCGGATTTGGCTATGGAAGGATTGGGATGGGTTTCTATAAACAAACCGTCCGCTCCGGCTGCAATGCCTGCCGAAGCCATGGTTTTTATAAGTGCGGGACGTCCCCCGGTAACCCCGGAAGCCTGGTTGGGTTGCTGCAATGAATGGGTCACATCCAGGATGACCGGTACGCCGAGCCCCTGCATGACCGGGATGGAACGCATATCGACGACCAGGTCCTGGTAACCAAAGGTCGTGCCCCTTTCAGTGAGCCAGACATTTGGATTGTTCCGGGCCTGGACCTTATCCACCGCGAATTTCATGGCCTCCGGACCCATGAACTGTCCTTTTTTAATATTGATGGTTTTCCCTGTATCCGCAGCGGCTTCCAGCAAACTGGTCTGGCGGCATAAAAAAGCGGGAATCTGCAAGACGTCCACAAAGGGTGCGGCCAGGATGGCTTCAGGTTCGGTATGAATATCCGTAAGCACCGGAATGCCAAAATGGTCCCGGACCTCTTGCAAATATTGCAAGGCGACGACATCGCCCAGCCCGGTGAAGGAGTCCTTGCTGGACCGGTTGGCTTTACGATAAGAAGATTTGAAAATAAAAGGGATTCCCAGTTCACGGGTGATCCGGGTCAGATGATCCGCCGTCTCAAAGATCAGGTCCCGGCTTTCTATGACACAGGGTCCCGCGATCAGAAAAAACAGGGGGCTTTCCGGGTTGTTAACAAGGGGCAGGTTCTGAAAATTCATCGGAAATGTTTGCTCTTACATCAGTTTAATACCCAGGCGGTAGGTTCAATATACATGCGGATGTCCTTCAGGGTCAATTCCAGGTCCTCTTCCTCATAGACATAGATCCCCAGGCGAACACAATCTTCGCTCACTTTTTCTTCATACAACCGGTACTGCATGTATTGTATTTTTTCCTTCATCTGCCGGATGTTGCCTTCCCGGCAAAAAGTGCCGGTGATGATGATCCGTTCCTGGATAAGCGGTGAAGCTTCGGCCACTTCCTCCTCAGGGGGCACCGTATCCGCTTGATGAGGGGCGATATTGACCTCTTTTAAAGGGCCGGTGGATCGGGAAGTCGCCTGGGTTGCGCTGATCTCCGGGGAAGGGATGCTCAGAAAATAAAAGAACAAACCGGCCAGGGTGAGGGTAATCAGCGCGATGGCCAGCCAAATCCAGATCCTCGGGTTTTTTTCAGGTACCTGGACGGTCAGGGGAGGCAGTTGCAAAGGAGCAAATTCGAATAAAGCATCCAGATGCGGTCCCTTGAGAAATTCCAGGCTGTCCGATCCCTGAGCCGGTTTGAGTTGCCCCAGGACACCCAGTTCCAGGGGCAGTTGCCGGGCAAGGGTTGTTTGAAATTTCAGGAACACCGATTCGAGGAAACGGGAGGCCTCCTGCAAATCCACCTCATGCAACTTTGAAACCAGGGAGGCCATGGTATGGAAGTTGCCCGGGTTCCCGGGCACCCATTGAAGGCTGGCCCTGGGAGGTTCAAAGGATTGCCTGGATACGCTCCAGGAGGCTGGCGAATAATCAAGAATAAAACTTCCCCAGGTACCGATTTCAGCTTTTCCATAGCGTTTCAAACACTCCAATATATAAGCTGAAAAACCCATGTTGAATCAGGAAGCAAGGTACAAAAAAATAAGCCGGTGCGAATCAGGCGATGGATGGCCGGTAAATCCGCGGCACGGCTTTAAGCGTGGCGGCCGCCGTGCCCAGGGTGGGCGCAAAAAACAGGCCGACCCCCGGAATCATGATGATCAGGAAAAAGGCAATGCCGTTGCCCAGGCTGAAGCCAAAGTTTTTACGGATAAAATCGATGCTCCCATTGATGCTGAAATAACGGCCGAGGGTAAAATCGAGGTTGACATAGCCGGAATACATGGCCTGGATGAGGAAAATGGCCGGAGTGGCGACGTAACCCATAAAGGGGATCAGCCCCACGATCAGGAGCCCGATGGTAAAGATCATTTCCTTTAAAAAATTGCGCAGGCAGAATTGCAGACTGCGGCCGTATTCTTTGAGGACCGTTTCATCCGATTCTTTACGGTAGGAAATGGAATAACCGATGACCGCCTCCTCCACCCTCCTGGACAAGCCGTTGAGAATAGGAGAAAGCAGGACCATGATCACGTATTTATAAATCACGACCCCGGTGGTCGCTATGCCCACGCCCACGATGGCCGAAGAAATTTTGGACAGAATCCGGCTGTCCGAATCGGTGGGCAATATGGTATAAATAAGGTCCTTCAGGTTATCGGACCAATACCAGGCCGTGAATCCCACCGTCAGGCCGTAAAACAAACTGATCAGCCCCGGGATAATGAGGTACATCCATAGTTTTTTATCGACTATGATGGTCCAGGCTTCCCAATACGCCTTAAAAGATGTTACCAGATCGCGAAGCATAAAAATAGAACGGGCAATTTACCAAATTCGTTAGCAGGAATTTCCAAACGAAATGTAAATGTCCGAATGATCCGGTCCTAAACTATGTTAAAATAAAATTTAATATGTCACGCCGGCATCCGGGCCAGGGCTTGACGGTCATCCGGTAAAGCCTGTGATCAGGTCGTGGCCTTTTTTCTGCGGGTCTTGAACAATTCGGTGATGTCCTTTTCCTTCATGTACTCCAGTTCGGCGAAATGGGCCGTCACAAATTTTTTGATCTCCTGGTAGTCCTTGCCCCTTTTATCGTTGTATTTCAAAAGCAGTTTGTGGATGAACTGCTGATTGAGGCCTTGCACTTCCTGGTTGAATTTTTCATTGGAGAAAATCTTCATATAGGTATTAAAGATCCTCGACATCGAAAAATAGTCATGGTATTCGCTTTCTCCCAGGTTTTCAAGAAGTCCTTTAAAATAACCGAGGATGGTATCGCGAACGGTCGTATTGATCACCGAGAGGCCTTCGTTGGTTTCATAGAAGGAACGGACGGCCTCAATGGTATCCTCGTGCATATAGCCCTTGGTATGAATGAGATCCGCCAGTTGGTAATACCTGCTGACATCGTCCTGGATGTCCTGGTCCAGCAAGCCGGCCGCGTTCCGGTCGACATTGGCATCAAACTTGATCCCTGCCAGGTGCATGCTGTGCAGGAAATTAAAATATTGCTCGCTGAAATCCGGGGAATTGCGCCGGTTTTCATTCAGCAGCCTGCGCAGCAATTCCCTGTCGTTTCCTTCCAGGTGGAAAAAGTTGGTGACGATAAAGACGATTGACCAAAATTCAGAGAGGTGGTATAATTTTTCATTTTTAAGCAGGTCGGCGAGGTAAGGGATCAGGCTTTCATTGTTCCTGAAACGGCTGACCCGGTGCAGGAGAAATTCCTGGAGCGGGATATAAAGGCTTTTAAGGTCCTCCGGGGTCTCGGGAAACTCGGCCGAATGATAAGGAGCCCCTTCAAATTGCCTGCTGTATTTCTTTAAAGCGACGGCTCTTTCCTGCTCGTCCGCGATCTTATTGGTGCGGATATTCTCAAAATATTGCCTGCTCCTTTTGTTTTCAATGTGTTCGATCAGGTTGGATACCCAGATATCGCTGGAAAGGGAAAAGCCGATTTGAAGGGTCTGTCCCGTTTTATTCTTCAGCACCTCAAAATTGTTATGGGTGGCCAGGGCATGCACGGCCAGACCAAACTGGTCCTGGGGCCTCCTGTACTTTACCTGTTCGTTGACATCGCCCCGCAATACCGTATAGCCCAGTATCTTCGGAAGGTAAAGGCCTTCAAATTTCTCATCCAGCAGGTGCTGTTCCAGGTCTATCAACTGCAGGGGCTTTTCTTCGCCCACTTCGGTATAAAGGGCGTGTATTTCTGGCTCAAATTCATCACGCAGGGCCTGAAAGGCCTGTTCGGTCTCTTCTTCGAGATAGGATTGCAGGTGGTCGGAAGATTGGATCTGTTCACGGATGGCGTCTACCCGGTCTGCATATTTGGAATCCAGTTTTTCCATGGATCGATTTTTTTTTAAAAATAAAATCTGGTAAAACGAAAAAGCGCTTTACCAGATTGAAAAATAATATTCTGTCGGTTTAAGGCAGGATTATTCCTGGGGAGCCGATTCTTCGGCAGGGGCTTCTGGCTGGGCTTTTTTCCTGGATGGTTTGGCTTTGCCGAAAACCATTTCATGGAAAGCCTTGACCTCAGCGGCGCTTTTGATCACCTCCTGGGCATTGGCCCGGTCTTTGTCCTGGATGAATGCCTGGTATTTCTGTTCGGCTTCTTCGATGGTCATGGCTCCTTTTTTGACCCCGCGCATCAGGTGCTTTTTATAAAGGACCCCTTTGAATTTCAGGATATTCCTGACCGTGTCGGTAGGCTGCGCGCCCTTGCCCAGCCAATCCAGGGCTTTATCCCGGTTGATGTCAATGGTTGCCGGTTTGGTGATCGGGTTGTAGGTACCGATCAACTCGATGAATTTTCCGTCCCGGGGCGCCCGGGCATCCGCTACCACAATGTGGTAATACGGCCTCTTTTTCCGGCCGTGACGTTGAAGTCTGATTTTTACTGCCATAAAATGATAAACATTTAGTAGTACTTGTTAAAAAATGGATGCAAAAGTAAGGATATTATCTGTAATTCAGGAAGCCCACCATTAATTCCGGCATATTTTAATGGAAGCCGATGCGGCATTTTATATTTATCCTCCTGGATGTCAGATAATTGGGTATGGCGTATTGTACATTATAAATGGACTTGAACCAGGTGTTGGACGCCACGTTCTGCACCTTGAGCAGGTTAAAAATCTCGGCGCTGATCCAGGCATTTTCCGTAAAACGGAAAAGATGTTTAGACCTCCTCGCCCGCCAGCTTTTATCCCAGATGAGGTAGGAAAAGCCCAGATCGACCCGGTGATAAGCGGGATAGCGGTAAGTATTCCGGAATATCCGGTTGTTCCCGGGAATTCCAAAAGGCTGTCCCGTTCCGACCGTCAGGTTCAGGTTAACTTTTAAATTCTCATTGCCGGGCAAATAGTCCTGGAAAAGGGCGCTGAAGGTCAGAAACTGGTTGGTGGGCCTTGGCACATCCTTTACGTTTTTCCCCTCGGCTTCGCCTTTCTCCCTTCTTTGGTGCTGCAAACCGTCTATGGATTCCCTGGCCCGCAGGAAAGAAAGGTTAAACCAGGATTCGGCTCCCCGCACGAATTCCCCGTTGAGCCTCAGGTCCAGGCCGGTGATATAACCGGAGGCATCGTTCATGCCGGAATACCGGATCTTGACATTATCAATATCGTAGATGACCTGGTCCCACAATTTTTTGTAATAGACTTCCCCAACCAGGCGGTAAGGAACCGGTTGTTTGATTCCCCGGGTAAAATCCCAGGTAAAACCGGCCAGCAGGTGGGCGGACTTCTGGGACTGCAGGTCCCGGTTGACCAATCCCTCCGGGGTCCTCAGTTCCCGGTAAAAGGGAGGTTGATAATACAAGCCGCCCGCAAAACGAAGGGTGATGTCTTTCTTCCATTGGCCGGGCTTGTATAATACCTGGGCCCTCGGATTGATATAATATTCCTTATTGAGGGTCCAGTAGGCCATGCGGAACCCGCCGGAAATCCGCAGTTCGCCCAGCCCATCCCGCTGCATGGTGTATTCATCCTGGAAATAGGCGGAAAAACGGGTGGATTCCAATTCATTCCGGGTTTTGAGCACATTTTTGATGACCACGTCCTGCTCCGTATGGGGAAGGGTGTACAGGGCGGAATCCAGCCGCTCCCAGTCGTTGAGGCGGTCCAGAATTTCCTCCCGCTGGGCCCTCAGGCCCCATTGGAAAAAATGGGTTTTTTCACGGCTGGCCCCGGGACTGTACTCATAGCCCCCTTTTAACTCAAGATTGCGAACCTGGAGATAAAGCAGGTTGCGCGCGTATAAATGCTGGACCCCGTTGCCGATAAGGGCCAGCTCCTTGCCCTGGTTTTCAGATCCAAGGCCGGTCTCAATAAGGGAAAGCCGGTAATCGCTGATGATGTCGAAGGATTCTTTTTCGAGGCTTTGGTATGCGCTTCCCAAAAACTTGATGAAGAGCGGGTTTTTTTTCCTTTCGGGGATAAAAGTCAATGAAAGGCCTCCCATGCCCGTTCTGAAATGGTCAATCTCCTGGCCTTCGAAATCAGCGCTTAATTTTAATGAAAAATCAATCAAACCCGTTGCCGTACTCCTGGACAAGGGCACAAAACGGAAGATGGAAGAATTGTAATTTCCCAGCGCGCCCAGTTGCCAGTTTTTATTGATATCGTAAGTCAGGTAAGCCTGGACATCGGCAAAATCGGGCACGTATTCCCCTTTTAATTGAAGGGAATTGAGCAGGTACCGGTTTGTTTTGTAGCGGGCGCCAACCAGGTAGGTGAATTTCCGGTAGCTGCTCCTGCCGGCCTGATGGCTTCCCTCCAGGTGGCCCGTGGCGCCCAGGAGGGACATGGACACGGAACCCTTCACCGAATCCGGCCTCCGGTAATGAATGTCCAGTACCGATGAAAGTTTGTCCCCATAACGGGCTTCAAAGCCCCCGGAGGAAAAAGACATGTCCCGGATCAGGTCGGCATTGGGAAAGGTCAATCCTTCCTGCTGCCCGCTCCGGACCAGCTGGGGGCGGTAAACTTCAAAGTCGTTGACGAAAACCAGGTTTTCATCATAATTCCCACCCCGCACATTATACTGACTGCTGAGTTCACCGCCTGTGCCGCTGGAGGTACCCAGGGCAATATGAGGCAGGATGCTCTCGAAATTGCCCGTGACCGAAGGGATCAGTTTGAGGTTTTCCAGGTTTTCCCGGATCATGCCCCGGTTCCGGACATTGCTTTCCCGGATGATTACCTCAAGGCTGGAAGATTCCAGGACCAGGTCGATATCGATGCCCAGGACTGTTCCGGCTGCAATGGCACTGACCGGATAGGATGCGTTTTTATAACCTATCCGGCTGACTTCGAGAAGCAAGGGAATATTGGCGGGTACCTGGAGCGAATACCGGCCGTTTTCATCGGTTTCGGTGCTGAGATTTTGGGCACGGACGAAAACCGTCGCCAGGTCCACCGCCTGGTTATTTTCAACATCCCTGACCTGGCCGGTGATCGTCGCGACAGGCTGTGCGTGGACCATGCTGAGGCAGAGCAGGGTCAGCATGCAGGTATAAAGGATTTTACCCATGCCTGACTAAACGAAAAAAGTGGATTTGGAAAATTGCCTGAGGCGATGAATGACGGAAGCGGGGTCCGGATCCGAAAATACCGAACTGCCTGCCACCAACACATCCACCCCCGCCTTGACCACGGGTTCCGCATTTTGAAGGCCGATGCCCCCGTCGATTTCCACCAGGGGATTCAGGTTTTCTTCCGCCATCATTTGTTTGAGGCGCCTGAGTTTCGGGATGGACTGGTAGATAAATTTCTGACCGCCATACCCGGGATTGACCGACATGATCAGGACCAGGTCCAGGATTTCGAGGACATCGCGCAGTGACTCCACCGGGGTGTGGGGGTTGACCGCCACCCCGGCTTTGGCTCCCAGGGTGCGAATATATTCCAGGGTCCGGTGTAGGTTGGGGCAGGTTTCGTAATGCACCGTAATCAAGTCGGCTCCGGCGTCACGAAATGCCTCGAGATGCCGGTCCGGTTCCACGATCATGAGGTGCACATCCAAGGGTTTGGCCGTTCTTTTCCGGATGCTTTGGATGACCGGGATCCCAAAAGAAATATTGGGTACAAAAACGCCGTCCATGATGTCCAGGTGGATCCAGTCCGCCTCGCTTTGATCAAGCAGGTCGACGGTCTTGCCCAACTCAGTGAAATCGGTATTCAGGATGGAAGGCGCTACGAGGACTTGGTCTTTCATTGAAATATTTCTATCTGTTCCCGGCTGAGCAGCGTTTTATGATTAAAATAAAGATAAAGTTGTGCCACGGTGATGGCATCCTTTTGGCAATAGTCCACGATCCGGGCCAGGTTATTTTCCCGCCAGTACACCGGGCCCACCTGGCTGCCGTCGATATCGTCCTTGGGGCTTTCGATGCCCAGCACATTGGCGAGCAGGTTGAGGGAAGTATAGTGTTTGACGTCTCCGAATTTCCAGTATTGCATGGTATCGATATGGGTGGATTCCCAGGGCTTTTTACCGCTGAGGTTGAGGATCCTGGGGAAGGGGATCTGATGGACCATCATCCTCCGGCAAAGGTAAGGGACATCAAATTCACGGATATTATGACCGCAGATCCGGTGTTCATCCCGGTAGAACCGTTTTCGGAGCATTTCGGCAAATTCCAGGAGCACCTCTTTTTCATCATGGCCAAAAAAGGACTTCACCTTCAGTTTCAGGTCCTGGCCTTCCTTAAGATCAAAGCGGGCCACCGAAATGCAGATGATTTTCCCGAATTCCGCGAAGATGGCTGCCTTCTGGGTGTAAAATTCACTGACTTCTGCATCAGTCATGGGCTGATCGTAGGACCGGGTGAAGGCATTGGCCTTGAGTTTCCACAACATCTTCATAGTTTCCGGCAGTTCACTGAACTCCGCTTTTCCGGACACCGTCTCGATATCAAAGAATAAAATATCCTGGGCTTTGGTATTTTCCATTCACATAAAATATAAGCAAAAATGCTCAAAATTCATCAATTGTCCGCCGGAGGCGGTCCACCGGACAGGTCCGGAATACAAGGCAAAAATTATTTCCCGCCGGCTGGAACACCTTATGTATACATACCGCCGGATTCCACTGATTTGGTCAAAAAGCCTGCAAAACCCTCACGGTCATGGAAATAGGGGCCATGGATTGTTAACAAGCCATTATGTAAATTTTACAGTTCAAAATACTAAGCGGGGGGCAGGGCTGCGTTAATACCTCATAACTTTGTAATACTAAAAATCTAAAAACATGTCAGACTACAATTCCAACAACACCGCTAAAAAAAGCAATTACTTGCCGATCCTTATTGGTTTGTTGATTGCTTCTGTAGCAGGAAACGCTTATTTGTTTTTCAATAAGCAGAAACAACAGGAGATTATTGTAAACACCACCACCAAACTTACCGAATCCGAAAGGCTTAAAGCCGAGCTGGAAAAACAATACTATGAAGCCCTACAGGACCTGGAGAAACAACGCACCGACAACAAGGCCCTTAACGAACTGATAGAAAGCCAGAAGGTTGAACTGAAAACCCAAAAGGACCGGATCGCCCGCATGCTGGGTGATTCCAAAAATCTCGCCTCCGCCAAAAAAGAAATGGCCAATCTCCGCACCCAGGTCGATGGATACCTCGCAGAGATCAACAAGCTGAAAGAAGAGAATGCCACCCTCGCGACCAGCAACAATATGCTGACCGAGGAAAAGAAATCCCTCACCACCAACCTGGAGGAGACCAAAAAAGTAAACGATGAATTGACCACGGCCAAAGCCGTCCTGATCAGCGAAAAGGAAAAACTCGCTTCCGAAAACACCACCCTTGTTAAAAAAGTGAATATCGCCTCCGTGGTTAAAGTCAACAACATCGACATCAGCGGTTACCGCATCAAAAGCAGCGGCAAGGAAGTGGACCGCAATAAAGCCAAAGCAATCGACGGACTCCGCATCTGTTTTGATGTGACTGAAAATACCATTACCGAATCCGGTGTTGAACAATTCTATGTACGGGTGATCAACCCGAACGGCGAAACCCAGGCCCTGGAAAACCTTGGCTCCGGCGTACTGGTGAATCAGGCCAACAACGAAGAGATCAAGTACACCTCTCTTAAAGGCGTGAAGTATGAAAACAAACCGCAGAATACCTGCATGAACTGGCAGCCAAACATTCCTTTCCAGGAAGGAACCTATACCGTGGAAGTGTACAATAAAGGCTATTTGTCCGGTACGACCACCTTCCAACTGAAGTAGAGTAAACGTAACTTTTTCATAGCATTTTTTAATGGTTAAGCCTGCCGTAACCCCTGCGGCGGGCTTTTTTTTTGCTGCCCCCGGGGTAGCACCCTGGCCTTTTTCGTATCTATCGGCATGAAAAACCGATTCCTGATCCCTTTCTTCCTCCTCCCCTTTGTTTCACCCGTACTTGCCCAGTCCGGTAGCCGGCAAGTCAAAAACCCGTTTATGCCCCCACCCGGCACCTCGGCCTCGATCTTCGCACCGGGAATGGTATCGGACGAATTCGGCAATCGCGATTTTGCCCTGGCTCCGGATGGCCTTTCCTTTTATTACACCCTTCAGTATAAAAACGGCTTGTTCAGCACCATTCTTTATTCAAGGAAAAAGAAAGGAAAATGGACCCGGCCTGAAGTAGCCGGATTCAGCGGCCGGTATTCCGACCTCGAACCCGCCTTTTCACCCGATGGCCGAAGACTCTATTTTGTCTCAAACCGGCCACTGGATCCTACCGGCAATAAAAAGGATTATAATATCTGGTTTGTATCGCTGGAGGAAGGCCGCTGGAGCCAACCGGAAGCCCTCCCCTTTCCCGTAAATACCGATGCCAATGAATTTTACCCCTCCGTTTCCAAAAATGGCAATATCTATTTTACAAGGGTCATGGAAGGCCAGGATGAAGACATCGTACTCTGCCGCCGGCAAGACAACCAATATCTTCCCGCAGTCAGCCTGCCCGGGACCATCAACAGCACGGGAGCTGAATTTAATGCCTTCGTGGACCCCGAGGAGGCCTATGTCCTTTTTACCGCTTACCGTCGCGAAGGCAACCTTGGTCAGGGTGACCTTTATATTTCGTACAGGGATGCAGGCGGTAACTGGAGCGAGGCCATGAATTTGGGCAACAAGGTCAATGGCCCCGGTCTGACCTATTGCCCCTATGTGACGGCGGATAAAAAATACCTGTTTTTCAGCACGGCCCGCGGTGCTTTCGCTCCCCCTTTCCCCACTGCCCAATCTCTGGATAAGCTGAGAACTTTATTTCACAGCACTCAAAATGGATGGGACAATATTTATTGGATCGGTACGGAAGGGATAGTTAAGGATTAGTTTGCTAGTTTGCTAGTTTGCTAGTTTGTTAGTTTGCTAGTTTGCTAGTTTGCTAGTTTGCTAGTTAGTAAGTTGGAGACCTCAAACCTCAAACCTCAAACCTCTAACCTCTGACCTCTGACCTCTGACCTCTAACCTCTAACCTCTGACCTCTGACCTCTAACCTCTAACCTCCAACCTCCACTTCTCACCAATCATACCCCTTTCTGTATTTCCGTTTTAACAGCCGGTTGGCTTCAGGGTCATTCTTGAATTTTTCCTTCAGGGGATTCCATTCCAGGCGGCGTCCGAGCCTCCAGGAGATCAGGCCCAGGTGCATGGGCAGGGTCATTTCCCGCACGTAGGCCAGGTTGGATTCCGGTTGCTGTCTTGATTTTACGGAATCGATAAAGTTTTGCTGATGCCCCGGGGACCTTTTAATGCTTTGTCCGACGGAAGCCAGGTCATTCATGTATTCCCCTCCGATTTGAATCTCCCGGGTATTGTAATCGCAAATCAAATTGCCTTTTTCCCCTTCGAAATAAGCTCCGATATGTCGGTTTTCGGCGCCCTTGACCGGCGGCGGGGTCGAGGTCCAGTAAAGGTTCAAGCCTTCGAAGGCATAGTCCACTTCAATCCACCTGGGGGTATCCCCCGCCCCGGCTGATTTTTCACCGCGGGAGCTTATGGATTTCAGGCCTTTGGGCTGGATGGACCACCAGACGATATCGGCGATATGACACCAGAAGTCCTGGTATATGCCCCCTGAATAATCCAGAAAATAACGGTAACGGAGATGGCATCTCTCCGGAGCATAAGGCCTCAGAGGGCCCGGGCCTGACCAGAAATCCCAATTCAGGGTGGAAGGGACCGGTCCGGGAGTCAATTCAAGCACGGGGGGCTCCCCGGTCTTCCATAAGCGTACCGTATGAATCCTGCCCAGGACCCCGGATTGCAGGATTTCGGCAACCCGGTGGTAATTGTCCCCGGCATGGATCTGGGTGCCCAGCTGGAATACCCGGCGGTGCTTATTCAGGGCTTTGAGCATTTGTTGCCCTTCCCGCACATTGAAGGACAAGGGTTTTTCTCCGTAAACGTCTTTCCCGGCTTCGAAAGCCATGATCGCGATCTGGGCATGCCAATGATCGGGCGTGGCGCAGGTGATGGCGTCGATGTCTTTTCGTTCAAGGATGGACCGGAAATCGGAATAGGTATCCGGTTTTGCGTCCGGCTGGAGTGAAAGCAGGGTGCTTTTTGCCTTGGCCAGGTGCAATTCATCCACATCGCAAAGGGCGGCTATCTCCACTTCAGGCAAGGCCTGAAACCAGTTCAGGTGGTTGGTCCCCATGCCGTTGAGGCCGATATGCGCAATTCTCACTTTGTCACTGGGTGGGACACCCCTTCTTAAATGGGGAAGGATCATCATCCCCATGGAGGCATAGCCGGCCTGTTTTAAAAATGCCCGGCGCTCCTCTGTCCGCTTGTTTTTCATGGATCAATCATTTAACGATCCCAAGATAATCAAATCGAACTTGCTGACTAACCAACTTACCAACTTACCAACTTACCAACTAGCCAACTAGCCAACTAGCCAACTAGCCAACTAGCCAACTAGATAACTAGATAACTAGATAACTAGATAACTAGATAACTAGATAACTAGATAACTAGATAACTAGATAACTAGATAACTAGATAACTAGATAACTAGATAACTTTCAAACTTTCTAACTGCTATTGCTCCTTCATCTTAAACCGGATGGCAGCCTGTATGAACGACACAAACAGGGGGTGCGGATTTTCCACCGTGCTTTGCAGTTCCGGGTGAAATTGCACGCCGACAAACCAGGGATGGGACTTCAATTCCATGATTTCCACCAGCTTGGTGGAGGGGTTGACGCCTACGGACTTGAACCCGTGGGATTCGAATTCCTCCAGGTATTTGTTGTTGAATTCCCAGCGGTGGCGGTGCCTTTCATGAATGAGGTCGTTGCCGTAAATTTTAAAAACCTTTGAATCCTTTTTGATCTTGCAGGCAAAGGAGCCCAGCCTCATGGTTCCGCCCTTGGCGGTAATGCCTTTTTGCTCGGGCATCATGTCGACCACGGGGTTTTTGGTTTTGGGATTGACTTCGGTGGAAGCCGCATCGCGGATATGCAAGACATGCCTGGCGAATTCCACGATGGCGGACTGCAGTCCCAGGCAGATGCCGAAGAACGGAACGCCCTGGGTCCGGGCATATTCGATGGCCTTGTACTTGCCCTCGATCCCCCGCTCGCCAAAACCGGGAGCGATCAGGATTCCGTGCAGGTGCTGCAGCCGTTCCGGGATGGCGTCCAGGTTTTCAAGGGATTCGGAGTGGATGGCTTCTATGTTAATATGGCATTCATTGACCGCGCCGGCATGCACAAAGGCTTCATAAATGGATTTATAGGCGTCGCGCAGTTCGTGGTATTTGCCGATCAGACCGATATTGACTTCGTGCAGGGGGTGTTTGAGTTTCGCAAGAAAATTTCTCCACAATTCCAGCTCAGGCTCGTGTTTTGATTTGAGGTGGAGTTTGGCCAGGACGATTTTGTCGAGTCCTTCTTTCAACATCAGAAGCGGGACGTCGTAAATGGATTCGGCGTCAATGGCTTCGATTACGGAGTTTCTTTCCACGTTACAAAACAGGGCCAGTTTCTGACGGATCTCCTTGTTGATGGGATGTTCGGTGCGGCAGACCAGGACATCGGGTTGAATCCCCGTAGTCAGCAATTCCTTGACGCTGTGCTGGGTGGGTTTGGTTTTGAGTTCTTTGGCCGCGGAAAGATATGGGATGAGGGTAAGGTGGAGGAAAACCGTATCGTGATCCGACAGTTCCTGCCTCAACTGGCGAATGGATTCGAGATAAGGCAGGGACTCGATGTCGCCCACGGTGCCGCCGATTTCCGTGATGATGATGTCGTATCCCTTGTCTCCCTGCAGGCGCATGCGGCGTTTGATCTCGTCAGTGATATGGGGGATCACCTGCACGGTTTTCCCGAGGTAATCACCCGCCCTTTCCTTGTTGATCACCGTCTGGTATATCCGGCCCGTGGTCACGTTGTTGGCCTGGCTCATCGGCGTATTCAGGAATCGTTCATAATGCCCGAGGTCCAGGTCGGTTTCGGCGCCGTCGTTGGTGACATAACATTCGCCGTGCTCGTAAGGATTGAGGGTCCCGGGGTCCACGTTGATATAAGGGTCAAACTTCTGGATGGTTACCCTGAAGCCCCTGGATTGCAATAATTTCGCAAGGGAAGCGGCTATGATCCCTTTCCCCAAAGAAGAGGTCACCCCACCCGTAATAAAAACATATTTGCTCATAGCCCCGGTTTGAATCTTTTACTACGGGTCGTAAAGGTAAAAAATAATCCCGGCCAATCCCTATGCTGCCCCTTCCCTTCTTTTGATTTTGGCCATATAAAAACTGTCGTAGCCGCATTCGGAGGGCCAGAGATGCCTGTCCTCGATTAATTCAAAGCCCTCATGCTCCGTCAGAAAGTTATGGACCTGGATTTCATTTTCTTCCGGGAAAAGGCTGCAGGTGACGTAAAACAAAAGGCCGCCGGGCATTACCATCTTGCAATAGGAGGCAAGGATATCCTTTTGTTTGGCTACCAGTTGGGCGATATAATCCGGAGTGATTCGGTATTTGGCATCAGGGTTGCGGCGCAGGACCCCCGAACCGGAACAAGGCACATCGAGCAGCACCGCATCCGCACTGGACTCCAGTCTTTTGATGATTTTATTGTTCTCGATCAGGCGGCTCTCAATGATCCCTGCTCCCGCCCTTTTTGCCCGGGCTTTCAGGTTTTTTAATTTGTATTCCTCGATGTCCAGGCTGATGATCCGGCCTTTGTTGGCCATCCGGGCCGCCAGGTGGAGGGACTTGCCTCCCCCGCCCGCACAGGCATCGATCAGCCTCATGCCGGGATCAGGTCTGATAAAATGGGCGACCTGCTGGGAGGAATAATCCTGAATTTCGATCCAGCCTTCCCGGAAAGCCCGGGTGGCGAAGAGGTTGATCCGTTGATCGATTTGAAGGGCTTCGGGCAGGGAAGGATCGATCAGGTGAAGGGGGACCTGTTGTTCCCTGAAAAAATCCATGACCTGCATAGGATTGCTTTTCAGGGTATTCACTCTTATGACCAGGGGTGCGGCCTGGTGCATGGCGGCCATTTCGGCATACCAGCGGTCCCCGAGGGCCCGGTGGCCGTAGGCATCCAGTTCCGGTGGGATGGAATATTTCAGGGCGGGGTTTTTGACCAATCCGGGGATCCGGGAACCGATCCTGGTCTGATGGAGTCGATCGAATTCCCTCCAGTCCGGCAAATCCCGTCCCTGGATGACGAGCCAGGCTCCAAAGATCTCCCAGAAATCAACATATTGCGGAAATGCGGAAGCGATCAGCAGATAATTCCTGGTGATGTCGTAAACATGTTCCGCGATAAAACTCCGGTCCCTCTTACCAAATCCGGGATGATCCTTAAAACACTTTTCCAGGACCCTGTCCGCCGGTTTGTGGTTCCGGAATACGGCATCCAGGCAGGAAACCACAGCCAGGACCAGCGGACGATGCAGCCGGGCGATTTTGGCACGGACCGTTTCATCGTTTTTTCCTGAAGGAAGCCTGGACATCAGGCCGCAACGTACACCTGTCCATTTAAACTCAGAAGAAAGGCCCCTCCCGGACTGCATAAAATAAAAAAGGATTGCCCGACGAATCGGCCAATCCGGTATGAAAAAGAAAAATCAAGACGGAATTTTTATCCTCCCCAATCCAAGTTAAAGACCAGTCCCTTTGGCCGGTCCATGCTTCAATTACCCTTTACACTAAATTAATTGACCGGTGGAGGATAAAAATTCCGTCTTTCAATGATACAAAGATGAAGCCTTGCCAGGGACCATTGAATGATCCGGGTCAAAGATGAAAATGAATACGGTCAGGAAAGGATTAATATAATATACTGCATTATATGGATATAAAAAATTTATATTCTATTTTTAATAGATATCAATATAATATCTTGATATCTCCTGACCGCGGTCAGGTTTCAGGCCTTGCCCAAGGACGCCGGGGAATTCCGGCGAGCTGTTTAAAGTCGATCAAGGGAGGAAATTTTACCTACCTGAGCAGTTGCCATTAGCTATGAGCAGGTTGAGGAAATGGTGCACTTCTTAGATGTTGCATAGAAGCGACCTGTTTTCTGAGACTGAATAAGCTCCATGTCTCCCTGGAGGATGAGGACCACAAAGGGTTCTCTCTCCTGATTCGTAAATATAACACATACTTTCTATGATCCTGCTCATTCGTCACATCGAATGCTTTCCCATTTAATTTTCTCTAAGCAAATATTTTATTAAAGTCTGTACTTCAAAGGGAGTTTCATATTTCCCATAAGATGTTATTCGAAATGACTTACCATTTCTGAGTTGTAAAATTATTTTATACTCATTTGTATCTGAAACACCTTCATCGAAGACCTTATCAAGATTTTCAATTTCAATACTTGCAGCTAACCTGAAAATATGGGCATTGGATGTTGTCCTTTGCAAATTGAGAGAGTCAACTAAAGATCCATCATTATCCTTTACATAAAATGTAATGTTTGCCAAACTGTATTCAGATAATGTTTCTACATCCGCTTTTTTAATAAATGAGAGTTTACATCCTTCCTTTTCTAGTACTAATATCGAGTCTTCTCTTGTAAACAGTATTTGACCAATACCATTTAAAAATATTTGTTTGTCTTTAACCTTATATCTTCTTTCAAAAGGCAACCCTTCTTCTCTCATCCATGGATTGTAGAACAATGAATCGGATACGTATATTTTATGCCCATACTTCGCATAAGGGTCTATAAAAGGAGATAACTCTAAAAAGTTCCTATTACAATCCCCGCTGTTTATTAACTGCCAAACCCCGGTTATATCGTTTTGCACTACACTACATTTCAAACTTAAAAAGCTCAAAGAGAATAAACCTAAGATTACTATTAATTTAATACAAAAATTCATTCTGAATAGCTTAATAGTCAATTGCCTTTACGCCATTTTTAAGCCAAAAATTTAATTCAATTAATCAAAAAGTTCATTAAAAGTTATATTGCTGAAAATTAATAATAACCCTAAAATAAAAGCCATTAATGCTGCAAAATAATCTTTGAACTGATAAACATAATATGTTTCTTTATTGAAAGGATAATGATATTTGGAGGTTTCATAAGCAATATAAATTCCATATATAATGAAAAGAATACCTGCAATTTTTTCGATATTCATAACACTAAGCATCAAATTTAATTTCCTGAAGGATCTGTCCAGGAGCAGCTATAACCCCATTTCCATTGAAATCACAAAAGGCAATAAGGGTGTTACCCAGTTGGCCTCCAAGGATATATTCTCGCTTACTGGTCCCTCCCCTATTATGCATCCTACCTTCTGATAAATAGACCGCTTCAAGGATAGTTGCCGGGATTGCTGTTCCCGGGTATTCCACTCCATTCACATACTTCCCAATGCTCAATATGTTCGATGCGGGGTCTTTGACTATTACCAAGTTGATAGCTCCTCCTGTTTTTACCCTCTTACTCAATTTGGTCCCATCAGCACCATAGTTGAAATTGCACGACGCCGCCCCAAGAACCAGCGTAAAGGGTTTGTTTTCCGCAACTTTTTCAGTCATTTCGCCACCAGCCATAAGGTTCTGATCAAATTGGTTTACCGACTATCGAAGATTCAGGTGTCCCTTCAGGATGTTCCTGTCCAAGATAGTTAAAATTCTAACTTGATGCCAAGGGAACACGAGGTAAGAATCAGGTTTGGGATCAAACTCCAACTAAGGAAAAAATAAAGCCTGGCAATCTTTCTTTATCTGGAATAAACCCGACTTATGGTTCAATTTTGAGCTTTAAACTTGTTTCAAACGATGGCCTTAAATAGTCAAAAATGTTTGACAGGTAAAATAAAAAACCCTCTAAATCAATGACTTAGAGGGTAATTCAGTAGCCCCGACAGGAATCGAACCTGTATCAAAAGTTTAGGAAACTTCTATTCTATCCATTGAACTACAGGGCCTTTTTGCATTTCGGAGTGCAAATATCCTTTTCCTTTTGCAGTTTTCCAATATTTTGATCGGTAATACTGCACCCTGGAATGGTTACCCTTTACCCATTCCACCATATTCCAATCATCCAAACTTGCTAACTAGCTAACTAGCTAACTTGCCAACTTGCCAACTTGCTAACTTGCTAACTTGCTAACTTGCCAACTAGCTAACTAGCTAACTTGCTAACTAGCTAACTAACTATTCCACATGCATTACGATGTCATCGTCGCCGGACTGGGCACCATGGGGGCCGCCACGTGCAGTTATCTGGCAGGCCGGGGACTTAAAGTCCTTGGGATAGAGCAATTTGACATTCCCCACGACCTGGGTTCGCACAGCGGTTTCACCCGGATCATTCGCAAGGCCTATTATGAACACCCCGACTATGTGCCCCTCCTGCAAAGAAGTTATGATCTCTGGAGGCAACAGGAACAAAAGACTGGTCAAACCCTTTATCATGAAACCGGCATCCTCTACCTGGGTGAACCATCAAGCAGCGTGCTCCGGGGAAGCCTGGAATCATCCCGTTTGTATGATATCCCTGTTGAAAAATGGGAAGGCGGAAAAGTCCGCGCCCGGTATCCGCAATTCCATTTCCCGGCTCACTGGGACGTCCTTTGGGAACCCGGGGCGGGATACCTCGATGTGAATAAAAGCATTACCGGATTTTGTAATACGGCTACAGAAGCCGGGGCAGAGATCCATACCAGGGAAAAGATTGAAGCCTGGAAGGACCAGGGAGATCATATCTTGCTGAAGACCAGCCGCAGCCACTATACGGCCTCCAGACTGATCCTCACTGCTGGGCCCTGGACCCGGGACCTGACCGCCGGCTTGCCTCTTCGGGTCACCCGGCAAGTACTTGCCTGGCTTCAACTGCCTGATCTTGAGAGATATGACTACCCGGCCTTCCCCTGTTGGTTTCTGCACGATCCGGACCAGGGCATGTATTACGGCTTTCCCGTTTCCCGTACCGGTGATCCTTCTGAACCGCGGGGCATCAAAATGGCCCTGCATATGCCCGGAGATACCGGCGATCCTGACCGGCTGGACCGTGAAATCAGAAAGGAAGACAAGGCCATATTCCGGTATTTCCTGGACCGTTATATGCCCCGGGCCAATCCGGTTTCGATCCACTATAAAACCTGCATGTACACCTACTGCCCTGATGAACATTTTTTAGTCGATTACCTTCCGGGAACAGACCGGAAAGTGGTCGTGGCCTGTGGTTTCAGCGGCCATGGTTTTAAATTTGCCCCGGTGATCGCGGAAATTTTGACCGGCCTCGTACTCGGCGAAACCCCGAATCCTTCCGCGGCCTTCCTGAGCCTAAAACGATTGGACCTTTGAAAAGAACGATACCCGATCTGGAACACAAATCCCAACCCCTGGCCCATCGCCGGGTATTTTTAAGGAGGATTTTTTCTGCCCTTGGCCTGGCGCTGGGTATCCTGGCTTTATTGCTGTTTATCGGAACGGCGGGTTACCATTACCTGGGCGATCTCGGATGGATCGACGCCGTTTACAACGCATCCATGATCCTGGGAGGGATGGGACCGGTGGACCGGCTGACCAGTCCGGCAGCTAAACTGTTTGCCTCTGGTTATGCCCTACTTTCAGGTATTGTATTTATTGGCCTGATTGGTTTGTTGCTGGGTCCGCTGTTTCACCGTATCATGCACCGCTTACATATTGAAAAATAATGAATCTTCCTTCAGTCCAACTTCATCCCGGAAGGGAAGCCTCTGTGCTCCGGAACCACCACTGGATCTTTTCCGGGGCGATCCGAAAACTTGATGGGGAGGTCAAAGACGGGGACCTGGTCATGGTGCTAGGATCTTCCGGAGTGATCCTGGGCTATGGGCATTACAGCCCTTCCAATATCACGGTCCGTATGCTGCAATTTGGCCCGGAACCCCTTGCGGACACCTTCTGGAAAGACAAGATTGCCTCGGCCCTCGAGCTGAGAAGGAATCTGGACCTGGCCGGTCATCCGGATACCAATGCTTACCGCCTGGTCCATGGGGAGGGGGACGGCCTGCCCGGCCTGGTGATCGATTGGTATGACGGACATGCCGTAATCCAATGCCATAGCCTGGGCATGTACAGGGCGGCAGGGGAAATCGCAAACGCCTTGCGTGAACTGTATGGTAGTGAATTAAAAACCATATATAATAAAAGCAGGGAATCGCTGGGTGATGCCATCGGGGAAGGCAATGCCTTTTTATATGGGGATACGGAAGGCGCCCTGGTCCGTGAAAACGGGCATGAATTCATGGTCAACTGGGTCACTGGCCAAAAGACCGGCTTTTTCCTTGATCAGAGGGAAAACAGGAAATTATGCGGGGCGCTCAGCCGTGGCCGGACCGTGCTCAACCTCTTTGCCTATACCGGGGGTTTTTCCGTTTACGCTTTGTCCGGTGGAGCCGCTCAGGTGGATTCTGTGGATGTTTCCCAGACCGCCATCGGCTTGCTCCAACAGAATGCGGACCGGCTGCCTGAAAGTTCAGCAATACACCGGTCGTTTTCAGTGCCTGTAAATGAATTTCTCAAAGACTACGGCCTTTACGACCTGATCGTCTGTGATCCACCGGCTTTTGCCAAAAGCCTGGGTAAAAGGCACCAGGCGCTGATCGGGTATAAAAACCTCAATGCAAAAGTCCTGCGGAAGGTTAAACCCGGCGGCTTCTTACTGACCTTCTCCTGCTCCCAGGTCATGGACCGCGAATTGTTTCAACAAACCATTATGGCCGCCGCGCTGGAATCGGGGCGCAAAGTCAGGATTCTCCAACACCTGGGACAAGGCCCGGATCATCCGGTCAATATTTTTCACCCGGAAGGGGCTTATTTGAAAGGTTTATTGCTGTATGTGAATGAGTAAAGGGACGACTGGAAGTCATCCCTTCACTATTCCTTCTTAACTTCGAGACCATGACTGAAGAGAAAATACATTTGGAACAGGATGGCCCCAAGGGCCGTTTTTTCCTCCTCGTTGGCCCGGATACCGCTGCGGAAATGTTCATTTCTTTCCCGGGCTCCAACCGGCTCGTCATCGAACATACGGAAGTGCTCCCGGGACACGAAGGAAAGGGTTATGGTAAAAGAATGATCGAGCATGCGGTAAACTATGCCCGTGAAAATAAATTGAGGGTCATCCCGTTTTGCCTTTATGCGCGCGAGGTTTTAAGGAAAACGAAGGAATACCAGGATGTCCTGTAATCAATACTGCACGCAACGACACAAAGTCCGACAGACCGCCTCTTTGTGTCCTTATGTCCTTGTGGAAAAAGATTGACGTTTTTTTAACCGCGAAGAGCGCAAAGTTCGCAGAGGATGCGCAGAGGGATGCTGAAGGTGGCATATTATATTAATACTTCATCTTAGTGTCCTTAGTGTCTTTGCGGGAAAAATTGACTAATTCATAACCGCGAAGGACGCGATGTTCGCAGAGGATGCGCAGAGGGATGCGAATGACACACACCTCATGTGTAATAGCCACTATTTGATCTGACAGTCGTCAGAAAATTAATAATCAGTCATTGTCTTAGACCATTTTCCTGATTTTGTCTGCCCACGTGAAACATCTTCTCTTGCCAACCCCTCCGACTGG
>Ga0116143_10001926_pt1 | contig 23763 bp, 36 predicted proteins | sample AD_UKC034_MetaG_FD_89745 | JGI IMG/M metagenome (GOLD analysis project Ga0116143, IMG submission 89745) | Active sludge microbial communities of municipal wastewater-treating anaerobic digesters from USA - AD_UKC034_MetaG | ecosystem: Engineered > Bioreactor > Anaerobic > Digestate | place: USA...
AATGCGGTCGCTGGCGGATATAACTGCCGCCCCAGCTGCCGTCAGCCCCGTGTCTGTCGGCGCGTACTCCGCCACCGGGTCGCCGTTGGATTTGTTTAATAGGATCGTGTCCCCGCCGAGCCCGATATTGCTGCCGGATATATCGACCCCGGGCCCCTCGCCGGCGGAGATCACCGCCTGGGAAATGGAGGTCAGCAGCGGCTTGATCCGTTTGACCAGCGTGGTCAGCAATTGATCGAGATCAGCCATCCAGCAGCACTCCTATGTCCCACGGGCTCTGCTCGCCCCGCGGCGTCAGGGTCAGGATATCTCCTGCAGGAGAGTACTCCGCCTCCTCAATGAACATCATCGACGGATCTGCCAGCTTCGACGTGTCCAGCGATCCAGGGATCACATCCTTGAGCCTGGCGTACACCCCCACCGGGCACTGCTCCCTGCGCACCGGCGTGTCGAACGCATCCCGCAGCTCGCCCCGTTTGGTGATCAGGTACGGGTTGCTGCTGGTCGGCTCCTCATAGATCCTCAGCCGGCGGTTGATATCCACACTCGCCAGCATCCGGCGGTAATTCGAGGTCCCCATTTCGAGCAATTCCTGCAGCTCGAATAGGGCCGTGCCGTCCCCGTCCCGGAATTCCGATATTGAGAGACCGCTCGCCACCTCCAGATCCACGGCGCTGATAAATTCCCCGGCCGCCGTTGCGATCGTCGAGACCTGCGTGGCTGTATCAACCAGATTGGCGCCGGCATTGGCGTAATATCTCCAGCCGAGCATGTCATACCAGCCGCGCCCGCGCAGCGTCACCCCCGGCTCCCCGCCATCCGCCGGAGTGATGGTCGGGATCGGGTACTTTTTCTGCGCCAGGAGCATCGCCCGCGCCGCCTCGGCGTGCGCCTGGGCCGAGCCCGAGCTGGTGTAGAGCAGCTCTTTTACCCCATATTCCGCCGACGAATCAGTGTCCTCCAGCCAGCCCGTGGTCTGCCTTCCGGCGTCGGATGTGTAAGCCACCGCGATCCGGTTGTACATCGAATCGATGGTAACTCCCACGGTCCAGGCCGGCAGCGTCAGCTCGACCTCGGCGATGTAGCCCCACCAGACCGCATCCCCCCGCGTGGAGTAGAGGATCAGCGGGCATCTCAGCCGCTCGATCATCTCCCACAGGTCGTTTTCATCCTCGGCTTTCACAGTTACCTCGGCGCGTTTCGGCCCGCCGAACACCGACCAGCTATATCGCTGGACCGTGTACCGCACTGGCAGCGTCTGCAGCTCATCCGAAAATGCCCTGGATTGGATGTGGACCGTTGTCATACCGTCAACCTCCGTGGACGGTAGAAAATCTTTATGCTGAGTGTCCGGTAGATCGTGGCGCCGCTGGTCATGTTCATGTGCAGAAAATATAATCTTTGCAGCTTGCCCGGGTATAGCAGGATCGGCTCGCCATAGCCAACGTAATGGCCGGTCTTTCCCGCCGGCGTCCAGCCGTCTGTGTAGAGATAGCCGTCGATCGCGTCATCCACAACTCGGGTCTGATAATCCAATCCATACCCTTTTTGAATCAACTTGCGCCATCCATCCAGGGGCGTCAGCTGCAGATAATCCAGGCCGAATGAATGCGAGCCCGCAGAACCGATCTTGGCGCTCATCACCAGATCCAGCGGATACAGATCCCCGGCGCCCAGCAGGTAGGGCGGCAAGCGCAGAGAGATGAGCTCCTGCAACGATCCAGCCCCAACCAACGTGAGCGGACCCTCCCAGAGCGTGGTCAGTGTAAACTTAACTTTGAACCGCATCCACAACCCCGATGGGATCGCCCCGGTGAACATCCCTATGATCCGCACATACCGCCCGGCCAGCTGGTTCAGCAGTTCCGTGGATAGCTCCCAGGTCAACAGATCGGTCTCGGCCGTGTCGCTCCAGTCGCACTTTTTGTACTGGTTCCCGGATAGCGAGTAGCTGTCTGTTGTGGTCTCCCCGCTGGCGTCCTCGGCCTCAAGGATGTGGCTGAAGTTTCCCGGATCCGATTCGACATTATGCCCGATCCAGATCGGACCTGCCCGGCTGGCCGAATTGTAATTGTTGGTGATCTCCAGCCTGGCCGCCGCCGGCAAATCCCCCTCCACGACCGCCGCGGCGATCTCGGCGTAGTTGCAGACCGGACCGTCGATGCCGACGTAATTCCCGGCCGCCTCATCGACGACCGTCTCCGCCACCACAAAATATCCGGCGTGCCCGCCGTCGGTGATCGTATAGGTCCCGTCGTTTGAGCTCGATCCCTCGATCTCGACCGTCATCCCGGCCAGGAAATCCACCAGGCCGTTGCCCGAATCGAGGATCTTCTTGGTCGCCGCTTCGAAGGAAATCGTATTGCTGGATCGGTGGATTCGCGGGTTATACACAGTCAGCCCGCTGGTGTTGCCGCTCGCCAGGGAGTTGCTGAGCGGGATTTGAGTCTCCGGCCCCTCCCAGTACGGCGCCCGCTCGATGATCAGGCTGGCCAGAGCTATATAACCCCGCCAGCGCCGGGTCAGCCCGGCGTCCAGGTGCAGTTCGCCGTCGGTGATCCGCGAGCGCCAGGCGTCCAGGCTCTCATCTACCGCGAAATTGAGATAAACTCCGTTTGGGCCGGTTTTGTGATTCCGCGCCCACTCGAACGCCCGGTTGATCGCCCGAATTTTCTCCGCCAGATCCGCGTGCGAGCTGCCGCGGATGATCAGGTCCACCTGGTCCGAGATCGGCTCATCCAGAGATGCCGGCGTATCCGGGTAGAAACCGTCCCGCACGGCATAGGCGATCCGGTCGTTGAGATCGATTGCTGTCGATTCGTAGGTGATGGTCAGTTTCAGGCTCATCTCGCCCTCTGGATTTCCTGGCCGATCAGCCGCGCCAGCCGGCGCATGTCCATATCCCGCGTGAGCGTCGCCTGGATCGTGATGTTCACCGGCGCCGGCTGCATTCCTGCGCCGGCCCCTGCCCCGGCCACGGTCAACCCACCCGTGGATATCCCCGCGGTCATCCCGCTGATCGACCGGCCGATATCCCGTTCGATCTGGCGGAATGAATCCGCGAATCCTACGCCCAGCCCCAATGCCATGTTTTGGCCCATATCAAAAAATACTTGTGAGCGGGAGTGAATACCTAATAATTTCTTGATAGCATCGATAACCCCGCCGAAAAAGCCGAAAATCTGATCCACCAGCCAGTCGGCGCTGTTGGAGATACCCTCCCAGATACCCAGCACGATATTTTTCCCGACTTCGAGCAGTTTGCTGGCCAGATTGACAATCCCTGTCGCCAGCGCGGTGATGATGTCCCCGGCCGCCTCGCCAAGTTGTGGCAGCATCTCTCCAATTCCAGTGATCAGCGCCAGCACCAGCTCCACCGCCGCCTCCCCGATCATCGGCAGCATCTCGATAATCGCGTCGATCAGCGCCGTGATCAGCTGCGGCACCGCTTCGATCAGCGTGGGAATGGCCGTGATCAGCCCCTGCACCAGCGCCAGGATGATCTGCAGCGCCGCGTCCAGCAGCAGCGGCAGATTTTCGATCAGGGTCTGGATGATCTTGGGGATGATCTCGATGATCGCCGGGATCAATTGCGGCAGCGCCTGGGCGATCCCCAGCGCCAGGGTAATGATCAGTTTCAGCCCCGCGTCCAGGAGCATGGGCAGCTGAGTGACGATCCCGTTCACCAGCGCCAGTAGGAGCTGCAATCCAGCCTGTAGCAGCATCGGGGCCATCTGGATCAGAAAACCGACCAATGTCTGCAGGATCAATACCACGCCCGGGATCAACGCTGGCAGCGCCGTCAAAATCGCGTTGAGCAAGCCGCGGATCAGCTCCAACCCGGCCTGCATAATCTCCGGCGCCCGCCCGGCGATGCTGGTGATGAGCCGCCCGAGCAAACCTCCCAACCCGCTGGCCATCTTGCCCAGATCCCCTCCTGAGCCTGTCACGATTCCGGCCAGATCCTTCATATAGCCCTGGGCGCCGCCGACCAGCCCCTCCAGCCCGGGCAGAAACGCCGCGGCGATCGTCCCCGCCGTTCCCTTGAGCCCCGCTTTCATCCCGGCCAGCTGATCCCCGAATGACTCGAGCGCGTTGACGTCCTCCTCCTCCATGACCGCCCCTATCGCATGAGCTTCTTCCGTCATCCTGGCCAGCTCATCCGCTCCAGTTTTGATCAGCGGGTTGAGCTCCATAGCCGAGCGCCCGAAGATTTCCATCGCCAGAGCGTCACGCTCTGTTTCGTTCTGGATTCCACCGAGAGCGGTGATCGCCTCGTTGAAAACATCCTCCGAATCCCGTAGATTGCCGGCGCTATCATAGATATCCACGCCAAGCGCCTTGAACGCCTCTCCGGCCTCTCCCGTGCCATCTTTGGCGTTTCCCATTTGGCGGGTCATCCGCGCCAGGCTGCCGGCGATCGTTTCCGTGGAAACGCCGATCTGATCGCCGACGTACTGCAGCTCCTGCAGCCGGGTCGTGTTGATGCCGGTCACGTTGGACAGATCCACCAGCTCGCCGGCCGTGTTGGTCGCGGAAAGGATCAATTTGGCCAGCCCTGCCACCGCCGCGGCCGTCGCAGCGGCCAGACCCACAACCGCCGCCGTGCCGATTTTCAACCCGGTAGACAGGGTGCGCATCGCCCCGTCCATTCGCCCGGCGGATTTGGCCGCCTCGTCCTGTTTTTTGTCTAATTTATCGACCTGGACCGCCGCGTCGCCGCTCTCGTCCCCCATTTTATCCAGCGCAGACTGAGATTGTCTCAGCTCAGCCTCCATTTTGCCGAGCGCCTCGGTCTCTTTATTCAGTTTGATCTGCAGCTCCTGCGCCGCCCGGCTGGTCTTTCCCTTCTCGGCTGCCACCCGTTCGTACTCTGCCCGGACCGCTTCCACCTTCCGTTTCTGCAGGTCGATCTGGCTGTTGAGCGCCTTAATGCGCATCTCCAGGCCGTCCGCGCTCTTAGCCCAGTCCCCCAGGCTGGCCGCGGATGCCCGGAATCCCGATTCCACCACGCGGATCTCGCGTTGGATCGAAACGAGCTGGCTCTTGAAATCGGTGGTGTCCAGCCCCAGTTTGGATTTGAGCGCATCATCGGCCATACGACACTCCTACAACCAACCAACCTGATCACACGACTTTTTGATTTTTGGCCGCCCGCCGCCTCCATTGAACCGGCTAATGAACGGCAGCAGCGATTCGATGCTGGTGCCGTCGATATCCCGCAGCGACCATCCCCATGCCTTGACCAGCGCGATCTCCATATCGATCAGCGCGTCTCCCATGTCCTCGGGATTGCTCAGATCCGGGGTTACTGCCCCGGCCGCGGAGGGTTTGCGGTCATCAGGTTCCTGGCGCGGTTAACAATCGTGATGATCACGGTCAGCATTTCATCGATATCGGCGCCCCGGTTCAGGTCCTCGACCGAAAACTGGTTACCGAACGCCTCGACCACCAGCGCGGCCAGTTCATCGGTCAGCTCGTCCGGGATTTCGGCGGGATTGTTCAGCTTTTCCGTGTCCAAATTTTTGAACAGCCGGATAGCAGCCTTGAGCACGCCCCAGGGGACGAATAACCGCGTGTATTCTTTGAAATCGTTTGCTTCGTCGTAAAGCCGAATCGATATCGGCGCCGTGATTCGCTCTGCCATAGGTCATCCTTTCTTCCCCTAACCCCTCTCCCTCCCGGGAAAGGGGTCAGGGGTGAGGGTCAAACATTACGCCGTGGTGAAGTTCACCACCCCGGCCAGCGATTGGCCGTAGATATCGGTCACCGCGTACACCAGGATGTAACTGGTCGATGCGCTCAGATCGGAATTGGGATCCACTGAGACGATCTTCCTGGTCGCATCCAGGCTGACCGCCGAGGCAACCGGAGTACCATCGTCTTCGAACAGCGTCACGTGGTTGACCGCCGACGCCGGCAGCATGTTGTTGAAGGTAAGCGTGCAGGTCTTGCTGACCGCCACGCCGGTAGCGCCATCCAATGGATCGGACGTCGAGAGCGCCAGCGCGCTCGGAGCCACGACGCCGGGTACCTGTACCTGGGTGAACCAGCTTGTCGCTGAGAAGGAGTCGGTGTCCTCATCGCCCCAGACTCGTTTGACCGAGTCGGTGATCGACCCGCCGAGATCGAACTTGTGCGTGGTCTTGATAGCGGTGATCATCAGCTCTTTCGCCTTGAAATCGGGGGTATCGGTCTTGGTAACCGCTTCCTCTTTCGGCACCGCAAATTTGCATTTCAGGAACCAGTAGTAGCGGTACTTGCCATTCGATTTCAGACTGCGAAAGCCCAGCGCGAAATAGGGCGGGATGCCCTCCTGCTCATAGATTCGCCCGGTGGTTGCATCGAACACTTGGCCGGTGACCTTGGCGTACATCTCCGCCGGCAGGTTGGTGATGATCGCCGTGATCTTGGTCTCCCCGACCGAATCCATCGAGTCGTACGGCTGGTTATCCGCGTACTGGGTCTCCGAGTTGACCGTCGGCTCCAGCCGCAGCTCGGCCAGCGGCGCCAGCCAGGCCGGCGTATCGCAGGTAAACGCTGCCGCTGTGTCGGTCAGCACCTCGGCCACGTAGAGCTGATCTACGCCAACGAACGATTTATATTCATCTTGATTCATAGGATTCTCCTTCCTATTCAACGTACACAAAATCCATTGCATACCCGAAATGACGGGTATCCGGGTTATAGGGCAGCTCGCGGGCCGCGCCCGGCGTGAACCCGGCCGCGGTCATCGCGCCGCGGATATCCGGCATGTTGGTCAGGCCTGCGCGGTTGTAGTAGCTGACCTGCATGGTGTGGCTGCGCTGCTGCTCGAGGTTGTCGGCATGCAGTTCCGGCGCCGAGCTGACCTCGAAATACACCAGGTATTCATCCGGACGCTCGGCCTCTGTGGCCATGATCAGCGCGCTGGCTGCCATTGGCAGCCCCAGACCGCTCAGCGCGTTTTTGGTCCGCTCCCAGATCGTCATAGCAGACCGTCCTGTTCGAGCGATTCGCGCATCGCCTTGCGGATCTTGCCGGCGTCCTCGGCCATCGTCGGCCGGATGTAGGGCTGGGCGGCCATGCTCGAGGTCCCGTACTCCTGGGCGTTGCCGTAGCGCGCCGTGTCCGCGTCCGCGTCGATCACGCCGATCTCCACATAGTGATAGTTGCCGTCCTGCTTGACCTCTGTCGCCCGGATATGGCGCTCCAGGTTGTGGGTGTCCTTCGGCACCCGCCGGACCATCCCGGCCCTGGCTACCTGAGATCCAGCCGCAAGAGCCCGCTGAGCAGCGGCGTCCACGTCCTGTCCGACCTCGGCGATCCGCTCGAGCAACTCCTCGAAGCCTTTGGTGGAGATTGTTACCCGGGTAGCCATTATCCTGACCTCATTCTGCGCACCTTGAGCTCAAGCAGCTCATGCCGCTCGCGGATATCGTCGATCGAGACAATCTCCCACAGCTTGCCGTCCTTTTCGACCGCGCAGGTTGTGTCGATGCCTGCCCGGTAGCGGATGGTCACCGTCGCCGCTGCCTCCGCCCCGGCTGAGTTTGCCGTCCAGGCTTCGTTGCCGTGCGCGTTAATCCATCTGGCGTACACGCTGGCGATTGTGGTCCAGGTGGGCGTTTGAAATCCGCCCGTTTCCGCGGAAACGGTGCGCTTTTTCAGCGTCACCGGGGTGCGCAGCTCGCCGGGGTTGAAGGGTTTTTCGTTGATCTTCATAGCTCACCCGGCGAAACGATATATGCCCGGAACCATGTTTCGGTCAGATCCTCGCTCGAGAGCTGTTTGATGTAGTCATCCATGCTGATCACTGCCTCGAAACGCGCGGACTGGTCTCCGCTCAGTCCGATGATCCCGATCAGGCTCTGGACGGTGTCGCCCTCCCTGACGCCTGGCAGATAGACGTATCCGGCGCCGGATCCGCCCTCGAAGTTTTTGTAGCGCAGCGCCAGCGACTCGAGCTGGACCAGCGCGGCGGTCAGGCCGTGATTAAGGGCGGTGACCCCTGATGCTGTCATGGCCGGGTTTTCATACCACATGACCAGCAGCATCCGGGCCGCCGATTTTGCCTCAGAGATGACCGGAGTGTCCGCGGCCCAGTCGTGGCCGGTCGCCTGACGGATATAGGCGTCCACCTGCGGCAGTAGAGCCAGCATGGCCGGGTCATCTACCGCACAGCGCAGGGCAGCAGCGGCCTCAGCCGCAGTCAGGATGTTAGCCACAGGTGGACCTCCCTCTCATCCGAGCAGGATCGCGATATGCTCGCTCTTGACCGCGGCAGCGCCCCAGGTGGCGGCTACTTCGTAGGCCACCCGGCGGTACTGCGGATAGATGCGCACCTCGAACGACAGACCGGAGACAGGATCGGTGATAATCATCGCATCTGCGGCCAGATCGCCCTCGTCCGGGACGGCCGGCGGGCGCACCGCCAGCCAGATCGCGTTGCGGTCGAAGCCGAAGTTGCCGGTGTAGGCAGCCGCGATCGAGACCGGGTCGTTATTGACCCAGGCGACCTGGAGACCGGGTTTGGCGATGACGATGTCCTTGTCACCATCGCCGGCTGCCCCGGTCGCAACCACATATTTGTTGGAATCCCGGCCGGTTTTCGTGTTGGTCAGGATGTCGCCGGCGACGAGCGCGCCCGTGCCGGTGTCGAGGTGGATGGTGGTAGATTTTGCGGCATACCCTGCCGTGAGGTCAACCTGATAACCCGATGCGGCGCCGGGAGTGTGCGCGACGATTTTGCCGGACTGGTGTACATAGAAACCCTCCAGCTCGGTCATGATCCCGCGGCGCAGCAGCTCCGGCCCGCTGTTGAACAGATTCGCCTGCTTGGCGCGGAGATTCGCCATCGCCGCGTTGGACAGCACCAGGTGACGGTCGCTTGTCGGGGCGCCGTTGTCATCCAGGATCTTGGCCAGGAAGGCCAGGTCGCTCATATCCGCCGCGGTAGCGAACGGGGTCGAACCCGGCGTGCCATAGGCCCGCGAGGCGCCCTCTTTCGCCGCCGTGAACAGGTCGGCCTCGATTTCGTTGACCAACGTCCGCATGGCCTGGGCAAACTTGCCCTGGATCAGCATCTGCCGCGAGCCGCTGGTTTGCAGCCCCAGCAGCTCCTCTCCGGTCAGGTAGAACGAGGCGCTGCGGCTTTTGCTGATCGTGATGGTAGCGGCTGCTTCGTTGATATCTGACGGGGATGGACCATAGGCCGCAGGGGTGGTGTTGCCGGCCGTTACCTCGGAGGCCGCGAGAAAATTAACCGACTGGCCGACCGCCGCCCGCTCGGCGGTATCGTAATCGGCCAGGACGGCCGGGATGAACCCGACCAGCTCGCGCGATACGACGTCCAGCGCGCGGTAAATGATGGACATAAGTCCGGTGAGAGTATTAGCCATTTTACTTTACCCTTTCTCCAAAACGAGATGAATGATTGCAGTGCAGCGGACCGCCCGCTGCTACTCCTCGTCGATGATCTTGCCGTCCGCCAGCATGAAAGACATTTTATCCGCCGCGGACAGCGCCTCGAATTCCGCCCGGGTCAGCGACTTGGCCAGCTCGCCGGTCGCCGATTTCACCGGGACGAACTTGCGCGCAGCCGCGTCCGCATCGACCGCGTCGGCGTCGCGCGCGCTGATGTACAGCCGGTTAGCTTCGTCGGCCTCGCGCTTCGCCTCGTCCAGCGCCGGGCGCAGCTCCAGGGCTTTCTGTTTGCCGTCCTCTGTACCCAACTCAAAGGCATCCAGCATCTCCTGTTGGATCTGCCGGACCTTCTCTTCGGCCGCTCGGGCCGCGTCATAAAGGGGTTTGAGATTCGTCATGCAGTTAACCTCCGTGGTCCAAAAATTTCGAGATAGTCGCGCAGCCTGCGCGCCTCGGATTCGACCTGGCTCTCGACCTCGGTATCCTCGGGTTGCCCCTCTGTGCCCTCGGTCTCCGCCGTCTCTGCAGCAGATTCGACCGCGCCGCTGGTCTCGGTCTTCTCTGATACATCCTCAGTATTTTCCTCGCACGGCTCGCTATCCGCCGGCGTGGTCTCCCCGTCCGGCTCGGCCTCCAGGCTGGCCAGCAGCTCGGGCGGGACCTTTGCATAATCCCGCAGACAGTTCAGCACCGCTACGTTCTGCAATCCCTGGAATATTTTGCTCGGCGCCGTGATCACTTCGTCCACAAATCCCAGCTCCAGGGCTTCCTGGGCGGTCATCCAGGTCTCATCGCTCATCATTTTGGCCAGCGTATCTGCGTTCAGGGCGGTCTTGCTCTGGTAGGCCTCGATGATGCCCTGTTTGACCGTCTTGAGTAGATCGATCGCCGCTTTCAGCTCCTCCACACCGCCCAGGGCGATGGTCCACGGGTCGTGAATCATCATGAATGCCGAATCCTGCATCTTGACCACGTCCCCCGCCGTGGCCACGTAGGTCGCCGCGGAGGCGCACAGCCCGTCGATCCGCGTGGTCACCCGCCCCGGGTAGTCCATGATCATCGCCCGGATCGCGCTGGCTGCAAACACATCCCCGCCGCCCGAGTGGATCCGGATGGTTACCGGACCGCCCCTGCCGATCTCATTCAGGTCGCGTTTGAACAGCTGCGGGGTGATATCGTCATCGAGCCAGCTGTACTCGCTGATGTAGCCGTAGAACTCGATCTCCGGCTCGCCGCTCTCTGAGCTCTCGGCATCGATCACTCGCCAGAACGGGGTGTAGGGCTGCGCATCGCCCTCAAATATGCGCAGGGGTTTTTTTGTCATAGGTCACCTCGTATTTCGGAAAAATTCTCGTCAGCGGCCCGCTCATCACCCGCAGCCGCTCGACATGCGGGAGCAATTTCAGCCCTTCCTCGATCCACGGCCGCAGGTGGTGGTCGAGCGGGTAGTGGAAAACCGGCGCATCGTGGCTGTAGGGGTGGCAGTAGACCACCTCGCCCTGGTAGCAGTCCATCCCGCACAGGATCACCGGGTCGCAGCCCAGCCAGAGCGCGAACCAGGCTGCGGTATTACTGGAGTAATGCCCGGTCCAGACCGGCACATCGAATTCAATTTCCGACGTTGGATCGGGCGAGACCAGCACAGCTTTGGGCAGCCGCACCGCGTCTCGCAGCGCCGGGTCGCTATCCGGATGGTCGTTGTACACCATGTAATCCGCCCGGGTGAGGTGGAAGGCGTGATAGTTGACGGCGATCATCACGCAGTTTGCCGGCAGTTTGACCAAATCTGCGGGCAGGCTTGGACCTCCTCCAAGCACCGCGGCCGGCCGCCCGGCGAAGCAATCGCGCAACTCACTCATTTTGAGTTTCACGGTTCGCCTCCTTGCTCTGGTCGCCGTACTCCAGCGAGCCGTCCGTAAGCACCCTGGCCATGTTGGAGGGGATATAGTAAGCGTCGCCGCCCTCGTATGGGCTGAGGTCCTCGATCTGACGCGCCTCATTGGGAGAGAGCTGCCCGGAAAGGATTTTGTCTTTGAGATACTTCGAGCGGGTCTCCGGGTTGGTCCGCAGCAGGGCGTCCCGGATAAAGCGAAGGTAGGTATAGCCCTGCTCTTCCTGGCGCAGCCAGCGCAGGCGCGCGGCCTGCTCCCACTGGACCAGGTAGCTGTTAAGCGTGGTCGAGAGATAGTCCAGCTGCTGTTGAATGTTGCTCTCGTAGCTCTGTTTGCCCATGTTGAGCTTGTGCAGCGGCAGCCCAAAAAAATTCGCAATCTCAGCGTCGGTCGCCTGAATCGTTTCCAGGAACTGCGCGTCCGCTGGCGAGATCGATATGGTCTCGAATTTTGTCACCTTGTTGTCAAATACGGCCACGCCGCCGGTGTTTTCGGATCCACGCACAGCAGCCAGGTACGCATCCCGCACCTTTTGTCTGGCTTCCGAGTTGGCCTCGCCGGCGATGTACAGCGCCGCGGTTGGATTAAGCCCCTGGGAGTGGATCCGGTTTTGCGTGTCCTTCGCCCCGAGCTGCCGCCCGAGCGTCTCGCGCGCGTAGGTCAGCACAGATTTACCCGAGAGCCCGTCCGTGGAATTGATCATCAGGTGCAGCACCTCCACGGAGGGCAGATCCTGGATATCCCCGTTTGGGAACTGCGTCCGGTACCATTTATTCCCGTCCTGGTCAAACCCGGGCGTGGTGCGGTCCGCATCCAGGATGTACCACTCGCGGTATGGCCCGGCCGGCTCCCAGATGTAGGCGTTGCCGTAGTAAAGCAGCCATAACACGACTGTCTTTTTGAAAACAAACGGAGTCATCCAGCGGTTTGGTTCGATCTCTATCAGATAGGCGGTGTTGCGCATGACAGGGTCGGGCTGAACCTGGATGATCTGGCGGCCGATCCGCTGGAAAACCTGGAACGGCAGGCTGGCGATATCGTCGCTGATGATATTGCCGCAGCGGTAGGCCGTCGCGATCGACTTGGCCGTTTCCGCGGAAACGCGCTTGCCCGCTATGGTCGATTGGCCCCAGCGGTAGATATATTCAGGCCGGGTGTCAGGCTCGAACGGCGCCGGCGGTGGTTCCTGTGCGTTAAAAAGTTTGCGGATCGAATCTAACAAACCCATGCTCACATGCCCCATTCATCCGAAAGAATATGATCGCTGATATCCTGGCACGCCTCGCGCAGGGCTGGCAACCGTACCATCGCGTTGATCACCGCCGCCAGCAGGTCGATCCGTTTGGTGTCGCCGGCATTCTTTTTCGACAGCTTGATATTCTCATTGTTATCCTGCTCGATTACCGCGTTGGCCAGGCACCAGGTCAGCGCTGGCGAACCATCGTGTACGATTCGCCGCTGTGCGATAAGATCCCTGAATAATTTGGTCGGCTCACTCAACGTCCGCACACCCTGACGGATCTCCACGCAGGTGTAGCCCTGATCGCCCAGCTCGGTGGCGAAATGGGTTGCATTGTACGGATCGAAGCAAATCTCATGGACCACCCACTCGTGATTGAGCTCGCAGTCGTGGATGTGAGTTTCGACCATGTGATAATCGGTCACGTTGCCGGGCGTCGCAGTGATCCATCCCCCGTTCGCCCAGTGTCTGTATTCGACCCGGTCAGTTTTTTCGTGCCGTGCTATCGTCTCGATGGGCATAAACCCATGCGCGCAGACCGCTACCCGACCATCCCCAAGATCAAATATGAATCCATCCGCTGTCAAATCGATCTTTTTTGATAGGTCCAGCCCCACGATGGTCTGCTTTCCGCGGGTCAGCTCGATAAATTCCTCACGCGATACAGCCAGCTCGTTCCAGACCGGCAGTAGATCGCCGATATAACTGTTTTCGGCGCCCTGTCCCCAGATGTTGAGTAGCTTCACCCGGAAGTTGCGGATCTTGACCGGGTCCTGGCTGCCATACGCCTCGTCATGCTGCTCGCGCAGCTTGGCCAGCCCTGCCGGCGTCGCCGCACGCAGCGGGTTGGCCTTGATCCACACCGCCGGATCGTGTTCGTCATCATCCGGGTCCAGTTGGCGGATGATCACAAAATAGCGGTCATTTGTAATCACCCCGCTCAGGATCTGCTTGCAATATTCATACTCCCTGTAGCAGGGATTTTGCTCGGTGTCGAACCCGGCTGTGGTGATGATCACCATCAGCGCCTGCGCCCGTTGGCCCCAGGCAGACCACAGCAGGTCGTAGATTTCCGATGTCGGATGCGCGTGGTACTCATCGATGATCGCTCCGCTCGGGTTCAAACCATCCTTGTTCTTGGTGTCCTTGCTGAGCGCGCGCATCTGGCCGCCGCGGGTCATATGCCCGATCTCGTAATCGCGGATCTTCAAGCGCTTGCGGATATCCGGGCTTTTCTGCGCCATCGCCTTCGCGGCCCGGTAGATGATCCGCGCCTGCTCTTTATCCACGGCCGCGCAGTACACCGCCGGGCTTTCCTCGCCATCCCCGGCCATGAGGTACAGCCCCACCCCTGCTAGGATAGTGCTCTTGCCGTTTTTACGTGCCTCTTGGATGTAGGCTTTCTCAAACCGGCGCAGCCCGGTCTCGCGGTGCACCCACCCGAAGATGCAGCCGAGGTCGAACTGCTGGAAGGGCAGCAGCTCGATCGGCTTACCGGCCAGCGGTCCCTCGACGTGGTGACAGTAGCGGAACCAGGTGTAGATGCGATTCGCCCGGGTTTCGTCAAACACCCAGGGGAAATCGTCCGAGCCCTGACGCGCGAGGTCATCGAGGTGCCGCTGGCACGCCAGGCGTTCCGTCTGCCCGGCTACCCGCCGCCCCTCGACCACGTCGAGCGCGTACTGCGTGCAGGGATGGACCGCGCTCATCCGTCAAACTCCTGTGAGAACGCGTCCGGCCCCTCGTCGGAGATCCGCTTGGCCAGCCGCGCACGGGCAGCCGGGCTGAGCCCGAGCTTGTCAGCATAGGCTGCCACGATTCGCGCCCAACTCTGAGCTGTCTTGATCACCTCTTCAGCGCCGACCCGCGTGCCGTCCTCGCGCTCGATCACCATGCCCCGCGAGAATTGGCGGTAGCGCGCAACCGCGTCGCAGTAGATCGCCAGCATCTCAACATCCAGGTTATCGAGCAGCTCCAACCCGCGCGTCTGCCTGAGGACGCGGTACCAGACCTTGCGTGCGTCCTGATTCAGCCAGGCCGGCACCCGTAGGATAACCCGCCCCTGGCGCTTCAGACCATCGGCCGCCGCCTGGCGCGATTCGACCTCGGCTTTCGTCCAGTGTTTCCCTCTGGACTTTTTTCCGACGGCCATCTGATCAGGGGAGACGTGTGGGGTAGGCATCGCTTATCCGTTTTTGATCGGGGACATTTTCTCACGCCGAAGGTCACCCACGCTCGACAACCCTCCATCCAAAACTTTTTCAGCACCCCTCCCGTTGACCTCATTCGCAGTCATTTTGCTATGGCAGGAGTGGCAGAGTGATTCGAGCTCGGATGTCATGAACACAATCGGATCGCCCCGATGCGGCAGGACATGATGTACATCCGTCGCAGGGACGTACATCCCGCCGCGCAGGCAGCGCTCGCACCACGGATGCGCCGCCAGGTGAGCCGCGCGCCGGCGCTGCCAGCGCCGATCATACAACCGCTGGACCGCCGGGTCGCGTTTGAACTCCCTCTCGCTCTGATGCAGCTCGCAGCGACCGTGCTTCACCAGCCGATTGCAGCCGGGGTATGTGCAGAGTCGTAGTGCAGCGTTTGGCATCAGGCTGTCTCCATATACGTCTTGCCCGCGTAGCGGACCGCCGCCCACTGACCCGGCTCGATCTCTACCCACACGTCAGACCCACCCACGCCTAAAACGTTGACCAGCTCGCCCGCGCGCAGCTGGCCGACTTTCTCGAAGCTGGTACCCGGCCCCCTGCGGACCACCTGCCCCTCGACCAGCGCCTGCATGCGCAGCGGCTCTCCCACAGGCAGTGGCACGGATGCCGGCGGCTCGACCGGCTCCAGCTCCGGCAGCCCGAACTGCGTGCGCATATCCTCAACTGTGCCGTTGTAATAATCGCCATCCAGGTCGAGGCTTTCGGCGCCCCAGTCTGGTCCGTGGAGTTTGAACGTGTACTGGTGGAAGGTCCACCGCTCCCACGGCGCCGGCACCTCAACCGCTCCGGAGATATCGCACAGCCACAGGTAGAACTGTTTCCAATATGGAGCCGTGGATCCGTTTGGCACCCAGAACGACTTCGCCGTGTAGATCCCCATAGGCAGCGGCGCCGACAAATAGCGCAGCCGCTCGGTGAAGTTATAGAGGATGTCCATCGCATTGCCGGGCGTGGTTTTCCACCACTCGAAATCGACGGTTAGAGGCAATAATGCAAATGTGTCTTTCTCGAGCAGCGACCAGAACACCTCAGCCTGTCTCCGTGGAGATACGTCCCAGGTCAGGAAATGGTAAGGCAGCCGATATAACCAGCGCCGGCAGTTAGCCCAATTCTGGGCATAATCCGGATCAGCCCAGCTCGCCTGGCCGACCTTGATCCCAACAAACGACGCGCCGCGCTGCCTCGCCCTGACCGGATCGAACATCTGCGGCGTGGAGTTGTTATCCTGCCAGACGCTGATATCAACGCCCTGAGCGTTCATCGACCTCCACCTCTGCCTCCGGGCTCCACTCGTCCGGTGTCCAGCATGGGTCATCCCCGTTGGTTGTGATCTGGTGGGTCAGCTTTTCGATCCCGGCCATGAGGTATACCACCCGCTGTGCATAACGCCCCAATTGTTTTTTAAGGACTTTTACCTCGTCCTCGAGCGCCTGTACCCGTTCTGTGAGTTTGTTGACCATCTCACCGGCTGCCTCGGTGATGATCTTTGCCGCCTCGGCCTTCATCCTTTGCCGGGCGAATATCACATCGATAATTTTCGTGATCACGCCGCCTCCCACGGCGGCCAGGAAGATTTCGGCGATGTCCATGGGATTACGGCCCGGTAGGCGGCTCTTTGATCGGCAGCAGCGGTCCAAACAATTTTTTAGCGGTCTCGACGATTCTCGCGCCGAGGGTAGTCACAACTGCCAGCCAGGATAGCCAGCTTACTCCGTCACCCACCAGCCCGCTGTACTGCGGCCCAAGCAGATCCACAGAAATCAGATGCACCGCGAAAACGAAAACCAGCCAGGCGATCACGAATGGCAGAACCATTGAACGGTAAAAATCAGCCAGCTGGCGCCATTTAAACTGTTTTTCGCGGATCGCCAGCGCGACTGCCAGGGCCACCTGCAGGATGATCAACCCGAGCAGCGTGGTGAGCTGTTTCAGCAGCACCGGCGTGATCAGGCCGGCGAGGATATCCCCCGGCGGCGATTCCTGCGCCTCCGGCTGCGCGAACACAGGGAATGTTGCCAGCAGGATGACGAATGTCGCCAGGACGATCGATCCAAAAACAGATTTGAGTTTCATGTCAGCCTCCCAAAACAAAAACCGGAGCTCTCTCCAGACCTGAAAACAACGTCTCAGGTCCAGAGGGAGCCCCGGCTGGTCGTGCCAGCGCCCGACGGGCTGTTCTATTGTTCTAGTATATCATAAAAATTAGAACATTACATTAATTTTCCTGAGTTCTCCGTCTGCGCACGTCCTCGCTCTCGCGCTTATCGATGTAGGCCAGCTCGCCATTCTTGACGGTCAGGATAACCTCTCCGTGGCGCTTCTCATACAGGTCCCTGAGCTTCCGAGCGATGGCCAGCAACTGGTCGAGGTCCAACACCTGCAGCACCTCGCGCAGTTTCTGGGCGTCGTCGATGTGGATATCCTGTTTCATCATGGTTAGCATTATACCTGCCTGGCTCTCATGACCGCCGCCCGCGCCCGGCGGATCAGATCCACAGGGAGTGCGACGCAGACCGGTTTGACCGGCCGGCAATCCCCGTCGATGTAGTCCGCCCGCTCCAGGATCGCCTGCAGCGACTCGAGCAGCTCCGCCGCCGCGGACGGATTGACCCGGGCAGGTGAGTGCTCCACCTGGACCGTCTCCAGTTCCGCCCCGCAGCGCGGGCAGAACTGCCAGTTATCCTGAGTTTTACACTCGAAACATCGTGGGCAGCGTTTCATCTCGTATCTCCAATCACCCGCTCCGGCTCCGGCTCCGGTTGCATCTGCGCCCGGATCTGCTCCCAGCTTACCCCCTCGAGGATCAGCGCCACCGCCGGCCCGCGCGTGCCCCAGATCGGTGTCACGCTGACCCGGATCCCTGCCTGGCGTAGGATTTTCAGGATCAGCTTGAGCCAGCTCATCGCGAATTCCGCTTCTTCGCCGCCCGGCGGCCGCAGCGCCGGCAGCTCAGCCGGTAGAAATGGTCATGCCGCATGTACTGCGCCTCCCAGCGGTGGCCCAGCAGCCGGCATAACAGGTTGATCGTGGATTTCTTGGTCATCTCAGCTCCTGATTACAGCGATGAGCGCGAGGAACGCGAACATTGTGCCGAACACGACCGATCCCTGCCAGGTCAGACCGACCGCCGGGCATAGGATCAGCACCAGGAAAACCCACCAGCCGATCAGCGCCGGGATCGCGATGAGGATGGTGAGGATCCGCTCGATGGATTTTTGCCGCTTAGTCATCACACTTCACGAACTCCACTAGCCACCAGCCCGGCCGCTCTGGGTCGCGGTACTCCACCTGCGCGTACCCATCGAGGCAGCGCCCCTGCAGCATGAGCTGATCCGCGTCGATCTCGCCGGTCTGGTACCAGACCGGCCGGCCCCACAGGTCCAGCCAGTACATGTAGGTCGTGATCTGCTCGTCGCTGATCAGCACATCCGGCGCCGGAAGGCCAGGTGTCGCCGAGGGCACCGGGGTTGGTGCCTCCGTTTCCTCCCCTCTCCCAATAACGGGAGAGGGGGCGGGGGTGAGGGCTTGGACCGCCACCAATCCATGCGGCAGCTCCCACGCCTGGACCGCCGCGGGATTCCACCCGGCCAGGATGGCCAGGATAGTCAGTAGAAATAGTTGATTTTTCATATTTTCCTCCTCTGTTTCCGTGGAAACGCTCGATGAAAATTGTGAATTCTGCGGATAGTGTGCACGCCCACGCTAGCGTCGATAATCAGGACCCGCTCGATACCCAGTTTTCGTGTCAGAGTTTTTGCATATCGTTCCTTCGCTTGCTCCGAAACGGCGAAGTAGTTCGGCAGCTGAATCACCAGTATTTCCCCGGGCTTGACCGCTAACATCCGCGCCTTCCATATCCGCAGGTTGTCGAGCTGTCCGATCATTTTGCAGACCTCGGTGATGAAGACGTCCTCTGCACTCATGCCATCTCCGGATACTGATCCCACGTCCGCCCGTCCAGGATGCGGCCAGATCGCTTTTTGCCGATCCGGACGGTATCGGTTTTTTGGTCATAGGGATATCCGCCGTGGAAATCCCTCGAACCATGAAAAGGAGAAGGATACCATTCTCCCCATTGCTTGAAAAAAAACGGCACCCCGGCCTTAAGACACTGATCCAGAATGGAATCTACCCAATCATATGCCATCGGCCGCGCGCCCGGCCCGCTCTCACCGCCGACGATCACCCAGTGGATCCCATTCCACTTATGCATCCAATATTTCCAGTCATCTGGCTCATCTCGGTTTGGCATCCAGCATGATAAATCGGGCCACTGGTGCAGAGGTGCGGGTTTTAGATCAACCGGACCCAGCAGCGGCTCGCAGCTCACGAACCGCACCGCCGCCGGCGTCTCCAGCAGCAGCGGGATGCGCTCATCTGCCGCCGCCTGGTTTTCGACCGAGACGCCGAACCAGACATTGGGCAAAGGCCAGGCCAAATCAGCCTGCTGGTAGATTCCCGCGACTATCTCATGCACTAGGCCTCCAGGCCGCAACAAACGGGCTGCGCGCTCAGCTCGTTTGGTCAGCACGATAAATGTGTGCTGGGTGCATTCCATCATCCGGGCGTACACCGCGGCGATAAATTCGACCGGAATAATGTGGTGGAATAAATCGCTCATTGAATCTACAAAGATCCTGGCCGGCTTCTTCCAATGCAGCGGCTGATCCAGCCGCTCCGGCAGGCAGCGGACCTCTCCGGTCCAGCGGCCGTCCTCGGTCACCAACCCCTGGTACTCCGGCCGGCCCATCGCCGCCAGGCGTTTGGCAAATCGTTCTGCATAGCACCTAGCACACCCAGGGGAAACCTTACTGCAACCGACAGTTGGATTCCAGACATGATCCGTCCATTCTATTGACGATCTAGTCATTGTTTTCCGTCCTCATGTTGTGGCCACTAACAAATCTTCTTGGCCGATTTGATCGGTCGAACTTTTTAAATATGCGGCCGCATCCACACGCACAAGTAACATCTGGATTGAGTTCGCCAGGTTTACGCTTATTGCTCTCCTTTGTGCGGTGCACGAATCTATGCCCTACGATACCCAAGACGATTTTCAGATTATCCGGATTGTTGTTTTGGGTGTTGCCGTCCTGGTGATGAACGATCTCATCGGGCTTGAGTGCGCGACCGAGTTTCTGGGCAGCGATAACACGATGCTCATAGGCATATCCGCGAATATCAGCCAATGGGTGTTCTTTCCCTACACGGATTAAAACATAACCATGTTTGGTTATGGTTCTGCCGCCTTTCCACATGCCGTTTTTGACTCCGGTTTGATGTTTACTCATTTCTCAATCTGCCTCCACTTGTCTCCTCGCGCAGCCGCCCTGCACAGGCACCACGCCAGGGCCAGCATCCAGACCGCCCATGCTATTCCACAAAACAGGGCCATTATCACGCCTCCTCCACCGTTTCCGCGGAAACGCTCTCCAGCGCCGATTCGATCTCCGCCAGCCCGGCTTTTTTCAGCAGCTCGTTATAAATGCGCAGCGCATCCTGTGGATCTGGCTCTCGGTAGGTCCAGTCGTACATGTCTGTGGCGACCCGCTCCGCGATTGCCAGCCACAGCTCCATCACCGGCTCGCCGGCCAGCTTTTCCGCCCGCGAGTAGCCGACCAGTTTTCGGGTTACCTCCAGCCAGATCACCGGGTTGCGCTCCTCCAGCGCCTGGTAGATCCGCTGCGTTGCGACCTGGCGAATGCCCTTGCACTCCTCCAGGTTCTGCCGCCGCTCTTTGCGCATTTTTCGGTCGATCTCGCGCAGCTCCTCTGCCGTCATCGGCTTGTGGGTGATCCGCGTGACAGTCGGCGCCGGCATTTCCCCTCCCCTCGTAGGGGAGGGGTCAGGGGAGAGGTTTGATTCTCCTCCAAACACCTCCACCAGGGACTTTCCCTGCGGATCGACCGGCTGCTCGACGACGTCCACGCCCTTGTTCGACACCCGCTCGCAGACGCACTGCCCCGAGCGTTTGATACAGATGATCTCCGCGTGCGGGTAGTCGTCAATATGGTTTTCCTCTTGGATCGAGTAGATCAGCCTCAAATTCTCGCAGCCGGTCGCCTGGACCCGGCGGGCCTTATCTGCCGTCCAGAAAACGGTCGCTTCATGACGATTGATCAGCGGATCGTCATGCACCGGTATCCCGCACACCTGCGACGCTTCCTCCAGAGGGTTCAGGTCCTGCCGTTTCAGGTTTTCCGAGATTGCATAGCGAAACATCTCTTCATCCGTCAGCGGCTGGACCACCAGCGGCATCATCGACCACTTCGACGGGACCGCCGCGATGATCTTCGCCGGCGCCGGCTCCAGCGATAGCAGGTACTGGTACGCCGCCAGCCGGCGGTGGCCAAAGGCCAGCTCGTAGGTGTCGTCCTCCCCGCGCCGGGCAATCGGTGGCTGCAGCAGCCCGATCTCCGCGATTGACTGCGCAAGTTTTTTGATCTCCTCCTGGTCAACCGTATCGCGCGGCTGCCAGGGGTTGGGTTTGATCTTTTCGAGCGGTATGTAGCTCTCGTAGCTCATTTTTCCTCCTCAGAACCCGCGATTTTCCCAAAAAATACGGTCAGGGGGCACTCCCTGCAGATGGTATTTTTGCCCTCGTCCTCATATAACCCGCATCCCCGGCAGGTCCGCCTGGCCGCGGTATTGAGCCACGACCAGGACTGCGGCAGGCCCGGGTTGTAATCCAGCGCCGGGCATTCCGAATCCGCCGCGACCGCCTGCCTCTCTCTCGGCCTGCGCCCGGTGCGGATTTTGCCCTTGCTGATCCGGGTGCACATCGTGCGAATCCCCTGCCCGCTCAGCCCGCGCGCCGCTGCGGTGCGCGCCACCTGGACCGCCTGCTCTGCCGGCAGCTCGCGCAGCGCCCGCACCGCCCGGTCGTCCAGCGGCAGCCGCTGATTGTTGATCAGCTCTTGCACCTCCCCGGGCAGCTCGAGCAGGCGCAGACGCATGTAGACGTGCTGGACCGAGCGGCCGACCTGCCGGCTGATCTCCTCCACGCTCAGCCCGCCGGCGCGCAGTTGTTTGTACCCGGTCGCCTCGTCGATCGGTGCCATGTCCGCCCGGCGCAGGTTGCCGATCATCGCCAGCAGCAACCGCGAATGATCCGACCCGTTCGGCGGGCGCACGTTGCCTGCGATCGTTTTCCACCCGGCGATCTGCGCCGCCCGCCAGCGCCGCTCGCCGTCGACCAGGATGTAGTAGCCGTCCTCGTGCGGCCCCTCGACCGCGATCGGGTTCAGCAGCCCGATCTCCGCCAGGGACTGCGCCAGCCCCTCCAGCTCGGACTGGTCGATCTGTGACCGCGGCTGGTCCGGGTTAGGCAGAATCTTATCAATCTGGATTTCCATCGTTTACCTCACGAAATGTTCGACCCGCGCGCCGGCGATCAACCGGCATTCACCACATGGCGCGATCGTTGGCACGCCATTTTTGGATAGGACGCCGTTTTTATGGAAAAAATAGTCCTGCATCGCGCTGTAGATTTCTTCCGGCTCGGCGTGTTTTTCTAGCAACCCCGTCCATCGGTCGTGCAGCTCACGACCCCGGCTGCACAGCAGGATCATGTACGTCCTCGTCCCGCAGCGAATTTTGTGATCTTTTTGATTGCCGTTCCCATTCATCGACCCACTCCCTGCAGTCCTGACACGTCTGAAAATGTTCTCGGATTTTTTCCAGCGCCGCCTGAAACGGCGGGTAATCGTCCTCGTAGATTCCGGCCTCGCGCGCCGCCTGGCACTGCTCGGTCAGCGCGTCGCTCAGCCGCCAGCTCTCCATGCAGCGTTTAGCCTGTTTAGCCATGCCGCACCTCGATCCGGATTGCGCAGCCGGTCAGCTCCTCCAGCCGGCGCTTGACGTGCTGTTCGAGCCAGGCCGCGCCGAGCACGTTTCCCGTTCCGATCACCAGCACCCCGCCGTCCATCCCGGCAGGCCAGGCGCTGCGCACCCAGGTCTCGAAATCTGCCCGGCTGACCTCGCCGGCCAGCGTATCCACCGCCGCCCGCCAGGCCGCCAGTGTTTCCGTGGAAACGGGCGGCAGCTCTGGCGCTGGCGCTTCCGGCGCCGGATCGGGCGGGGAAATCTCCTCCGGACCGCTCCAGTCCGCCGGCACGCGCCAGCCGTGCTCGATCCGGTAGATCGCCAGCCCCGGGCTCTGCGCCGTACGACAGTGATAGTCGATCAGCCGCGGGGTGACGTGCTCGAGCCGCGCCAGCCGCGTCCGCGCCGGTTCGCGGATGCCGTGCTCGTCCAGCGCCTGCAGGTTAGCTCGGATTTTTTCCGACCTGGCCGGCGCTCTAGAATCTGGTAGTAGTGGATCTCCAGAATCAAGAATCTGGTTAAATCCACTACTAGCTAGAGGATTTAGGTCGGAATTATTCCGACCTAAATTTTTATCCTGCAGCTCCCGTGGAGTGGATGCCTGCTCCTCCTCCACGGAGGGATCGACGTCCACCGGATCCTCGCCCGGTTCGGTCTCGGGCTGCGGGTCTGGCGGCTCCGGCAGGGCATTCATCAGCGGCAGTTGCTGTACCCCCGCGGCGAGCTGCCAGGTGTAGCGACCGGTCTGCACTGCCATGCCATAATCCTGGAGTAACATGACCGCGTCGTGGATCACTTTGTCCGTGTAGCCGGTATGCCGGCGGATGTATCCGAGGGTCAGCGGCCGCCGCTCGATCATCATCAGCAGCAGGACTGTAACCGGCGCCCCTCTGAGCGCGCGGACCAGGGACGCGGTCAGCATCATTCTGCCGCCTCGATTCGTCGGCGCCGCTCGATCTCATCCCGCAGCCGCTCGATCTGCTGCGCGCATTTGCCGGATGCCTTCTCGAGGCCCTTTGCCGCGTTGGCGACCACCTGCATATAGTTGGCCAATAACCACAGGGCCAGTTTTCGATCGTCTTCATTCATCGACCACATTGCCGACCTCCGCCAACACGTCGATTTTCCCCTTCACCGGGACCGCCGCGACCTTCCCGGCGCTCACCCCGGGCAGCCC
>Ga0116143_10001927_pt1 | contig 23756 bp, 17 predicted proteins | sample AD_UKC034_MetaG_FD_89745 | JGI IMG/M metagenome (GOLD analysis project Ga0116143, IMG submission 89745) | Active sludge microbial communities of municipal wastewater-treating anaerobic digesters from USA - AD_UKC034_MetaG | ecosystem: Engineered > Bioreactor > Anaerobic > Digestate | place: USA...
CCTGAAATAATTCTGGAGGGTGACGGTCGCATAGGTCTGGGTGATGTCGCCCACTTTTACGTTTTCCTTGGCTTCGATGGCCTGGTGGAGCCCGTCCGAATAGCGGCGGCCCTCCATCATACGCCCGGTTTGTTCATCCACGATTTTCACCTGGCCGTCCATCACGACGTATTCCTCGTCCCGTTCAAAAAGGGTATAGGCTTTGAGCAACTGGTTGACGGAATGCAGGCGTCTGGATTTGATGGCGTAATCCTGGATGATTTTTTCTTTGGACTCCCTGCGGCCGGCCTCATCCAGGTCCGCATCCTTTTCGATGTCGGTAAGACTGGTGGCAATATCGGGAAGGATAAAAAAACCAGGGTCCTCGTTGCCCTGGGAAAGATATTCCCCGCCCTTGTCGGTCAGTTCAACATTGCGGTTTTTTTCATCAATGGTAAAGTACAGAGGAGCATCCGCCTTATGCATGTTTTTGGACTGCTCCTGCATGTAATAGTTTTCGGTTTTTTGAAGGATCACCTTCATGCCTTCTTCGCTGAGGAATTTGATCAGGGCCCTGTTTTTGGGCAGGGCGCGGTAGGAACGAAAGAGGGACAGTCCTCCTTCGCCTTCTTCATTGCCTGTCTTCCCTTCGGCAATCAGCCGGCGCGCTTCGGTCAGAAACTGGGTGGCCAGTCTCTTTTGGGCTTCGATGACCCGCTCCACCTTTGGTTTGAGGTCGAGGTATTCCTGTTCTTCCTGACCCTGGGAGGCGGGGCCGGATATGATGAGGGGGGTCCTGGCGTCGTCGATCAGGACCGAATCCACTTCGTCCACCATGGCAAAATGGTGCTTGCCCTGGACGAGTTCATCCGGGGAGACCACCATATTATCCCGGAGGTAATCGAAACCGAATTCGCTGTTGGTACCGTATATGATATCGCAGGCATAAGCTTTTTTCCTTGCCGTGCTGTTGGGCTGGTATTTGTCGATGCAATCCACGGTTAACTGGAGGAATTCGTGGATGGGTCCGACCCATTCGCTGTCCCGGCGCGCCAGGTAGTCGTTGACCGTCACGATATGTACGCCCAGACCGCTGAGGCCGTTGAGGTAGGCGGGCAGGACGGAGACCAGGGTTTTTCCTTCCCCGGTGGCCATTTCCGCGATTTTGCCTTCATGCAAGGCGGTGGCCCCGATGAGCTGGACGTCGTAGGGCACCATATTCCATTTGATGGCCCCTCCGGCGGCGACCCATTCATTGGCCCAGAGAGCCTCGTCGCCTTCGATCGTGACATAAGCTTTTTGGGCGGCGATGTTCCGGTCGTGTTCGGTGGCGGTCACCCGGATTTGGTTGTTTTGGGTAAAACGCCGGCAGGTTTCTTTGACCACGGCGAAAGCCTGGGGGAGGAGTTCCAGAAGGATCTCTTCCAGGAGTTTGTCCCTTTCTTTCCCGAGCCGGTCGACTTCTTTAAACAGTTCTTCTTTTTGTTCGGGGTCGGCTTCCTCGTTGGCCTGTTGGCGGGTTTCGTTGATCTGGGCGTTGATCTCAGCCAGCCCTTCTTCGATGGTTTGGCGGAACCGGCGGGTATGGTCCCTCAAGTCGTCGTTGGAGATTTCCTGCAGGGTGGAGTAGTAGGCAAGCGCCTGGTCTACAAGGGGTTGATATCTGGCCAGGTCCTTATCCTGTTTTGAGCCTCCGAAAATTTTTTTGAGGCCGCTTTTCAATAAATCAAACATAGTGGAATGTGTATGCTAAGCCGGGCAAAGGTACAGGAAATAGGGGAGTGTAAAACCCGCTCAGGACCTCTTTAGTTTTTCTCTCGCCTCACTGGCGAGACTATGGACTCCGTACCAGGTCACCCCCCGGAAAACAAGGTCGGAAAGGATGAGCAGGACCGAGGCGGTAATGAAGGTCGTATTGCGGGCGGAGAAGGCCAGGCTCGTCCATTCGGGCCGGAAGGGATCGATATAAAAGGTTTGTACTGAAATGATGAGGATCGACAGGAAGTACAGGAAGATGGACAGCCCCTGGAGCACGTGCAGGTAAGCCGGTTTGACCTGCAGCCGGTTTTTGATCAGGAAGAGGCGATAGGTATTTTCGCCGGGGTTCATTTTGATCAGTTCGGAAAGGATGTGGTCGCTTTTGGTAAATTCCTGGAGATGATATAGGGAGGCCGCTTTCTGGAACAGGGTTTTTTCATAAATGTCCTCGCCCCGGTAGACCTTCAGGTTGTTGATGATGGCGGCTTCGATGATCACATCCGACATGTCGGCGTGTTTCTGGTAGGCCCCGGCCTCGAACAGGGACCGGACATAGGCCGTCATGATCTCAAAATACTCTTCAAAGTCCAGGGATTTGATGATGAAGGCGTGCTCTTCAAAAAACCGGATGATGGTATGATAGGCCTGGGGGTCTATTTCCCTGAACTGCCTGAAGCAGGCGGAGAAGGTCTCTGTTTTTTGCGGATACACGACCTGATAAAATTAAGTCGTTTGGGAAAATGGTTCAAGGGAAATTAGAAGGTTGCATGATTAGGATGAAATTTAACATCTCCGCGAATCACGCAACAGGACACCGACCTTATCCTCAAAAAAAAAGCCCCGAATCAGAAGGATCGAGGCTTCAGTGGGAGTTGACGGGATCGAACCGCCGACCCTCTGCTTGTAAGGCAGAATTTTTGCATTTTTGATCTTCAGTATTTTATCTCGGTTTCCTTACTGCCACGCTGGAAGTGCCTAATTTTACAGTATCTCCAGGCTTTTGATATTTATTGAATATCTATCGACTTTTTGGCAAATTTTTTGGCAAATCGTCAAGAAGCTCCGTAATTTGCCAAAAAAGCATAAAGGACATGAACGAATCCCGGCCGAAGGTCTACCTTACTTTAGACAGGAGGAGGCCAAAAAATGACGGTACATTTCCCGTTAAACTTTATATCTACGATCCAGCTACAACCCGATCAAAACGGTATTCTACAACCCTTTCCTTTGCCCCAGAAGAGTTTAAAAGTATTTGGCAGACTACCAGGCCCAGGGCGACCTACCTCGCCATCAGGGAGGATCTGAGGGCCATTATTTCAAAAGCCGAAAAAGACCTGGAAGGAATTCACCCATTCAGTTTTGAAGCCTATGAGGCAAAATTATTCAGGCCATCAGCGGAGGGGCAAAACGCATTGTGGCACTACGACGAACGCATCCGGAGCCTGAAAGAGCTAAAACAAATAGGCACCGCATCCTGGTATAAATGTTCAAAAAAATCCCTGCAACAGTTCCTGGAGCATCAGAAGGACCGGAATATCGACAGGTTGAACTTTGACAAGATCACGCCTAAATGGCTGCGGCAATACGACTTTTTCATGCAAGAGTCCGGCAAATCAAAAACCACGATTGCCATGTATCTAAGGGCCCTCCGCGCTGTCTTCGTTGACGCGATCAAGTCGGGATATATTGACCGATCCCAGCATCCTTTCGGGGAGGGGAAATACGAACTGAAAGAGGGGGGGAGGGTTAAAAAGGCGCTTTCAAGGGAGGAACTGAAACTGTTATACATCAGCGAACCCGCCAACCCGGAACAGCAAAAGGCAAAAGACTTTTGGTTTTTCTCCTACCTCTGCAATGGAATGAATGTAAAGGATATTATCAATTTCCGATATGGACAGATCGGCAAAGACAGTTTTGTATTTGAAAGAATCAAGACCAAGAACACCAACAGGCAGAGCCAGCCGATCCAGGTATTTCTTAATGAACACGTCCGGTATGTAATTCAGGAATACGGCAACCAGTCAACCGGCCGTCCCAATCAACTGGTTTTCCCTATTCTTTCGGATACTGACAGCGCGGAGCGGCAACACATGAAGACCCAGGCATTCACCCGGTTCATCAACCAGCACATCAAAAAACTGGCAATGGCCAACGGGATCACCGGAGAGATAAGCACCTATTTTGCCCGGCACAGTTTCGCCACCGGATTAATCCGCAACGGCAAACCCATTGCATTTGTTCAGGAGGCCCTGGGCCATGCCTCCAGCAAGACCACCCAAAACTATATCGCCGGTTTTCTCAATGATGAAAAGAAGGAAGCGGCCGAAGCCACTTACCAGGATTTGATTTCTTAACTTTAGGGGAAAGCATAAAGTACATGGAAACCGACAAGAAGGCAAGGCTAATATTTGAAATACCTAAAGTAGATGGTTACTTTGTCAACCCAAATTTTTTCAAAAGCAATGAGCTAATTAAAACCAACATAAACAGGCCAACAGTAGAAGAAGCCCATTGGACAGTAATTCATAATGGCAAAAAATATAAGGTCTTTGTAGCCGAACTGTATGCAATTCTTAGTGAAATGGCTATTCCATTACCGGACGGAAACACATTCAATGGAAGAAAATTTATTAAAGACTATGCAACTGGATTTAATAAGGGGACAGATTATTTTAATTCTGAATTTGCTTTAAAAATAGACACCCTCTATAGTAGTGGATCATCCGGATATGTGGATAATTTGAAATCTTGTTATTTTAAAAAGGCACCTGATATTCAACATGGATGGATTTACTGGGCAAGTACATATCCTTTGATTATTAATCCAACAGTAATTGAGGAATACGGATTTTACGCTGGCATCATTAATGCTGTGAATAGCCTAAGGATTAAGCATCAGACATTATTTAAAGATTTTGAATCCAATGAATCAAAGTCGAATATTAAGGAAGGCCCAAAACCACGGGGAAAAGCATTTGCAATACACTATGTATTGGCCTACATTTATGATTGCATAGTGACCGGAGTTGCTTTACCAGTAGCAAGCGAAAAGAAAAGGTTGGAGCAAATATGCGCTGACAGGGAAATAGACCTTGCCGGGGATACATTTTATAGAAAATACAGAGAAGCAAGACGCATCGACTTAAATTCTAAAAAAGCCCTCACAAAAAAAGCGGGGAAGAATTGGGGAGAAATGGTAATATATCTTTCTAAAAATCCCGATGAAGTATATAAACACTTGAAAGACAAGAAGCTGGTATAGGGGCAAAAAAAGGACAAAATCCCCAAAATTCCCCGCGTAGGATTGTTACATAAATTTTTAAAATTATGTCTACAATTCTAAGCCCAAACGTCATTCTAAGCACAATCGATCCAGACTATCTGATCGAAACAATTTCTACCCGCGTCACGGAAAAACTTTCTCTATACCTTCCAGCGACGGCAAATGATCGACAAACCGATCCCAAAAAGCCACTCCGGCACTCTGCGGCCGCATCCTATCTTGGAATAGCCACTCAAACGTTGTACCAGTACATCAGCGAGGGCAAGATCAAGCCGCACAAACCCGGCAAGCACAATTTATTCTATAAGGATGATCTCGATGCGTTCATTCGAGGAGAGCAGCCGGTACAACCAGACGGAAGCCAATTTTTGAAACGCAATAAAAAAGCCCGGATATGAGTCATTACCCAGATTCCGAGCTGCATAAAGAACTCCCGCAAGATAACGGAATTCCGGGAAATCCTGAAGCGCGCAAGGCCGAAGCAGCCCGACTTCAAGCGGGCATCGCCACTCTGGAAAATGAGTATAAATCTAAGCATCCTGAGACGACCGAACCGCCGCGAATCGAAAAACACATCGGGCTATTTACGATCAACACCGCATCCGGATGGGTGACTGAAGCAATGAACCGATCGGTCCCTGGAATGCTGTTTGACACATTTTGGTATGAGGGTGAATTATGCATTTTATATGCAACTACTGGAGTTGGTAAATCTGTCCTTGCTGTCCAAATTGCAGACTCAATAAGTCGAGGGCTTGCGATCCCAGGATTTGAACTTGGAGTTACCGAGCAGCCTGTATTGTATATAGATTACGAACTCTCAGATATACAATTCGCCAAGAGATACGTAAATGCGGCAACCGGGAGCAAATACGATTTCAGCCCTAATCTATATCGATTAGAAATAAACCCAGAAGCAGACATCGCATCCGGGTTTCTCGAAATGGAATTCATGAATTCCATTAAGCAGGCTGTAACGCAAACCAATGCAAAAATTGTGATTGTCGACAACCTTACCTATTTGAAATCCGGGACGGAAAAGGCAGCCGAAGCCCTGCCATTAATGAAGACGCTAAACTCTTTAAAGAAAAAACTTAAACTATCAATCCTTTGCCTCGCCCACACGCCAAAACGCGATAAATCGAGACCGATCACCGAAAATGATTTACAAGGATCCAAGATGCTATCCAATCATTGCGATTGTTTATTTGCGATAGGTGAAAGTTCTCGCGACTCGGGGATGAGATATTTAAAACAGATCAAAACCAGAAACACAGAGAAGGTTTACGACTGGGATAACGTGGTACTCTGCACTCTTGAGAAACCGGACAATTTTTTGGGCTTTCGATTCTTGGATTATGGAACAGAGGGCGAACATCTCCGGGTAGAAATGGATGCCGACAGGGATGAGCTGAAGCAAAAAATTAAGAAAATGGCTGAGCTGAAAATGACCCAGCGTGATATTAGCAAGGAGTTGGGTATCAGTTTGGGCAAGGTGAATAAAATGCTAAAACCCGACTAAAATATTCCTGTTCACGCTGTTCACGCTGTTCATGCCATGAACAAAATGAACAAAATGAACACACACTATGAAAATCCACCTTCCTTCACTTCCGCGCGTTGAGTATCCACCAGGTTTTAAGGAAATCTGGCAGAAATACCGGGAGCGGGCAGAACAGATGCCACCGCACATATTTACCGGACAACCTCCGGCTGGTCCCCTCCGGCCGGAGAACTCCGGGATTCCTGAACCAGAACCCGAAACCACACCCACCATCACCGACTTGGAACGCCTCCGACGTACCCAGGCGATCATTAACAAGGGCATCGAAGACCGGATCATGCAGGCCGAAGTTGACCAGGACAGCCTGTCACCCCCCCTCCCCTGTATTGACGACTGGCAGGACATGGAGCGGTATTTCACATCCGCAACCATCCCACCCGAACCGTTCAGAATTGGCTGCGTTACCGTGAATGACCCAATTGAAGCCATCCGATACCATCTTTCAGGCTTAAAGGCAGCACCACCAGAAAGCCTGGTAGCTAAAGCGGACGTTTACCATCTTAGGGTAATAAAAGCTGCCCTGGAAGCCCTGGAACCGCCTCCATAGGGGGAGGGGCCATTCATTCCTTGGATGAACCGTCCCCGAAGAGCACGCTTGGGATCGTACACGTGCGCTGTCAAGTTTAAACTTGTAATTTTATCATTTAAAAGCACACTCAATGCGAACTACAAAACCCGTGCCCGCGAAACTGAAAGTTTTAAGGGGCACATACCGCAAAGACCGGGACGGAAAAGGATTAAAAGTACCACCCGGCCAGGAGATCCCGGAACCACCCGACCGCTTTAATAAGGATCAGAAAGCCCTCTGGCAGACCGTTTGCACCACCTTAAGGTCCGTGGATTTGTTGCAGCCGGTCGGAATCCCGCTGTTAATTATTTATTGCGACCAATCTAGGCTATACCAGGAAGCCTTTGACGAAGTAAAGAGAAGTGGAATGATCACAACCACAGTAACCAAATATGGAACGGTCATGAAAAAAAATCCGGCTCTGGAGGTGATGAATGGAGCTATTAAGATCATGCTCGCAATTTCCGACCAATTCGGTTTTACCCCATTGGCACAAAGCAAGATCAAGGGGGTGGCCAGGCAGGAACAGGAGTATAATGATGGTTATGATTTTTAAATTGGCCGATTTTAGTCCAAAACTATCCCCCAGCCAGTTGCAAATTTTTCTTATGCTTTATTTTCAATATGGAGCTAAAGATTTGACCTTGCCGACTATTTAATAAAGTTCAATTACAAGGATTTTGCCTTACCTAAACTCGAAGCTACCGAACCAACCCCAGCCGTTCAAGCATGGGTTGAGGAGAAAGTGTTGGAGCAGCTCGAACCCGTTTACTATTTCAATAAGCCCGAACAGTCAAAGCCTGAAAGCTGGGAACAGGATATTGCCCGTAAAGCTGAACCCATACAGCACGGTAACAAATGTTTCTCTATTCATTGAAAGCCAAAATAAATTTAAGATACCAAAGCCGAACTCTTTCCCGACCTTGTATGATGACCTAAAAACTGTCAGCATTTCTTGTTACAGCCCCTTCCAATTTAGGTAAAGGGGTTGTTTGGTATTTCGTATGCCCTTATACTGGTAAGCGTTGCCGAAAGTTATATTTAGCCAACACCTATTTTTATCACCGTTCAGCGTTCAGGGGCTGTATGTACGAAAAGCAAACACAAAGTAAAAAGTATAGAGATTTAGATAAAACGCTGGGTGTATATTTCCGGACCGACAAACTTTTTGAACAACTTTACAAAAAGCAGTTTAAAAAACAGTATGCGGGCAAGGCTACAAAAAAGTATTTGAAACTTATGCAGCAAATACAAAAAGCCCAAAGCATAAGTTACAAAGAACTTGAAAGAGCATTGATATGCTCTTCTGGGAGGTAGAAAGTAATTTTTAATATATTCGTGTATGTAAAAATCTTAAAATTAAGAACCTTTGACTTACCAAAGGCTTTAAATGCAACAGTTGCTTACATTTAACAAATTGTATCGAAAATGCTAGGACACCGGGAAGATTTATGCCAAAATAATTGACCAGCGCAAACGGGAAACCTCCGAAAAAATTGAATTAGAGCTATGACTTTCGGCAAAGTATTAGACAAATACCGCAAATATTCCTTTTCAGAACAAGACAAAGGAGAAAGGTTTGAGCGCTTAATGAAAGCCTACCTGCTTACAGACCCCAAATATGCCTATAAATTCAAAAAGGTTTGGCTATGGAGTGAGTTTCCCGGAAAGGTTGATTTGGGAGGCTGGGACACCGGCATTGACTTAGTAGCCCTGACCATTGAGGGCGACTATTGGGCTATACAATGTAAATGTTATTCAGAGAGCGCTATAATTGGCAAACCGGAGGTAGATTCATTCCTGGCCACCAGCAGCCGCAAGTTCAAAGGGGAGGATTTGAAAACAACAGGTTTTGCCCACCGCCTTTGGATTTCCACCACAAACAACTGGGGGACGAACGCTCAGGAGGCCATAAAGAACCAGCACCCCCCGGTATCAAGAATTAACCTCTTTGATCTGACCAGCGCCCCGGTTGATTGGGAAAAATTGGAGGCCAATATAAGCGGGGAAGATGCCCGATCCACCCGTAAAAGTTTGAGGCCGCACCAAATCTTAGCCCTCACGAAAACGCACGAACACTTTAAAACCCGTGCCAGGGGCAAATTAATAATGGCTTGCGGAACAGGCAAAACATTCAACAGCCTCCGCATAGCCGAACACGAAACCAACGGGAATGGCTTTATATTATTTTTAGTGCCCTCTATTTCTTTATTAGGACAGACGTTAAACGAATGGAGCGCCGATGCCTTAGAGCCTATTAATGCTATATGTATTTGCAGCGACCCGGAAGTATCAAAAAAGCGAACGCAATTAGAGGATATTGATACTTCCTCCGTAATTGACTTAGCCTATCCCGCCTCCACCAATGTAAAAGACATACTGCACCAATTCCAATATTTAGATAAGAAACGCAATAAAGGCTTAACGGTAGTTTTCAGCACTTACCAAAGTATTGAGGTAATTGCCAAAGCTCAAAAGCAATTACAAAAAGAGCAGCCGGAGTTTGGCGAATTTGATTTGATTATATGCGATGAAGCCCACCGTACCACGGGCGTATCATTGGCCGGGGAGGACGAAAGTGCATTTACCAAAGTACATAACAACGATTTTCTAAAGGCCCAAAAGCGCCTTTACATGACCGCCACCCCCCGCCTTTACGATGATAACAGCAAAAGCAAAGCAGCCCAGGCCGAAGCCATACTTTGCAGTATGGACGATGTGGAATTATACGGGGAAGAGATGTACCGTATAGGCTTTGGAGAGGCAGTAGAAAAAGACCTGCTAACCGATTACAAAGTATTAATTCTTACCCTGAATGAGCACGATGTACCCCCAGCCGTACAAAAAATGATAGCCGATAAGGAAAGTGAAATAAATACGGACGATGCCTCCAAACTTATCGGCTGTATCAATGCCCTTTCTAAACAAGTATTGGGGGATGAGGGCATAATAAAGGAAACCGATCCCGAACCCATGCGCCGGGCGGTTGCCTTTTGCCAAAGTATAGCCGCCTCTAAAAAAATTACGGCCACATTTAACATTGCTACCGATAGTTATATAACGGAACTGCCCGCCGATAAGAAAGAGGAAATGCAGCGGGTACAGTCACAGCATATTGACGGCACAATGGATGCCACTAAGCGTAATGAATTGTTATCTTGGCTAAAGGAAGAACCCAAAGAAAGAGAGTGTAGAGTACTGACTAATGTCCGTTGTTTAAGCGAGGGAGTGGATGTGCCCAGCTTAGATGCGGTTATGTTTTTGAGCGCCCGCAACAGCCAGGTTGACGTAGTGCAAAGTGTGGGGCGGGTCATGCGCAAAGCGCCCGACAAAAAATACGGCTACATAATTATTCCGGTAGTTGTTCCCTCCAATGTGGAGGCCGACAAAGCCCTGGACGATAACGAACGCTATCGGGTAGTATGGACAGTATTAAACGCCCTCCGTGCCCACGATGACCGCTTTAACGCCACCGTAAACAAAATTGAATTGAACCGCAATAAGCCCAATAATATTTTAGTGGGCAGGCCGGAAATTACCTTTGACGAACACGGAAACCCAATATACGGCGACGATTACGATGAGAACAGCGTACAAAGCGCCAAAAACATATCGGAACAATTGGCCTTGCAATTTCAGGAACTGCAAAGCGTGGTATTTGCCCGTATGGTGGAAAAAGTTGGTGACCGGCGCTATTGGGAACAATGGGCAAAAAGTGTAGCGGAAATTGCCACCCGCCAAACCGCCCGGATTACCAAACTGATAAACGAAGATGCTAAACACCAAAAAGCGTTCGATACGTTTCTGAAAGGCTTACATAAAAATATAAACCCCAGCATATCCCAAACAGAGGCTATTGAAATGCTTAGCCAGCACATTATAACCAAACCCGTATTTGATGCCTTATTTGAGGGCTATTCGTTTGTTAAGAACAACCCAATGAGCCTTTCAATGCAAAAGATGCTGGACTTGCTGGAGGAACAGAGTTTGGAAAAAGATGCCGAAACCCTCCAAAAGTTTTACGATAGTGTAAAAACCCGTGCCAGCGGCATTGATAACGCAGAAGGTAAGCAGCGTATCATTAATGAATTGTACGACAAGTTCTTTAAAACCGCTTTCCCTAAAATGGTGGAAAAGCTGGGCATAGTTTATACCCCGGTGGAGGTGGTGGACTTTATCGTACATAGTGTGGCCGATATATTGCAAAAGGAATTTGGCCGGAGCATAAGCGATGAAAATATACACATACTCGACCCATTTACAGGAACAGGGACATTCATTACCCGGCTGCTGCAAAGCGGAGTAATTGATAAAAAGGATTTAGCCCGGAAATACGCCAACGAAATACACGCCAACGAAATTGTACTGCTGGCCTATTATATAGCGGCGGTAAACATTGAAAATGCCTACCACGACTTATTGGCCGACTTACACAGCCCGGACGACAACAGCCAGGTTATTGCCCTTATTGAAAGCGACCTGTCAATGGCCGCCGAACCCCAAAGCCCATACGGAAACCAACAAGCCTACAAGTCATTTGAGGGTATTTGCCTGACAGATACATTTCAATTGGGGGAAACGACGGACGGGGAAAAGCTGTTTAGCGAAATGTTTCCACAAAACAGCAAGCGGGTACAAAGGCAAAAGAAAGCCCCACTCCGAGTTATTATGGGCAACCCGCCCTATTCCATTGGGCAAAAAAGCGCCAATGATAATGCCCAAAACCAAGCCTATCCGATATTGGATGGACGTATTGCAAATACATACGCCAGGCTTTCCGATGCTGGCCTTAACAAATCCCTTTACGATGCCTATGTAAAAGCCTTTAGGTGGAGTACCGACCGTTTAGATAAAACCGGAGGTATTGTTTGTTTTGTAAGTAATGGGGCATGGTTAGACGGCAATAGTACAGACGGATTCCGTAAAAGCATTGAAAAGGAATTTAGCTCCATTTATGTTTTCAATTTGAGGGGGAATGCCCGCACACAGGGCGAATTAAGAAGAAAAGAGGCAGGCAACGTATTTGGTGGAGGGTCACGAACGCCCATAGCTATAACCTTATTGGTTATAAACCCGGCGGTTAAGACCGAAAAAGCAACCATACATTACCACGATATTGGCGACTATTTAGACCGGGAAGAAAAGCTAAAAATCATTAAAGGCTTAAAATCATTTTCTAACCCGGCATTACCATTACAACAACTGCACCCCAACGAACATGGCGACTGGATTAGTATGCGCAATAATATATTTGAAAGCTTCATTCCATTAGAGCCGGAAAAAAAGTTTGATTTAAAAACAAAGTCAATTTTTAATACATATTCAAATGGGATGGTAACAAGTAGGGATGCTTGGCTATATAGTTTCTCTAAGAATATTTTGAGCACAGTTATATCACAAATGATAGACAACTATAATTTTGAACGAAAAAGAACAAATAAAATTGAAGAAATTAATATTGAATCAAACAAAATTAGCTGGTCGGTTAATTTAAAAAACGACCTAAAAAACAATGTTAACCACAACTTTAATGAAAGAAATATAATAGATAGCCTTTATAGGCCATTCGTAAAAAACAAGATATACTTTGACAGAAAGTTTATAGAAAGACCCGGTTTTAATGATAAGTTTTTTAGTTCAAAAGCAAAAAATTATGCTATTGGCATATCAGGCATCGGAGCAAGTAAAGATTTTTCTGTTATTATCACAAATACCCCTTTCGATTTCCAAACCCTTATGAATGGTCTCATATTTCCTCTTTATTACTATGAAGAAAACACCTCCTCACAAAAGAGTTTGTTTGATAAAGGCGAAACGCAAGATTACGTTCGCAGAGATGGCATAAGCGATTTTATTTTAGAGCGGGCACAAAAGCAATACGGAAAAACCGTAACCAAGGAAGATTTATTTTACTATGTGTATGGCTTTTTGCACAGCCCCGAATACCGCCTAACCTTTGCCAATGACTTAAAGAAAATGCTCCCCCGCCTGCCTTTCGTGGAGGTGGTAAGGGACTTTTGGGCTTTCAGCAAGGCAGGTCGCCAATTAGCCGAACTGCATTTGAATTACGAGAGTGTAGCCCCCCACCCGGATGTAAAAGTAACCGGGGACAGAGGGAGCAACTACCATGTAGAGAAAATGTACTTCCCGAAAAAGGGCCAAACCAACATAATAAAATATAACAGTCAAATTACCATTGAAAACATACCCTCCAAAGCGTATGAGTATGTAGTGAACGGGAAAAGTGCTATTGAATGGATAATGGAACGCTACCGAATAAACACCCATAAGGAAAGCGGAATTACCAACGACCCGAACGATTGGGCAAAAGAGCAGGGCAAACCCCGCTATATCCTGGACTTGCTGCTAAGCATTATAAACGTAAGCACCCAAACGGTTGACATTGTAAACAGATTGCCTAAACTGAAATTTGAGTAGGTGAATTTTTATCATCAAATAGGGAGTGTCAAATATTCTGATATTCTTATGAACCAAGCAAAGAAATCTTTTGTTGTCCTCTAATGGACTATTTTGATTACAAAGTGTCAATTTATTTTGACGATAGTGTTTACTATAATGGAAGTGAAGTAATTTACCCTTTTAACGGAGCCTATTTGCTTGCGGTCAAGCATCGAATTAAGCCAACCGAAAATTATTCAACGAGTTGGGAACCAATGGATATTAATATAAAACCTATCCTTACTATTTCAAGAATTGGCTACAATTTTAGGGAAGATAAATTCAATGAAATAATAAAGACACTGGGTGAGTTTATACACTATCAGTGTTTCGTATCGGCTGAAATTGAACTTACTACTTTTAAAGGAGATACTTTTTTTGCGACATTTCAGCCTTCTTTATATCATGAATATGATGGCAAAATACCGTATAAGGCTCTTTTGATTTCCACTTTTCATCATTCTGCTGAGTCAGAAATCCAATTTTACAAGGAAATATTAATTGATGGTTTAAAAGAGATTAAAGTAGATATTTCAGATTATTTCGATAATCACTTTTTAATATCAAAAAAAGGAACTTCAATAGCTGAAGCTGAAATTGATCTGGACCAATTATAAATAAAATCATGGAAAATTCTGAATCGACTTTAATTGGTAATTGTGATTGTAAACTATGCTGTACAGGTAGTTTACCGGGAAAAGGGTCTCACATATTTTCTGACTTTTTAATTCGAGAAGTAGTATATAAGGATGGCAAAGCTGGGGTAGATAGAAATTTTGGAAATTCTTATGAATTGATGTTCTCTATTAAACCATTTCAAATGATGGATCTCTATTTTAGAGGTGGATCAACTCAAGAAGCTTTAGACTTTCTAAACAAAGAAAAATTCAGTGACGAAGAAGTTGCGGCGCTTCCAAAGACAGGTCCGTTAGTTGACTATGATTTAGTTTGTACGAATTGCGAAGATCTGTTCAATACCTTAGAAACAGAGTTTAACAAATTATATCTAAAAGTAATTAATTTTCCAAAGTCTTCAGACTTTTATCCATTGGATAATTATTCGCAGATTATCGTTAAGATATTTATTCTTCTAAATATTTGGAGAGCAGGAGCATCCGAAAAAATAAAATGGAATCCAAGTTCAACTTCAATGCAAGGCTTAACTCATTTACTATGGGTATTTTTAATAGATCAGAATATTTTATCGGATAGATCGAAACTTGTTGAAGCTTATACTGAGATTATAAATTCAAATTCTGACATTAAAGGCTTTCTAAATACGTTTCAAGTCATCACTTTCATTAATAATGACGAAATTGATCCTCAATATCATTCAAAATCCAATTTCATATCATGTTATTATAGCACCGAACCTTATTGTATTATAATAAATCGCTTGTGCATACTATTTTCAGAAAGAAGGTTTGATGACTCAGGTAATCCAAAGATATTTAAAAATTTATCCCCTATTTTAGATAAACTTGCTGATAGGGATATCAGAATATATCTGATGAGCACTGAGGATTTGAAAAAAATAAATTATAATGTTGTCAATGAACAAATAGACTTAACAATATCGTTAATTTCTGAGCTTTTTGATATAGCGTATAAAAAAATACACTTTGAACCTCCAGCCCCACATTTATTCGCCGGACTTTTCCCCTTTGTTTATCCTACTGTGATGGAAGGATTGAAACATGGCAATTTTTCTAACGTTGTGATTGAAAAGATAATTCAATATGCAAATGAATCACATCCAAATCTTTAAAAAAGTACTTTTCATTGGGTGATAGTTAGTATTTTTCGTTATTTTTTACATTTCAATTGGGTCGGGCACTCCTTTTTCTTTGGGTCGAGGATTAGGACAATAGATAGGTTTGTGTATCAAGTCGCTATGGTTGAAGAGGAACCAAAATTAGGATGAAATTTAAGATGGGGTCAAGATACCTCTTAGCTAACCCCATGGGTGAATTTTAAAAGTCTAAGCCTTCGGTTAAAATCCTTTAAGACAAAATCTTCTTTGGAAGTCACCCCCCAAAGGGTCACTTTTGGCAAATTTTTTGGTAAATAAAAAAGAGTTACACCAGAAACTGATATAACTCTTTGATAATCAGTGGGAGTTGACGGGATCGAACCGCCGACCCTCTGCTTGTAAGGCGGAGGGCATAACTTATTCATTCTTGATCATTATTAATTATTACTCTGTATTTTAACTTGTTATATGCTATATCGATTATTATTCATTTGCTTTAATGTTTGCAATTAGCTATTTTTGTTTGCAAATTGTTTGCAACAAGTGAAAAGTATACCAAGGGCAGGTGTTTATCTGGATACCAGGAGGAAATACCAAAATGGGAAGTATCCTGTTAAAATCAGAGTATCCTTTAGGAGAATAACTCATAATTATAAGACAGGAATTTCATTGACTGAGGATGCCTTCAAGAAGTCGTTTGAGGCAAAATCTCCACATGGTCAAGCCTATCTCATGAAAGAAGAGATTCAAGGACACCTAAAGAAAGCAGAAGTGATTATTAAGGGGTTGAATACCTTCTCGTTTGGAGAATTTGAGAGAGCATTCTACGATGTTCGTCACGCTGATCAAGACCTCTTCAGTTTGTATGATCAAGTTATAGAGGAAAATAAAGCCAAGGGAAGCTTTTCCAATTCAGAATTTTATAGACTATCAAAAGCTAAGCTAATCCATTATTTCGCTGGGAGCCAATCTGTCCCATTTGATCGTATTGATTCAGGAGAACTGGCCAAGATTGATAAATGGCTAAGAAATAAAGGGTTAGGTAATACTTCCATTTCTATATATTTCAGGTGTTTAAAGCACATTTATTATATTGCTTTGAAAAAAGGTTTTATTGGCCAAAATCAGAATCCATTCAATTCCCAGGCCATTAATCCTTATCGCATACCATCGTCTCGAAATGTAAAAAGGCCGTTGAATGTAGAGCAGCTTAAAAGCTTGCTTGCTTACAATCCAATCTCTGGAAGCCCAAAAGAAGAAGCCAGAGATTTTTGGTTGTTGAGTTTATATTGTAATGGCATGAATATCAATGATTTACTTCAACTTAAAAACAATAGTTATAGAGATTCAAAGATCATCTTCACCAGGGGAAAAACAATGTCTAAAACCAGTCATACATTAAAAATAAATGTTTCAGTAGTCCAACATGCCGCTCAATTGATCGAAAAATACAGGAATGAAGACCATTCCCCGGAAGCCTACTTGTTTCCTGTCCTGGAGGGTGTTTCAAATGATGAAGAACAAAGGAAAAGGATCAAAAACTTTACCAAGAAGATCAATCAACATATGAAAAAGATTGCTCAGGAAATTGGTTTACCTACAGGAATTTCAACCTATTGGGCAAGATATACTTTTACAAACCTGGCTAAAAACAGAGGAGCCAGTACAGAATTTATCCAGGAGTCCGTTGGACATACGTCCAAACGCACAACAGAAATTTACCTTGATTCATTTGAAGATAGCATTCGGGAGGAAACGACTTTGAAGATCTTCGAAGGACTTTGACAAAAAAACCCACTTCTGAACAACCCTCCCCTGAAACCGCCATAGAATCTTTTAGGGAAAGGCAGGATGCGGAGCAAAGGTTTCCCCTTATCAAGGCGGAAATCGTCGATTGAAGGCAATTTTCAGGCTTTTAAGGCTATTACGGCTATTCTAAGGTAGATCATTTCCTTCAGATGAGATTTACCAATATATCTACGAACCGACTGCCTTTAAAATACCGTGCAATCATCCTTTTAAAATGTGAAATCATTTGGTTTTGTGTTCACTAACCAACCCCGAACTTGCTTATCTCCAATTCTACGCCGTGTGCTTTCAAAACCTAATTGCTTCAATTGGTGGGCGATCTTACCAGGGATAAGTTGGACACTTGTATGAGATTTTAAAATCCCTAATATCTTAGCTGTGCTCATAAATTCATTGCCAGGTTCAAAGTATTGTAAAATTACTTCTCGTTCCAAGTTGACTGTTTGGTAATCCGTAGAATGATCAGCTAAGAGAAGACATTCTTCACTGCTAAGCCTTATCGATTCCTTTCCTTTCATTTTATACTCATGAACCAATGCAGACATCAATTTACATTTGTCGATGCAATTGAATAGATCTTGATCAATGCCAGAAATTTCAATTGGAATTATTCGAGTATTATTTGTAGTATGATCGTTTATAATAGCAAACTTATTGCTTGTTCCAGAAAGTATGGCTTTCCTCCGCATTTTAATAGTGGACCTTCCATATGGAGGTCTTTCATAAAAATGTTCGGCACTTGCTAAAAATTTAAAATGTTCCCATTCATTCAATGTCATTAGCCCACCAAATTCATCATTGTTAACCAATAACTTTTCACCCATAAGAATTAAGCTATCCTTTTCCCTATTAAGCGCAGATTCTGCATAATAGCTTTTAAGTTCTTCTGGTAAAAAATGCCTAAACAAATGTGTTTTACCAATATTGGATTCCCCAATAAGTACAAGCATTAGTCTGGGAATTTCGTCATCAAGTACAACTGCGGGGATTTGCAATAACCACTTCAAGATCAATGACTTAATCGATTTTTCATGCTCACTATCTTTTGAATGAATTTTAAAACAAGCTAAAAACCTATCTAATTCATCAGAATACTCCAATTTCTCACAATATGCAAGGAAGTCTTTTAGCGGATTGTATGAAGGAATAAAATCACTTTTCACTAATGAATGAATGTAATCCTGGCTCACTGACATACCAATTTGCTGTAGTTCAGCATATATAGAATTTAGAGTTCTATCCGAAAATTCATCACCATTCTTTAACTCAACCTTGTTAGTAAATTCATTATATCTTATTCCTTTGCTTTTTAAGAATTCCATGACAAAATCAAATTTTGCCGCAGTTTTTTGGTCTCCAATTTTTGCTGTGATACCGTATGTGGAACACATATCAAAAAATTGCTTTAAACTTGATTTGGAATCCTTCGGAGTTGCAGTTAAAAGTGAAGTATACTTATCCTCACACTCTTGGAAGTCATAGGATGGATAAAATTGGCTTATTCTATGAAAGAATGATCTTCCGTTTTTGGAAAAAGTATTGACTAAGGCAAAGCCAATTTTCACCCAATCATTATAAGAGGATGTAATGTCAATTTTTCGACCTTCAAGTTGCTGAATACATGCTTCAACTGCGGAATACAAACCGTTCCTTTCGCTGTAATTGATATCCGTTGATAATTCAATATCGTCACTACTCGGTACAGGGCTGCTTTTAAAAACGCTTTTGCAGGCTACAAACAACTCATTTCTTTCTTGAGGGGATAGTTCTTGTAATTCGTCAAAACCTCCTTGTAAAAGGACATATCCCGAACTTGGAGAAATCACAAAGTACCCACCCTTGCCTCTGGTTTCCACGATAGGTCTACCAATGCTGTTTCTAACCAAGATTTGATTGGGTTGAACTTCAGAACATCTGTATATAAGATGTCCGCCCCCAGAAGGAGTAGTTTGAATAATCAATTTTGAATAAATTGCATTAGGAATTTTACTACGAATACCCTCTAAAATGGATTCCAATTTATGTGGATCAGAATCAATCTCAATATTCTTGGTATCCAGATCAATACATTCAACATTTCGAACCCCACCCAACATAGCAATCTTGGTTTCTGGCTTGTCTAAATGAATACGAAGTTCGGTTTCCGATAATGGATTAATTTGGCATTGCTTCCAAGTTATCAATGCCTTTTTGTTCTGATCCACAGGAATAAGTGAATACCCCATTTGTATTAAGGGGACGATCTCATCAAGCTCTTTCATTCTCATAACTTTTATTTGTTTTATACAATCCTTCTTCTATCGTAGGCACCCGATGATCCATAATCCATTTTTCAATATCTTCAGAATGGAATAGGAGTCGATGCCCGCTTTTGATATAAGGAATCTTTCTTTCGGCAACCCATCTATATATTGTAGATGGGTGACATTGCATTAATGCTGCAACGGTTTTTAAATTAAAAATTTTCATTTTATTCTTATTTATACCCCAAATATATACAGTGACTTAGCTGGGAATTCCGGATTCCCACCGATTCCTAGATCAGGTGTGATAAACAGTGATGAAAAATATTTACAATTAAGAATTCTTAGAGATGAATTCCTAAATACTCATTAGGATCAGCCAGAAAAAGCTTATACGCCCTTTGGAAACTTGGACTTGTTTTGAAGGACTTATGACTACAAATTGATTTAATAGTCTCAAATCTTTTATTTAATGGAATTTTTGTCCCTATAAAATTGAACCTCTTCGTCGATTTGAAATATTTCATTATTGTAGCCTCTTGAATTGGCTTTGACTTTTTTCTACAAATTGATTCTAAATATTCTAATTGACTCATGTCGAATTCAATAGATTTATAAAATTCTAGATTATGTAGAGCATCTGACTCCCTGTTTCTAAAGAAATATCGACTAACAATCTGGGCGAATAAGTCAGATTCTCGATCATTTCTACCGGAAATCGATATTCCTTTTGACTTACAAATCATATAAAAAATACAAGCGATATAGTTAGCATCTATTATCCTTCCTGACGGTGGCTCATTCACAATGTTACTTTTTTGACTGGATACCAAGTCTATTATTTCACCTTCTTCTCCATCCTTTACTTTAAGACCGATTTTTATGAAGCCTGTCTCTTTATCAAGTGGCTTGATAAATTCAGGGGTAATCTCAATCTGCTTGTAATCGAACTTTTCAATTTTGAATCTATGCGTTACAATTGATTTTCTTAATTCTTTAAGGTGATTCCATTGTTCCTTATAAGTTATTTTGTCTATTCTATAATTGGAAATGGTTTTATCCCGACCTTCTCTAAGCTCATCCAATAAATAATCGATTCTGTGGTGCAAATTTGTTACCACTTGGTCAATAAAACCCTGTTCTTTATCAGCGCATATTATAAGTTTATTCAATAATATATCTAGTATTCCAGTTATTTCAACAAAAGACTCTCCATATAGCATTGAACAGCCATATTCAGACTTAGGATCAAATTCTTTATGATAAGTGATATTATCGATTCTGTTTTGACCTTCATAGAATCTAAAATCACCCTGGACCCCTATCATTCCATCGGGGATAAGTTTTTTAACTTTGAGCCATTGGAAAGCCTCTTTGGTTATCTCAGAAATGGTATTATAATCTAAACATCTTACCTTGGTTCGTTTTGCTGGCATGATTTCTGTTTTTCCCGGTTAAAACTGAGTATTTCCAGTCATGTGAAAATAAGGCTTTGAATAAGCAATTTGGATGTTTCTTAGCTCTTTATTAAGCTAGAAAATGTCCTAGAATTGAAAGGAAATCAAATTTATGCCCCAGGACCGAAGCAGTGGAAGATTTCGCCTTTTCCTCTCAAAAAAGTCCTGGAAATGCGGATTCTGAGTCGATTATACCCCTTCCCTATTTCCCCGATTGTGAAGGAACCATAAGAATTGATTTGGTTCATTGGGGTAAAAGTTAACCCTGTAAACAAGTATAATTGGCAAAATTATTGCTTTAGAATGTCCAGGAACGACGATCTCCGTCAGATTGATACTAACCAGCCATTTGGATTAAAGATCGCTCAGAATGGCTGTAATGAAGTTATAGTAGCTTTTATTGAGTATTTAAGAATTTATTAACACTTTACTAACTGCCTGGGTTAGTCCAAAAACCTTCATTTTGGCAGGTTTTTATCCTCATTTACCTGGATGGATAGTAAAATGTCCAACGGCCAAATTTCATATCTTCGGAACTCAATTTAACTAAGAATATTTTAATGTTTGAACAAACTTTCAAAAATATCGATGATATCCTGCATAAAGACGCAGGATGTAGTAGCGAATTGGACTATGTGGAACAGACCTCCTGGGTTTTGTTCCTGAAATACCTGGATGACCTGGAGAAAGACAAAAACCACTGCCGCCCAACTGACAGGGAAGACTTAAAAAAACATCGTTTCGCCAGAATGGTCTAAATGGGTAATGCCAAAGGCTAAAACGGGTAAACTGGATCATCACAAAGCCTTGACTGGGGACGACCTAAAAGGACTTTGATGACCACAAGCTTTTACTAAGGCTAAAAAATCAATTCTAATTATTGCAAAATGAAAAATATTAACTCAAAGGAGAGGCTATATCGAATAATAGTCTGGGGCATTTTGACGCTTATCTTTTATCTATCAGGCATTAAAATACTCTGGTTTATAGCGATAATTACTACACTTCCAGGATTTCTATATGAGGCAATATTTAAGTACATTTTTTGGCTTATAAGTCAAGACAGTCCAAAACTTGGAGCCTTAGACGAAGATGATCTAATGAAGATCTTTATATTAATTTATTATAGCGTTATACTAATCCCAGGGTTAATAAAACTACTTTTTTAGGCATTTTCTTTTCTAAATTGTATATTCGGTCCACTACTGTGTAAATTCCTGTCATGTTTTATGCTATTAAAGAACCAACTTAAAAGGATCACTTCTTGGCAGCAATTTTTAAATGTTTCCAACAAATTATCTAACCATGAAAAAGGTGAACTTTTTGAAATCCTTTCTAAGCATATTCTACTCACTCGACCTGAATACAAATCCATTCTTAAAAAGGTATGGCGTGTCAAAGATAATATCCCTAAACAAGTCAGGGATTTTATTAATCTCCCAAATCAGGATGAGGGTATTGACCTGATCGCAGAGACTAAAACAGGTGAATTTTGGGCTATACAATGCAAATTTAAAGGACAGAACCAAAATCCTACCTACAAGGAAATATCCACTTTTACTAGCTTGGTTAATGCACATTGCAAAAATGTGTCATTAGCCTTACTAATTCATTCCGCGGAGAAAGGCATTAAGAAACGATACTTGTTAGGCAATAACTATTGTGAATTGGGTCTGGAATTCTGGTTAAATCTTAATGACGAGGACTGGAGAAGTATTCACTACCACATTCAAGGAATGGCAATTACTCCAAAACCCAGAGAGCCCAGACCGCATCAGGTTAATGCCATTAGAGAAGCAGTATCTTATTACTTCAAAGGAAATGCCCGTCGTGGCAAACTAATTATGCCCTGTGGCACAGGTAAAAGCCTTACAGCTTATTGGATTGCAGAGGCTTTAAAAGCCAGAAATGTAGTTGTTGCAGTGCCAAGCCTTTCTCTCATCAAACAAAGCCTGGAGGACTGGACCAGGGAGTTTATTGCTATAGGCTTGAACCCTTTACCTGAATGGCTGGTCGTTTGCAGCGATGAAACCACAGGCCAGATAGAAAAGGATGAATTTGTCTCTGAGACATATTCTTTGGGGATCCCAACCACCACAGATCCCAATAGAATTAAAAAGTTTTTGATGAGAAAAAGTAGTTCAAAAAAAGTAATTTTTATAACATATCAAAGTAGCCCAAAGCTGGCAGAAGTATCAAAAAAAATAAAATTCAAATTTGATCTCTCAATACTGGATGAGGCACATAAGACTGTAGGGTTGAAATCTAAAATCTTTGCCACCCTTCTTTCTGATAAAAACATTTCTATTACCAGGAGGATTTTCATGACAGCTACCGAACGTGTTTTGAAAGACAAAAATGATGAGGTCAATAATATGAACGATGAGGCCATTTATGGCAAAGTGTTTTATCAGCTCTCTTTCAAAGAGGCAATACATTCAAAGCCACAAATAATCTGTGACTATAAGATCCTGACCATTGTTGTCTCCAATACAGAAATCATAGATGTGGTAAGAACGAACAAGTTGGTATCTGACCCTAAGAGGAAAATTGAGGAGCAGGAGGCCGCCTCCATAGCTGCAGCTATTTCTTTAAGAAAAGCTTATCGGGAATATGGGATTAATCATGCCATATCATTTCACAGGAGCATAAAAGCAGCTGATGATTTTAGAATACTAAATGAAAAATTGAATCTGCATGACCGACACAACAAACTAAATGCATTTCACATATCCAGTAAAAAAACTGCTGGGGAGAGGGCCAGATTGATGATGGAGTTCGAGGCAAATAAGTCAGCACTAATGACTAATGCAAGGTGCTTGACAGAAGGTATAGATGTGCCAATCATTGACTGCGTATTGTTTGCAGATCCAAAGCAAAGTA
>Ga0116143_10001928_pt1 | contig 23740 bp, 41 predicted proteins | sample AD_UKC034_MetaG_FD_89745 | JGI IMG/M metagenome (GOLD analysis project Ga0116143, IMG submission 89745) | Active sludge microbial communities of municipal wastewater-treating anaerobic digesters from USA - AD_UKC034_MetaG | ecosystem: Engineered > Bioreactor > Anaerobic > Digestate | place: USA...
CCAAGAAAACGCACGCTCATATCCCTGATCACTTTTTCACCCACTGAATTAGCACGCTTTGCATCGCGCGCCACACATTCATCAACGCTCACGCTAGTAAAATCAACTACCTCTACCTGAGCAGTGTGCTTTTTTGCGATCTCTTTTAGCGTTTCAAAATGCTTTTCAGCTAAGTTAGTATCATCAACTATCACATTCCTACCATCTACCAGAGCATTGACAATGATCTGATCTCTGACTGCCAACACCTGCTTCTCATTAAACTTTGACCACTTGCCGTTATGCAGCATCGCGCGCAAATCATCTTTATTGACCCTGACAATGTTCGGATCTTTTGATTGCATCTCACGCGCCCAAGTGCTTTTACCTGAAGCCGGTAAGCCTTTTGTCATGTATATTTTTTGGTAAGTATCCCTCCATAGCAGGTAGTTGATTGTGATATACTGGTTTCATGGTTACTAAAAGTTCCTTCCACGAGTTGCTAAAACGGGCTTCGCAGCCTCTAAAGCCAGAAGCGGGAAAACAGCCTCGTCCCGATGATTATAACGATACACAAACTCATCCACATACGACTGTAAATGCTTCGGAGAAACAGCATGATGAGTGCCGTTGAGTGAGCGTTTGAGCTGGCTCCAAAAACCTTCAATACTGTTTGAGTGGATAATCCCGTCTACATACTGACCAAGCCCGTGCTGGACTGTCTGATGAGTGTATCCGTTGTCTTTGACCCGATTGTAAATGTTGAACTCGTCACTCATAACAGTCGCACCACGAACCACTGAGCTATTGATAATCGGCTGGATGGTTTTTATCTTGATGTTCTCAACTACCTGGGCTTTTGCACCTCCCTGGCGTTCCACAATACCAAATACTGGTGTTTTACTCTCAGCTCCACGACCACGCTTGCCCTTCTTTTGACCACCAATGTAGGTTTCATCAACTTCAACAATCCCGCCCATTGGGTCGCCACTATCCCTGAACAGTTTTCTAATCTGCTTTGCCATACGCCAGGCGGTTTTGTAGGTTACTCCAAGTTGGCGTTCTAGCTCTTTTGCAGCCACTCCGTTCTTACTGGACGCAAACAAGAAGATGGCGTGAAACCAGAGAGTGAGTGGGGTATCTGACTTGTGAAAGATTGTGCCAGAAAGAGGCGAGACAGTGAAGCCACACGAGCAATCAAATCTCTTGCGGCTCTCAATGAGGTAAAAACGGTCTTTATTGCCACACTTGGGGCAAACTGGCTTCTTACCATATCGTGCCTGGAACAGAAACTCTAGGCACTTTCGGTCTGTGCCAAACTCGGCTCGTAGGTGTTTGATGGTGTATTTCATAGTTTTTTCTTGTGGCAATCACATAAACATTTGTATCCCTTGAGGTGTGGGAAAAATGTCAGGTATCCATCACAATCATTGTGTCTACTTTCATCACATGGTAAGGATGTTGGTTTCATGTCATTTTTTCTTACAGTGATGGTTGTTTTTTTGTATCCACCTCCCCTGCGACCTTGGCTGTTGTAGACTCCTTTACTCATACAGTTTCTCCATAATCCAGCGAAAAACATCCTCTGCTAATGTTTCACTGGACTCTCTAAATCTAAACAGAGGTTGTCCTGGGTCTATCCCGTAAACCTCATCAGCAAACAACTTTTTGAACTCATCTTTGAGCTGATTGATTTTTTCTTCATCTTTGGTCAAAAATACATCATTGAACCAAAGCTCAATAAACCTGTGAGTTTTATCGGTGTCATGCTCAAAAATGACCAACGAGGCAGTGTGCGGGTCATTATAATCAGAGTTATCCTGAGTTTTTATGACCCTTCCCTTTAGTAATACTGTGTCTCCTACTTTCATGCCTTATGCCCTCCTTCTACTTCCGTGTTGTGTAGCTGTACTCTGGTCATAATCAGGTCACGGTTATCCGATGAGTCTCCAACGATATACCAGTCATCACTAAAAGCGTCATACTGTTCAGACTCAAAGACTTCTACCCCAGCTCCCGAAATGTAGCTAGAAAGCCTTTGTATTGCGTGTGGTTCTCGTGGTGTTCCCCAGGTCATATTGCTCCTTTATATGTTTGATAATATCTCTATTATATCAGGTATTTACCTGTTGTCAAGGGATAGTTACCATTATTATTTTCTTTATAACTATGGACAAACAACCAGATACGGTTGAGGTTCAAGAGACTCCAAAGACCGAAGCTCAACTAGCTCAGTCTTTTGTTGACGCTTACCAAACATTGTGCGAGAAGCATGGCTTCCGCATCGTAGTATCACCAACATGGGTAGCCACCAATCATGGCTCCTTTGAAATGACGCTACAGCAAACAGTAGGGAGGCTTCCTCAGAAATGAAACACATTATTACGCATTCAAGCCCCGCTTAACGGCGGGGTATTTTTTTGTCTTATCTATTAAACCAGTTTTTTTAAGAATGAGAATATCAGACAAAGAACGCTACGCAGATTTACGCTTAAACCTCCCGTCCAAAGTAACCCTCTTAAACCAAATCCGAATAATCACAGGAGGAAGTTTCAAGCGTGAGGCTATCTCGTGAAGATTAAAGCCTTTGTTTTTGAGTGAGTGAGCTTCTTTGTAGAGGGATTCAATGTCCATTAGTGGGCGAGTAATAGAACACAATATGGTGTATCACACTTAATACATGCTTCAGTATACGGATAGTCAAGGTTTTCCTTATGCAAGGGAGAGTGTATCCATTTGGACATAATCTCACTCTCATGAATGAACCCACGACTAAGATTTTCACCGATTTTGGTATAGCTTGCATATGCCACTCTTTCATAAAACTTGTCATGTGAGAAGTCTGTCTGCATGTCCTCTAATCTGATAAGTGCGATTGAACAAAGTTCATCAGACTTGATAAGAATGGGTAGGTTATTATTCCCTCGGTATCCGTTGAGGTGAACAAACAGCGTATCCTCATTCACATCATCAAGAACAGCAGGGGGTGGGGCGGGATACTCCTTCGGCTCAACGCTTCCTAAATAGAACGCAGAGGCAACCAAGAGTATGAATAGTACTATGATTTTATATGACATGCTCAATATAATGAACTGCTACCTTGTTTTTGTAATCCCTTCTCACTCTCTTTGCGAGCTTCTTGGCATACGCCCTGACTTTGGCAATGTCTTTGAAATACTTAGAGTATTGATACTGCGACAGTCTTGAAACAATGTCAGAATAATCCCCACTCGCAACGAGCAGGAAGCCTTTTGGTTCTTGATAAACGTCAATGGTGTGGGTCATTTAGAAATACCTAATGTTTGTAATATCTCGGCTCTAGTCTGGTCAACTCCGCTATCAAATGCCGCAAGTAAGTCCCCTGTCTGCACTGTTTCAAGACTAATTCTTCTCCATTTCATTATTCCTGGTGGCAACTTTTCATCCTTACACGCCTCCTTCACCATCTCGGTGAAATGTGTGCGGAGCCAGTAAATTTCCTTTTTAACTCTGGTTTCGTGTGTGATATATCTTAATGTCTCAGTTGCCTTCTCAAATTGTTCAAGTAATTGGTCTAGGGTCATAGGAATATAAGAATAAGTATCTGTAATATAAGACAAGTAATCCTTTGCCATAGTTTAGGAAACCCAAACACTCCAATTACAAGCACCGTTGCCAAGAAATTTTTATTGCTCATCATTTTATTCCTACCTCCTTCCCTTTCAGGGTGGCGAGCCTAGTAATAGCCGTGTCAAGGCTTGCGTTATATTCCATATTTTCACCATTCCATTCATCTTTGTGTAATTCCCAAAGCATTTTTTCAACTTTATCCAGAGTCTCTTTCCTTGCGAGTTCAAGCTCTTGAGCTACACGGTTGATAATACGCACACCCCGATTGTTTAGTTTGAACTGGATAGGCTTTAGTCCTGCATCAGATAACATATCTTTTAGTTCTTCAGCCCACGTTTCTTTTGGTGTGTCTTCCCTTCCACATACAGGGCATTTCATCCCGTTATATTCTTCTGCCACAAGCTCAAACTCAAAGTCATTAACATACTTAAACCCTTCAATTACATCATCGAGCATGACTTCATCTGCGACATCATATTCATCATATTTTGAGGTGATTTTAACAGTAATTGATTTCATTTCTGTTCCTCCTATTTTATGTTAATTGTGTTTATATATTCGTTAGTAGCAAGTTTGCCCTACCAAACATTACCACATATTCTACACTCTTTGTAATCTGGATATTCCGCTATTGCATCTGATTTGCATTTAGGGCAAACCAGACTACTAACAGCAAGTATATTTAATTTTTTAACCTCGCTTTCGTGGTAATCATTAAGCATACGTGCCATTTGCCAAATTTGTGTTGGATTTGTTTCAAATGTTGGATAATTATCTTTCATCCATCTAATTATTTCAATTTCTTTTTCTGGTGTCATATTTGTTCTTTTTAATCGGTTAAAAAACTAAAACATACTTGCGGAACGTTAGCAACCATGTTTAAGAAACCCAGAATATCTAAGTTCCCCGAAGCTGCCTGAACAGAATGGCTCGCCATCCACATAATAACCAAATCGGACATCTCCGTTGGTATTTGATAGTGCGAACCGTATAAAATCACCGTAAGCGAGCCATGCCACTTTCTCATTCACATAGGAACTAAAAATAACACGGTTGCTAACAGCACCTAAAAAACAGGCGGGGTTATTCGCTTCGTTGACAGTTTCAAATAAGTTTAAATGTTCGTTCATTTTATTAAGTTTTGTGGGTGGTTTCCCGCCCGATTTTTTAGCTGCAACACGTTCAGTCGTTACCGCACAATGATTGCAATGTATCGCTCTTGTTTCATATGTCTTATTGCTCCCACATACAGGGCATCCACTAAAGTTAACTATTGGCTTTTCCTCTGGGTGATCTTTGTAATACTGCTCTGCTTTGGGTGTCATCTTCCAAGTGTCTCCACTTGGTATTGTTCCATCTCCACAGTTAGGGCATTTTGGTGTGTCTTTGGTGGGTGTCATATGGTTATTTAGTTTCCAAAACTTCTGTAATTTGTAATTCGCCTATCTCGTCTCCGATTTCATTAGAGTGCACAGTAAGTTTTTCTTTTAGAATAGTCTCAAAGAACCAGATTATTGCATCCACGTCTTTTCCGTGCACAATCTTATCATCGTACGATAGTGTTGCTTTTATCTTCAGGTGTCTCATAACTCTAAATAAAACTTATAAACAGGTTGGAGATGACAACGATGGAGTTAGTTTGACCGACTCGTACAGTCTGTCCAGCGCATATTGCTAACCCTAATGCCTTTTTACTGTCGCCATCTCCAATCTATTTGTAAATGTTCTCATTCCTGCTCCCCAAGATTGAGAAGCAGAGTGAGGTCATTTCTTTTTCTTCACCGCTTTTTTCGCTTTGGCAGTTACAGCTTTTTTCAGCTTGTTGACCTTTGCTTTTTTCTTCATATGGTTTGGGGAACTTATAATGTCGTTCAGCTTTCTCCATGCTTCCTCTTTAATATCATCAGGCATATCGGGGTCGTTCATCAAGTTCAAACATCTGCGCATTGACTCAAGGTTGGTCATTTGGTGTTGGAACTGGCAACGGAACGCACAAATCATAGTTGCAGGGGCGACAGCCTCCCCTTATTATCGGGTCTACTCTCAAGCCCACATATCCTGCGAGGATATAAAATGTTACAGTCACTACAATACCAATCCATGTGAGCTTCAAAAGAGCTTCGAGTTCAAGCGACTTGTTCATGATAGATGTGAATGTTAGTAAAATTAGTAACCGATTTAACGCAACGTGTTTTGACCCATAGAACATGTCTTGAGCTATCATCTGGAATCACCAAACCCTTGAGTCCGTCAATAATTATTTTTGAGCAAATGTTGTCGGGGTCAAGTAATCTGCGCAGGTTTGCCACAATCTCAATCCCCACAGGTACATCAACCATCGACAGTCCGGCATCGATGACCGCACACCTTACTTGAAAATGAGCGTCTTGCGCCATGCTTGACCTAACTGACCAATGCCTACCGGCGTACAACTGGTTCCATGAAATAGCCTTATATTCCGGTAAAATGAGTGTAATCATGCTTAAAAAAGGGCATCAGGGCCCAGATTGACAATGCTGTTTTGCTGTCGGATTTGATTCACAACCTCCTGCCGATACCACTCCATGACGGATGTTTTTTTCTTTTTGACTCGGTACACACCTACTCTTGAGCCGTTTTCGATGACATGCTCCGCAACCTCAATAAACCCATCTTTGACCATTTCCCCGAACCTTCCGGAAATCTTATGTTTTTCTGTTTTGAGTTCGTTGGCAACTTGTTGCATGCTCATTCCCTTGTCCGTGCTCGCCAAGACTTCGTACACCCGCTTCTGACTCTTGGTTAAGTCCAGCGACTGGTATGCGAGTAATGAGTTTTGGTTTATCATTTTTGTATAAAGTTTGAAACTCAAATTATTTTGCTTAAAAATGCTCGTAAAATGCCCTACGATTGATTTTTGTTGCGTTTAGCTAATCGTGTACCCCTCATATTTCATCAAAAATCCATAAATAGCGTTGGTACGCCCCATTCCAATATGCGCCCCACGGAGCTAATTTATTGCTCTGATATTTTTGCTTTGCGCGCTCAATGTTGTGGTTGCAATCCATGAGGTTAACGATGTCTTGTTCAGAAAACCACCTACCATCATTTATTTGGAACAACCCAACAGCCTGCACTCCGTTAGAGTCTGTGTGGTTAATCGCCTCACACCTCAAGCCTGACTCCGCCATTGCAATCGCAATCATCTCTCTTGCGTGCGCCGGAAACTCCTGTGCAATCTTGCGGGCAACTTCCTTTTTGAACTCAGGCAATTCAGCGTAGACGGGGGCCGGTGTTGGGTTGGCCACACTGTCGGAAGGTTTTGGAAGTCCGACCCCCGCGTTAGCTTTGCTCCTCTTAAAGCGTGTTTGTGTCGCTTTTATCTGTGGTTTTACAGGCGACTTCAATTTCACAGAATCTTGAGGAGTCGAATATGATGTGGAAATTATTACTTTGCGCTCGATTGTTATTGCATGTATGGGTTTGATGCAAAAAAGCCCGAAAATAGCCATTAGCAGAATAACAGCGAAACCGCTAACTCTCATCCTGTCTTTCTTGATTTTATTGTCCAATCCCCCTAAATCAGGGATACTGTCGGGGTCTACATACTCTTTCCCATAGCCTATCGATAGCCTATCGATACCCCCATTACCATTACCATTACCTTTAACAGTAACCGTAATACCCTCTAGGGCTATTGCTTCTGTTTGGAATGGTAGTTCGTATTTCAGATTCTTAACCTCGATGAAGTATTTACGCACGGCGGCCGGTATTTTGTTAAAATCGGCGGCAAACTTTTTCATCACAGTTTCAAGCGATGAGAATGTGTTGTGTCGCGCCCAATTAGCCACATAAACCCACGATTGATAGAAAAAGAACTTGCCGTCATTCTCAAACTTCGAGCGTATCTGATTAACTTCGACATCCGATGCGCGCAGCCGAAACCTCATAAGCTCAACCGGAAGCTCGTATATGCCGGTCATGGTAAGCGCTTGGTTGTGGATAAGCAGAAAGAATGCAAGTCGCCCCTTGTCGTTTAACGACATAAAGTAGCCGTCATCCCATACGCTTGTTTGAAGCTGTCGTACTTTCATGTTTTAAGGTTTCCCCCGAAAGGGTGCGTTCATGATTGGTAACCGTTTCCGCTCAGCCTCGTCATCCCCAAGATGCTACCGAGCGGAGACGGCTACCGCCAAAGATGGTGCCTAATGCTTTGGCCATAGCCTATATAATTGGTCTGTAAAAGTCTTATAGTTTTAATTCGATGCGGGCGCTCTGCCCCCGTACAACTGTTCATATGTGTCGTGTGCGCATTCCTCAAGCTCTGCTAAATCATCAAAGTTCGCTCTTTTAACAGGCTCCCTAATAAATCCCGTCTTGGCAAATCGTATTGCATCATCTATCGCCTGCTTTCTGCGTTCTCGGTCAATCTGCCTTAACCTTTGGTGTTCAGCAATCGGGTTAAATGGTTGCATGTTTTTATGAAACATTTGGTAATTTGATAAGTCCCTCGATAGCCCGCGATGCCTCAAGTTTTGAAAACTCCGCAATCTTTGCCGAATCCGGCAAAGCCAAGCGCACGCCCGACTGCTGATGTTTCAGCAACCTCGTAGGGTGATTGTTTCTCAATCATGCCGTTTTGATACGCGGCTGAGTGAGCAACAAATGTGCCCTTTTCGGTTGTAACAGTTGCTCTGAAAACAATGGGCGTTATGCTAACAATCTCGGTTGATATGGTGAGCTTGTTCTGCTTGTGTGCTTCCTCAACGCGCCCTGCCACAGTCATATATGGTTTTCCGTGAATCGAAACAATGTTGTTCATAGGGTGTTATGTAATTGGTTGTAATTGGTAAGCAATCCGCTCACAAAGCTAAAGAGCATCTTTGCCTTGTTGCGTGCCACCGCAAGCTCAACAAAATCCTCTCCATCGCTATCCTTTAGTTGCTCGTTAATACCCACAAGCTCGTAGTGCAACATCGTGTGCATGGTTTGAAGCTCACGCACCGAGTACTTTACGATTGGTTTGTTTTGTGATAAAATGTTCATTGTTCAAAGATGGCTCTGACAACAGAGCTATTTTTTTAACGTCAATCGGGTGTCAATTTGTAAATCTGCAACAACTTCAGGATTCTGAATCGTAACGACAATCGCTTTCCAATGGGTTATGCTCCAATTCACTGCGATAGCCAAAAGTACTGCAAATGCTCCGGTTAATAAGCCCTTAATGAAGCCTGACCAATACGCGGGCATACGGTACAGTGAGTTGGTGGGGAATGGCTTAATCATGTGGTTTGTTCACCCCCTCTCCCTTTAACAAAATTGTTAAACTCGTTTACCCACTGATAGATGGTAGCGCGCTCAACGCCAAGTAGTTTTGAAAGCTCAGAAACGGTTATCCTTTTGGCGAGTAGAAGTTTGGCGACAATCTCGCCTTTTTGTGCAGAGTTGGCAAGCTCAAGGGAGGCGATTAAGCCTTTGAAGTGTTTGGATGTGTTATAATCGTCTTGCATGGGCCTTGTTGGGGTGCTCCATGCAATCTTCAAACATAGTTGCGGTCCCGACGGGATTCACAACTTTGTTGCGAGAAATTGCGTGAAGCGAAATGTCAATACGCCATTATTGCAAATATTTTGGGTGTTGTCAAGGGGTAGAATACATGCACTTGATTATAGCGGTAGAGCAAGTAAAATAACCTCTGCACGTGGTTAATTTCTACCATCCCCACAGGTCATGAGAAGTATGGGCATACCTATTGCTTGGAGCGATTTTAAGCTCTATCTGCAATACAAGGCACACAGGAAGGTTGAGACGCTGGAAGCGTGCCATAGGGTTTTTAGGGCAATAAAACAATACTTTATAGACAAAGAACTCACTGAAACCAACGTTTATCTATTTTTTGATTATCTCAAAAACAAAGGCGACAAGAACTCGACCATCAACAACTACCTGAAGTATCTCCACCATATAGGCAAAATACTTAAGATTCAATGGCTTCTTGACATTCGGTACCTGCCCGTTGAACAACAAATCTTTGACACCCTTACCCCCGATGAGATACGCGCCATCCTTACCTGCCACCCCAAACGATACAAGGCGTATGAATATATGAACGAACGATGGGACACCATCATTGAAACATTGCTTGCAACCGGCGTGCGCAGACAAGAGCTTTGCAATTTAACGTGGGATGATGTGAAGGGTGGCAGGCTTATCATCAGACATACCAAGAATAAGATTGATAGGTACGCGGTCATATCTCAAAACCTTTTAAGGCGCATACAGAAGCTCGACCGCGACAGGGGACTTTGTTTTTGCTAAGAAATATCCTGAACATTTTGTAATATGCTCGCTTCAGAAAAAGTCAGAGAATGGGAGACTTGAAATGGAAGTAGTGACTGCATTCAAGTTGTCAGATGAAGATGTCGGACCTTACCTAAAGAAATATAAAAAATTGTGGTCTTGGGGGAGCGACATTTCCCCATCGTGATGCTTTCGATCATCGCTTTCGCGACACTACTTACATCCCGCAGTAGAGCCTTTCTGCTTTTCAAGACCACCTATTTATCAAGTATTATACCTATAGTATAGGTATTTTTCAATAGTTCTACCTTTAGCATTATACGCATACAAATTTCCATGTTGCAAGCGCAATTCACTTTTTTACCTCAATCTCTTCAACTTTCGTCCTCATTTTGATCCATGTCAGCATTTTCTCAACCCACCATGAAGGCTGTTCATATAATTGTGTAAGAGTTATGCCCAGTGCATTGCAGATATATACTTCTTCAAAATATATACAGGTGGATGAGCAAGCGTTACGGGAGGTCAGCAAGTCTTTAACGGTCAATGAAGGCTCTGTCAATATGGATGACGTATACGAGCGTGTACGGAGAGTCGCACAAGAGTTCATCCCCAATTTCAGGGTTGAGTTGGAGAAAACAAAATCAGGCGTTCGGCTTTTTATTGCTAAATAGCTTTTCAATGAGGCGCAGGAGCACATTGAGGCGTGTTAAAATCCGCTTTGCAATTCTCCTTGAAACTTGCGCGTGTTTCATGTGTATCATAATAGGCCTAAATATCTCACATTGCAAACCAATATGACATAGTGTAGAATGAGTATATGGTGCTTTTGACTTCAACCTAAGTGTCTGCAACGAAACAACCTCTCATCACATTCTCCGCAGAAATAATTGAAACCAAGCAACGAAAAGCGGTGTCATTGGACAACGTATACACACTTCTTTTGCGAACAGATGACAGCCGGATAATTGAACTCGCCAAACTTCCCTCTGACTCCACTGTAAAAGTTACAATTTGTCTTGAAGAATGAAGGATAAAACTATAACGAAAACGGACAAACTAGAACAAACTGAGAGTACACCAAATACACAGATGGAAGCATGGTATAAGCTAAACGACAAAGAGCGCTTAGCGATAACCTGCCTAGTTCTTAATCCGCTTGTAAGTGATGCTGGAAGGGATTTCACCGCTCGAACAAAACTGACTGAGCGTATGTGGTGGAAATATTACTCAAGAGTTAAGGATATTTGGCAGGAGGTTGCGCAGCTTGCACCAGCTCAGACATTAACCATGCTTAAAGTTGCTTCGATGGATGCTGCAAAAGAGCTTCATAGTCAATTAGCAGATAGGAAAACCGAGAATAGAAACAAAGCAGCAAACGACATACTGGACAAGGTGTTGCCCAAAGACACGAAGGAGTCAAATACAACACCAATACAGGTAAATACCTATATTCAGAACGAGAAAAACACATATGGTATATAAGAAGTACCAAAAGTTCATAGAGGAACGCTTGCGAATAATTGACAAAACAGGCCTAGAGGTTCCCTATGTCTTGAATAAAGCTCAAAAACTCTTCGTTGAACAAGCAACCGGCAGAGACATCATTCTTAAAGCACGGCAGATGGGCTTTTCATCGCTTATTGGTGGCATTTTCATGGCAGATTTTTTGCTAAAAGACAACAGCTATTCGGTGGTGTTGGCTGATAATTCAGATAATGCGATAGGGTTGCTTGACAGGGTTAAATACTATCTCAAAAGCTACGAGAGTATCACCGGCATGAAAATACCCCTCAAGTACAACTCAAAATATGAGATTGCAAATGAAGTCATTGGCTCAAGATACCAAATTGGCACTGCAGAAAATACCGAGTTTGGCAGGTCAAAAACCATAAGCAACCTCCACATGTCAGAAGCAGCGTTTTATAAATCACTCCGGCTACTATTGGCATCAGCGCTTCAAGCTGTTCAACCGGAAGGGCGTGTCGCTATAGAAACCACTGCTAACGGATTTAATGAGTTCAAGGAGTTTTGGGATGAGTCAGTACGGGGCGAAACAGGGTTCAATCCCCTATTCTTTCCGCCCAATCTTATGTATGAGCAGGCATTTTTAGAGCAGAAAAAGAAGGAGTTGGGAAGGCTCTATCCACAGGAATATCCAAGCTCGCCGGAAGAAGCGTTTTTGACTTCAGGAGAATCATATTTCAATACCGAGTCATTAAAGGTTTACATGGAGCAGGCTAAAGAGCCGATAGCCAATTATGTTTAGAACCTATCGCACACTAGCATTAGGTGAGTTTATCGTTGTTGCGGTTGATACAGCCGCAGGGATGGGCGACTATACCGCAGCGCAATACCTATCAAAGACCAAGATAGATGTGCCAATCGTTTACCATTCAAAGACCACAACCTCTGACTTCATCCCCCATCTTGCGGAAAGCCTTAATAAGATTTATGACATCACAAGAGTTCAACCCATTGTCGCGCTTGAGCGGGGTAATGGTGGGGCGTTTCTTATTGACCGGCTAGGCGCTATCAATCTGCTTCAGAAGTATAGACTGTTTGCGATGCCCAAGTATGGCACCATTGACGGGAGCGAGCCCACAGTGTACGGATGGGATACAAGCTCAACCACACGTCCCAAGATGCTTCAGGATTTGAAGGATGTAATTGACAAAAAGGCGCTTGGCGTTTATGACAAAACAACCATTCAAGAACTCTACTCGTTTGTACTTGTTCAAACATCAACGCTATGGAAAGCGCAAGCAGAGCGAGGTTCACACGATGATTTGGTTATGTCGCTTGCCATTGCATATCAAATGTTTCAATCATGCGAAGCACCTAAGCCACTTAATGACCCCAACGACCAATTTCCTGATGAAAATATTTTTGATAAAAAAAGCGGCTTTTATGTATGAAAAACACTAAAAATAACCAAGAATTTAATGATTGGACAAAAATGGCGATTATGCTTATAGACCGAGCATTTGTCTCTGCTGAAAAAAACATTAACACGTGTAAGAAGGTGGGGGTAATCGTTAAAAAAAAGTATCCCAACACAGAACATCATGAGATTGAGTATTTTGTGGCGGGATATATGGGTATTCCATATGACACTCTACAGGAATTATAAGTTCAGGTATTTTATTAAATGAAACATCTCAGGGGCATATTCACTGACTGCTCAACTAACGAGTCTGCATGTGATGGTTTCCCCTGCACCCATTGTGGAGAGGATATAGAGGTGGTTATTAAGCCCAACGGAGCGGTTGACCGGTCAAATCGGGTTGATACAGACTTGTCCGTTGGCGACTGCGCGCAGTCATATTATCGAAGTTATCACTTGAAATGTTGGAAAAAAGCAGTATGGAGATAGAAGTATTTAATGACATTGAGGGCGAGATACAGCGTGTGCGTGATGGAGTCATCACCTTTGATATTCGCGTGCATGAGGGGATGATTGATGAGATTACATTTAGGGAACACCAAGAGTGGACAGGTGAGGTAATAGCCTATGAACAAATACAACGCGTTACTATACGCAATCATTGAAAAAGACGCCAAAACAATCAAGTTTGGAACTATGTCCTATGCCTTTCAGGTTCAAGACGGCAAGGTGATATATCCCACATTACAAATTACTAAGTCGATGCGTAAAAAATATGCAAAAACACAGGGTATGCGAACAAACCAAAATAATCGTTGACGATGGTGTTACCATTATTGATGGCTACGTTGAGTGTGATGAGGCTTTATGCAGAGTGTGGACAACTGATGACCCATCAAATGTTGAGGCAAAGAAAAAGCCATATGTGCTGCATAATAGGGTGCAGTATCGCAAAGTGCTCAAAGAGTTTCCGGCACCCGCTAACGCACAAAACAAGTGCTTCATATCAACTGAAGCTATGGATGAGTACTTGACAAAATAGACCGCTTTCATATACAATGACATAGTTTGAAATAGTCCGTCAATAATTTAGAAAATTATCTTGAGGGCCCGCTTAATGGCGGGCTCTTTTCGTATGTCCACAAAATCACTCGAACAAACCATACAGGAGCGTTACAAGGCTGCAGACGATTATGTATCACAAAAAAGAGACATTTGGGCAGAGTTAGAAAACATCTTCTTGGGGGTCGTTAAAGATGAATTATCGAGCAAATCAAGCTCTAAGGTGTTTGACCACCGAGTATCCACGTTTATTCTCGAATCAGAAGCGCGCGTCATGGCATCGCTTGGCTCAGGCAAAGCAAAGCCTATTGACCGAGATGATGAGCTTACATCGCTTCTTATGAACATGAAGCTCGAAAAATACATACAGCCAAACGCAACTTCACAATTTCCCCTTCTGCTCAAGCACCGCATTATGCACCGCAACAGCAAGATATATGGCACGTCATTTGCCCTGTGTGATTGGGTGGTGAAGCGAAACGGATATACAGGCCCTGATTTATGGCTTCTCCCCATCCGCGATGTTTTTCCTCAAGTTGGCGCAATATCTCTTAGTGACTCAGACTATATCATCATACGCACATGGCAGCCCGCCTCATTTTTCAAGAGTCTCGACAAAAAAGATGGATGGATAAACCTTCCAGAGGTAATGGCGTATATTCAAGACAAGTCGGGCAACAAACATCAACGAGATGACGATGCAAAATCTGAGCGTGAACGTGGAAAAGACGACACACCAAGTAAGGCTGACGGCTATTTTGAAGTGCTTACAATGTATGAGCGGGACAGGTGGGTTGACTATATCCCCTCTGCGACATCCGGCAAGAAAACCACCGGAGGTATTGTTTTCAGGGACAGGAAAAACCCCAACAAAGATGGGGAGCTACCGGTTGTGTGTAAGTATGGTATCCCGATGGACACAGACTTTTTTGGACTTTCAGACACAGAACGCGGAAAAACACTTCAGTTGACCATAAACTCAGCATGGAATATGGCGCTGGATTCTGCCAAGTTTTCTCTATTCCCCCCTGCACTTTTCAATGCAGATACGATTATAAAATCAACAATACGAAAGGTACCCGGCGCAAATTGGCTTGCGAGGGGGAATCTTGATAATGCGTATAAGTCGGTGAGTATCAATCCACAAGGCGCACAGACACATCAGTATCTGTATAACACCGCAAATGCGGCCCTCATGAATCTATTTTCAACATCCGACACATCGGTGAGCAAGGAGATAGATTCAACACTTGGAAAGACACCACAGGCACTTAAAATGCAGGAGATTCGTGGAAACAGCAAGGATGCGTTTGACCGCTTCTATGTTGACCTGTATCTGCAAGACGTATACCGCAAGTTTATCAACATGGAGGCAAAAAGACAGTCGGGCAAGGTTAATATATCGATGATTAAGGGCGAAGCAGAAAAAATGGTGTTCAAGTACCCCGAAATGGCAGAAATGTATGATGCTGAAACAGGTAACATATCCATCCCTAAAAACAAAACGGGCTCTATTACATGGGATTTTGAGATAGTGCCGGGCTCCTCATATGCGACAGATAAAAAGACACAGCAAGACAACTTACTGTTCCTTTTTGAGCTTCTTATGAAATATGGGCAAACCTTGCTTCCCATTATTGAGCAAAAAGAGGGTACCGAAATACGCTTCACCAAGCTCTTACAGTCTATCGCAGGTGACAACGTGGACAAGATAGACGAGTTTATTGTACCCGCAGAGAAGAATGTTGAGCGTGATATGGCGCAAGCACAACAAGATGAGGCTGACTTTGCCGCACAATCACAAGAGCTTATGGATTTTGTCGAATCATTAGAAGTTGGTAATACACCTCAAAACTATGGCACGGAACCTATCGGCAATCAAGCCGTCACAGGGAATGGCGCACCTATGGCTTAGGCAGGAGAAAAAAGCAGAGCAGGTTCAAAAAGGTGCAGACCCCGAAGATGTTGAGCTGGCGGCACTTGATGAGCATCCCGGATGGGCTGTTATGAAAGAGCATATTGCCAAGCTAAAAGATGGTATTGACCAAAAGTTGTCTGAGGGGGTTACGAGCGGACAGACGGCAGAGGAAATTGGGAAATCAACGATATTGGCAGTTATGGCAAAACAACTCCTCGATTCAATCGTAAACAAAGTCGATGATGCGGTATTAGCAGTTGAGGAGTTTAAGCATGAAGGAAACAAACAAATATGAGGGTGAGAAGGAAAAAATAGAAGAAAAGGTGCAACAACAGGGAGATGTGGGGGAGGAGATGCAAGCAGCATACAAGTTTATCCCACCCGGAACGCACCGATGGAGACAGAGAGGGCCGTATCTCATCTGCACAACATGTGAGATACAGCACGCACTTTACATTGGGATGGAGAAAGTAATGATTGGCGAGAATGAAGATTCAACGCCAAAGCTAGTCGAGAGAAGGCTAAAAGAGTAATTAACTTTTGGCTTTCTGTACGGCTGGGCAACATTAAAGCTCTGATTGACAATTTCAATCCGTTATGGATGAACAAAAACAGGCGGAAAACATAAGCGTTGAGGCAACCAACGCAACTGAATCGCCAGCAGTTGAAGAAAAGCAGGTTGTCGAGAGTGAAGCATCGAGCGAGGGATTGCCCGATGAGTCACAATCGGTGGAACAACCTCCTAAAAAAGTTTCAGGTGCGGAAAAGCGCATCCACAAACTTGTTGATGAAAGAGATGCAGCCGCTCAAGAGGCTGAGACGCTTCGAGCTAAGATTGCGGAGCTGACGAACAACTGGCAAGAGCCGGTTATGCCTGATGTTCAGGCGCAAAGTCAGAATACACCAGCTAATAGTGAAAGCTATGGCGAGGAACGAACGCTTACTGAGGCGGAACTTGATAGAAGGATTGCCCAAAAAGCATCCACTATCGCTCAACTTACTTTGGAGCGTGAGCGAATGGCAAATCGAATCAACACAGAAGCGGAAGATGCGATAAGAGCTTACCCACAGCTTGACCCACATCAAAAGGATAAGTACAACCCTGAACTTAACAGCCTTATCACTCAGGCAGTATGGCTCGCCGTCAAAGATAACCCGAATCAATCGGTAAAAAAATTGGTTGACGCGTACATGAAGCCATACTTGGGCTCTGTTGAGAAGGCTGTAGAGGAGAGAAAAGCAGAGATAAATGATGCCGTAGTCTCTGCCGCGCTCCGACCCTCACCCGTGCCTGCGCCTGCTGCAAAGCAAGCAAAAGACATGACAATTGAGGAGCTAGAAGCGAAGCTCGGCAAAGTCCGTTAATTTATTTATTTGAAACACAATGTCTGCAGAAACCACAACCACCCTTTCAGGTGAGTTGATGACCCTTTACGAAAAAGTGTTCCTCAAAAGAAATCAGTTTGAGCAGATTTATGAGGAAGGCTTGCAAAAACGGTCACGCTCTATGAATGAGGGTAAAACCATCGTGTTCAACAGATACACACCGCTTTCCGCCGCAACAACGCCACTCACTGAGGGTTCTGACCCATCAGAGGTGAGCTTGACTGGCGCACAAGTAAGTGCCACTCTGTCTGAATACGGAACGAAAGTAAAAATCTCACGATTCCTCTCACTTACCTCAGTTGACGAGAACAACAAAGAGAAAATCGCTGTTGTCGGTCAAAACATGAGAGAAACGATGGATACATTGGCACGTAACGAGCTCGACAATCTGACTGCCTATCTTGCTAACGCAAAGGCGGCTGTCACTGACCTTGCGGCTACAGACGTTATCTCTGCTGCAAACATCCGAAAAGTTGCTCGCAACTTAGAGGCTGCCTATGCACGCAAGTACGCCGATGGATTCTACATGTGGAAGGTTACTCCCTACGTGAAGGCCGATTTGATTGCAGATTCGACTTGGGTTAATGCCAAGACGTACTCTGGTGTCAAAGACCTTTACAGAGGTGAAATCGGAGAGTTGTACGGGTTTCGATTCTTGTTGTCCGCTAACGTAAAAACCACATCTTCAACCGCGACTGTGTATCACACATACGCTCATGGTGCAGATGCAGTTGGTGTATACGACCTAGACGGCGACCAACCGAAACTCTATATCATCCCACACACGCAAATTGACTCTGCCAACGCAACTGGCCGATTCTCTCTAGCGTCATGGGCTGGTAGTTATGTCGCAAAAACCCTCGTCTCGACTTGGGGATATGTGGCAAAGTTTGGAGCAACTGCCTAGTTCTAGAGCCTCACAGGGCTATAGGCATAAGCTACACGGAGCGGAAGGAAACTTCTGCTTCGTAAGTTTATGAGTATTTATGACGCATTACGGGCCGATGATGAGGAGACGCTAAAGTGGATAACTAACAAAATCCGCACTGCGTCACCCGCTAAAGCTCGAAAATTACGATATATCGCGCGGCATATCGCCAAACGCACACCGCGTGTATATGAGATGAGAAAAGCACTATTTCAATATCGGATGGATGGTGATTTGGACAACATAAAAGATGTAGAAGATTGGGTGCTGTCACATGAAAATTACCAAACCCCACAATACGAAAAAAATGGTTAGCACAACATTCAGAACACCAACGTCAAATGCACAGCCGGCGCAGGAAGCGCATAGAGAGCAACCAAAATCACCACCTGCTGCAACTGTTGATGCTGATGTTGAAGTTCCCTTCACCTCATGGAAAGTCGCACACAAAGTTCCCTTCACCGCAGAGTATTTTGATGTGGCAAAGTTTTACAACGAGCCGGGCGCTCTGTTTACAGAGGAGGCAGAAAACATCAACAAATACTTTGAGGATAAGGTGACGCGCGGTGAGATTGTGGATGATGCAGGGGCTATTCGCCACAGGCTCAAGGAAATCGAGAAGCATATAGGCATTCAGAAGGGCGAGCGCCCGGTATTACGGCTTTCTAAGGTGTCTGCATATATTAACTTTTTAAGAGACACCGACAATATCAAATTAAACTCAATGAAATATGGTCAATAGGATGGGTAAGTCAGAAACAGCACGCACCGAGCAATACATTCAAAATCTCTCATTTGATGAGGAGTTTGGGGTGGCCGCGATTGAACTGTTGGAGTTTGATGGTGTTTCGTTGAAACGAAAGCTATCAAGCATGATGCAAACAAAGATAGTTTCAAGTGGAGGCTACACATATATTTGCAAGGCGGCTGTGGGTACGGCTCTTGGTGATGCAAAGTGGCAAATAGCGCGTGTTGAGGAGTCAACCGGCTCAAAGATGTGGTGTGATGCAGACTCAGATTTTGACAATATAGCGACCGACCCGACATTACTTATCTATTCGTATTCATAATCCTATGTATCGTGGTTATCGTGTAATCCCTTTTATTCCGGCAGGCCGAAAGCCACGCATGTCAGTTCTCATAAACTATCTTCTCAAATACAAGGGCAACCCGATAGATGAGGTGTATATTTGGAGAAATACACAAGCCCCCGATGACCTTGCATATATAGACTCTCTCAAGTCAGACTATTTCAAAGTGTTTGACATCATGCAGGAGCCGTATGAGACATTTGCCGAGCCAAAGCAACTTAATACCGGCAAGTATTATCGCTATACCACAGACCCCAACACCATCTACATACGCTTTGATGATGATATTGTGTATGTGGATGATGCGTATTTCAAAAATATGCTTGATTTTAGGATTGATAATCCAAAGTATTTTCTTGTGTTTGGAAACATATGGAATAACGCCATAACAAGCTATCTCGGTCAAAGGTTTGGATACATCGGCGCAGACAAAGGCATCGTTGAAAAAGACTTCTGTATGGATACGGTTGGATGGCGTGACCCACAGTTTGCCGAGTATATTCATGAGATATTGCGCGGGAAAATAGAGGCAGGCAAGACTTCTGATTTGTTTTTTGACCGATGGGAACTTCACAACGCACACCGCTTTTCTATTTCAAACTTCTCATTCTTCGGGCGTGATTTTGCAGAGTTTAAGGGTGTGGTGCGCTTCACCGACAATCTGCAAGATAATGGGTTTGTTAGTGGAAAAGATTATCACTCACTTGATGAAGAGATATGGTTGACCGAATACTATCCTAAAGTAAAAGGCAAGCTAAACGTGATTTGCGGGTCAGCTCTATGCACTCACTTCTCCTTCCTATTCCAGCGCGACTACCTTATGCAGAAAGGGTGGCTTGAGTATTACCGCGAACTGTCAGAGAAAAAATTGAGTCAATCTTATTATTCATTTATTGAGTCTTAACATGGCAAAGAAGATTACAATCTCAGGGAGTGATGGCTTCATAGCGTCACACACGATTGAGGTGTTACATGATGCGGGGTATGAAGTTATCGGAATACAGCGACACATAGGGACACTACAGGTGGGCGATGTCCCCAACAAAGCAAAGCCCGACATTATATATTTTGGGGATATACGCGATAAGTCACTCGTTGAGAAGGCGTGTTCGTCTGCTGATGGCATAATCCACCTTGCAGGGATACTAGGAACACAAGAGACTATTCACAATCCCTATCCATCCGTTGAAACAAATATTACCGGTGCACTCAACTTTATGGAAGCGGCCAAAATCTATGGTATTCCGATGGTGCAGATAGCGGTGGGCAATCATTGGATGCAGAATAGCTACAGCATCACCAAGACTACTGCCGAGCGCTTTGCAGTCATGTATCACAATGAACATAAGCTGAAAATAAATGTGGTGCGCGCCTTAAACGCTTTTGGTGAGCGGCAAAAATGGTATCCCGTTCGCAAAATGATGCCCAACTTTATTATCCGCGCACTTACCAACACCGACATTGCGGTATATGGTGATGGGATGCAGGTGATGGACTTTGTGTATGTCAAAGACGTAGGGAACATACTTCTCTCTGCCCTATTTGATGGTAATTACGGCAATGTGTATGAGGCAGGTACAGGAGTGGGTCTACCGGTTAAAGAATGGGCAGAAAAGATTATTGATTATGTTGGCTCAAACAGTCAGCTTAAATATCTTCCCATGAGACCCGGTGAGCCTCCCGGTTCTGCGGTGGTTTCTACCAACCCATACCCATACGCATACACAAAGGTTGAGGAGTCACTAAAAAACACAGTTGAGTGGTATCGTGAGGCGCTTGCAAATAAGACTATTAACATAGGCACGTTTCTTGCACACTAAATGCGAACAGTTATAATCGGTGACTCAATTTTGTCCCGGATACGCTTGAAAAATGGACACAATCTAGCGGTTTCCGGTGCGCGAACGAGTGAGGTTTTACATCATCAGGTGCCACAGCTTTATGCGCTTAATCCTGAGTTGGTTATTGTGTGCTGTGGAACAAATGACATAAATGAGCATAACCGCTTTCTGCATAAAGACTATATCGAACTTCTTACCGCCATAGGCAGGTATCCCACGTGGATATGCACTATTCCGGAGTGTGCATGGAAGGGGAATACAGTCGGTGATGGGAGAAATATTACCCGGATTACATTCAACGACTTTGTGCGTGGCTTCTCACAAGAGAAGGTTGAACTCCCCTCTTTGCAAGGCGTAACGGATGATGGTGTTCACTTCAACGATGAGGGTATTGAGATAGTGCGGGATATGCTCGTTAAGAAAATAAACACATGGCAGTTCAGAAACTTCTACGTTAAAGACAATATACCCCAATCATATGAGGTGGGCGCATTCTCTTACGGGAAGCCAACCATCGTAGATTGGCGTGATGGTAGTAGGCTTAAAATAGGTAAGTATTGTTCTATTGCAACCGATGTCACTATTTTGCTCTCCGGCGAACATGACTACAACACTATATCAACATACCCTTTCGCCTGCAATCCTGATTTTTGCGAGAAGGGGGATGATGTCTTTGATATTGAGGCAGGCATAGCCCGATACATTAAGAGCAAGGGGGATGTTGTTATAGGAAATGACGTGTGGATTGGATGGGGCGCAACGATATTGTCAGGCGTTACGATTGGCGATGGTGCAGTTATTGGGGCGCGGGCTCTTGTAACAAAAGACGTTGAACCATACACCATTGTGGGTGGCGTGCCGGCAAAAACAATCAAAAAACGATTTAGCGATGAGATTATTGCCATGCTCCTTGAGCTTCAGTGGTGGAATATGCCTGATGAGGTAGTAAAACAGAACTATCATCTGTTATCAGTTAACCCTAAACATGAAACTATCAATCGTCTTAGGAACCTACAACAGAGCGCATCTTCTTAAACGCTCACTTGAAACATACGTACGCCAACCCTTTAGAGATTTCGAGATAATCATTATTGATGATTCCTCTATTGACGATACGTTTGAGGTGGTGCGCTCATATATGGGGCGCATTGACATAAAGTATATATTCATTGACAAAGGGGATTTCAGGTGGCGTGATAGTTCGTCTTTTATCAATCTTGGCATACGTGCGGCAAAGGGTGAGGCGGTTATACCCACACATCCTGAAGTGATGATGGGTGAGATGACGCTACAGACCATATCAGATAACATGCTCCATTGGCATTATGTGTGCGCCAAACCATACTATCTGACCATTGACGACCAAAAACACATAGATGAGGCTGATTGGCAAAGCAATGTGCTAAACATCACCAAGCGTGAGGGGTTTTATGAACAACAATCAGCAGAACACAGTGGAAACGAGCAATACACACACGCAAACATGGAGAAACACAGCAAGTGGGAGTCATGGGTGTTTGGGGGTATGACCAAAGCAACGTGGCGCAGGATAGGGGGATTGTCAGAAAGTGAGGCGTGGGGGCCCGTTGATATTTCGTTTGTAAACCGCAGAAAGATATTAGGCATTGAAAACACCACTGTGCAGGGTGTTGAGACTATGGTAGTACACCAAAACCATGATGACGGAACGCCAAGAGATATGAAGAAGGCGATTGAAAACACCAAGACAATAACCTATTACACCGAAGCCATAGAGCATCATGTATGAAAATACTTGGTATAGAGCTAAATCACAGCTTTGTATTAGATGGGGTTGTCACCGAGCGTACATCGGGCGTTGATTATTTTCGCATTATTCAACCGCTCACCCTTCTTCGTAAACACACCGGTTGGGATGTTGATATATGGAAAAGTAGCCATATATTTAGCCACGATTGTAAAAATTGGGATGACATTACCAAAAAATACGATGTCATCTTCACCGGGTATAACGTGGCAAAGCCGGAGGCGTATGTTCAGCTGATGGTAATGGCAAAAAGAAACAACTACAAGGTGATTTTTGATTTAGATGACGACCTTTGGAATATCCACGAAGACAATCACGTGTATGAGCGCTTTCACAAGGGCACAGAAGATTTAGAGATTGCAACGGCAATTTTGCGGGATGTGGGGCATCTTGTAGTAACACAAAAAAATCTCAAAGACACAGTGGTTGCCCATACCGGCAGACCATCAGAGCAGACATATGTTATAGACAATTATATTGACACAACACTCTATAACCCAAAAAAGCAGATGGATGATGACAGGGTTACGCTGTTTTACTCAGGCTCACGTACCCACGTACCTGACGTATACAATCGCGAGTTTCTTTTGGGCGTAGATGCGGTCATGCGTGAGTTCTCGCACGTACACCTTCTATTTATTGGTATGTTTTGCGATGTATTTGCTAAGTATGGCGATAGGTACGAGGTGGTTGAAGGAGAAACGGATTTTATGAAGTTTGTGCCCCTTTGGAACTTTTATGTGCGATTTGCCGACATCGGAGTAGTCCCTTTGGAAGATAACAAGTTTAATAGTTCTAAGTCATCCCTTAAATATCTTGAGTACGCTGCGGCGCGACTGCCGGTCGTTGCTTCTAATGTCTTTGCGTATCGAAACGAAAGGCGCTCAGGCGCTCCCATTCCTCTTGTGAAGGAAGCGCGAGAGTGGTATGAGGCGATACGAGATTTGGTGGTAAACCCCCAACTACGACACAAC
>Ga0116143_10001929_pt1 | contig 23736 bp, 19 predicted proteins | sample AD_UKC034_MetaG_FD_89745 | JGI IMG/M metagenome (GOLD analysis project Ga0116143, IMG submission 89745) | Active sludge microbial communities of municipal wastewater-treating anaerobic digesters from USA - AD_UKC034_MetaG | ecosystem: Engineered > Bioreactor > Anaerobic > Digestate | place: USA...
AGCGCCTGGTGCCGCAGCTCACCAACAACAACCCCCCGCCCAGCCGTCAGGACCTGGCGCTGATGCTGGCCTCGCCCGCCTCGATCCTCTTTGCCGCCCGGCATGCCGATTTTGGTGATGAGATCATTGGCCTGGCCACGCTGATCCTGTACCGCGTCCCCACCGGGCTGCGCGGCTACATTGAGGATGTCATTGTCGACGAACGCGCCCGCGGCCGGCGCATTGGCGAGGCCCTCACCCAGGCTTGCCTGGAGCACGCCCGCCAGGCTGGCGCGCCACAGGTGGGCCTGACCTCCAACCCGGGCCGCCAGGCTGCCAACCGCCTCTACCAGCGTATGGGCTTCGAGCTGCGCCAGACCAACGTGTACCGCTATTTGCTATCCAAAAAATAACCTTCTGGAGGAAAAATGATACCAATCTCTGTAGCTTACCGTGATGTCACTGGCCAGGTGGGGGCTGCAGAACGCGCCAACCCTGCCCCCCATCTGCGCAGCGCGCTGCTGGACCTGGGCTTTCAAAGCGTGGGGTTATTGGAGACCAAAGCGCCAGGCATGTTGGATGCCGAGAAGATGGCGTCTTTTGTGACCTGGCGTTGATGGTGCGCGCAACCGAAGAAGGTGAGGTCGAAGATGTTTTTACCAGCCACGATCGCCGGATATTTGCTGCGGTGAATGCTTTCTTTGGCGGTCCGGTGGTGGTGATGCGCACCATCTTCGAGAATGGGGTGGTGGTCGAAACGGTCACCCGTCCCAAGCGCGGGGCGCTCCCAGTAGAGAAATCGGTTGATGTCGCCCTTGTCGATCGCCTGGTGGGGAAAATGACCTCGGGCAACATGCCGCTGTGGGCGCGCCAAGACCGGCCGCAGTGGGGGTATCATGTGGAGCTGGTGGATACCGAACAACCTTCTGAGCTTTGGCAGCGCCACCGCCAGCGGATCGATGAATTGGCCCAAAAACTGCAAACCAGCCTCCCCCCGCAAGATAACCTGCCATTGTATATTGCCCTTTCACAGCGCTCGCATGAAATCACCAATTATTCCGGCCGGTGGCGGAAATATATCGGCTTTGGCGTGATCGCGGGCATTGTTGTGCTGATATTTGGCATGTTACCTGTGTTGGGAGGATGGGCTGCGGCGTTGAATGCGCAAACGCGGGGCGCGGGGGGGATACTTATCTCCATGGCGTTTGCCATATTGCTGATGTTCGCGAGGATCCCACTCTCTGTCGAATTGGGGAACCGCATTCCTCCTCTGCTGCCGGGTCCCCCTATGAGGCCGGTGGCTGATCTGCTTCAAGAAGTGGTGCTTTCATAAGCGAAATGCCCGATTCGCCAATTTAAATACAAAGACGCGGCGCTCATAGAGCTTTTCATCCTGGGCTCTGCAAGCGCCGCGTCTGCGCGGTGATTTTAGTTTTGCTTGATCGCCAAAGTCAGCGTTTCTTCTTCCAATTTATGCTCTTCCACGTATGCGCCGGCAGGGGCCGGGCCGCTGAGCAGTTGGGTGGTGAGGGTGTCGCCGGAGATGTACGTGCCCCAGGCGGCAAAGACCTGCGCCAGCTCGCCAGAGGCCTGGTACCAGGTGGTGATGCGGTCTTCGATGTTGAAGTCGGCCTTCTTGCGCATATCCTGGATGCGGCGCACGATCTCGCGCGCCAGGCCCTCGGTCTTCAGCTCAGGGGTCAGGGTTGAATCGATGCCCACGGTGATGACCTTGTCGGCGGCCACAGCCAGGCCGGGGGCCGGCTGGGTGCTGACCAGGATCTCGGCCGCGGCCAGCTCGACCGTTTCCCCGTCCATTTCCAGGGCCACCGGCTGGCCCAGGCGGGCGCTGGCGGCGATGCGGGCCGGGTCGGCGGCAGCCAGGGCGGCGCGCAACTGCGGGAAACGCGCCCCGAAGCGCGGCCCCAGCAGCTTGTTATCGGGCAGCACTTTGTAGGTCACCAGTTGGCTTTCGTCGGCCACAAATTCAAAGGCCTTGACGTTCAGCTCGTCCTCCACGATCTCGACCAGCTCTTGCCGCAAAACGGCTTTGCCGGCGTGCACCAGCACCTTGCTGAGCGGCTGGCGCACCTTCAGGTTGGCGCCCTGGCGGGCACTCAGCCCCAGCGAAGCCACCCGGCGGGCAAGCGTCATCTGCTCGAGCAGGTCATCGTCCTGCGTGGCGGCGTCTGCCTGGGGCCAGGTGGTGTGGTGGATGCTTTCGTGAGCCGCCGGTTGAATGCCCCGCACCAGGTTCTGGTACATCACCTCGGTGACGAAGGGCACAAACGGCGCCAGGGTGCGGGCCAGCTTGACCAGCACGTGGTAGAGCGTGGCGTAGGCGGCGTTCTTGTCGTTATCCAGTTCTGACTTCCAGAAGCGGCGGCGCGAGCGGCGCACGTACCAGTTGCTTAAGTCATCCAGCAGCTCCATCACAGCCAACGTGGCGGTCAGGGTATCTGAGTTTTCGATGGCAGCCGTCACCCGCAGCAGCACCTGGTTCAGGCAGGCCACGATCCAGCGGTCCAGCAGGTTGGCGCTCTGCGGGGTGGGGCCTTCGGGGTGGTTGGGGTCGAAGCCCTCGGTGCCGGGCTGCCAGCCGTCCAGGCGGGCATAGGTGACAAAGAAGCTGTAGATATTCCACAGCGGGATGAGAAAATCGCGCCGCACTTCGTCGCCGCGGTTATAACCAAAGAGCAGGTCGTTCTCGGGCTTGTGCATGCAGAACAGCCAGCGCATCACATCCACGCCCATCTTGTCGGCGGCCTCGTTGAATTCGATGGCGTTGCCCCATGATTTGTGCATGGCGCGCCCATCTTCGGCTAGCAGGGTGGCGTAGCCAAAGTTCTGCAAGAAGGGCGGCTTGCCAGCCACCACCGTGCCCATGACCAACAGCGAATAGAACCAGTTGCGGAACTGGCCGGGGAAGGATTCGCTGATCCAGTGGGCCGGGTACCATTGCTTCCAATAATCGGGGTCTCTGCGGTACTGCACGGTGCTGAAGGGCACAATGCCAGCATCCAGCCAGGGGTTGCCCACATCCCGGACGCGGGTCATCTGGTCGCCGCACTTCGAGCAGGTCACCTGGATGGCGTCTACAAATGGGCGGTGGGGGGTGTGCCCCTCAAATTCATCCCAGCCTGCCACGGCGCGCGCCTTCAGCTCTGCCTCGTCGCCAATGACTTCGAAGTTGCCGCACTTGCATTCCCAGATCGGCAGGGCCAGGCCCCAGTAGCGCTTCTTGCTGATCATCCAATCGTGCATGTTGCGCAGCCAATCCATCTCGCGTGAGTAGCCGAAATCGGGGATCCAGCGGATCTGGTCCACCACGTCCATGATCTGGTAGCGCAAAGAGCGTTCTTTTTCCTCAGCGGTAAGGGCTTCGCGCGGCTTGTCGTAGCTCTCGCCCATGCTGATGTACCATTCATCCACCAGGCGGAAGACCAGCTCGGTGTCGCAGCGCCAGCAGACCGGGTAGCGGTGGGTGTAGGGGGCCACGTGGTACAGCACGCCCTTGCGCTTGAGGTCTTCAAAGATCAGGGGGGCCACTTCGCCCACCTGCTTGCCGGCTAACCAGCCAAAGCCTTCTAAGAAGAAGCCCTCTTCGTCCAGCGGGGCGATCAGGGGCAGGTCGTTCTCTTTGCCCAACAAGAAGTCTTCGGCGCCGCAGCCTGGGGCGATGTGCACGATGCCCGTACCTTCATCTTCGCCCACGGCATCCCACAGGATGACACGGTGCGCCTCGGCCGCGCTCTGCTTGACGTCGCGGATGAGCTGGGCCAGGTTGGTGAAGCCGCCGGTACGGTTGGCGGGGTCTAAATCGTCGAAGGGGCCTGAGTAGGTCCAGCCGAGCATCTCGCTTCCCTTCAGCTCGCCCAACACTTCATAAGGGCCGCGCAGCATGTGCAGGGTGCCCTTGGATAAGTACAGCACTTCTTCGCCCTGCTTCACGCGGGCGTAGGTCAGCTCGGGGCCCACGGCCGCGGCCACGTTGCTGGTCAGGGTCCAGGGGGTGGTGGTCCACACCAACAGGGCCTCGCCGGGGCGTTCGCGCAGCGGGAAGCGCAGGGTGACCGAATTATGGGTCAGCTCGCGGTAGCCTTCGGTGGCGATCTCGTGCTGGCTGATGCCCGTAGCACAGCGCGGGCACCAGGGCATCACGTCGTCGCCGTGGTACAGCCAGCCCTTCTGCCAGCACTTCTTCAAGAAGGTCCAGATCATATAGTTGTTTTCATTGGCGAAGGTGAAGTAAGAGCCGCCCATTTGCGGCATGCCCAACTGGCCCACGATCTGTTCCACCGTGCCGGTCAGCGGGCCCTCCGGCCCCTCCACCGTGATGACCTCAGATGGGTCCGCCATCAACTTTTCGCCCAGTTGGCGTAAAAAGTTGGGGTCATTCCAATCCATCCAATAGCCCAGGCGCACCGACTGCTCGGTTTGCACGGCGGCGAAGCGCAAGACGCGCTCTTTGCATTTGCGCACAAACTGCGCCAGGCCGTATTCTTCGATGTCTTTCTTGTATTTGAATCCCAGCTCGCGCTCAACGTTGACCTCAACCCACAGCCCCTGGCAGTCAAAGCCGTTTTGGTAGCGCATCTCGTGGCCCTGCATGGTGCGGAAGCGCAGCATGACATCCTTGTAGGTGCGGCCCCAGCCGTGGTGCACGCCCATGGGGTTGTTGGCGGTTATGGGCCCGTCAATGAACGACCATTTTGGCTGCCCCTTGTGCAGGGCCACCATTTTCTCAAAGGCCTGGCTGTCTTTCCAGAATTTGAGCACTTCCCGCTCTTGGGCGGGGAAATCCATTTTATTGGGCACTTCATTGAATGTCATGCTGACCTCCATGCTTTCAAGCATTAAAATAAAAACTCTCATCCCTCCAGGGACGAGAGCAGTTGACACGCCTCGCGGTACCACCCTGGTTCTTGCCCATCTGCGGCAAGCACCTTGGTATCGTGATCACAAGTGGTTGGCTCGTAATCACCGGTTTGGCTAACGGGAACCACCCCGGCTTTCTTACTGGCCCCAGGCGGGCGTTCGGATTGCGGCTCCGGAAGGATTTTCAGCCTGCTGATCTGCCCCGGCTCGCACCATTCCCCGGGGTCGCTGGCAGTCAGTGCCAAGCTTACTCGTTTCCATCATCGCCTTTTGCTGTGCAGTGGGGTATTATGCCACAAATATGAAGATTGGTCAAATTCACCCGATAAACCCGTGAACGATGCGGGAGGCCTGGAATGAGTACGACGATAATCCTCTTGACGGTTTTATATAATTGCGATAATATATTTACAATAAATATATTTATTAGGAATATATCGTGACAAACCCTGATTTGCAAAAACGCCTGCCTCTTTCCCCGGCAGCCTTTTCCATCCTCCTGGCCCTCAAAGACGGCGACAAGCACGGCTATACCATCTTACGCGAGGTGGCGCAGCAGTCCGACGGTGCGGTGAAGCTGCTGCCCGGCACGCTCTACAACCTGCTCAAGCGCATGCTGGAAGATGGCTGGATCGTGGAGCTGGATGAGCGCCCCGACCCGGCCCTGGATGACGAGCGCCGGCGTTATTACCGCTTGAGCGCCCTGGGCGAGAAGGTCGCCGGCCTGGAAGCCGAGCGCCTGGCGAGCCTGGTGCGCGCCGCCCAAAAGCGTGGCATGTTGTTGGCGGATGGCGAGTGAGCTGGATGGATACCCCGCAGTTGGCCTGGTCTGATCGCCTCTACCGCCGCTTGCTGGGTTATTACCCGCCGGCCTTTCGCACGCGCTTTGCAGGCGAGATGGCACAGGTCTTCCGCAGCCTGTGCCGCGCCCAATATGCTGAGGCCGGTATAAGCGGGTTGGCCTGGCTGTGGCTGGGTGTGCTGTGGGATTGGACCTGGACGGTGCTGGCCCAATGGGGACAGCTCCTGTTGAAACGGAGAAGCGAAATGACACAAACGAGCATCTTGAACCGCAGTGATGGGGTGCCGGCCTTGCCGGTGAGGGATACAATCCTGGCGGTGCTGCCCTTCTTGCTGTTTGGCCTCAGCACCCTGGCTGAGAAACTGGGCCTCCATCTCTCGTATTCTGCCAACCCGCCTTTGTGGCAGGTCTTGACCGGCCATCCCTTCCTGTTGTTCAACTGGCTGGTGCTGGTTGGCTTATTGGTCAGTCTGCTCAAAGGCTTTCCGCGCTGGGGATACGCTTACCTGGCCTGGGCGATCCTGTTTGGCTGGTGGTGGAGCGACATGGGCTCTTATGGGTATCATTTCGGCGGAGAGATGTGGCTGCCGCTGTTGGGTGTGATGGTGCTGGCGCTCTTACTACGGCGCAGCATCCAGCCCCTGCGCACTCTGGCAGCGGGCTTATGGAAGGAATGGACGCTTTTATCCTTCGCCATTTACGTCTTGTATGCCCACATGTTCATGCTCTTCGATTCTGTCCACAACCCTCACCTGCCGGCCTTGATCATTGCCACCACACTGGGGCTGGGCCTGGGGGCCTGGGGCTACTTCCGGGCCGCATCTCCTTTGCGGCGGGTGCTGGCGCTCATGGGCGGGCTGGGGCTGGCGATCCTGATCTCGATCTTGGATGGCATCGCTTATTCCAACCTGGCGCAAGGTACACCAGACCCCAACCTGGTAGGGGTCATCTTCGTCTTTGTGCTGTCGCTGTTGATGCTGGGGAACGGGCTGCTGGCCCTGTGGCGGTCGAAAAAGCAAGAACGTGCGGTGCCTTAGCGCCGCACGTTCTTAACATAAATATCCACCGCTTCAAGCATGAAATCTGCCAGGCGGGGGTCCACCTTGTCGAAGTTGGCCCTGAAGCGTGGATCCTGACTGTAACCCTGGGCGATGCCCAAGAGCTGTTCCAGGTTGGGCGTCCAGAAGTAATCCATATGGCGGCGCCAGCGTTCGATGCCAGCCTGCACCTCGGGCGAGGCGGCACCCTTGGGCATGGCGGCGAGGATATCCTGGTAGATGGCATTGCCCTCCTCGCCGATGCGCTGTTTTTCGGCTGTGCTGTAGCGGTTCCATTTTTTGTAGGATGCTTTTACCACCTCGGGGTCATACATCTGCATGGCCTCTTTTTCGTACTCGGCCTGCTGTTCCTCGTTGAATACGTCGAATAGTTGATTGGGGCTCATTTCTTTTTCTCCTTTCAGGTGCAGGATGGTGTTGTTCACCGTATCGATCAGGCGCTCGATGCGAGCCCTGCGTTGGCAGAGCTGGGTCTGGTGTTCTTCAAGCGACTTCAGGATATCAAAATCATCGCTTTCGATGATCCCTTTGATCTCCTCCAGTGGCAGGTCCAGCTCGCGATAAAGCAAGATCTGCTGTAGGCGTAAGAGGGCCTCCTCACCATAGTAACGATAACCGTTCCCGCCTATTTGAGAGGGTTTGAGCAGGCCGATCTGGTCGTAATAGTGCAGGGTGCGCGGGGTTACGCCGGCCATTTTGGAGAGCTGTTTCACCGTGAACATGGCCCTAGTATAAACTATGACGTAACGTTAATGTCAAGGGGGATTCTTAAAAGTCAATGGGGCGGCCTACCAGCACCGCCCCATTGGCTTTTCAGGCATTTTGCAAGCGCAGCCAGAGATATCCGTATGGCTCCAGGTTCAGGCTGTAGGGGCCTGGCCCAACAGGCGGGTAATCCTTGGCTGAGAGGATGTCTTTGACCGCAGCTCCCTGCCACCCCAAGAGGTCCAGGGCCACCTCCTGCCGGGTGCTTGAGAGGTTGTGCACCACCAGCATCACTTCTTGTTGGCAGCCGCGGGTGAAGGCCAGGATGCTTTTGTTCTCTGGCGCCAGGAATTCCAGCTCGCCGCAGCCGAAGGCGGTGGTGGTCTTGCGCATGGCTACCATCTTGCGGATGGTGTGCCACAGAGAGCCCTGGTCGGCTTTTTGGGCGGCCACGTTGAGGGTGCGGTAGTCGAACACCACCCCCTCAACCGGGGCATGGTAAAGCTGGTCGGCCGGCGCGTTAGAGAAGCCCGCATTGGGGCTGTCATCCCACTGCATGGGCATGCGCACGCCATCCCGGTCGGGCAGCCAGATATCATCCCCCATTCCCATTTCATCTCCATAATAGATGATGGGCGAGCCGGGCAGGGTGAAGAGGATTGAGTTCAACAGCTCGATCTTGCGGCGTTCTCCGTCCAGCAGGGGGGCCAGGCGGCGGCGGATGCCCAGGTTCAGGCGCATGCGCGGCTCTGGCGCGTAGGTGTTCCACATGAAGGTGCGTTCTTCGGGCGTCACCATTTCCAACGTCAGCTCATCGTGGTTGCGCAAGAAGGTGCACCACTGGCAAGAATCGGGGATCTCGGGCGTGGCTTGCAAGATCTCCACCACCGGGGTGCGGTCGGCGGTGGCCAGGGCCATGAAGATGCGCGGCATGACCGGGAAATGGAAGCCCATCTGGAATTCATCTCCATCGCCAAAGTAACTGCGCACATCTTCGGGCCATTGGTTGGCCTCGCACAACAAAACCCGGCCGGGATAGTGCTCGTCGATATGGCGGCGCAAACGCTTTAAGAACACGTGTGTCTTGGGCAGGTTCTCGCAGTTGGTGCCCTCTTCTTCGAACAGGTAGGGCACGGCGTCAGCCCTGAAGCCATCCACGCCCATATCCAGCCAAAACTTGACCACCTTCAACATCTCTTCTTGCACAGCGGGGTTTTCGTAGTTCAGGTCTGGCTGAGAGGAGAAAAAGCGGTGCCAGAAGTACTGCCCGGCTTGCTCGTCCCAGGTCCAGTTAGAGGTTTCGATATCCAGGAAGATGATCCGAGCATCGGCGTACCTGTCGGGGGTATCGCTCCAGACGTAATAATCGCGGTAAGGCGAATTACGGTCGGCACGTGCTGCCTGGAACCAGGGATGCTGATCTGAGGTGTGGTTGAGAACCAGGTCCAGGATTACCCGCAGCCCCAGCTCGTGGGCGCGATCCAAGAAATACTTGAAATCTTCCAGGGTGCCGAAATCGGGGTGGATGTTGTAGAAATCGGCGATATCATACCCATCATCGCGCAGAGGAGAGGGGTAGATGGGCAGGAGCCAGACGCAGTCTACGCCCAGGCTCTGTAGGTAATCCAGCCTGGAGGCCAGCCCGCGCAGGTCGCCCTGCCCATCGGCGTCGCTGTCGCAAAAGGCGCGCACGTACAGCTCATAGAAAACAGCGTTTTTGTACCAGAGGGTTTCACTCATACGAGATACCAAATCCATATCTAGCTTGCAGTATGGCCGGGCCAGCCTTATCCTTTGACGGCCCCTGCCAGCATACCGCGCACAAAGTAGCGTTGGAAGGCGAAGAAAACGATCATCGGCAGCAGCATGGATAAGAAGGCCGCAGCCGTCAGCAGGTGCCAACCGGCACCCAGCGAAGAGACCATGTTGCTGATCTGGTAGGTCATCACCGGGTGCTTGCCGCCTAAGAAGACCAGCGCAACCAGCAGGTCGTTCCAGACCCACAGGAATTGGAAGATCGCCAGCGCGGCGATAGCCGGCATGGCCAGCGGGATGGCCAGCTTATAGAAGGCAGTCCAGTGGGAGGCCCCATCCAGGTAAGCAGATTCGAACAGGTCGCGCGGCAGGGTGCCCAAGAAGTTGCGCATCAGGTAGATCGAGTAGGGCATGCCAAAGCCGGTGTGGAAAAGCCACACGCCCCAGAAGGTGCCGTTCAGGCCCAGTTGTGCGTATAGGCGAGAGATTGGGACCAGCGTCATTTGCAGTGGGATGACTTGCAGCCCCACCAGGATGGCGAACAGCCAATAGCGGCCCTTGAAATCGAGCCAGGCAAAGGCATACCCGGCAAAGGCCGCAAACAAGATCGGCAGGATAGTCGCCGGGATGGTCACGATCAGGCTGTTGATGAAGGCTCGCCCCATGCCGCGTGGGTTGAGCAGGTCTGAGATGTTGCAGTTCATGCCGGCAGCCTGGGCCCCGGCCTCGCAGTCATCTACGTAATTGTTGGTGCCACGGTAGCCCACCAGGGCGTCGATGTAGTTGTTGAGCGTCAGCCGGGGGGTGACTTCGCCGCCGGCCATCTTCTTTAGCTGAGCAGCGATATCGGCGGCTTCTTGGGCAGATGGCAGCTCGAGGTCGCCCATGTGCGGCTGGCCATCGATCTCTTGGCGCAGCATGCCCAGCAGTTGGATTGAGCGTGGATACTGTTCGATCACAGCCGGGTCGCTCAGATCGGCGGTTTCGATCTTGCTGCCGTCTGGTCCGTGGCATTCTCCGCAGTACTGGTTGTACGATTCCATCCCCGGAGGGGCCGCCATGACCATCCACCAGCCATTGGTGTTGATCGACTGTACCGGGCGCAGCGAGGTGACCAGCAGGCCAATGGTAGGGATAAGCCAGATGAGCATCAGGCCGATGACTGCCAGGTGCAGAGGCATGCGGTTGAAGAAACGATTGATACTGCTGCGGGTAATTTTGCTCTGGCTCATCTCATCGCCTCCTGTTCCAAGAAGCGGCGAATATTCAGGTAAACAAAGGGGATGATCAGCACCACCAGGATCACCGCTACCGCAGTGCCGCGCCCGGTATTAAAGTTGATATACATCTCGGTGTACATGCGGTTGGCGATCACCTCGGTGCCGTAATTGCCGCCTGTCATCACATAGACGATGTCAAACAGCTTGAGGACGTTGATCACCATGGTGGTGACCACCACAGTGATGGTGGGCATGATGATCGGCACCATGACAGACCAAAATACCCGCCATTCGTTGGCGCCATCCACGCGCGCCGCTTCGAGGATCTCATCGGGCACCGATTTGAGTGCCGCGGCCAGCACGGTCATGCAAAAGCCGGTCCAGATCCAGATGCCCACCACGATCAAGGCAATTGTGTTGGCGCCGGGGGTTGACATAAAGGCCATGGGCTTGAACCCCAGGCCGGTGATGATGGCGTTGAGCAGGCCGATTTGTTTATCTCCCGCGCCGTAATCGTAAACGAAGCCCCAGATCACGCCGGCCCCAACGAAGGAAATGGCCATTGGCATGAAAATGATGGCTTTTGCCAGTGCCTCATACTTGACCCGTTCGGCCAAGACCGCAAAGAACAGACCGATCCCTACCGTGCCGCTGACCATGAAAGCGATCCATTTGATGGTGTTGCCGTAGGAAGAGGTCCAAAATGTCTGCCATGTGGTCTGGATGGTGCTGGTGTTCAGTTCGGCGGTCAGGGCGTAGCGGTAGTTTTCGAACATGCCCCAGCACGGGCGGCCTTCTACGCAGGTGGCGCTGGCGGGTTGTGTACCATCCCGGTTCTGAAAACTGAGCCAGATCGTGGTGAACATGGGGTAGATGATAAAAAAGCCCATCACGATGATTGCCGGCGCCAGGTATAACCACGGCGTCAGCCGGCCCTGCTTCATAATTTGGGGAGTAGCATTATTTGCCATGACTTCTGCTCCCGTAAGACTTGCGAAATTTGAAGGAAAGAGAGAAGAGAGGGGCTGTCCCTCGGCGGGACAGCCCCTCAACTAAGGAGAGCGTTACTTGTTCAGGGCTTCAGCCTGGACGTCTGCCACGTTGGTGAGGGCAGCATCGAGGTCGCCGCCGCTGAGGTAGCTGATGATGGCGGCCCATTCGGCGCTGCCAAAGCCGCCGGGGATGGTGTCGCCAAGGTCAGGGGTGAAGCCGGTGGCATTGGCGAGCATCTCAGCCTTCTTGAGCAGGGCCTCATCGGTGTAGGCGCTGATGCCGGCCGAGTTGGGGGTGACGTCGAAACCGGCTGCGGCCCAAGATTGGCCGCCGGCTTCGCTGCTGAGGTAGGCCACGAGGGCCTGGACAGCGGGGGTGTTGTTGAAAGCCATCATCCAGTCAGAGCCGCCCTGCAGGCCCTGTGCGCCGGGGACGCCGAAGAAGTCGTAATCGGTGCCATAGGCCAGTTCAGGGTACTGCTTGGCGATCTCGCCGCCGGCGAAGCCAGACTGCTTGACCATCATGGCAGCGAAGGGGTCCTGGAAGACGAGGTAGATGGCATCGAGGAAGCCGGTTTCGAGGGTGCCCTGGGCGCCGCCGACGGTGTAGGCGGCATCAGAGGCCCAACGGCCGTAGATTTCGTAAGCCTGCTTGACGCCGGGATCGTTGTAGGGGATCTCGCCGCTGATGAGGCCCATGACGTAATCGGGGCCCTGGGTGACGAGCAGGATATCTTGGATGAAGTCAGAGCCGGTCCAGCCGGTGGCGTCGCCAGATTCCATGCCCAGGGACCAGGGCACATTGCCGTCAGCGACCATCTTGTCAGCCAGGGCTTCGAGCTCATCCCAGGTTGTGGGAACTTCATAGCCGAAGGCTTCGAAGGCCACGGGGCTGTACCAGATGAGGGTCTTGGGGTCAGCCTTGACGGGCAGGCCGAGCCAGGAGCCATTGATGGTGCCGATCTCGCGCCAGTAGGCGGGGTAATTGGCTTCGTTAGCACCCAGGTCGGTCATGGGCACCAGCAGGTCCTGGTACTGCTCGAGCTGGGTGACGTTGAAGAAGGCAATGTCTGGTGGGGTGCCGGCCTGCACACGGGTGTCGAGCAGGGCCTGGTCGCGCGAGGATTCGGGCTGGACGACGATGCCGCAGGCGTCGACCAGGGGCTGCAGGATCTGGTTCAGGCGTTCTTCTTCATTGCCCGACCACTGGTAGAACATGGTGACCACATCGCCGCTCTGGGCGCCTTTGCAGTCGATGGTGCCCGCAGCACTGGTTTCTGGCGCGGCGGTGGGCTCTGGCGCCTGGGTGGCAGCAGGAGCCTGGGTGGCTTCGGGGGCCTGGGTAGCCTCTACGGTCGCTGGGCTGCAGGCCGACAGGATCATCGAAAAGATGATCAGGATCGAAACCAAATAAAGAGCTTGCTTTTTCATGTTGCTTTCTCCTCCAAGGGTGTAGGTGGTGCGGAATGTTTTTGGGGCGACAGCTTCGTGAATGATAGAAATAGATTGGGCTGTCTGAAGGGGGGCAGGGTAGGGCTTAGGTCGGGTATAGCGAGCTTCATCACTTCCTTTCGAGTAGGTCCGGCGAGCGCCGGAACGGGTCTCGGGGCTGCTAATGAAATCGGGGTCTTGGGTTATTTCGGGGCCAACCTGGCGCCGCAAGAGTTGCGGATGATCAGGTCTGTGTTGAGCATGATGTATGGGTTCTTGACCTTGTCTTTGGAGATCATGCGAATTAGCATTTCAGCCGCCGCCCACCCCAGGCCAAAGGCGGGCAGTTGTACGGTGGTGAGGGCGGGGTCAACATATTGGGCCAAAGGGATATCGTCAAAACCACAGACGGCAAGGTCTTGGGGCACTTTCAGCCCGGCCAATTGGGCAGCCTGCAAGGCCCCCAGGGCCACGGTGTCTGAGGCTACAAAGACGGCGCTGGGCCGTTCTTTTAGCGCCAGCAGCTCGTGCATGGCTTTGACGCCGCTTTCCATGGTGAAATTGCCCAGGCGCACCAGGCTTTCATCGTAGATGAGGCCGGCCTCTTCCAGAGCCAAACGGTAGCCTGCCAGGCGGTCGGCGCTGGCGGTGTAGGCCAGGGGGGCATTGGTGATCATCCCGATGCGGGTATGGCCCAGCCCCAGCAAATGCTGGGTAGCCAATTGGGCGCCGCCAACGTTATTGACATCTGCAAAGGGGATCTTCTCACCCGGAAGTTGGCCCAGCATGACGATGTTGGCCCCTTCTTCATATGCCCGCCTCAGCTCGATATCATCTGAGCGAGGCCCCGAAAGCACGATCCCATCGACGTGCCGCTCGTTGATCAATTTCATGTATACGCCGGTATGATTTTCGGGGGGGATGACTTCTAACAGCAGGTGAAAACCCTGCGCCGAGACGGCCTTGCTCATCCCGTGCAGCACCTGGGGTAAAAAATGATCGGCAAAGGCCTGGTCTGGGCTTTGCCGAATCACAAATCCGATCATCTTGGTCTGCCCTGTCACCATGCGCCGGGCAGTTGCATCGGGGTGGTAATCGAGCTTGATGGCTGCGTCCAGCACCCGCTGGCGGGTCTCTTCGCTGATCCGCATGCCAACCACATTGTTCAACACGAAAGAAACGGTGGTGCGAGATACTCCAGCTAACTCAGCAACTTCTGCGGCAGTGGCTCGTTTACTCATAAAGGCCTCATTTATAGGTTTGCTAAATCGTGTTGCTAATACGTGTTAGCTAAATTATACAGGGATTTTTAATAAAAGTCAATAGGCAATACAAAAACTACTAAAACTTAAATTGTCGGAGGAATAGGGAAGAAAGCTGTGGAAAATCAGATGGGCCGAGTGCCAGGCTGCCGCCTCGGACCCATGGGCGAATTACAGGGCTGAAGCCTCATCAACCGGACGGTCGAACAGACCCTCCATCAGCGGCACGTCGATCAGGATTTCATCGTACTCGGCGCGCAGCTCGTCGCCGCCTGGCTCAAGATAATTGGTTGTGCAGAAAGGCAGGGTGAGAAGCAGGGCATCCATGCCTGCCTCAAGGGTGTAGTGACTGCGGTAGCAGCCCGGTGCCGCCCATTTTCAAGCATAGGGGCTTTTACCCGATCTTAACTGTGACCACCACACTGCCCAACCGCAGCGCGTCGCCATCGGTGATGACCACGCTTGTTTCCACAACTTCGCCATTGATGAAGGTGCCGTTGGTTGAGCCCAGGTCCTCCAGCCACCACTGCCCGTGATGGTAGGCGCAGCGAGCATGGCGGGCCGAAATGGTCTTGTCGTCGAGGGTCAAATCGCAAGTTGGGCTGCGGCCCAGCACGATCTCGGTCTTGGCAAAGCTGTGCGGCTGGGTATCTTCTGCCCCAGGGACGGCATCAGATTTCAGCACCAGGCTGAAGGGCGGGGCCTGGCGAGCCGCCAGCGCCTGGGATTGCTGCTGCAGGTCGCGCCAGATGGTGTACAGGGCCCACCCTAAGAAGGCATATAGCAAGGCTGCTATCAGCAGGCGCAGGATCAAAAGGATAGGACCGCTCATGGGCTGTATTGTACCTCACAAAGCCTTCAGCCCACCGTCTCGGGCGGTGGGGGAACATCGATTTCTTGGGTGGGTTCGGTGCTTGTTTCCCCTTCTCGTCCATAGACAATCGGCAGGCCAGCCAGGGAGATCACATCACCGGGGGAGAGGCTGTGCTGGGTTACGGGCTGCCCGTTGACAAAGGTACCGCCGGTTGAGCCCAGGTCAAAGATCACGTAGCGGGGCATGCCGCCGCTGACGGGCACCAGGCGCAGTTGAGCATGCTGGCGGGAGACGCGCGGGTCGTCTAGGGCCAGGTCATTGCCAGGGTCGCGGCCAATGGTGACCAGGGGGCGGTCTACCACAAAGGTTTGCACACCGTTGACGATCAAGAAATCAGGCACAGAAAGTGGGAGCAGCTGAACGCCGGGATGCAGTTCACCCGGTTCGAGGCCAACTGCGCCACCCAATTCGACAGTGCCAGTCTCTCCAAGGTTGGATGAGAAGCTGGCTTGCGCCGCTGCCTGCTGCGCCGCCGGGTCAGGCACAATGCGCAAGATGGGCGGCGCGGCCAGGGTCAGGCCTCGCTCGGCAGCCAGGCATTCCAGGCCGGCCCGCAGCCGGTCCTGGTGGGCCAGGTCGTCTGCCAGGGCCTGCGCCGCCTCGGGCGCGAGCACAATGGTGTACAGATCGGGGGCCAGTGGGGGTTGGGCCGCCCTCTCCAGGGCTTGCTGCAGGCAGATGCCCAGGGCGTCTGGGCTTTGCTTTGAGTGGAACAGTCTCCCGGCCAGGCCTTCGATCAGGGTTTGCAAGCCGGCTTCCAGGCGGGCCAGGAAGGATGTGAGAGATGACATGGGGTTAATTTAACCATAGATACCCGGAATATAGGGAGGGCTTTTCTTGGGTATGATGGTCATAATTAAAAAACTTACATTCGTTACTTGTTTGGGCCAATCTGTTTTGTATAGAATGAATAGTGGCGTTCCCCCGCGACCGGTAATTGAATACGGAGGTGAGTGAAACGGCATGAACTCATACTGACCTGCTCCTCGATTGATAAAAGTCAATTTTGATCTTTCACCATTCCATCTGCATTCATTTCTAAGGAGGAATCACTCATGAAGCGTAAGACTTCGTTGCTTATTGTCGTCATGGTAGCGCTGGCTGTGTTGAGCAGCGCTGCCGCTCTGGCTCAAACACCGCAGCCGCCGGTTGATGCACCAGCACAGGGCGATGCGCCAAGGCAATACATCCTGTGGCTTGAGACGCCCGACTTGAGCGCCGCACCGCGGGGCATCTCGCCCAAGGACGCGGCCAGTTTTGTAGCTGAGGCCATCCGCGAGCAAGCCCAACCCACGCTGGATGAACTGCATGCTCTTCAGCAAAGCGGACAGGTGGCCTCGTTTGCGCTCTTGCCTGACCGGAATGCGATCTCGGTGATGACTGGCGTCCCGGACGTGGTCCAATCGTTGGATAGGGTAGCGGATCTCTCTCGTTACCAGGCATTTTCTCCCATCCCTAGCTGCGCACCGGGATATATGGAGCGCCTGGAAGCGGAGGCGCTGCGCTCTGGGCGCACGGTGCCCCCGCCTGATAACACCCAGGCGACCAATCCCAGCATTGATGTGTTTACGTATAATGGACGGGTTGAAGTTGTTCAAGGCCGCACAACTTCTAATGCCCTGGTTACCCTGCGCGTTCTGCGCCAGGGGCAGGTTGTGGCTACTGATTCAACCACCAGTTCTGAAGATGGCATCTATTCGATCTACAACGATTGGACAGGCGGCTGCAATGGCCATTACGAATGGGAAGCCCATACGGGTGACATCATAGAGGTAACTGCTGGTGGCAGCACCATTACTACCGAGGTGGTGGATATGATTGCCTGGGCCAATACTTTTAGCAATGTGGTAGGCGGCATTGCCCAGGCCCCTGGCAGATACATCGATATTCACCTGTACAGTGTATTTGGTCGATGCGAGGGTTTAACCCCTTACACGGTGTCTACCGGACTGGACGCGCTGGGCAATTTCGCCTATGACTTCAGCAGCCAGGTGGACTTTAAAGGTCAATCTTATGCTTATGCCTATGCTCGCGATGCCAATGGCAACAGCACGTATGTTGGCTTTGATGCTTTTTATATCTACGCCGAAGGCGTAGGCAGCGATTATGCCTACGGCATGATCCAGCCTGATGATGCTTATACGGTCACGCTGACGCGCGGAGCGTCGGTGATTGAAACTTTCACCGGTCAAACATCTTCCAACGGATTCTTTTTCATCTACCCAAGTAACCTTTTCCAGGCTGGGGATGTGATTCGCGTGGTGGGGACGGGTGTGGATTATTCCTACACGGTGGCGCCCTTAACGCTCATTACTACGCCGGGCTCTAACCAGATCCTGGGCACTACCGCACCCGGGCGGTATGTGATAGCCAACATTTATGGCAGGTACCAATGTAGTGGTGCGTACTGCCTTACCGCCACTGCCAATGGCAGTGGTAACTTCAGCCTGCCCTTGGGGTTTACCTTCCGCCCCGGTGATTACGGCTATTTTTATGTGTACGATGCCCAAGGCAATTACCAATATCAACGCCTGTACAGCCGGGTGATTGCAGCCTATCTGAACTATGATTCTGCGCGTGGCTATTGGGATGTGCCTTACACCGACGTAACGGCCAACTTGTATGACCAATCCCATTCCTTGAAAGATTCGCAAGTCGATGCAACCTCCTCTTCAGGCGCCTTCTACACCTATTTTGACGTGGACATGGAAGCAGGAGATATCCTCGAAGTCGGCAACGGCGTGATGACCGAGACTATGACCATCCAGGCGTTGAACGGTACGCTCAATAACAACACCGAGCGCATAGCGGGCGTGGCTCCTAATGGCCCCCTGGTGGTAAAGTTGTATGATTTCAGGCCCGAAACTGGTTACTACTACTATGACTGTCGGGAATTGACGGTCTCGGGTGAAGCTTTCAACATCGATTACAGCAACTTTGCCATTGGCGCCACTGATGATGCGAACATCTACAGCCGGGATACCAATGGCAATGTGAACTACCGTTATCTTCAGGCCGCGTCTGCGAATGTCAACCTGTATTCTGGCGATGCGTGGGGATACACCCTGAGCCCCAATACGAATGTACATGGCGAGGCTTGGAATGGCAGCAGCTTGCTTGACTCCTTTGATGGTGTGTCAAGTGAGACCGATAGCTCTTATTACGGCGACTTTGATCAACCTTTGCAGGCTGGCAACCGTTTGCTGATCAGCAGTGATCTCTTTTTTGATATTACCCTGCCTATCTTGACCATAGCCGGGAATGCGAATACTCAAACCATTGAGGGCCAGGCGCCGGCTAATTCATTGGTGGAGGCGGGCGTGTGGGTCGACTATTGGTGTGGTAAAGATGGTTGGTGCAGTGATAGCTTTTCTAACCAGGTGTCGACCGATGCCAGCGGCAATTACAGCACAGCCTTTATCGACGAGTACATCTATACGGATTTTGGATGTATCGATGTGACCATCGGTAACAATTGTGTTCAGCCGTATGTGTCTTATTACCGCCCGGATGGAAACGAGATTCGCAACCAGACGCCACCCCAGTATTCGCTGCCAGATGCCTACGAGGACAATGACGATAGTTTCAACACGGCTCCGGCTTACAGCGGGCGTACTACCCATACTTTTGATGCATATGAAGACCAAGATTGGGTTGTCCTGCCGGTTAGCGCAGACATGGTTGGACAGTCTGTGCGCATCTTCACCACTCACCTGGGGCAGATGGCAGATACTGTGCTGACCCTCTACGGCCCTGATGACAGCTATACCCAGGTGGCAACCAACGATGACCGGAACAGTGCTACCCTTGAGTCTGAGCTATATTGGACGCCTTCTGCCGCGGGGATGTATTATCTAAAAGTCTCGCCTTATGAATACTCGGGCGGCAGGTGTGATTCCAGTTACGACCTGGTGATCTACCTAAACAGCTACCAGACCTTCTTGCCGCTCACTTCACGCTAGTCAACGGTTTGCTTGCAAGCAAAACTGCCCCGGCGCTAGGTTCGAGCGCCGGGGCAGTTTTAAATGTTATACTAACACTGAGGTTGAGATGAAAACAATGCTGCCTGCCGGTTATTGCGAACATGCCCATACCGCCGATTGGGAGCTGGAAGCCTGGGCGCCCGACCTGCCGGCTTTGCTCGAAACAGCCGCCCGCGGCATGTATGCCATCTCAGGCACGCGCCTGGCTGCCGGTCCGCGCCAGGCGCAAAGCCTGGCCTTGAATGCTCCAGATGCCGAGAGCCTGCTGGTGAAATTCTTGGGCGAGCTGCTCTGGCTGGCCCAGCAGGATGGCCTGGCGTTTGATACCTTCGATCTGGATGTGCAGACTGGCCCGGATGGCATGGTGGCCCTGTACGCCGTCTTGGATGGCGCCCCCCTGGCTGGCTGCGAGAAAGAGATCAAGGCCGTTACCTACCATAACCTGGCCATCCGCAGCCAGGCTGGGCGTTTGGAAGTGAACATCGTTTTCGATGTCTGAAGCGAGGTGCTCAATGGTTACCTTACATGACCTGGTGCGTATTTCAGATTACGAATGGGAGATTCCCCAGAGCTTCCGCGCCGATATGCGTGTGCCGGTGCGCCTCTTCGCCACCCGCCGCCTGCTGGAGGCGGTGATGAGCGATAAATCCTTAGAGCAGGCCGTCAATGCCGCCACCCTGCCCGGCCTGGTGGGGCATGTGGTGGTGATGCCCGATATGCACCAGGGCTATGGCTTTCCCATTGGCGGCGTGGCCGCCACCAGACTGCCGGATGGCGTCATCTCGCCTGGCGGGATAGGGTATGATATTAACTGCCTTGCCGGCGACAGCCTGGTGCTGCATGCCCATGGCTACACCCGGCGAATAGATGAGATGGCGCAGGATTGGCCCGAGGCGCGCCTGGCCTGCTTCCAATTGGCTTCTCACCGCCCAGACTCAGCCAGGCCAGTGCGTTGGTTTGGGCAGCCTGCGCATGCGCCAGCCATGCGCCTGGTGACCGAAAGCGGGCGCACGGTTACGGCAACGGCTGACCACCCCTTCTGGACGGAGGATGGCATGCAGGCCTTGGAACGCTTGCTGCCCGGCGAGCGGGTGGCGGTATATACCTTCGATGGGGTGCCATACGAGCCGCCGGCAGCCGAGGTGTTGGTCAGCCAGGAGCAGATGGAAGCTTATCTGCAAAGCCTGGGCAAGGGGCAGGCAGGTAATGCCCTCTCACAAATAGTGGTTCAATTAAAGCGCCGCGACCTGCTGCCGCTGAGGCTAGATTCGGCGGCTGTGCCCTATTTGATTAAGCTGTTAGGTTTTGTATTTGGCGATGGCAGCCTGCGTTTTGACCGGCATACGGGCAAAGGCAAGCTGGCATTTTATGGCGAAGCCCAAGATATGGAAGATTTGCGGGATGATATTGCCCGCCTGGGCTTCCGCCCTAGCCGGGTTTGGGCGCGCCGTCGCAGCCATGCCATCCAGACCACCTATGCAGCTTATGAATTTGAGCATACCGAACATTGGATCACGGTCAACAGCACGGCCCTGGCTGCTTTGCTAAGCTGCCTGGGCGCTCCGCTGGGCAACAAAGCGCGCCAGGATTATGGCCTGCCGGGTTGGTTGGAAGCTGCGCCTGGCTGGTATAGGCGCCTGTTCCTGGCGGCATTTTTTGGTGCTGAGCTGAGCGCGCCGCAAGCGGTCAGCGGGCACGGATGCAACCTGGCGGCAGCGGTACTGTCACAGAATAAGCGCCAGGGATACGAAGCCAGCGGGCAAGCCTTCTTGGAGGGGATTGCCAGGTGGCTGGCCGATTTTGGTGTGCAAGCCAGCCCGGTGGCTCGCCGTGCCGAACAAACCAACGCCGACGGCAGCCGTTCTATCCGCTTGCGGCTGGTCATCTCTGCTGAGCCAGAAAACCTAGCTCGTTTGTGGGGTACGATTGGTTACGAGTATAACCGCAAGCGCCGCGCCCTGGCGGCGGCAGCCGTGCAATACCTGGCTTATAAGGCGCGGCACATTGCTGCCCGCCAGGCAGTGGCTGACGAAGCAAAGGCCCTGGCATCTGCCGGCCTGCCTGCGCAGCAAATCTATGCCCGGCTGAGCAGCCCGGTCACCAACCGGCGCTTCATCGAGCGATCTTTGTACGAGGGCCGCCAGTCGCCGCCGCGCGTTGGGGCGGGGTTTATCCCGTTCGACGAATTCAGGGTTGAGGTGCGGCGGGGCCTGGGCGAATCGGGCATGACCTGGGAGCGCATCGCTCGCATCGATGTGGCAGATTACAGCGGGCTGGTTTACGATTTCACCGTTGATCACGCCGATCACAACTTCATCTCGAACGGTTTCGTTGTTTCTAACTGCGGTGTACGGCTGTTGGGTTCACAGGTTGCTTATGAGAAGGCCGTGCCTTACATGGATGACCTGGCCTCGGCCCTCAACCAGCACTGCCCCTCGGGTGTGGGTGAGAAGGGCGCCGTGCGCATGAGCGAGGCCGAGTTGGAGCAGGTCTGCCGGGAGGGGGCGCGCTGGGCCCTCAAGCAGGGCATGGCTAGCGAGGCCGACCTGCGCCGCACGGAGGAATCCGGGCGGGTGGAGGGGGCCGACCCCGGCAAGGTGAGCAAGCGGGCGCGTGAGCGCGGCCGCCCCCAGCTTGGCTCTTTGGGTTCGGGCAACCACTTTATCGAAATCGACCTGGTGGAACAGATCTTTGACCCACAAGCCGCCGCTTGCATGGGCCTGGAGCTGGGCTGCCTGGCGGTGCAGATCCACTGCGGCTCGCGCGGTTTTGGTCACCAGATCTGCACCGATTACGTCGAAGAATTCCAGTCTGCCGTCCGGCGTTACAACATCCATTTGCCCGATCGCGAGCTGGTCTGCGCGCCGCTCAACTCGCCCGAGGGGCAGAACTACCTGGGTGCCATGCGCTGCGCGGCCAATTTTGCCTTTGCCAACCGCCAGGTCTTGGCGCACGGCGCCCGGCAGGCCTTTGAAGAAGTGCTGGCAGGCAAGGTCAAGAACTGGCACCTGCACCAGGTGTATGATATCTGCCATAACATGGGCAAGATTGAGGTGCATCTCATTGATGGGGAGAACATGAAGGTTTGTGTGCACCGCAAGGGCGCCACGCGCGCCTTTGGGCCGGGTGCGCCGGGCCTGCCGGATGAGTACAAGGCCATTGGCCAGCCGGTGCTGGTGCCGGGCAGCATGGGCACTGCCTCGTGGGTGCTGGTGGGCACCGAGGCCAGCATGAAGCGCTCGTTTGGCTCCTCGTGCCACGGGGCCGGGCGGGTGATGAGCCGCCACGAGGCTAAACGCAATGTGCGCGGCGACCAACTGCGCAGCAAGCTGGAAGCCGATGGCATCCACGTGCGTGCCGGTTCGATGGCTGGGCTGGCTGAAGAAGCCCCCCAGGCATATAAAGACGTCAACCAGGTGGTTGAGGCGGTCACCGGCGGTGGTATTGCCCGCCAGGTGGCCCGCCTGCGCCCCTTGGCAGTGATCAAGGGATAGGCCGGATTAGAAAACCTTCATCTTGGTTTGGGCCTGGAACCGCTAAAATATCCCTGGCGTCTATTCTATGTGCTCATCCAACTGTGAAAGGAGATCTGAACCATGCACAAGTTATTGATAACCCTGGCTGTGGCAGCCCTGCTCCTGGCAGGCTGCGCCCCTGCCGCCCCAACTGAAGGTGGTTTGCCGGCTGATAACACCCCTGCACCTGTCGAGCCCACCGCTTACCCGGCCCCCGTGTCCAACCAGCCTGCTCCGACGGCAGCGGACCCAGAGAGCTACCTGCCTCCTGAGACGGTTTACGTCGTCCCCACCGATTCCTCGTCCTATCCCTATCCTGAACCAGAAGCGCCGGTCTCTTCAGACAGCGGCCAGGCGGCTGAATCCCCGTACGCGCCTCAGCCAGGTGATGAATCGCTCACCCGGGGCAACGTTTTTCCCGAGCTGGCGCAGAGCGAACTGTTGGTCATGGAAAGCTTCCCCGTCCAGGCGACCGCGCTGCTGCGCGGCAACCTGCCCGACCCCTGTCACCAACTGCGGGCCGTGATCACGGTGGATGAAGCTCAAAAGCGGGTGGATATCGAGCTGTATTCGCTCGCCGACCCCGCCAAGATCTGCATCACCGTGCTTGAGCCGTTCGAGGCCAACCTGCCGCTGGGCAGCTTCTCGGGCGGAGATTACAACGTATATGTGAATGGTGAGCTGCTGGGCACGATCGACCTCTAAGCCCGGCTGCTTAATCCCCCACGATGTCTGCTACCAAAGCCCTGGTCAATTCGACCAGGGCTTTTACGGGCAGGCGGATGTTCAGGCCGCGCTGCCCGCCAGAGACGTGGATCTCATCGAACAGCCCTGAAAGCTCGTCCAACACCACCTGGAAGCCCTTGTGCATCAGTGCCAGGGCTGAGATGCCCCCGGCTTGCAGGCCGGTCAATTGTTCGGCTTCTCGCTCCGTGGGCAGCGAGAGTTTCTTTTCGCCCACTGCTTTAGCCAGTTTTTTTAGGTCCACTTCAAATGGGCCGGGGATGATCGCCAGGATGGGCTTGCCCTTGCCTTCGCGCAGGATGACAATGGTCTTGAAAACTTGCTCAGGCGGCACGCCCAAGATGGCGGCCGTCTCGAGCGCGCCCAGCTTTTCGGGCGGCGTCTCGAAGGCCTGGTAAGGGATGGCGTGCGAATCTAGCAGGCGAGTGACATTGTTGGTGGGCATGGAATGTGGTTTACAAGCTCAACGTGAACACTGCCCCGCCCTGGGGATGGTTGGCGGCAGTCAAGTCGCCGCCGTGGGCCTGGGCCAACTGGC
>Ga0116143_10001933_pt1 | contig 23688 bp, 20 predicted proteins | sample AD_UKC034_MetaG_FD_89745 | JGI IMG/M metagenome (GOLD analysis project Ga0116143, IMG submission 89745) | Active sludge microbial communities of municipal wastewater-treating anaerobic digesters from USA - AD_UKC034_MetaG | ecosystem: Engineered > Bioreactor > Anaerobic > Digestate | place: USA...
AAGGAGGTTGTAAATGAGTTGCATAACTAAACGCAGCCTGTTGGCTTTCTTCGTGATGTTCCTGTTTATGGCGCCGCTCGCCTTTGCCGGTGAGGCAGACATCGTGCTGCCTGACCTTACGCAAATCTCTTTCCCGGTCTTCGGCGGAATGAGCGGTCTATCGATCATGTATTTTGGGCTTTTGATCTGTATCGTTGGCCTTATCTTTGCCATATTTCAGTACAAACAGACAAAGAACCTGCCTGCGCATAAGTCAATGCTCGACGTGTCAGCGATCATCTGGGAGACCTGTAAGTCCTACTTAGCACAGCAGGGAAAGTTCCTTATTATCCTCTGGGTACTGATAGCGATCTGCATGGTCTACTATTTCATGGGGTTGTCCCACGCGCCCTTCGGAAATATGCTTATCATACTTATATGCTCTATCTTTGGCATTCTCGGTTCATACGGCGTTGCCTGGTTCGGTATGAGGATCAATACCATGGCCAACTCCCGGACCGCCTTCGCATCGCTGACGGGGAAGCCGGTTGATGTCGTCAATATTCCCCTCACCTCCGGTATGAGCGTCGGGCTCCTCCTCGTGAGCGTCGAGCTCTTTTTTATGATCTGCATCCTTGTGTTCCTTCCGAAAGAGCTTGTTGGCCCGAGCTTCATAGGCTTTGCGATCGGCGAGTCCCTCGGCGCCAGCGCCCTGAGGATCGCCGGCGGTATCTTTACGAAGATCGCCGACATCGGGTCCGACCTCATGAAGATCGTCTTTAAGCTTCCGGAAGACGACCCGAAGAACCCTGGCGTTATCGCTGACTGTACCGGTGACAACGCCGGCGACAGCGTCGGCCCCACGGCAGACGGTTTCGAGACCTACGGCGTCACAGGCGTTGCGCTTATCGCCTTTCTTGCGCTCGCACTGGCAACAAACCCTGTTATGTCAGGAACCCTCATCATATGGATATTTGCAATGCGTATCCTCATGATCCTCACCTCCCTGGTCTCTTATTTTGTCAATCACGGCATTACGTCATCTGTTTACGGATCAAAGAAAAAATTTAACTTTGAACAGCCACTGACAAACCTTGTATGGATCACATCGGCCATATCGATCATCGTGACCTTCTGGGCAAGCTATATGCTCCTCGGCGGCCTGGATGCCCAGTACCCCGGTCTCTGGTGGGCACTGGCCGTTATCATCTCCTGCGGCACCATCGCCGGCGCCTTGATCCCTGAGTTCACCAAGATCTTCACAAGTACAAAGTCCCGTCACGTACAGGAAGTCGTCGGCGCAGCCCGTCATGGCGGCGCGTCCCTTGATATCCTCTCCGGTTTTGTGGCCGGTAATTTTTCCGCATTCTGGGAAGGGCTCGTGATCCTTGTACTTATGTTCATTGCCTCTATTGTTTCACAGCACGCATCCATCTTGGCCGTTATGCCTAAAGGGTTCATCTTCGCCGCCCCCGTCTTTGCCTTTGGCCTTGTAGCATTTGGTTTTCTCGGCATGGGCCCTGTAACGATCGCGGTCGACTCATACGGTCCTGTCTCCGACAACGCGCAGTCCGTGTATGAGCTCTCCAGGATTGAGGCTATCCCGAATATTGCGGCAGAGATCAAGGGACAGTTTGGCTTCGACCCTGATTTTGATAATGGTAAAGATCTGCTCGAAGAAGCAGACGGCGCCGGGAACACCTTCAAGGCAACGGCAAAACCGGTGCTCATCGGTACGGCAGTCGTCGGTGCCACGACAATGGTATTCGGCATCATCATTCTCCTGGAAAACATGTATGGAAACGTCATCGCGCAGTTAAGCCTTGTGAATCCCAAGATAATCCTGGGCCTTCTCATGGGTGGAGCCGTAATATACTGGTTTAGCGGCGCCGCCACGCAGGCAGTTGCCACAGGCGCGTACAGGGCGGTCGTCTTCATCAAGAAGAACATCAACCTTGATAAGGAAGAGGCCTCTATCGATGACAGCAAGGAGGTCGTAAAGATCTGTACCCAGTATGCACAGAAGGGTATGATCAATATCTTCATTGCCATCTTTTTCTTCGCCCTGGCATTTTCCTTCTTCAACCCCTACTTCTTCATCGGCTATCTCGTAGCGATCGCGTTCTTCGGGCTTTTCCAGGCGATCTTTATGGCGAATGCCGGCGGCGCATGGGACAATGCGAAGAAGATCGTCGAGGTTGACCTGAAAGAGAAGGGTACCGAGCTTCACGCAGCAACGGTCATCGGCGACACCGTCGGCGACCCCTTCAAGGATACATCGTCGGTCTCCATGAACCCTGTCATCAAGTTCACCACCCTCTTCGGGCTTCTCGCAACGGAGATAGCGGTGACCATGCAGTCGCAGGGATTAAAAACCACGCTCGGCGTTATATTCATGATAATTGCCCTTGTCTTTGTATACCGTTCTTTCTACGGAATGAGAGTAGGCGAAGAGAAGCTTGATTAGTAAATAGGGACAGTAGCAAAAAGGCGCCTCACACAGAGGCGCCTTTTTTTATGTCGAATAGCACAATATTTATCCCTGATCTTTCACTATAGGATGGGCATCGGCGTCGGGCTTTCCTTTATCAAAATATAAAATTAAATCCTAAGCACGAATATCGAAGCACTAAACAAATTCAAATGTTCCAATGTTCAAAATTCAAAATGTGTTAAAGGGCCTTTGTTTAGAACATTTGATATTTGGATTTCGATATTGTTTAGGATTTGGTGCTTAGATATTAGGATTTCTCGATTGTCGTTAAAGGGAGCGGAATAAGCCTTTCGCGGAGCATTTATCGATACCATGCTCATCTACATGGAAGATCCGGGAAAAATATGTAGTTATGATTTGAGAACGTCTAAGGCTGTGTCGTCGCGGCTCAAGGGGCTTTTCAGCCACTGGGCGCTGCCGGGCTTGCACTTTTTGTGGCGCCACGTGTTGTTGCCGATGTAAACACCGTCATCGTTTTTGATCCTTTTGCGGCACACGTAGCAGTAATCTTTTTTCAGCTCTTCGAAGAGAGGTTCCTGGAAATAGCTTCTTTGTCTTGTGCCGGCCATGTCTTCCTCTGCAAGGAAGAATAGCGGATAGCCTTGCTCATTGCAAGGAATATTTAATAGTGAAAGGTGAAAGGTAAAATGTAAAAGGTTAAAAAATGCTGTGCGCTGACTGCTGAGGATTTCTTTAGCCATCAGCTCTCAGCCATCAGCTCTCAGCATAAAGCTTTTTTTGTTTCAGCTAATGGCTGTGTGCTGGCTGCTGCAGGCTATTTATTGACTTTATTTTTCCGCCTGTAGGATAATGAAAAGATGGCCGGCAAGCCCGTTCCTCAGGTTCTTGAGGAGATTGCCATGCTCCTCGACATCAAAGGCGAGAACCCCTTTAAGACAAGGGCATATTATAATGTTGCCAAGACCCTCTCCGGTATTGAAAACCTCGAAGAGATGGTACGGGAAAATCGCCTGAAGGAGATCAAGGGCGTAGGGGATGCGATCGCGGCAAAGATCGACGAATATATCAAGACGGGCGCGATCGCCTATTATGAAGACCTCAAAAAAGAGGTGCCGCACACGCTCCTCGATCTGTTGCAGGTTCCCGGCCTTGGCCCGAAAAAGATAAAGGCCCTTTACGACCAACTGAACGTGACGAATGTCGGTGAGCTCGAGTATGCATGCAAAGAGAACAGGCTTGTCAATCTCCCCGGCTTCGGGAAAACGACCCAGGAAAAGATCCTCAAAGGCATCGAATTTATCAAGCAGCACAAGGGCGAATTCCTTTTCGGGGACGTTTATCGCGAGGCAGAACAGATCAAAGATAGGCTGCAGAAGGTCGTCGCAGAAGGCCTTGCTGAAGTCTGCGGAAGCATAAGGCGCAGGAAAGAGGTGGTGAAGGATATCGATATCCTCGTGGGCAGCAGGGATGCCGGGAAGGCCTCGTCGGTGTTCGCCAAAATGCCGGAAGTGGCTGAGGTGCTTCTTGCAGGTGATACAAAAACGTCCTGCCGGCTCCAGTCAGGGATAGAGGCTGATCTGCGCGTTGTCGGCGAAGAGGCGTTCCCTTATGCGCTAATGTATTTTACCGGCAGCAAAGAACATAATGTGAGACTGCGGGGGATAGCGAAACGACAGGGCCTGAAGCTCAACGAATACGGACTTTTTAAGGACGAAAGACTTCTCCGGTGCAGATCGGAAGAGGAGATATACCGCGCACTCGGTTTTGCCTTTATACCGCCTGAATTGAGGGAGGACATGGGGGAGGTGGAAGCCGCGGAAGAGGGGACGCTCCCGAAGCTTGTGGAAATGGACGATATCCGGGGGACGTTCCACGTGCACACAGAGTTCAGCGACGGCGTTGACAGCGTCGCGAAAATAGCGGATGCGGCGAGGAGCATGAGGCTTTTATATATCGGGATCTCGGACCACAGCAAAAGCGCCTATTATGCCGGCGGCCTCTCAGCGGAGGAGCTCAGGTGGCAATGGGACATGATCGACGCATACAATCATGAGCATCCTGATTTTTATATCTTCAAGGGCATAGAGAGCGACATACTGCCAGACGGCAGCCTTGATTATTCCGAAGACATCCTGGAGAAATTTGATTTTGTCATCGCCTCGGTCCATTCGAATTTTACCTTGAAGCGGGATGACCAGATGAGGCGGATCATAGCTGCGATGAAAAACCCTTATACGACAATGCTCGGCCACCCGACGGGAAGGCTGCTTCTTTCCAGGGAGGGGTACGAGGTGGACATGAAGGCGATCATAGATGCCGCTGCAGAGCATGATGTCATCATAGAATTGAATGCCAGCCCATACAGGCTTGATGTCGACTGGCGCCACCTGAGGTATGCGAAGGAGAAGGGAGTCGTAATATCCATCAACCCCGACGCCCATTCGACGGGCGGCCTCGCTGAGATAGCCTACGGCGTCGGCATCGCGCGAAAAGGCTGGCAGGAGAAAAAAGATATCCTCAACACGCGCACCGCCGACGAGGTGGCGAAGATATTCAAGAAGAGAAGGCAGACCTGAAGGGCCATTTCGTGAACCGGCTGCGTACCTCTGGTGGTGGCAAGCTGGTTCCCGGGGTCACCGGCGTCCCTGTTGCCTTAAGGGCGCCTTCCGTGGCACAACGGGAGCCTATCATGGAAGAGCGCGCACAGGCTCCGCTACTTCATCAGCAGCAAGCTGAGCGCCATCAGGAGCATGCCTGCAACCAATCCCAAAATACTGTCGTGCCCTTTGCCGTAGGCCCGGCTTGTGGGCAGCAGCTCATCGAGGCTGATATACACCATAATACCTGCCACGCCGCCAAAAAGGACCCCCATGACCTCCGCGGGGATCATCCCGGTGTTGCCGCCGAGGAAGAACCGGATCGCGGTATATGCGATGACGGCTCCGATGGGTTCAGCCAATCCACTGAGAGCTGAGTAAAAAAAGGCCTTCTTACGGCTGCCGGAGGCATAAAAGATCGGGACGGAGACGCTGATCCCTTCGGGTATGTTGTGCAGGGCGATTGCGATGGCAATAGCCAAGCCAAGGCCGGGGTCCTCGAGCGCCGCGAGGAAGGTGGCCAAACCTTCCGGGAAGTTGTGAATTCCGATCGCCAACGCGGTGAACAAGCCCATGCGCAGGAGCTTGTGATTCGCATGGTGTTTGTGTGGATCCGGTGATGCTGCCCTCGACCGTGACGATGCCTGGAAGTCTGGTTTCGGCGCCGCAGGATCGTGCAATGGCCTCGTTTCCGCCTCCGAGCGTGCTTCGTGGGGATTCTCCGCGGCCGGGATCAGGCTGTCAACCAGCCCTATCAGCAACATGCCGCCAAAAAAAGAACCCGCGTTGATCCAGTGTGCCCAGGTTTCGCCAAAGCGTTCCGCCAGGGCATCAACGCCCTTGAAGAATATCTCGACGAAAGATACATACAACATCACGCCGGCCGAGAATCCTGTCGCTACCGATAGAAAGCGATAGTCAGTCCTTTTGGCCGTGAACGCGATGACGCTTCCAACAACGGTAGCCATTCCGGCAAACAGCGTCAATCCAAATGCGATCCATACGTCACTCATACGGGTTGTCTCCTACGGGCCACAACGACCGGCATCACCAGGGAAAGGCCATCAGCGCCGGCCCTTCTCTTTTCATGTTGTTTACGTAGGTCCCGTGGAAAATGCCGATTCATATCTTCATCGAACAAAGAGATCAGTCGAAAGCCGGTTTTATGGCCGATTGGCTCAAATAATTGGTTCGGCCTTTATTTACCTGTATATCCATCTACAAGAATAGCCTGAGTATCCGCACCGGCCTCTCGCAACGGCGCAATTGCTTTGTATTCTGGTGACATCAGCCAGTCTTGAACATGAGATTCCGAGGGAAACTCAATGACTATGATCCTCTCTGGCTTCCAAGAACCGAATGTTTTGATATTCTCTCCACGGACATGGTAACGTCCCCCGAACAAAGTGACAATTGGAGAGACTTGCTCAATATACTGGCGGTACTTTTCTTTGTCCTTCACCTTTGAGTCTATTATCATATACACTGGCATATATATCCTTCCTTTTGGGCAGAACGTTGCTAATCAGCCGAGCGTTTTTCTTGCGTCGGCTGATTAGCAACGTTAGGCGACTTTTCGTGAACGACAAATATCAACTTGCTGATGTCGAAACCGGATGCTGCTGCTTTTTTCAAGAGAGTAGATTTTATATCTTCTTTCATAATCGGGTTTCTTGCAAGAATCCATAAATAAGATTTGTCAGGGCCGCATACGAGTGAATATTGATAATTCTCATGGTCAAGTCCAAAAACAATATAAGAACCATAAAAGGGGCCAAAGAAAGAAACTTTCAGGTAACCCTGGTCAGGTCCTTTTACAAAATAAGCCTTCCCTTCGGCCTCTTTCCATGAGTTGTCTTTAGCAGAGTACCCGCGATTTAATACCCTGACACCACCGTCATCACGCAAACTGTAATCAGCGGTTATTCGTGTCAACCCTCGTTCAAATGAATGATCCAGCCTCGCAATTTCGTACCACTTTCCCAAATATTTTTCTAACTTGAAATTGTCAACAGGCTTTACATTTTCAGGTATTCCAACACACCCCATTAAGAATAAAACAAATATTATTGATAGTTTTTTCATCTCTTTTATTTATCTACCAGGCTCAACAACAAAGTCACCCGCGCGAGTAAGTCAATGGGGTCAGCCCTTGACATTTGACTTTTATAATATATAACTCCACGATATCTCAATATATTTTCCATATAACCATGCACTGTTAAAGAAATATTAAAAATAATTTGTCAAATGTCAAGGGCTGACCCCAACAATGCGCGTCGGGTGGACTGCCTTGTTCGCCTGCCCTTGCAGCTACTCATAGTGCGTCCACATCCTAATGACCTTTACGGTTTTGATGTCGTCCAGAACCTGATAGACAAGGCGGTGTTGAATGTTGATTCGCCGTGAATAGGCACCGGAGAGATCGCCGAGAAGCTTTTCAAAAGGAGGAGGGTTTTTATATGGGTCTTCGCGAAGGATATCCAACAACCGGGAAGCCGCGGGTTTAAGACCAGACTGGGCTATCTTCTTTGCGTCCTTTTGAGTCTGTTTGGTGAAAACCAGGTGCCAGCTCACCAGCCCGGTTCCTCGGCACACTTCTCAACAGGTGTCTTCAGGCCTTTCTTGATGGACTCCCGCATACCCGGAATAGATGTGAGATAGAGTGTCTCTTCGATAGCCCGCCAGTCTTCTTCAGAAACGAGGACGGCCGAACTCCTTTTTCCCACGATCTGAACCGGCACATGAGATTCCCTCACCTCGTCCACCAAGTTATAGAGCCGCTTTCTTGCTTCCGATGCCGATAACGTCGTCATGTCAGTCGAACCTCCTAAACGTACCACTTATAGTACGACATAGGACGGATAATGTCAAGGGCTAACCCCAACAATAAGCGGCATGCCACAGAAATATACAGCGAGAATTAAGAAAAAGAGGGATGTCAGGCCGCGTACATAGGTTTGTTCTCATTGAGGCGGAGCCAGCCTTTGACCAGGCGGTAGATGATCCAGATGCCGTCGGCAATGAGCACTGCCCAGCCGATAACGATCAAGAACGTTATCCCCCCAAGCACGCCCCAGAGCATACCGAACCAGAAGGTCCTGATCTGCCACCGGAAATGGCTTTCCAGGAACGTCCCTGCCACGTCTTCCTTCTTGATGTAGTTTATGACGATCGCAACGATGGCCGTTATGCCGACGAAATACGATGCTGCATAGAGCGCGTAGATAATGGTTGTAAGAGTTTTTGCCGACTTTATGGCCTCTTCATTGTTTATCGCGTTCTCCATGACCGTCCCCTCCTTTTTCGTGTCCATCTCAAACACGCAATAAAAACCAGCTTATCGCTCTTAGCTGATGGCATATCCGGTTTGAAGCTATGCCACAATATATGACCCGGTGCCGGCGGCAATGAGGTCATCTTTGTCGTTGTGCAGCTCGATCCTCGTGACGGCGACCTTGTTCCCCGTCCTTAGCGTATAGGCCGTGACAGTGAACCGCTTGCCGACGCCGGGGCGCAGAAAATCGATGCGCACATCGATCGTGCTCACCCTGCCGAACCTCTCGATCCTTGCCTCCAGCGTCTCGCCGGGCATCTTTTTCTGAAGGCCCATGAACGCAGCCAGGCCGCCCGTGACATCGATGGCGGACGATATGACGCCCCCATGCAGCATGCCCCGCTTGTAGTGCCCCATCAGCTCGCCCCGCATCAGGAATGATACCTTCGCGCTCTCATAGCTTATCGATTCGACCTTGAGGCCGAGCACCTTATTGAAAGGGATCTTCTCGTTGAACAGCTCGTTGATCGCGGAAACGAATTCCTGATCATCTGCGAAACCATCCATTATCTCTCCTTGTCTAAGAGTTGGCTGACCCCTTACCCAAAATCTTCGCCGAAAAGCAGCGACCATGCGCTGCGGTATGCCACCTGGTGGCGCGTTTCGGCCGGTAGATATCTTAAGAAATCCCTGTGCTTATAGTCGTATTCAGCGATCCGGTTAAGGCGGTCTCCACCGAGGTCCAAAGCCGATAAAAACCGCTTCGGATGGGCGACGATAAGGTCGCGCCATTCGGCCTTAAGGCCTCCTTTATCGCTCCACACGCGGGAATGCCGCTGGTTGCTAAGAGGATATGTTGAACCGGCGTCTCCAAATGCGGTATCGAAATACAGGCCGGGGAAGCGCCTGATCAAGGAGTCAACATATGCAGGCGTATAGCGGGAAGCGCGTTCAATATATCGTATCTGTGCCAGGTGGCACCAGATCACCCGGGCCTTCGGATACTGCTGCAGCATTGATTCAAGCGGCGCAAGCAGTTCGTTTTCTATTTCGTAGTGGATCTGGAACGGCATCCCTGTTCTTTCGCTCAGGCTGAACACGCGATGCCCGATCGGGCCGTCGATTGGAATGTGGACGTCGCGCTTCATTTCGCCTCGCTTTGCCTGCCTGGGTGAAGGATAGTGGCGGAATTCAAATTCCCCGTAAAGCATGATCTGTTTCTTTTGGGCGGCCGTTGCCTGGGCATCCAGAAATTCGTCTGGTGCCTCTGTCAGGGCTGGGGGTTGCCCGCCGTTTCCCACGGGAATGAAATGATCCGGATAACCGGCGAGCAGCTTCCCGGAAAGGTCGTCAAACCGCACCCCTTTTTTAAACTGCCCCTCGCCGATGTCCGCAGAAAGGGCCATAAGCCCGATATTGAGGCTATCCATTTTTTTCGCAACATAATCAATGTCCAGCTTTCTGGAATTGCATGAGCTTTCTATATCGATATAGGGCAATTGGCCCGCAGCCAGGATCTTCTTCAGGCGATTCGCATACCCTGTTTTCAATTGCGAAAAGCCTGCAATGTTCTGAGAGTTCCCAATCTTTGGCAGAAAGGCAAGAAGAGGGAGCAGGCAAAATGCCTTCAGCAGATCGCGTCGGTTTATCATCTGCCTGTAATGTACCACTATTGTTCTTACATTATCCACCAGAAAAAGGCGCCTATCATGGCGATCGCCACGGTGATCCTGACAAGGTTGCCGGCAACAAGGCCCAGGATTGCGCCCCACCCGGATTGAAAAGCCTTCCGTAAGGATTTGCCCGCAATAAGCTCTCCTGCTATTGCACCGACAAAGGGGCCTGCGATAAGCCCGATGAAATTGCCGACGATCACCCCTATCACCGCGCCTATTATCGATCCCCACACGGCATACCTGGAGGCGCCGTATTTTTTTGCCCCGATCGAGCCCGCGTAGAGATCGAGGAAGGTGACAACCCCAACGACAAGGCCCCAGGCCACCATGGCGCGTAAGCCGTAGTCTTGCCAGCCGGTTACCAGGCCATAGAAAAGATATCCCGCATAGATAAGGGGAATCCCGGGAAGAAAAGGAAGCAATGTCCCCAGAAGGCCTGCGGCCATAATGATGGCCGCTATGACGATCCACAGTGTCTGCATCGAGTAAATATACCAGGACAAGTATATCATATTTTTCTTCCATCTGGCTGCGGCGCAGACGGGTTATCGATTTGATTCATTAGTATTATTATATACTTATCATTCTTTATTTTCTCGTTGAATAGATGGGGTGTAAGTGGTATAAGGAATATATTCTGCACTTCAACAACAGATGAAAAAAGATATCGATTCGATCATTGGCAAGCTTAAAGATATGCACGGTCAGCCGAGGTGCGAGCTCCGCTTTTCCAGCGCCCTTGAGCTCGTTGTGGCCACTGTTCTTTCTGCGCAGTGCACCGACGAAAGGGTGAACAGGGTGACGGAGCAGCTTTTTAAGAAATACAGGAGCTTGCAGGATTACATCAATGCGGATGCAGAAGAGCTCGAGGAAGACGTCAGGCCGACGGGTTTTTACAGGAACAAGGCAAAGAGCATCAAGAACATCGCGGCCGAGATCGCGCAGAGGTTCAAGGGGAAGGTCCCCGACGACATCGACGCCTTTGCCACCGTGAAGGGCATAGGCCGCAAGTCCGCCAACATGATCGTCGGCCTTGCTTACAATAAGCCCGCCGTTATCGTCGATACACACATGGTCAGGGTTTTGAACCGCATGGGGCTGACAAAGAACGAAGACCCGGAGAAGATAGAGCTGGATATCAAAAGAGCAGTGCCCGAACATATGTGGACGGTGCTGTCGCTCCTTGTCATTCTCCACGGAAGATATACCTGCAAGGCAAAGAAGCCCGAATGTCCGGAATGCCTTGTGCAAAATGATTGCGACTACTGGTCAGGAGGCAAAAAAAATGTTTGACAAAGAACAACTCGCCGGGGAAGAGCTGGAGCATCTCCGCGAACTGGCAAGACTGGCAAAGGGAGACATAATAACCATGACAACCCTTTCGGGATCAGGACATCCCGGCGGGTCAATGTCGTCGCTCGACGCATACCTTGTGCTTTTTGCCCATGCAAACCTGAGCGGGAAAGGCCGCGACAGGATCGTGGTGAGCCACGGGCACACGTCGCCGGGCGTTTACGCAAGCCTCGCACGTCTCGGCCATATGCCCGTCGATGAGGTGATAGCATTTTTTCGAAAGGCGGGGAGCCCCTTTGAAGGGCACGTCGTGAAGGGCATCCCGTTCATCGACTGGTCTACCGGGAACTTAGGCCAGGGCCTCTCGGCAGGGTGCGGCTTTGCCATCGCGTCGAAGATCCGAAACGACGGCAGCCACGTCTATGTCCTCATGGGCGACGGCGAGCAGCAAAAGGGGCAGATCAGCGAGGCGCGGAGGTTCGCGAAGAAGTACGGCCTGTCGAACATCACCGTCGTCGTCGATTACAACGGCCTCCAGATCAGCGGGAGCATAGCAAACGTCATGCCCCAGAACATCATAGAGAACTACCTGTCGGACGGCTGGGACGTCATTGAGGTCAACGGCCATGACCACAATGAGATCTACGGGGCGTTGAAGGCGGCGCGAACGGTGGAAAACCCGACCTGCATCATTGCCCACACCGTGATGGGGAACGGCGTTCCTTTTATGGAAAACAAGGAAAAATATCATGGGAGCCCGCTCAACGAGAAGGAATATAAAGAGGCCGTCGGCATCCTCGGCGTCGAGGACAGGATCGACCTCTACCGGGAGATGAGAAAAGGCGCCGCGACGTTCAAGGGCGCAAACGAAGAGCCGGAGACGGCGATCGATGCCGGAGGGCCTTTCACCTATGCCAACGAGGACAAGATCGACAACAGGACGGCCTTCGGCAAGGCGCTGAAGGATCTCGCCGATAAGAATATCGGGAAAGGGCAGGCGGTCTGCGCATTCGACTGCGACCTCGCAAGCTCCGTCAAGACAGGGGATTTTGCCAAGGCATACCCGGGATACTTCTTTCAGGGCGGCATCCAGGAGCACAACGTGGCGACGATCGCGGGCGCCCTCTCGACAACAGGCATACTGACGTTCTTCGCGGATTTCGGGGTCTTCGGGATCGATGAGACCTATAACCAGCACAGGCTGAACGACATCAACAAGTCGAACCTGAAATTGATGCTGACCCACGTGGGGCTCGATGTGGGGCCTGACGGCAAGACGCACCAGTGCGTGGACTACATCGGGCTGGCAGGCAACCTTTACAGGTTCAAGGTAATCGTCCCCTGCGACCCGAACCAGACCGACCGGGCCGTCCGCTACGCCGCCAAGCAGGACGGGAACTTCCTTGTAGCCATGGGAAGGAACAGATGGCCCGTGATCTCCGGCAACGACGGGAAACCGGCCTACGGGGACGGCTACGTGTTCGAATACGGCAGGATGGAGATCTTCGGCGAAGGCCGGGACGGCGCCATCATTACCTACGGCGGGATGGTGGCAAGGGCTCTGCAGATACAGGAAAGCCTGCAGAAGAAGGGCGTGAGCGTGATCGTGGTCAATATGCCCTGCGTGCGGGAGGTCGACGCCGCTGCCATGGAGAAGATCATGAAGGTCCCCGCCATCATCACCTACGAGGACCACAACGTCCATACCGGGATCGCCCCGCTCCTGGCGCAGCATCTTTTGAAGAACGGCTACAAAGGGCGGATGGAGTCCTTCGGGGCGAAGGCATACGGGACGTCAGGCGACACAGAAGAGGTATTGAAGTTCGAAGGACTTGATGTTGCGTCCATGACGGAAAATATAATGACATTGATAAGGTAATAGATTATGAATAACCAATCACCAATAACCAGGCTCCAATTAATCACCAATACCCAATATTCAATCACCAAACAAAAACTTTCCCGTTTGGGTATTCGGTCATTGGTGTTTGGGTATTGATTGGTGATTGACGTTTGGCTATTCAGTAAATTGTTAATCATAATAAAAAGGGGGTTTTGAATGAACGACATTAAAGGGATGTACAAGAAGATCGTCAAGGACAACTTTCCGGACACTGTTAAGATCGATCTGGGCGGACAGGAGCTCGTCTACAAAAAGAAGGTCTGGAACATCTTCGATGCGGACGAAAAGTGCGATGTCGAGAGGGGCCTGCGGTACGGGGAGAATCCTGACCAGCCGGCTGCGATGTATGAGCTTGTCAACGGCAACATCGTCCTCGGGGATGTGAGGTTCTTTGATTTTGACGGCGGGCTCACAAGCAGGGTTACAGAGAAGGACATGCTGCAGGTGGGAAAGCATCCCGGCAAGATCAACCTCACCGACGTGGACAACGCCCTTAATATCCTCAAGTATATGGATAAAAAGGCGGCCTGCGCGATCATGAAGCACAACAACCCCTGCGGGGCCGCATGCGGGACGAACGTTGCCGACGCCTTTGACAAGGCCTTCTGGGCAGACAGGATCGCGGCATTCGGCGGCGCCGTCGTCTTTACAAAGACCGTAGACGTGGAGGCAGCCAAGGCGATGGTCCCCTATTATTTCGAGGTCATATGCGCCCCCGATTTTGAAGGGGCAGCCATCGATGTGCTGAAAAAATGGAAGAACCTCCGGCTTCTCCAGATCAAGGAGATCGAAAGGCTTCAGAGCTATAAAGGGAAGAGGTACATCGACTTCAAGTCCCTCATGGACGGGGGCATCATCCTCCAGGAATCTCAGCCTTACACGATCAAAGGCAGGGAGGACCTTAAGCCCGCGCAGACGACATATAAAGGCCAGGCATATGCGATCAAAAGGCCGCCGACGGACAAGGAATTGAACGACATGCTGTTCGGGTGGTATGTCGAGTCGGGGGTGAGCTCCAACTCGGCGCTGTTCGTCAGGGATGAGGCAACCGTTGCCATCGGCACGGGAGAGCAGGACAGGGTCGGCGTCGTGGAGATCGCCGTCTTTAAGGCATATATAAAGTTCATGGACAAGGAGGTCTTTAAGAAGTTCGGCGTTCCCTATGCAGTGTTCAGGCTGGAGGCCGAAAAGGGGCTGCGCAAGATGGAGGACCTGAAGGAGATCGAGGAATACACAAAGGCCCAGAAGGGAGGGCTCATAGGCTCCGTGGTGGTCTCGGACGGCTTCTTCCCCTTCAGGGACGGCGTCGATGCAGCGATCAAGGAAGGTGCGACGGGCATTATACAGCCTGGCGGCTCCGAGCGTGATTTTGAGACCATAGAGGCCTGCAACGAGTCGAACGTGACGATGGTCTTCGCGGGCCAGAGGCTCTTTAAACATTAAATTTAACGGGAATATTTTTTCATTTTGTATTGACAAAGAAGGGTTTTAAAAATATAATTGTGAAAATAATTACAAATACTTTAAAAGCCACTGGAGGTATGTATGAGACCTTATTTTGCGAAGATGCAGGAATGGACAAAAGCTGCCAAGGAGAATAAAGCGAACGCTGAAGAGATCAAGAAAGTCGAGCAGGAGATCGAGGCATTAGTCGAAAAGGCGCACAACGCCGGTATCTCAAAGGAAACCTTGAACAAGAGGGGTGAATGGACGGTACACCAGAGACTTGAATATATCCTGGATCCCGGGACATGGGCCCCGCTTCATACCTTGTATGATCCCCTGGATGAAGAATCAGGCACCACCGGTGTCGTGGACGGTCTCGGAAGGATCAACGGGAGATGGTGCGTCATCATCGGTTTTGATAATAAGGTCATGGCAGGCGCCTGGATAGCGGGCCAGCCGCACAACATCCTCCGGGTTACGGATATCGCGAAGAGGCTCCATTGCCCCCTCGTATGGCTTGTTAACTGCAGCGGCGTGAAGCTGCCCGAGCAGGAGAGGATGTATGCAGACAGAAGAGGGAGCGGGACAACCTTCTTCAGGCATGCAGAGCTGAACAAACTGGGCATCCCCGTGCTTGCCGCGATCTACGGAACCAACCCGGCCGGCGGCGGCTATCAGGGAATCTCCCCGACACTGCTTCTTGCTCATAAAGACTGCAACATCGCAGTCGGCGGAGCCGGCATCGTGAGCGGCATGTCGCCAAAGGGCTATTTTGATGAGGAAACAGCGGAACAGCTCATTGATGCAACGAGGAAGTTCAAGGCAGTACCTCCCGGCAGGGTTGAGATACATTATGACCACACAGGGTTCTTCAAACAGGTCTTCCAGAGCGAGGAAGCGATACTTGACGCCGTGAAAGAGTGGGTCACCTATCTGCCCGCCTATAACCACTACAAATTCTTCAGGGTTGCAGAGCCGGCAGAACCGAAATTCCCGGCCGAAGATCTTTACAGCATCGTGGCATTTAACCAGAAGATGACCTATGACGTAGAGCAGTTCATGGCAAGGCTTGTGGACAACAGCGAGCATATGGAATTCAGGCCCGGCTACGGTCCGGAGCTCTATACGGGCCTCGTGAAGGTTGATGGTTTCCTCTTTGGAATCGTCGCGAACAGGCAGGGCATGATGCCCAAAGGCTACCCGGAATATGCACCCTATCCCGGGATCGGCGGCAAGTTCTACCGCCAGGGGCTCATCAAGGTCAATGAGTTTGTGTCACTCTGCGGCAGGGACAGGGTCCCCATGATCTGGATCCAGGATACATCGGGCATCGACGTCGGCGACATCGCGGAAAAGGCAGAACTTCTCGGTCTCGGCCAGGCCCTCATCTACTCCATCGAGCAGAGCGATCTCCCCATGATGACCATCGTATTGAGAAAAGGCACAGCGGCAGCCCACTACATCATGGCAGGGCCGCAGGCGAACAACAACAACTGCTTCACCCTCGGAACCGCAACGACTGAGATCTACGTTATGCACGGCGAGACCGCCGCAGCGGCGAGCTTTGCAAGAAGGCTCGTGAAAGAGAAGGATGCAGGCAAGCCCCTCGCGCCGATCATCGCCCAGATGAACAAGCTGGTCAAATCGTACTACGACAATTCGAGGCCGTCACACTGCGCAAAGGCGGGCCTTGTTGACGAAGTCGTGGCGATGAAAGACCTGAGAAAGTACTTCGTTGCCTTCGCAAACTGCTGCTACCAGAACCCGTCATCGATCTGTCCGCAGCACCAGATGATATTGCCAAGGGTTATCAAGGGCTAAACAAAGGACAACATACAGGGTGGGTCGGGCGATCCACCCTGTTTTTTTTCGTCTAAGTTAACCTGTTTCAAATAACTGTTGACTGTTATAGGGTGTTCGTGTAATGTGGTTTGTATCGGATATGTACAGTGCAAAAACAACTTAAAAAAAGGCTCGATGATATCAGGAAGAAAGGGAATTACCGGCAGTTGCGATACATCAAGCCGGTAACCTCCACGCAGATCCTGTATAATGGGAAGGCATACCTCAACCTGTGTTCCAACAGCTACCTTTCCCTCCATGTCCACCCGGACATTCTCAAGGCAGCAAAAGAGGTGATCGATGAATACGGGGCAGGCACATGCTCTTCGAGAAGCGTCTCGGGGAGCATTGACATCTACGGGCAACTGGAGAAGATGATTGCCAGGTACAAGGGCTACAGAAAAGGGCTTATCTTCTCCAACGGCTATATGGCAAATATAGCGATCATCTCCACGCTAACGGACAGCAACGATGTTATATTCAGCGACGAGCTGAACCATTCCAGCCTTATAGACGCAACGAGGCTTTCGCGGGCAAAAAAGGTTATCTATAAACACAGGGATATGAATGACCTCGAAAAAAAGCTGGGCAGGGAAAGGTCGGCAGGAAAACGGTTTGTCGTTACCGAATCGGTTTTCAGCATGGACGGGGATATTGCGCCGCTGTCTGATATCTTCGAGCTGCGTGAACGATATGGCTTCCACATGATCCTCGACGATGCCCACGGAACCGGCGTATTCGGCCAGAAAGGCACCGGCGTTGAAGAGCTGTTCGGCCTGTCAGGCTCCATGGACGTCCACATGGCGACCTTTGGTAAGGCGCTCGGTTCCTTCGGCGCCTTTGTGCTCTCCGATGAGGTCGTTATCAATTTTCTTATCAACAGGGCGAGGACATTCATGTACACAACGGCATTGCCCGCATCATCCCTTGCGAGCGCCATGAAGGCGCTCGAGATGATAGAACAGGATACCACGTACAAAGACAGGCTATGGAAGAACATAGACTACATGAGGATGCGTTTGAACACCGCCGGTTTTGACCTGAAGGACAGCGTCGGGCCTATCATCCCTATTGTTGTCGGCGAAGACGCGAAGACCCTCAGAATGCAGGAATCGCTTATGCGAAAAGGGCTGTTTCTCCAGGGGATCCGGCCCCCCACCGTTCCCGAAGGCACGTCGCGCCTACGGTTAACGGTTGTGCGGGGATTTACGCAGGAAGATATGGACTACGCCATAGAGACCATCATTCACGCCGGGAAGAAGATGGAACTGATTTAAAGAGCAGAAGATAAGAAGAGCAGAAGGTGAGAAGAGCAGAGGAGCAGAAGAGAAGAAGGTGAGAAGTTAAGAGAACAAAGTCATTTTTTTAACATATCCTCTCACCCTCATATCCTCTTAACCTCTCGCATTTCAAGGTGGAGGTTTAATGTACAGCAAGAAACAATTGAAAGAATGGGATAAGCAATACATCTGGCATCCCTTTACCCAGATGCAGGACTATGGCGGCACGGACCCTCTGATCATTGAGAGGGGAGAGGGGTGTTATCTGATAGATACGGAAGGAAGAAAATATATCGACGGCATATCTTCCCTGTGGGTGCTTGTGCACGGGCATGGCAGGAAAGAGCTCGTGGGTGCGATCGCGAAGCAAGCAGGGACCCTCTGCCATTCGACGCTCCTTGGCCTCGGCAACGTTCCTTCCGCGGCCCTTGCGAAAATGCTTGTTGATGCAGCGCCCCGGGGACTCAAAAAGGTTTTTTATTCAGACAGCGGTTCCACGTCCGTTGAGATCGCGCTCAAGATGGCATACCAGTACTGGCAGCAGAAAGGGGAAAAGAGGAGGAAGAGGTTTCTCTCTTTTACGAACGGCTACCATGGCGACACGATCGGGTCGGTGAGCGTCGGCGGCATAGACCTTTTCCACAAGGTTTACCGGCCCCTGCTTTTTAAAAACTATAAAGCGCCGTCGCCCTACTGTTACCGCTGCCCCCTGAAGCTGAAAAGAAAGGACTGCGGCATGGCGTGCGTGGAAGAGTTCCGGCGCATCGTTCAACGGAATAAGGACGAGATATGCGCGGTGGTTATAGAGCCCCTTGTGCAGGGCGCGGCCGGGATGATAACCCAGCCGAAGGGTTTTTTATCCGCCGTCTGGAAGATCTCAAAAGAGAACGGCCTCCTTTTCATAGCCGATGAGGTGGCAACGGGTTTCGGGAAGACGGGGACAATGTTCGCATGCGAGAAAGAATCCATCAGGCCCGATTTTCTCTGTGTCGCCAAAGGCATCACCGGCGGCTATCTTCCCCTTGCGGCAACGCTCACGACCGAAGAGGTCTTCAGCGGCTTCCTCGGCAGGTTCGAAGAGTTCAAGACCTTTTTCCATGGCCACACATATACGGGCAACCCCGTTGCCTGCGCTGCGGCGATAGAGAATATGAGGCTTTTCAAAAAAGAGCAGACCCTCAAAAAGCTCAAAGGGAAGATAGCCCTCCTAAAAGATGAGCTGCGGAGGTTCTTTGACCTGCCGCACGTCGGCGAGGTGCGGCAGCAGGGATTCATGGTCGGCATCGAGCTCGTAAAAAATAAAAAGACAAAGATGCCTTACCCGCCGGCAGAGAAGATAGGGCAGAAGGTGATAGGGGAGGCGCGCAAAAGAGGCGTGATCATCAGGCCGCTCGGCGACGTGATCGTCCTCATGCCCCCGCTTGCCATCAGCGAGAAGGCGCTTAAGGATCTCACGGATGTTGCCTATTCCAGCATCGAACGTATAACGGGTGGTTGATCGGCGATGCAGGATCAATAAGCGTTCGCGAGGCTGTTCATGCATATCGTGATGAGGTACGGGAGGAAAGGCTTATCCCTGAATCTCCCGGACAGGCTTCAGGCAGAAGTGATACGGAAAAAAAGGATGCCCGTGCTTAAAGACCCCGTGGAGGCGGTAAGGTCGGCCTTTTTACACCCTGCGGGAAGCAAGCCCCTGAAAGAAGTTGTGCGGGAACGGGAAAGCGTCTGCATTCTCATCTGTGACAATACAAGGCCGGTGCCCCATGCGATCGTGCTGCCTGCCCTCATTGAGGAATTGATCAATGCGGGCACACGACCTGATTCAATAACGATCCTTGTTGCGACGGGCCTCCACAGGCCGAATGAAGGAGAAGAGCTCCGTGAGCTGATCGGGAGCGATAGGGTGCTGCAGGCCGTGAAGGCGGTCAATCACTTTGCGAGAAGCGATGAAGACCACGTCCTTTTGGGACATACGCCGCGCGGGATGCCGGTAAGGCTGGATCGCCGCTTTCTCAGCGCTGAAGTGCGGATCGCCGTCGGCCTCGTCGAGCCTCACTTCATGGCCGGATATTCCGGTGGAAGAAAACTCATTGTTCCGGGAATAGCCCATGAAGATACGATCAGGGTATTGCATTCAGCAGGGATGCTGGATCACGAGAACGTGGCCAACTGCATGATCGACGGCAACCCGCTCCATGAGGAGAAGCTGTGCGCCGCCTTGATGGCCGGAGAAAGCTTCGCGCTCAATACGGTCATCGACGAAGACCGCAACCTGTCATTTGTCAACTTCGGCGAGATCGAAAAAAGCCATCTTGACGCAATCGCCTTTGCGCGCCCGTATTTTGAGATATCCGTTCCCCGGAAGTATAAAACAATTATTACCAGCGCGGCGGGCTACCCGCTGGACAGGAACTATTACCAGACCGTAAAGGGGATGGTAGGCGCTGCCGGCATCCTCGCCCGGGGAGGGGACCTCTTCATCGTCTCAGAATGTTCGGAAGGCCTGGGAACGCCTGAATACGCCGAGTCGCAGAGGAGATTGATCGACCTCGGCGCGGAGAGGTTCCTTGAAGAAACGTCGCAAAAGCAGTATGCTGATATCGATGAATGGGAATCGGTCATGCAGGCCAAAGCGATGAAGAACGGGAACATGCACCTGTACAGCGAGGGACTCACGGCGGAAGAGCAGGCGTTAACGGGCGTCAATCCGGTGAGGTCTATCAACGAGGCAGTCGAGGAAAGCGTAAGGAGACATAATGATGCGCGCGTCGCGGTGATCCCGGAAGGCCCTTACGTAATCCCGGTTTACCGGCCTGAGAACTGATCGGAATTCCCTCTCCCCTTTGCGGGAGAGGGTCAGGTAGAGGGGGAATGATAAGGCCGGGCTTTTTTTGCTCACGACGGTTTGCTCCGGGATGTCCCTGCACCATGCTTGCATTAGGGTAGACTATTTCGGAAGCAATATGCATCCGTTCCGGACATTCGATATTTGGATTTTGATATTGTTTAGCGCTTAGTGTTTCGATATTAGGGTTTCCTGGTGGACGATATGAAAATGGGAACACAGAGGGAGCAGGCCATAAAGATCTTCAACGCCGCGCTTCAGTCGGCCGATCCGTACAGGGCGGTTGCCCTTCACGCAGGCGCAATATCCTCTTTTTACAAGGACAGGAACTGCAGCAGGCTCTTCGTCGTTGGTTTTGGCAAGGCGTCGGTTCCGATGGCAAAGGCGCTAGCAGATGGTTTCGGCGGGATTGTAAGCGGCGGGATCATCATCGCCCCATACGGGCAAAAAGTCAGGCCTGACGAGATCGATAAGATCAAGATCTGCGAAGCAAGGCACCCGTTGCCTGATGAGAATGGATGGAAGGCGACCGCCGGCATCCTGAACCTGCTGAAAGATCTTGATGACCGCACCCTCGTTGTATGCCTTATCTCCGGAGGCGGCTCCGCCCTTCTTGTGTCACCATGCAGCGGAATAACCCTTGAGGAGAAGCAAAAGACCACTGACCTGCTCCTTAAGTCGGGCGCGAACATCAATGAGCTGAACTCGGTGCGAAAGCACCTCTCCGATGTTAAAGGCGGGAGGCTTGCCATGAAGGCCTATCCGGCCTACATGACATCGTTGATCCTCTCCGATGTGATCGGAAACAACCTCGATGTTATCGCGTCAGGCCCGACATCCCCGGACAGCACGACATATGCCGATGCCCTGGGAGTGATAAAAAAATACGGCCTTGAGGAAAAGACGCCTGCTCGCGTAATGGATATTCTCAGCAAGGGCTCTCAAGGGGTGATTGCCGAAACGCCAAAAGAAGGGAACGCTGTTTTCGAAAGGGTGAACAATGTCATTGTAGGGAGCAACAAAAGTGCCATCGACGCGGCGATGGAGGCGGCTGCCAGGCTCGGATTCGACGCGGCGGTACTCTCTGCGGAGGTCCAGGGAGAGGCAAGGGATGCGGGCAGATGGCTCGCAAAGAAGGCGATAGAAATTATAAAACGGAGGAAGGGAGAAGCGGGGAGGGGTAGCGAAAAAAGGCCGGTATGCCTGATCTCGGGAGGAGAGACGACTGTGACGGTCGCGGGCAGCGGGCGCGGCGGAAGGAACACGGAGCTTGCCCTCGCCCATGCGATGGAGGTAGAGGGCGAAAGAGGCATCACTTTCCTCTCTGCCGGCACTGACGGTGCTGACGGGCCCACAGATGCGGCGGGAGCCATCGTGGATGGGCAGACAACTGCGAAGGCAAAGGCGATGGGCATCGACCCCGCGCAATATCTGCAGAACAACGATTCCTATAATTTCCTTAAAGCCACCGGCGACCTGTTTATAACAGGCCTGACCGGCACGAACGTGATGGACATACAGATAACGCTGATCCTATAGCAGACAGCTGTCAGCCGTCAGCAATCAGCAGACAGCTATCAGCTAAGAAACTATAGTCCATAGTTTATGGCTTGCAGCAAGAACAAGAGCTCAGCAGACAACAGGAAACAGACAATAAAAACTTTATACTTGCTAAATATTTTGTTTTGCTGGCAGCTGATAGCTGATCGCTATTAGCTGTCTTTATTGTCCACGAATTCTCCTTCCCAGCGTGCTATTATCACCGATGCGAGGCAGTTGCCTATGATGTTTGTTGTGGTACGCGCCATGTCCATGATCGAGTCCACGCCGAGGATGACCACAATGCCTCCCACAGGGATACCGAAAGAAGCCAAGGTTCCCGCGAGGACGATGAGCGATGCGCGAGGCACGCCTGCGCAGCCCTTGCTTGCGAAGATAAGGGTGAAGCCGATGAGAAGCTGCTGGCCAATGCTGAGGTCGATGCCGGAAGCCTGCGCGATAAAGACAGAGGCAAGGGAAAGGTATAATGTTGTCCCGTCAAGGTTGAAGCTATAGCCTGTCGGAATGACAAAGGCGACAATGCGGCGCGGCACGCCGAGCGCCTCCATTGCCTGCATGGCCTTGGGCAGGGCCGCCTCGGAGCTTGTCGTGGAGAATGCTATGATCGCGGGTTCTTTGACCGCAGACAGGAATCTCCTGATGGGAACACGGAATATAAGCGCTGCGGGAAAGAGAATGACGATCATAAAACAGATGAGCGACAGGTACAGCGTGAAGATAAGGGCGCCCATATTGACGAGCACGGACAGGCCCTTGCTGCCGACGACAAAGGCTATGGCGGCGCCTACGCCGATAGGCGCATAGTTCATCACTATGCCCGTATATTTGAACATCGTCTCCGCAAGGGTGTCGCAGAAGTCTAAGATGGGCTTCTTCTTTTCCTTAAGAAGGCTGAGGGCGATCGCGAAGAGGATGGTGAAGATGACCACCTCGAGCACGTCCCCCCGTGCGGCAGCATCGAAAAAATTTTCCGGGAATATGTTTATGATCGCATCGGAGAGGCTGTGCTGCTTTGCGGTTATGCCGGGGACGCTGGCAGTTGCATCGAGGTGCATGCCTACGCCCGGCTTCATGATGTTCACCATAACAAGGCCGAGGAAAAGGGCTAAGGTCGTGACGATCTCGAAGTAGATGATCGACTTCAGGCCCATCCTGCCGACGGCCTTCAGGTCGCCGTGGCCGGCTATCCCCACGACCAACGTCGCGAAGATGATAGGGACGATAACTGTTTTAATGATGCGTATAAAGATGATGCCGAGAGGCTCCAGCTTTACCCCTACGCCGGGAAGAAGCCATCCGACGGCAAGCCCCAGTATCATCCCGGTGAAGACCCACGCAGTCAAAGACATTTTTAATTTTTTACCCATCTTTTCTCCCATTAAATGCTGTTACTGTTAAAAAAGATATTTCAGACAGCTATATCGAATGTTATCTACCGGCATATCCCGGTGTCAAGATAAATCGAGTTGTCAGCCATCAGCCGTCAGCACACAGCCGTCAGCAGAAACAAAAAAGGCTTTTCGACTGATAGCTGA
>Ga0116143_10001939_pt1 | contig 23646 bp, 15 predicted proteins | sample AD_UKC034_MetaG_FD_89745 | JGI IMG/M metagenome (GOLD analysis project Ga0116143, IMG submission 89745) | Active sludge microbial communities of municipal wastewater-treating anaerobic digesters from USA - AD_UKC034_MetaG | ecosystem: Engineered > Bioreactor > Anaerobic > Digestate | place: USA...
GCACCAGGCCCGGAACATGGAGAAACTGGCCCTGGTCAAGGGCAGGGTCATTGCCCGCAGCCTGGGACTGGACATGAAACTGGGAGATATTGAGTACCAGGCTGACCTGCGCAAAGCCACCTTCTTCTACACTGCCGACCGGCGCATTGATTTCAGGGAGCTGGTGAAACTTTATGCCCGTGAGTTCAGGGTCAAAATTGAAATGAGGCAGATCGGAGCCAGGCAGGAAACCGCCCGTATTGGCGGCATTGGCTCCTGTGGCAGGGAATTGTGTTGTTCGACCTGGCTGTCCGATTTTAAAACCGTAGTCACCTCAGCTGCCCGTTACCAAAACCTCGCCATCAATCAGGCGAAACTTTCGGGTCAGTGCGGCCGCCTGAAATGCTGTCTCAATTATGAACTGGATGTGTACATGGAATCCCTGGACCGTTTCCCGATGGACATTGAATCGATCCGAACTTCCTTGGGCACCGCCAATCTACTCAAGACGGACATCTTCCGAGGAATCATGTATTACGAACTGGAATCCACCGGAAAAAATAAAGAAGCCCAGGTTTTCGGGCTCAGACCTGAACAGGTAAGGGAAATCCGTTATAAAAACGACCGGGGAGAGATCCCCAGGGATTTTGGGGAAACCGTCGCACTGACCGCACCAGGCGGCCAAGCGGATGCTGAGGACGCCGGATTTGCCGATGTGACCGGGGAGATTGAATTGCCGGAGGAAAAAAGAAGGAAAGGGAGGTCCAGGGACCACCGGAACCAGGGAGCCCGGAACCAAAACTGGCAGGCCGGGCCTCCATCGGATCAAAACCGTCCTCAAAGGTCCCGGACCGATCAGACGGACCGCAGAGGCGGCCAAGGCAGACAGGGTCCAAGGCAGGACAAGCCCAGACAAGATCAGCCCAGGCGGGAGCGACCGAATAATCCCGAGCGGCCACAAAACAGCAGCAGGCCTCAGGACCAGAGTAGAAAGCCAAGACCCCCCTTCAATAAAAACAAAGACCGGTTTAATCCCCCACCTTCAAATTCCTGATCCATGGACTTTCAGATACTCATCATAGGGTCTGGACCAGGGGGATATGTTGCGGCCATTCGATGCGCACAGTTGGGTATGAAAGTCGCCCTGGTGGAAAAATACGCCAGCCTGGGGGGCACCTGCCTCAATGTGGGTTGCATTCCCTCCAAGGCCCTTTTGGACAGCAGCGAGCATTACGACCAGGCCATGCATCAGTTTGCTTCCCACGGACTCCGGGTGAAAGGCATTGATCTGGACATGCCCCAGATGATCCGCAGAAAAGACGAAGTGGTGGACGCTACCGTAAAAGGGGTCAAGTTCCTGATGAAAAAAAACAAGATTGAAGTTTTCCACGGGACGGCTTCATTCAAGAGGCCTCACGAGGTGGAAATCAAAAAGAGCGACGGCCAGTTGTTGACCGTCCAGGCCGAAAAAATAATTATTGCCACGGGATCCAAACCCCTCACGCCGGCGGCTTTCCATTACGATAAAGAAAGGATCATCACCAGTACGGAAGCCCTGAATATCCGGGAAGTCCCCGGCCGAATGGTGATCATAGGGGCCGGGGTGATCGGGCTTGAACTGGGATCGGTCTTTTCAAGGCTGGGCACCAAAGTCGAGGTCATAGAATTCCTGGACCGCATCCTTCCCGGAATGGACGGGGAATGCGCCCGGGAAATGAAAAAAATACTGGAAAAAAAAGGAATGGTGTTTCACCTTAACCACAGCGTGGACGGGGTGATCAAATCCAAGAAAGGAGTTGAAGTCAGCTATTCGGATAAAAACACCAAAGAATCCTTTAAACTCCAATCGGATTATTGCCTTGTCGCTATTGGCAGGAGGCCCTTTACCGAGGGCCTGGACCTGGCCAAAGCCGGGGTAAGCCAGGATGAAAAGGGCCGGATCCTGGTCAATGAACAATTGCAAACGGCAGTGCCCCACATCTATGCCATCGGCGATGTAGTCCGGGGCCCGATGCTGGCGCACAAGGCTTCTGAAGAAGGCATCCTGGTCGCGGAAATCATGGCGGGCCAAAAACCGCATATTGATTATAATTTAATTCCCGGGGTGGTGTACACCTGGCCCGAACTGGCTGGCGTCGGCAAGACGGAAGAGCAATTGAAAGAAGAGGGAAACAATTACAAAACCGGCAAATTCCCCTTTAAAGCCCTTGGACGTGCCAAAGCCAGCATGGATACGGAAGGTTTTGTCAAAGTCTTGTCCGATGCTTCCACGGACGAAGTCCTGGGGGTACATATCCTGGGCGCTAGGGCCGCGGACCTGATCATGGAGGCCGTGAGCCTGATGGAGTTCAAAGCCAGCGCGGAGGACATTGCCCGGATCAGTCACCCGCATCCCACTTTTTCCGAGGCCATCAAAGAAGCGGGCTTTGCCGCCTGGACCGGAAAATCGTTGCATTTATAAATACCACCGGATGGGAGAGCCGGGAATTTTATACCTGATCCCTTCACCCCTGGATGAAGAATATCAGGGGGTATTGATTCCGGAACAGGTCCGCGTGCTGGAAGGACTCCGGTTTTTCGTGGTGGAGAATATCCGCACCTCACGAAGGTTTATCAAAAAGATTTTACCAGGTTTTGATATCGACGCCTGCTATTTCCTGGAGATGGACAAACACCAGGCCGGGCAGGATTTTTCGATGCTTATCAATGTCCTGAACGGGGGCTCCTCGGCGGGCCTGCTCTCTGAAGCGGGTTGCCCGGGGATAGCCGATCCGGGGAGCCAGGTGGTCAGGCTCGCTCATGAACAGGGGATCCGGGTAGTTCCCTGGATCGGTCCTTCATCCATAACCCTGGCACTCATGGCCAGTGGATTGAATGGACAGCAATTTGTATTTCACGGATACCTCCCGACCGGAAGGCCGGACCTGATCCCCCGGCTGAAAAGAGTGGAAGCCGACATGGTCCGGACCGGGTACACCCAGATTTTTATTGAAACTCCTTACCGGAATCTGTCCCTGCTGGAGACCTTGTTGGCAAACCTGGCTGAAACCACCCTGCTCTGCCTGGCCATAGACATCACCGGGCCTGACGAATACATCAAAACACAGACGGTCAAAAGATGGAAAACCGCGGGCCTGGTGCACTTCGGCAAAAAGCCTGCAATCTTCCTGATCGGGGCAGGATAGCCGAATAGTCTTTATCTTTGAATTTCGGAACGATCACGGCCCTTGTTGGTCTTGTTCCTTTTATTAAAAATCCATTTATGTCTTTGAGTTCTATCTCTGCGGAACAATTACAGCGCGACGGCTACCTCCACATCCCGGTGAGTCCGGACTTGGACCTGGAAGCAGAAATCCTGAAACTCAAGCAGGAAAAAAATGCGGTCATCCTCTCCCACTATTACCAGGAATCCGAAATCCAGGACCTGGCCGATTATGTGGGCGACAGCCTGGGTCTTTCGCAACAGGCCGCCAAAACCAAAGCAGATATCATCGTTTTCGCCGGGGTGCATTTTATGGCGGAAACTGCCAAAATCCTTTCTCCGGACAAAAAGGTGCTCCTGCCGGACCTGAAGGCCGGATGTTCCCTCGCGGATTCCTGCCCTCCGGACCTTTTTGCCAAATTCAAGGCTAAATATCCGGACCACGTCGTGGTGAGTTATATCAATTGTACCGCGGAAATTAAAACGCTCACCGATATCTGCTGCACTTCCACCAATGCCATTCATGTCATCAACAGCATCCCTCCCGACAAAAAAATCATATTCGCCCCGGACATCAACCTGGGTAAATACCTCATTAAACAAACGGGCAGGGATATGGTCCTGTGGAACGGGACCTGCATGGTCCATGAAATCTTCTCCCACGAAAAGATTGTCCGGCTGAAGGAAAGGCATCCCAAGGCCAAATTCATCGCGCATCCCGAATGCGAGCCCCATATCCTCGAAATGGCGGACTATATCGGAAGCACCAGCGGCCTGCTCAAATACACCATGACCAACCCAGCCAGGGAATTTATCGTGGCCACGGAGGCTGGGATCCTTCACCAGATGGAACTGAAATCGCCGGAAAAAACCTTTATTCCGGCCCCGCCCAACAACCAGTGCGCCTGCAACGAATGTCCCCATATGAAGCGCAATACGCTGGAGAAACTGTACACCTGCATGAAATACGAGTTACCGGAAATCATCCTGCCCCAATGGGTGATTGAACAGGGGCGCGCATCCATCGACCGCATGCTGGAAATATCCAGGCGGGCGGGTTTGGTAGGATAATCCTTTGACGGAAGGATCACCAGCCCAGGATATGGGCAAAGATCAGCGGGGCGACAATCGTGGCATCCGATTCAATGATAAATTTAGGGGTATCCACTTCCAGTTTGCCCCAGGTGATTTTTTCATTCGGCACGGCGCCGGAATAGGATCCGTAGCTGGTCGTGGAATCTGAAATCTGACAGAAATAACCCCAGCATTTAACATCGGTCCTCCGCATATCCTGGTAGATCATAGGCACCACACAAATGGGGAAATCGCCGGCGATGCCGCCACCGATCTGGAAAAAACCCACCCCGATCTTTTCGGTATTCTTCAGGTACCAGTCGGCCAGGAACATCATGTATTCGATCCCGTTACGGACCATGGTCGGTTCGTACTCCTGTTCAAGGCAATGGCCGGCAAACATGTTGCCGGTGGTGCTGTCCTCCCATCCCGGCACGATGATCGGGAGGTTGCGCTCACAGGCGGCGATCAGCCAGCTGTTGGCGGGGTCGATTTCATAATATTTTTCCAGGGATTTGTTGCGGATGATCTGGTATACAAATTCATGGGGAAAATAACGTTTGCCGTTTTTTTTGGCCTCGTTCCAGACATCGATCAGCTGTTGTTCCATCCGGCGCATGGCTTCCATCTCCGGAATGCAGGTATCCGTCACACGGTTGTAGTGATGGTCCAGCAATTCCTGTTCCTGTTCCGGGGTGAGGTCGCGGTAATTGGGGATCCTTTTATAGTGGGTATGGGCCACGAGATTAAAAATGTCTTCTTCCAGGTTGGCGCCGGTGCAGGTGATGATGTCCACCTTGCCCTGCCGGATCATTTCAGCCAGGGATTTGCCCAATTCCGCCGTGCTCATGGCGCCGGCGAGGGTGACCATCATTTTGCCGCCGATATCCAGGTGATGCTGGTACCCTTTGGCCGCGTCCACCAGGGCGGCTGCATTAAAATGCCTGAAATGTTTTTCAATAAAAGCGCTGATTATTCCTTGGCTCATGGTCTCGGTATTTTATCGGTTTAAAAAATCAATAGCCGAGGATCTTCAGCATGTCGTCGGCTTTTTGTTCGTCCAGGTACACCCGGTCCACCAGGTTGCCCTGTTCATCCCGGTCCACCAGGATGTGTTTGGGGCTGGGTATCAGGCAGTGTTTGATTCCTCCGTATCCGCTAAGCGCGTCCTGGTAGGCGCCGGTATGGAAAAACCCGATATAAAGGGGCTCGGGGTCCGTCTTGGAAAAAGCCGGCAGGTACACCTGGTTTTCATGGACTTCGGAATTGTAAAAGTCGGAATTGTCGCAGGTGATGCCCCCGATATTCACCCGGGTAAAATCGTTGTACCATTTGTTGATGGGCAGCAGGATAAAACGTTCGGCCATGCCCCAGCTGTCCGGGATGGTGTTCATCAGGGAATTGTCGATCATATACCACAACTCGGAATCGTTTTGTTGTTTTTGGCCGATCACGGAAAAGATCGTGGCCCCGCTTTCCCCGACGGTGTATTTGCCGAATTCCGAAAAAATATCCGGTTCCGGAATGCCTTCGTCCTGGCAGGCGATCTTGATCTGCTTTACGATCTCGTTGATCATATAGCTGTAATCGTACTCAAAACCGAGTGAATTGCGGATGGGCAAGCCTCCGCCGATGTCTATCGCCCGGAGTTCCGGGCAAATTTTCTTGAGCTCGCAATAGATCTTGAGGACTTTTTTGAATTCACCCCAATAATAGATCGTGTCCTTGATGCCGGTATCCACGAAAAAATGCAGCATTTCCAGTTTAAACTTGGGGTTGTTGGCCAGGCGCTCCTTGTAAAACTGGATGACCTCGCTGTTGCGGATCCCCAGGCGTGAGGTATAAAACTGGAAATTGGGCTCTTCTTCCGTGGCAATGCGGATCCCGATTTTGCATCCGTTTTCCACATGTTCCTCGTAAATGCCCAGTTCGTTTTTATTGTCCAGGATGGGGATCACATTCTTAAAGCCCTCATTGATCAGTTTGCAGATCTTTCTGCCGTAATCCCCGGCCTTGTACCCGTTGCAAATAATGATCTCATCCTTATCGAGCTGGTTCTGCATGTACAATTTGCGGATGAGGTCGATATCGAATGAACTGGAAGTCTCCAGGTGCGCGCCGTTTTGAAGCACTTCTTCGAGGATAAAGCGGAAGTGACAGGATTTGGTGCAATAACAATAATAGTATTGCCCGTTGTAACCCACGTTTTTCATTGACCGGTTGAACAGGTTCCGGGCCCGTTTGATCTGGGCGCCGATGCGGGGCAGGTAGGTCAGCTTAAGCGGAGTGCCGTATTTCCGAATCAGGTGGATCAGGGGTATACCGTTAAAATCAAGGTATCCGTTTTCGATATCGAAACCTTCCTGCGGAAAATAGAAGGTTTGTTCGATAAGGTCAAAATAACGGTTCTTCATCTATCCAAATGGGTTCTTTTAAAGTTGTGGCAAAGGTAGTTTTTTGAAAAAACAAATGACCTTTTCATCGGAAAATTTCCTGCCTTTTTTAAAGCGTGGCCCCGGAGCGGTTTTCATGGTCCCCGGAGCGGTATAAATTCAATATTTTTTTCAACAGGATGGAGGCCATCTTGTACTTTGATTCCCTGGTCCAGCCTGCGATGTGAGGGCTCAGGATCACCTGGTCCATGGCATAAAGGGTGGAATAAAGCCGGTCCTCTTCCGCAGTAAAAGTCATGGGTTTTTCATTCTCAAAAACATCTAGGCAGGCGCCGCCCACCCGGCCCGAGGTCAATCCGCGGACCAAGGCCTTCGTATCGATCACATTACCCCTGGAGGTATTGATCAGGATCACCCCGGGTTTGCAGGACCCGATCAGGTCATCGTTGCAATAATGGTAGGTTTCCGCCGACAAGGGCAGGTGAAAACTGATAATATCGGCTTCCCGGATGATATCTTCCTTCCCGGTCTCCACGATAAAAGGAAGTTGGGACTGGAAGCCGGACAGGTATTTGTCGTGGACCAGAACCTTCATTTCCATCCCTGCCAGTTTGCGGGCAAACTGGCTTCCGGTATATCCAAATCCAATGATGCCAATCGTCTTGCCGCTGAGTTCCCAACCCCTCCTGGCCTCCCGTTCCCAGATCTTTTGGCGGACTTGCCGGTCTGCCTTGACCAGTTGATTCGCCAGGGCCAGCAACATACCCAGTGCGTGTTCGGCGACCGCATTGTTGTTGCCGTCGGGAGAAAAAAAGGTTTGAATGCCCCGGCTGGCGGCGTATTCCAGGTCTATGATCTCCCTGCCGGATCCCAGGCGGGCAATGAACCGCAACCGCGCGGCCCGGTCGATAAAGTTTTGGTCACAGATGATTTTGCTGTTGACGACCAGGCCGTCGTAGGATCCAATGAGCTGGAGGACATCTTCATAGGCAATGGCCGGGTGGTAATCCAGGTCAAAAGCCATTTCCCGGAGACCGTCCAGCAAGACGGGATGGACCTCGTCCGTGATTAATATCCTGGGTGGGTTCATATCTGGTCCAAATGTATGAAAATGTGGTTTTCAGGCCCCCGGGAAAGCGACATTAATCCGGCCGGAACCATACGGAGGTCCCCACTAAGTTTTATCTTTGCGCGATTTTTTAATACAACCATACCTGATCCATCCATGCCTCGTGACCACACCATAAAATCCGTCCTGATCATCGGCAGCGGCCCCATTGTCATTGGACAGGCCTGTGAATTCGATTACTCCGGGTCCCAGGCTTCCAGGTCATTGAGGGAGGAGGGGATTGAGGTCTCCCTCATCAATTCCAACCCGGCCACCATTATGACCGATCCGGTGACGGCGGACCACGTCTATCTCTGGCCGCTCACGGTCGAAAGCCTGGTTAAAATCCTGGAGGAGCAAAAAATAGACGCCGTATTGCCTACCATGGGGGGCCAGACCGCCCTGAACCTGGCCGTGGAAGCCGAAAAACAGGGCATCTGGGCCAAATACGGAGTACGCATGATCGGGGTGGACATCGATGCCATCGAACTGGCGGAAAACCGGGAGAAGTTCAGGAACCACGTAAAACAACTTGGCATGTCCGTTCCCCCCTCCTATATCGCCAATTCCTTCCTCGAAGGGAAAAATGCCGCCCAGAAGATCGGGTTTCCCCTGGTGATCCGGCCTTCCTTCACCCTGGGAGGCACGGGAGGCGGGTTTGTAATGAAGGAAGAAGAATTCGATGAAGCCCTCCGCCGCGGGCTGGACGCTTCCCCCTCCCACGAGGTGCTGGTGGAAAAAGCAGCCCTGGGCTGGAAGGAATTTGAACTCGAATTGCTCCGGGACCTCAACGACAGCGTCGCCATCATCTGCACTGTGGAAAACATGGACCCTATGGGCATTCACACGGGGGACAGCATTACGGTGGCCCCAGCCATGACCCTGTCGGATACCGCATTCCAGAAAATGAGGACGGATGCCATCACCCTCATGCGTTCGATGGGTAATTTTGCCGGGGGCTGCAATGTGCAGTTTGCCCTCAACCCTGAAAACGAAGAACTGATTGTAGTGGAAATCAACCCCAGGGTCTCCCGGTCTTCGGCCCTGGCCAGCAAAGCCACCGGTTATCCCATTGCCAAAATCGCGGCCAAACTGGCCATCGGATACAACCTGGATGAACTGAAGAACCAGATCACCAAAACCACCTCCGCCTATTTTGAGCCCACTCTCGATTATGTCATTGTCAAAATGCCCCGTTGGGATTTTGAGAAATTTCCGGGTGCGGACCATAAGCTCGGCCTCCAGATGAAGTCCGTGGGGGAGGTCATGGCGATCGGCCGCAGTTTCCTGGAAGCCCTTCAGAAGGCCTGCCAGTCCCAGGAAAACCGGCGTATGGGCCTCGGGGCCGATAAAAAGGAATGGATCCAGACCCAGGACATCCTTAAAAGGCTTGAAACCGCTTTTGACGACCGCGTGTACCGGGTAAAGGACGCTCTCCGGCTGGGGGTGCCCGAAAAAACGATTCACAAGCTAACCCTCATCGATCCCTGGTTTATCAAACAGATCAAAAGCCTGGTCCGCATCGAGGACGAACTCATGCGTTATAATGTGGCGGAGGATATTCCCGCCCCCTTCCTCCGGGAGATGAAAGAATTGGGTTACTCGGACGGCCAGATTGCCTGGCTGCTCCGGATCCATGAAAGAGAAGTCTACCGCCACCGGATGAAACTGGGCATCCGCAGGACCTACAAGATGGTGGACACCTGCGCCGCCGAATTTGAAGCGAGGACCCCCTATTTCTATTCGACCTTCGACCGTGAGAACGAATCCGTCCCGTCCGATAAAAAGAAAATCATCGTCCTGGGCTCCGGCCCCAACCGCATCGGACAGGGCATTGAATTCGACTATTGTTGCGTACATGGCCTCATCGCCATCAAGGAGGCGGGATACGAATCCATCATGGTGAATTGCAACCCGGAAACCGTATCCACCGACTTCGATATCGCCGACAAGTTGTACTTCGAACCGGTTTACTGGGAACATCTCAAAGAGATCCTGGACCTTGAAAAACCGGAGGGGGTCATCGTTCAGCTTGGCGGACAGACCGCGCTCAAACTGGCGGAAGACATTCACCGCGAGGGCATCCGCATCATCGGCACCTCCTTCAACAGCATGGACATTGCGGAGGACCGCGGACGTTTTTCCGATCTGCTCAAGGAACTTGAAATCCCCTACCCGGAGTACGGCACCGCCCGCGATGCCGACGAGGCCCTCGCCGTTGCCAAACGCACCGGCTACCCCGTCCTGGTCCGTCCTTCCTATGTGCTGGGTGGCCAGAAAATGCGCATTGTGATCAACGATGACGAACTCGAACACCATGTGCTCACGATTTTCAAACACATGCCGGAAAACAAGGTGCTCATAGACCAGTTTCTGGAAAGGGCCAAGGAGGCGGAGATCGACGCTATCTTTGACGGGGAGGATTTCCACATCATGGGGGTCATGGAACACGTCGAACCGGCCGGGATCCATTCCGGCGACAGCCATGCCCTCTTGCCTCCGTACAGCCTCACGGAAGAAGAAATCCGAACCATGGCCTTTTACGCCGAAAAAATTGCCCGTTCGCTCGAAATCTGCGGCCTGATCAATATCCAGTTTGCCATCAAGGACCACCAGGTCTATGTGATTGAAGCCAACCCGAGGGCTTCCCGCACCACCCCATTCATCGCGAAAGCCTACCAGGTGCCCTACCTCAATATCGCGACCCATGTAATGATGGGCACCAAAAAACTGCGGGATTTTAATATTCTCAAGAACCTGCAGGGATACGCGATCAAGGTTCCGGTGTTTTCATTCGAGAAATTCCCCCATGTGGACAAACAACTTGGGCCGGAAATGAAAAGCACCGGGGAAGCCATCTATTATATCAAAGACCTGAAGGATCCCTATTTCAGGAAACTGGTGAGTGAGGCGAGCATGTATCTGACAAGGTAGGAATGGTGGATGGTGGGTGGTGATTGGTGAATGGTGTCTTGCTGATGGAATCGTAACAATGACCTTTTTTCCTAAAGCTTTCGGAGCAGCAAGCTAGCCAACCCTCATGAAGGGAAAAACATATTTTCGACTTTTTTTGCTTTTGATATCCCTTTTCAAATTTAAGACCATCGGACCTGGAATATTTCAGGATCCAATCGGTAACTTTAGATGTGAAAACTGAAATGCCCCCATTTTGTTCAGTCAATCTTTCTCCTGATCGGAAGGGTGGTCTATGTAATATTGGTCCGGTTTTGGACTATAAATAATATAAGTAACAAAAATAGTGTGTTAGTGGAGCATATCGGAGTCGAACCGATGACCTCTTGCATGCCATGCAAGCGCTCTAGCCAGCTGAGCTAATGCCCCCTAATTCAAATCGAGGTGCAAATATATAATGTTTTCAGAATTCTGAAATCAGTTTTATTGAGCTCAGGTTCAACGATGGCTGATCCTTTTCATGGAGGGTTCAGGACGAAAATATCCGGGAACACCCTTCCGGAACAATCTTAAATCCGTACTTTAATATAAAAACAGAAGTATGGCTTCCGACCAGAAATTTGTAGACTATATAACTGACCAAATCCGGGGCGCGGGCGACATTGTCGCAAAAAAAATGTTTGGAGAATACGGAATATACTCGGATGGAAAAATTTTTGGACTGATTTGTGACAACAAGCTGTTCATTAAACCCACAAATTCCGGAAGAAAGTTTATAGGCGAGGCCGTGGAGGCTCCTCCTTACCCGGGAGCAAAACCCAGTTTCCTGATAGGAGAAAAAATCGAAGACCACGAATGGCTGAGCGAATTGGTCCGGATTTCATTAAAAGAATTGCCTGAACCAAAACAAAAAAGGAAAAAATCCTGACTACAGCGAACCGGATTCAGATTCAGCAGTAGTCAAAAGACCAAACTTTATTAATGCATGACCGGAATCAACCACGATTCCACTTAAACCCGGGTGAACCCGGTGATCAATAACCTGAATTCACATTCCCGCTGTACTTCGGGCCCGGCCGGGAAGAACCGGGGGTGTTTTTGCCGGCATCGGGTCCTGTGGGTCTTTCCATGTTTTGGTCCGTTGAAGTGGCGATGCGAAACTCTACCCTGCGGTTGATGTATTGGCTCATTTCCTGCTGCTTGTCGATGTTATGCGAGTCGGGCAAGCCGGGTACCATGGGCAGGGCTTCTCCTCCATACTGAATAAGGAAACGGTCCCTGGGCAGGTTGTATTTGGAAATCAGGTAATTCATGGCCGCGTCCGCCCTTTTAAAAGCCAGCACTTTATTGTAATCGTCGGGGTTGCGCACATCGGTATGGCCCACTACGGCGACCTTGAGGTCCGGGTGGGATTTCATGACGGTGGCCACATGGTGCAATTGTCCGTAAAACTCCGGTTTGATATAATACTTATCCAGGTCAAAATGGATCATGGGCAGGAACCAGTCGGTTTTAATATTGCTGATCCTCTGGTTGATCAGGTTGATGACTTCGTCTTCGGTCAGTCCCTTGTCGGCCTCTATGGCAGCAATACCCTGCGCATCGGTCGAAAAACCGGGAGGCGAAAACGGTTCCTTATCCAAATGATCCGGTATTCCGTCCTTGTCGCTGTCCAGGGCCACCCCCCTGGTGTCCACCACGGCGCCCATGGGTGAGTTTTTCTGCTGGTCAACCATATCGATCACCCCGTCCCCGTCCCCGTCCGTAAGGTCCAGGATGGGCCTTTGTTTGAGTTCGGTCAGGTCATGCAATACTCCATCCAGCGGATTGAGCCAGTACAGCGGCTCGGTTTTCTTTTCAAAATTGCCCAGGTTGATCCCCAGCCGGAGCGAAGTATAATGCGCAACGTCGTTATTATTGGATTGATCCACCGAGGAACGGTAAACAAAACCGTCCAGCAGGTCATTGTCTGAGGTAATCACCTCGTGTTCCAGGGCAAGGTTGACCCTTTTACTGATTTTTCGGGCGATCCCGGTCCCTGCTGAAAATGCCGCATGGATATTGGTTTTGTCGCCAAATCTGAAAATGGCCACTTTTTTCCTGGCTTCCGTCTCATAGACACCGTCGAGGATATTTTTGACCTGTTTTTTTATGGATTTCCGGCCGGATTTGGTATCCACATCCCCGCTGACGGAGGAAAAATCATAGGCCGCATTCCCTTTGAGGGCATCGATTTTGGTTTTATTATAATTGAGTCCGAGTCCGGCAAATACATACCAGTTCCATTTATTCCTCTCTTTGTGGAATAGGATATTGCCGATATTCAACACCCCCTGCAGGCGGGCATGTACATCCTGGTTCCGGAAATTCCTGTAAATATTGCCATGCCTTCCCTTTGCCGTGGTGGCGTTCAGGTCCTGTGCCGCTATATCAACGGGGGTCAGCTGCGGGTCAAGCCCTTTACTTGCTGCATAAGTCAGGTCCCCGCGAAAAGAAAATACGTAATGAATGGCCTTTCGGAGATGGAGCCCGACCCCAAAGCCGGCCGGTTGCAGCGGGTCGACATCCCCGTCAATAAAATAATGGCCGGTATGAATACCCAACTCCCACATGTTTTTCGGCTTGGCTGAATACCGGTACTCACCCATCCTCCATTTTTGATTTTGTTCCGGATCGGTGGTCATGTTGTCCGTTATTTTAGGTGCAGTCCAGGTATCGTCCTGGGATATCAATGACCCGGCTATAAAGAAAACAGCATTAAATACCAATATCCTTAAAAAACCAGAACGCATGTTGTCGAAAATTTTGTAATAATCAGTTATTCAGTTAAATGCAGCCCTCTGAATAACGTTTTGAACGGTTCCAAAAATACGACAAAAAACAAAAAAGCTAAATTATTTCGGTTTATATAACACATTAAATATATTTGTAATTTATTAAAATCACACACATAGTCAGATATGAAAGAAATCTCCAACGATACCCCCTTTACCGCAGGCTCCCGTAACCAGGGCCGGATTGGTCATGCCGTTCAGGCGATCAAGGACCCCGAAAACCAGTCCGGGCCGTCCTTTGCCCTGCTTGGCTCAAACGACGCGGCAGACCGGATCAGGGCTGAGTTGTTTGAACTGGCCGATCATTTCCCCCTTTCCAACCTTATCGACCTGGGTAATCTCAGGGATGGTGATCCGCAGGAAGGTCCCGCCCTTTTCCAATCGCTTTTTAATGCCGGGATCATTCCGGTCTTCATCGCTTCGGATCCCGGGGATTTCGAACTCCACCTGAAGGCCAGTCTCAGGCACTCCATGGTCAGTTCCTGGGCCGCGGTCCATCCTTCCCTGCTATCGGATTATCCGGGCCGGAACTCCGTTTTTGAAGCGGCGGAAAGCGGAAATGCCTCTTTCAAATTCATCGGCCACCAGCTTCACATCACCCCGGCAGAACAGATCGAAAAGACTGCCCGCCTGGGGCTCAATTCGATGCGGCTGGGCCAGGTCAGGCAACATATTGATGCCGTTGAACCCTGGTTTCGTTCGTTAGATCATGTACTTTTTGACCTGGACGCTCTGCGTAGAACGGATTTTCCATCCAAAAAGTCCATAAACCCCGGCGGATTCTTTTATGAGGAGGCCTGCAAGATCTGCCAGTTTTCCGGCGCCTCCTCCCACCTAAAATCATTCGGCTTATACGGTTACGATCCCCTGTCGGATACGGATGGCAATGGCGCGGCTGTGGCGGCCCAATTGATCTGGTACCTGTTTGAAGGATTCAACAACCACCGCGAAGAAAAGGCCATCCAGAAATCCAAGATGACCCAATACATTGTACACAACCCCCAGAACGGCAAAGACATCCATTTTTGGAAAAGCAATCAAAGCGGCCGCTGGTGGCTGGAGATCCCGGATCATGAAGACCATTGGATTTCCTGTACTTACGATGATTACAACGCAGCCAGCAAGGGCGCTTACTCCTCAAGGATTGTCAGTGTGCTGAACCTGGATTGAACGTCCCGGGCTCAAACAGTTGTTCCAGCGCCACACCCCGGCTTCCCTTGACCAGGAAAAAAGTATCCCTGAATTCCTGCGCCTGAAACCAGGGTTTCAAACTGGCCACATCAGGAAAATGGTAATAAGGCTCCCGGGTTACCAATTCTTTATATTCCGGTCCCACCAGAATGACTCCAGCCCAGGTAAAATGTGCGATGAGGTCCAGGATCCCCTGGTGCTCCGCCGGGCTGTCCGTCCCAAGTTCCCGCATTTCACCCAGGATCAGCACCTTTTTCTTTTGCGTACTAATGGCCGCAAAGGAGCGTATGGACTCCGCCATACTCACCGGATTGGCATTATAGGCATCCATCAGGAAACTGTTTCCACCGTGCTCAATGACCTGGGACCGGTTTGATCCGCTTTCAAATTTTTCCAGGGCAGCTTTGATCCCCGGGAGAGGAACCTCGAAATACTTTCCTACACAGGCTGCCGCCTCGATGTTTTCGAGATTATAGGATCCCGGGATGCGGGTGACGACCTCCAGGGCTGGTTCGCCGGCCAGCTCCAGCCGGATGGTGAGAAAAGGATCGGCGGCCAGGATTGAGGAGTGTGTGATCTCGTGGATCATCACCTTTGGCATTTCAAACCCCTTACTGGCTGCAAAGACAAGCTCGTCCTGGTCATTGACGAAGGCGAGGCCCTTGTTTTTTCGAAGGTATCTGAACAATTCCGTTTTGGCGATTAAAACCCCTTCCAAACTGCCAAAACCTTCCAGATGGGCTTTACCGATCCGGGTGATCAGGCCATGCGTGGGCCGGGCGATTTCACAGAGGGATTCGATTTCCCCGATATGGTTCGCGCCCATTTCGATGACTGCTATTTCATGTTCGCTGCCAATGGAAAGGACGGACAAGGGTACTCCTATATGGTTATTGAGGTTGCCCAGGGTGCAAAAGGCCTTGTACCTGGAGGACAGAACAGCGTGGATCAGGGACTTGGTCGTCGTTTTACCGACGGAACCCGTGATGCCGATTACCGGTATGTTCAGTTGCTGACGGTGCCAGCCGGCCAATTGCTGAAGGGTTTCCAGGGCGGAAGGCACCAGGATGCAACCCGGGTGGCCGGACAGGGCCGGGTCATCCACGATGGCATACCGGGCTCCATCGCGAAGGGCTTGCAGTGCAAAATCACTGCCATTGGCCCTAGAACCCGCAAGGCCGAAAAACAATTGCGCCGGTTTGATCAAGCGGCTGTCCGTACAGATGCCGCTTCCGGCTAAAAATTCAAGGTATAATTCCCGGATATCCATAAAAAAAAATTCCCTGCAAGGTAGCGCTTACAGGGAATATATTATGAATTTTTATTATATATGAATATCAGTTATACCTGCGTTTTACCGCTTTGGGTTTTACATTAAAATCAAGCCCTTTCTGATCATTCATGGACTGAGCTCCCATGCGGGACATGGCACAGCGGAATCCAATGGTCTTGTCGCCTTTGTCTTCGTCCTTGTAGCGGCGGGCCCCGGGAGAAAGCCAAAACGCACGGTCGGCCCAGGATCCTCCTTTTACAACCCTGGAATGATTACTGATCAGGGTATGCACGCCATAATCATAAAACGCCCCCGTGGTATCATCCCCGTCCCGGTAGTCGATGACATTGCCCCGGCTGTAGTTTTCCCTGGTTAACGATTCATCGAGCTGGACGGTCCTGTATTTGATCCTGCCCAGGCTGTCTTTCTGAACATTCCCGGTGCTGTCCAGGTCAATGACCCGGAACTCATTTCCGCGGAAAGGATTGAGATCCTGCTCTTCTTCGTCGCGCAGGGTGGTACTGGTCAACGGGCGGTATACATCGGCCACCCATTCGCTGACGTTCCCGGCCATATTGTAAAGGCCGAAATCATTGGGCACATAGGATCTCACATTGGTCGGGATGTTGCCCTGGTCGTTGAGTTTGCCGGCGGTACCCATATAATCACCCCTTCCTCTTTTGAAGTTGGCCATGATCTTGCCCTGGTCTTTGGTCCTTCTTTTGTACCGGACCGTATTGCCATCCCAGGGATAGATTCTGCGTTCGGCGATCAACTCATCGTTTTTTGAAACCTGCTTTCCATATAAAGCGAGAGCGGCGTATTCCCATTCGGCCTCGGTCGGCAAACGGTAAGAGGGAAGCAGGATCCCGTCTTCATACCTTACGCTTCGTTCACCACCGCTTTGCAGGTCTTTGAGGTTTTTTCTGACATTTCCGGCATATTGACCGGTCAGGTAGGCTTTTGAATTGAAGTTTTCAGCGTCCTTTTGTTCCGGATTGGGGTTCAGGATCCCTTTTTCGATCAGCAGCATTTCGTTGACCCGGTCCGTCCTCCATTCGCAATAATCAGTGGCCTGTCTCCAGTTGACCCCCACTACCGGATAATCATCGTAGGAAGGGTGCCTGAAATAACTTTCTACAAAGGGTTCGTTAAAGGCCAGTTCTTCCCGCCAAACCAGGGAATCGGGCAGGGCTTTTTTGGCAATCATGGGAAAAGACGTATAAACCCGGCTGAGCCAGTAGACGTATTCCCGGTAATCGATATTGGAAACTTCAGTTTCATCCATATAGAAGGAGGAAACCGTAACCCTTCTCCCCTCATTATTCCATTGGAAAGGGACATCTTCCTCGGTGAGGCCCATGACGAAAGTGCCTCCTTCAATGGGCACCAGGTTTGGCCCGGTCACCTGTCCTTTGTAATCCAGCTTCTCAAATCCTCCCCATTTCTGATCATTGTATTTCCACCCGGTGGAACTGGACCGCTCTCCTCCTTTTTTGGAGCAGGCGGCTATCATGGAAAATGTTATGGCTAAAAGAAAAACCCTTCTCATTTTTTTATTGTCTTAACGGTTGCAATTTTGGTATTCAAAAAGACTGCCAAATATACGGTAAAATCCTAATGCTCAGGAATAAATGGCCGTTTGGTGTTAATTATTGCTTAAGAGCTCCGATTTTTTATCTGAACAGCTGAAAACAGTCATTGTAATCCGGCGATTTCCGGTCCGACTGGTCATCCAGGTTAAATACAATACCCAGTTCGTGCGCACCTCCCGACCCAAGGCTGAGTTTAGAAATGGTCGCGTCAAAACTGTAGGAAATCTTCATATTGCCCCTTCTCAGACCGATATTGAGGATGGCGGCATCGGGATTGGTGGGGGTCAGCCTACCCCAGAGGCCTGCAAACAAAGGGCCCATTCCAAAATAGGCGCCGCCCAGCAATTCACTGAAATTGCCTTGTTTGGTATACATGATGTTGGGGCTCACAAAAAATGCGGTTTTCCCTCCGCGGGATTCAAAAAGCTCGACCTGGCTGCCTCCGTGGATGGTCAGCCGCACCGGAAGGCCGCTGCTCGTATTGTCGCTGATCCGTATAAACCGGACATCCGGGCTATTCACATGGTTCAGGGCGATTCCTCCGTAGAAATAGGGATTGTAGATCATCGTGCCCATCGTAAGGTCAAGATAAAGCCGGTTGGTCTGATCGGGCCTCAGTTCCTGGCTCGGGATGGGACTGCCTCCGGGACCGGTCTCCCCATATAAAGGATCCAGTTGGTCCGGAAAAATCAGTTTGTCCCAGTTGACATGGGCCTGAACCCCCGCCATTTCCAGGCCGGTCTTGATATAGGTGTTTGCGCCGACCTTGAGACGGTAGGCATATATGCCGGAGAGTTTGACGGTTTTGTATAAACCTTTGCCGGCGTCATCGGCAAGGAGGGATATTCCCAGGCCGCTGTTATACTGTTCAAAAAACTGATCGTAGGAGATGGCATAGGTACGGTAAGCCTGTTGCAGAAAAGGCCATTGATTCCGGTAATTCAGGGCAAAGCGGGGCGCCAGGGTATTTCCGGCAAAAGCGGGATTCAGGAGCAGGGGCGCACTGTAAAACTGGCTCAACACCGGGTCCTGGGCCAGGGATAAAAGCCCGGAAAACAGAAATAATATGAATAGTGCTTTTTTCATTCCCCGCTCCGGCGCATAAGGTTTACAAGTTTAAACGTTTTAGTGATATTAAATATAGACTTAACTTTGATAACACGATGTCCCGGTTCTTCCAGGTTGTGATTTTAACTTTTATACTGCTGTGCGGCAGTTCCTTTTCGGTGATGGAAAATCCACAGGTCCGGTCCGTACTGGCGGAGGGTGAAATCTATAAAATCAGCGTAGACCGCGCCGGTATTTTCAAAATGGATTACGCTTTTCTTAAAAATGAACTAGGCATAGCCATTGACCAGAAAGACCCGCGAAACATCCGGCTCTATGGTTTCGGCGGGGGCATGCTGCCGGAGACCATCAAGAACGGGGTTGACCTGGAAATGCCGGAAATTCCGATCTCCGTTCACGGGGAAGGGGACGGAAAATTTGATGCGAACGACTATATCTTGTTCTATTCTCCGGGGCCGGACCAATCCTATTGGGATCCTGCAGACAGCATGTTTCTCGTGCGCAGGAACCTGTACTCCAGATCCGCCGTTTTTTTCCTGAAAATGGGCAATGGGCCAGGTTTACGCATGGCGGCTCCCGCTCCCTTCCCGACGGTAAGCACGGATACCCTCGACGCCTTCCTGGACCTGACTCATTTTGAAGAAGAAAAAACCAATTTGCTGGCCGGCAGGACCTCGACCTATGGTTCAGGGAAAAACTGGTACGGGGATTATTTTAAAACCCTCCGGAAGAAGGATTATTCCGGTCAGTTTGACCTTTCCGGAGGTATTGTAAATTCCAGGATAAAAACCAAAATCGGATTCGCGGCAAGGTCTGATGTGTACACCACGGCTATCCTTCAATTTTATCAATCCAAATTTGAAATTCGCCTCAATCCAACCAATACGGCGGATGTGGAGGATGATGTCGCCAGGGAAACGAAGACCACCTTCAGCCTTCCTTATCAGAATCAACCGGCCAACCTGGTCCTGGACTACCCGGCCACCGTGAGTCCGAGTGAAGGCTGGCTTGATTTTATATCCATCAATGTTTGGAAACCCTTGAATTTCGACGGCTCCCCGGTCATTGCTTACCATCCCGGGAATCCCGGGGGGCAATCCGTATTCCGGATAGAAACCCAAAAGACAGGATTCGAAGTCTGGGAAGTCCTGGATTCCAATCTCCCAAAACGGCTGGCCCTGGAGTCCCGTCCGGAAGGGGCCTATTTCCCGGGCAAACCGGGAGGGACGCCGGGCATCTATGTCCTGTTTGATCCGGCGGGCAATCTGCCCCGGCCCAACCGCTTGGGTAAAATCCCAAATCAAAACCTGGCCGCGCTCTCAGGGGCAAAATCCGTAATCCTGTACCACCCGGATTTTAAAGAGGCTGCCGAAAAACTCGCTGCCCACCGGGCTTCCTTTTCCGGCATATCGACGGAAGCCATTGCAGTCGACGAGGTTTTTAATGAATTCGGCAGCGGCCAGGCCGATCCCACCGCGCTCCGCAACTTCGCGCGGCACCTCTATCTTAATGACCCGACCTTCGAATACCTGACCTTGTTCGGGGACGGCTCCTACGATTACCTGGGATTAAATAAGGAACTGGCTAAAAATGAAAATTTCATTCCGGTCTTCGAAACCGAAGAGTCCCTGTCCCCGCTGTATGCTTTCCCCTCCGACGATTATTTTGGCCTGCTGGAGGAGGGCGAAGGGGGGCCAGACCTGACCGGGGACCTCGATATAGGGGTAGGACGCATCCCCGTCAGATCAAAAGAAGAAGCCGGCATTCTGGTTGACAAGATCATTCATTACGATACCCATTCCGATACCTATGGAGACTGGAAACTCAGGGTAGCTTTCTCGGCGGATGATGAGGACGCCAATATCCACCTCGAACAAACGGAGAGCATCAGCAATCAGCTTCAGGCCAGCCAACCCCTGCTGAATCTTCAAAAAATCTACCTGGACGCGTTTAAACAGGAAGCGGGTTCCGGAGGAGAACTGATACCGGGGGCAAATCAAAGCCTCAACCAGAATATTTTCCAGGGCCTCCTGGTCTTTAACTACCTGGGGCACGGCGGTCCAAAAGGCTTGTCCCAGGAGGGCCTATTGCGCAATACCGATGTCGAAGTCTGGTCCAATAAATCACGCTTACCCCTCGTCATTACCGCTACCTGTTCTTTTGCCCCTTATGATGACCCCGCAGTGCCTTCCACCGGGGAGGCCCTGTTTCGCAGTCCTTATGGAGGAGCCATTGCCCTTCTGACGACGGTGAGAAATGTTTATTCTTCCTCCAATGAAATTCTCACCCGGGCGGTATTTGAACAGTTATTTGTCAGGCAGGCCGACGGAAAACCGCAAACCTTGGGCGAGGTAATGAAAAAGGCCAAAAACCGGATTTCGGGCAATGGCTTCGACCGGCTCAATGCGCGCAAATTTGCCCTTCTCGGCGATCCGGCCCAACATCTTTCCCTGCCTGCCTTGCAAGTCAAAACCACGGCCATCAATGGAAAGAGGGTTCAGGAAGGGGACCTGGACACCATCCGCTCACTTCAACTTTTATCCGTGCAGGGAGAAATCACCGATGCGGCAAATCGTCTCCTGTCCGGATTCAACGGCACGGTTTCCGTGACCTTATTCGATAAAAAATCCACGGTTAAAACCCTGGGCCAGAATTCAGACAGCTACCCCAAATCCTTCCAGGTGCAGAACAGCATCCTGTTTAAGGGCAATGCCCGGGTGGAAAACGGCAGGTTTGAGATCCGGTTTGTCGTCCCAAAGGACATCAATTATACTTTTGGCCCCGCCAAACTGAGTTATTACGCCAGCAGCGGCGAAGGGCTCGAGGCTTCCGGTTATTTTGACCGGCTCATCGCGGGCGGGTCCCTGGCCCAGCTTTCCGACCAGGAGGCCCCCCTGGTCAGACCCTATATCAATCATCCCGGATTCAGGGATGGGGGTAAAACCCACCCCGATCCCCTGCTGCTGGTAGACCTTTACGACGAAAATGGAATCAATGCCACAGGGAACAGCATTGGCCATGACCTGGTAGCCATCCTTGACCGGGACAGCCGCAAACAGTATGTATTGAATGCATTTTATGAATCGGCCGAAGGCGACTATAAAAGGGGGCTGGTCACCTTCCCTTTTTCGGATTTATCCCCGGGCTTCCATCATCTCGAAATCATTGCCTGGGATGTGGCAAACAATTCCGGAAGAGGAGAAATCACTTTCGAAGTTACCGATCCGGCCGCAGGAGGACATATCCTGGATATCCAGGCGGTGCCCAACCCAGCCCAGGGCAGTTTCAGGCTCCTGCTGGTCCATGATCTGCAGGATCTCAATGAGGCAAAATTGAAGTTGCAGGTATTGGATTACACCGGCCGGGTCCTGTTCGGCAAGGAAGAGGTCCTTTCCCCATCCCCCGTGATCTATTGGTCCCATGGCTTTGATTCCGGGCTCCCTGCGGGATTGTACCTCATCCAGGCGGAAATCTGGTCGGGAGGCCGGAGGGTAGATGTCCGGGGGACCAAAGTCTTAAGAATACCTTAAGACAACCTTTGTAATAATTTGGCTTTTAGCCCATTAATGAGGTATTCGTATATTTGTGCGATTTTTTAAATCATTTTCAGATGAAGAAATTTTACGGCGCTGTCCTTTTTAGCCTGTCCTGGTTTGCACTGGCTGATTTAAGTGCCCAATGCAGATATGATCCCGCCACCGGAAAAATGGTGGATGCCCTGACGGGAAGGGAATGCATCAATACGATTGTCACTGCCGTACCCTTCCTGAGGATTACTCCGGATTCGAGGGCAGGAGGAATGGGAGATGCCGGGATCGCCGTGGAATACGATGCCGGCTCCATATACAACAATGCCTCCCTGCTGGCTTTTGCCGAAAAACCAAGGTCGATCTCCACGACTTATTCTCCCTGGCTCAGGGCTCTTGGGCTCACCGACGTATACATGGCCTATGTTGCCGGTTATACCAAGATCGGAGACCTTCAGGCCATTGGCGGGAGCCTCCGCTATTTTTCACTGGGGAATATCGATTATACCGATGACAACGGCGCACCGCTGGGTTCGGGCAAACCCAATGAATTTGAAGTGACAGGGACCTATTCCCGTAAACTGAGCGACCAGCTTGCCGCCGCGGTAAGCCTGAAGTTTATCTATTCCTTTCTTGCTTCGGACCTGAACATCGGCGGCAACGACATCAAACCCGGCATTGCGGGGGCCACCGACATCAGTTTTTCCTATAAAAAACCGGTCGGCCAGAATTTTTTCACCGCAGGCCTTGCCCTGACCAACCTGGGCACCAAAATTTCCTATACCAAGGCCAACCAGGAATATATTCCGGCCAACCTGGGAATCGGCGCGGCCTATACCTGGAATTTTGACGATTATAATAAGTTCACCCTGACGGCGGACATCAATAAATTGCTGGTCCCGTCGCCCTATGCATCCACCCATCCGGATTACGATAAAAACGGGGACCAGATCCCGGATTATAAACAATACAACGTCGTATCCTCCTGGTTCAAGTCATTTGGAGACGCCCCCAACGGCTTTAAGGAAGAATTGCAGGAATTGATGTTTTCTTTCGGCACCGAATACTGGTACAATAACCAGTTTGCGCTTCGGGCCGGTTATTTCCGCGAAAACCCCTACAAAGGAAACCGCCAGTATCTGACCCTCGGCCTGGGCGTAAAATACAATGTGTTCGGCATGAATCTTTCATACCTGGTTCCCACGGCGCGCGCCGCAACCAACCGGGACCCTCTTGCAAATACCCTGAGGTTTTCGCTCATTTTTGATTTTGAGGAACAGGAGTAGTCAGCTAGAAACGAGAAACGAGAAACGAGAAACGAGAAACGAGTAGTCAGCTTAACTATTGACTATTGACTATTGACTATTGACTATTGAGGGAAGTTCACGAGTAGCCTAAGGAGTTGAGACTTAGGAACATATTAAAATTTTTTGCCATAAAAAAACCCCGAAAATGCTACTTTAAGCATAAATTCGGGGTAATAGATTTA
>Ga0116143_10001944_pt1 | contig 23610 bp, 28 predicted proteins | sample AD_UKC034_MetaG_FD_89745 | JGI IMG/M metagenome (GOLD analysis project Ga0116143, IMG submission 89745) | Active sludge microbial communities of municipal wastewater-treating anaerobic digesters from USA - AD_UKC034_MetaG | ecosystem: Engineered > Bioreactor > Anaerobic > Digestate | place: USA...
AATGATTTTTTCGTTGCCGCAATGAAGTATTTTTGCGATTTCGCGGCAACCAAGTCCTTGAATAATAAGCGATTTTATTTCTTCTTCCAAAGAAACGCCCATCTCTCTTTTTTGCTCCTCCGAAAAAGAGTAGTTGAAGGCTCGTTCAAATTGCTCCGGGGTCATTCTCATTCTCTCCAAAACTTTAGCGAAATAATACGCCGACACTTCCCGCGTCCCTCCCAGGAATTCCCTCATCCTTTGGCGATTGATTCCGCTTTGTTTCATAAACTCACCCTTGTTAAGCCCCCGACGCTTCCGTGCGTCTTCCCATGCCAACATAAACGCTTCGTTGAAATTCATGGCAAAACTCCTTTTTGAAAGGGGCTTATTTTCCACTATTCACGCACCCCCGTTCCTAAAAAGAATTCAGATCCCAACCTCCGAATTCTTCAAACCCATACCAAGCGACAAGAGCCTCGCGGTGTCGGAACCCATCCACCACCCCCTTTTCTCGCTTTTTCTTTTTGCCGTAAACCGTTACCACAGGTGTCAGGGAAACGTCAAGAAAAATTTTAATACTCGTGTTCGGCAGTCTTTTCTCTGCTTTCAACCCTGCCTTCAAGTTGAGCAACCATTTTTCGCGCCGCTATCGCTTCGGCACACAGCCGGTTTAGCACCGTCGAGATAGACTCTCTTTTTCTTTTCGCTTCCGTTTCTACCCAGGCCCATATGTCCCAGGCATAGACACCGGTATATCTCCGGCCTTCTTTTATGCGTAACTTGGTCCGTCCCATTGAACCCCCTTGAACCCCATAAGATTTTCACGGGGTTTAGCTGTTGGAGCCATACTAACAAATTAGGTCCGCAGTTTCACGGGTTTTTCTTCAACCGTCATTACTTCAATCCAGTCGGTTTGATACCACGCCTTTGAGTTATGGGAATAATCCCGGTTCCAGAAAGAATGTAAAAACCCGACTTCCTCCGTCCCTTGTTTCGTATCGCGGTAAATTTTGTTTTTCATTCCAGGCATTTTCCCGTAATGATCGACAAGGAACCGTTTCACTTCCTCCAGAGTTGAGAATTTCATTTCCCTGGTGTTAAACAATCGTACATCATCGGGATCGGCCCGAAGGCTAACCCATGCCGTTTCGTTGATTTCAACCTTGTAATATTTCATTGTCATACCCCCTTTCAATCCCTACGCGGCATAATAAGTGCCGCCTTCGTGTCATCGTTGTTTCGGATCACCAAGGGACCATTTCCGTCTGCTTCAGAAAAATGGAATGTCTCTCCACCTATGCAGGCATCCAAGAGAAACCGCACGTTGTAAGAATGTTCCGAATTCCGCAGCACGGTATTCAACACAAGGTCCATCCTTTCGTCTTTGTCTTTTTCCGGGGTACTGATCGAAGGAATTCCGTTATGGGTTATCACGGGGAAAACACGCTCATAGTCGGGGAATTCTTCTTTGGATTTTTGAAGCACAATCATTGAAGCATTTTCCTGGACCACTTCATACGTCCCGTTTTCGATTTCCCTATCCGTGAGATAACAATGTAGCCGTGATCCATCAGTTGCGACAATAAGACCGTCATCAACCTTGATACATTTGATATACGGTCTCAAGTCATCCCTGGACCGAATCGCAATTGCCCACCGGATACCGTCAAAGTCCCGATCATACTTTCCTGCCTTCATAATGTTTTCCATGTTTTTCACTCCTTTCTCGGCTTTAACCATTCGCGGAACCCCTGGAGGCCAGGGGAACCGTCAACCGTTAAACCTGTTTTTCGCCGATCAGTTTAAAGGCGATTAGACCCATACGCCGAACATCCAGGGCGCGATATTTAGCCTTGTTTGTTTCGTTTATGGCGTCGTAAACCTTGACAATCGCCGAAGCGGTATAAAGATCCACCATGCAGCCGTCGATTTTTGCATATGCTCCGCGCCGGACCACTTGCCGAACGGCTTCGATTCTTGCTATTCCCGGATCGGCGAAATTCCCCGGATTTGTAACCCGTGTTCCATGTTCCCTAATTCTGGTTTGTTCTTTCATTGTTCTTTCCCTCCACTCAATAAAGGTCGGGCCAGGAAATACGGGGACTTCCGTATCCTGCGCCGACGAACCATGCGCGGATTGAGGCATCGACAATGCAACGAGTCTCCTTGCTCATGGTCCTTTTCCCGCATAGTGTCAGAACAAAAGATTTGATAGCCGTGTCTTCCATTTCCTGCGGAAGAAAACCGAAACAGAGACCCGTTATTTCATGCAGGGCAAAAGACAAATTTCGTAATTGTACGGTTGTCACGGTTCCGCCGTTCATACTGACGGTTGGATGTACTTTCATGGCTTTTCCCTCCATTTTCAGTGAAACCGATATCCCTTGTTTTCCATCCATTCCACCCAATCACCCCAGGAAACCGCATCCCATCTATGATGTTCATAGTCATACAGCATAGTTGGTTCATAGGTTTCCCCCATATTAATGTAAATAGCAGCGGGACGGATGCAGCTATCTCCCCATATTGCTTCGACTCCGAATCCGCCGAGGACGGCATCCATTTCTTCGGCAGCGGCATCGACGCTGTTGTTGTTTTCCAGGATTCGACGTAATACCTTGCCCTTGCCAGGAAAGACCGCATTAAGTCTTTTTGCGCTTATCATTTCAGTTACCCCCTTTCATCTTCATGGTTTTCGTGTTCCTGGTACGCCGGAACCCCGAGGATGTAGTCCGCTGCACGTTGGGCATGGACCCCTGCATTAACAATCAATTTCTCGTCGCTTTTCAGCCGTTTCAGCCAATTGCCGATATAAGCGGCGGAATTGTCCAGGGTGACGTTTTCGATTTCGGCGATTCCACAAAGAAACGCAGCGGCCATTTCAGCAACCAATTCCTCTTTTGAGTAGGGATCAGAACCGAAGCCCGCCCGCGCATCATTCAGACACTTTCGATCAAGTCGCTTGCTATGTCCCGTCGAGTGCGCCAATTCATGAAACAGAGTGCAATAATATTCTTCCGCGTTTTCAAACCGGTTTCTTTCGGGAACCGTCACCGTATCAGCATTGATGCGATAAAAGGCGCGGTCTCCTTGAAACTGAATCGCCGGGGGATTCGGCATCCCCTTGACTATGCCTTCACAATGTTCAATTGGATCAATCACCGGGGTTTCCGTCTCGGGCTTTTCCGGCGACTTGATTCCTTCGCATTGTTCCAGATTGAAAACCGTGTAGTATCGAAGGAACCCGATCTTTTTCCTCCCGTCTTCCGAATCTGGATCTTCCACTTCGATGAATTTCCAGAAAACAACCGGAGTGCCTTTTTCTCCCGGTTTGACGTGTCCCCCGTTTTCAATCGCTTTCTTATAGGTAATCCAGTAAGGACTTGAGTACCCCTGCATGGATAACATCAGGACGTTGACACCATGGTATTTCCTGCCGTGAATACTGCGCGGCCAGGAATTTTCTCCACCCTTCCAGGGTTTCCGCCAGGGAACGACGCCCTGTTCAAGCTGCCGGACAATCCTGTCGGTAATGACGGCAGCGACTTTATCGATCTTTTTCATGGCGTCTTCTCCTTGGTAATATTTACGATTTATCTTATGTTATCATTATTTATAAGTATAATACTAAGCATGGACACCTATGAGTATATTACCCAGGGTGGCCCCGGAAAACTCCGGGAAGCCCTTGAAACCGCAAACGAAGAAATCTTTATCCCCAGGAAGCCCAGGAGAAGGAATCAACTGCATTGCCCACATTGCAATGTATGGTTCCCCCGTAATGAACTGTGGCTTGGAAAGCGGTGTCCATTCTGCAAGGAAAAGTATGGGACGGAAGAAAACGATTAACCCCCCTGACAAAAAACTCTGTGAATTGCGCGGTCGTGGTTTATCTCTGCGGCAGATCGGGAAACTGACGGGACAGAATAAGAATCGCGTCAGTTACATTTTGCAGAAACCAGAGAATCGTGAATTGGTGCGGTTTTACGTTGAGAATAGGGCGGCGATACTTGCGGAGAAGCAAGCGGAAATACTTTCTTCAATAGGGCATGAAGACATAAAGAGCGCATCAATGTTGCAGAAGACGACCGCCTTTGGGATTTTGTTCGACAAGGAACGCCTTGAACGCAACCAAGCTACTGAAATAGTTGACGTTCGTGCTATGGTTGCCAACTTGGATAATTGTATCAAGGAATTACGCGGATTATTGGGAGAAGATGCCGATATTATTGACATTTCTGATTCCAAGGTCTGATAATTGCTATTATGTCAACTATTCGTAATTTCAATGGGTTACAAGGAGCAAGGGGAAGGCACCAAGTGAAACGGGGTTTTTAGTGGTACTCCCCACCCCCCACCAACCCCCTCGGTTTAACGCTGTATCCCCGCTTCCATACGAAAAATTAAAAGCAGGTACATAGAATAAAATCAAAGGGTTGCAATTATCATGTCTCAGAGGAAAAAAGAAAAGGTTTACTGCAAGGATTGTGAGTTCTTGCATCGTTGGGGAAACATTAACAAATATTATTGTCAGCATCATTGCTCTGTAAAAACCGTTAATACCTGGCTTGAGCAAAAGTCTGTGAGCATACATCCTTCAATGCTGAACCAAAAGAACAATTGCAAGCACTTCAGGAAGAAAGCGGGCTTTCGCACGTTGGGGGTTAATCAGTAATACTATATATATAATATATATATATCTTATTTTCATAGAGTTAATAGAGGGGTTAATAGGGGGTTTAAGGGGGGAAGAAGGGGAGGAAGAAGAGGGTTGAAGTGGAAGAATTTGTAGGCGAGGCAACGCTTTGCGGCCTTCTTGCACTAAGGGACGCGACATGGCGCATCATTAACGCGACAAAAAGTTACAAACCGTTGCAAAACACGACAAACGCGACAAAACGCGACATGGGTAAGGGAGGAAGTCAAGTGCCGGATGTTCAAATGCTTCTCGACGAAATCAGGGCGGATTGCAAGGCCCTGATTGAGAAGGCGGGTAGAAAGATCGCGGAACTTGCTCTTGCCGTGGACGAGAGGGACAGGCGGTTGGAGTGCGCCAATTCCGAGCGTCTTGTTTTCCTTCGGAGGATCAACGACCTGGAAAGGGAGGTCGCGGGAATGAACGCCTGGGACGGGCGGAACCGGCGGAAGACGGATAAAACGCTGTACTGCGTTTACTGCCACCTTCCCCTTCAGGGTGAAAGGGCGAGAGAAAGATGAAGTGATTTCTTGCCGTCCTTGCTGTGTTCCTGATCCTTCGCACGGGCGAACAAATCTGTGTGCCGGACGGAAACAGGGCGGAATGGGGAAGGCAATGGGTTACGGTTTATCAGAACCAACGCCCATTAGCGATATATCCATCGGAACCTGTGAAGTCGATCATCGTAACAAACTTCGGGTCTGTTTCGTGAAAAGGTTCAAGTGCAAAAGGGGCGATCTGGTTTTCCTTACCTGGATCGACTCCTTTACGCCCGTTTCGAGCGTATGGATCATGGCGGACGACGTTGAAGATATTCCGCCTGACTTCGTTATCGAGTCGGTTGGTTTCTTTTACGGGGAGAACGACTCTTACGTTCTGGTTGTCGGGGATCTGCACGAAGACTGTATAGCGCGTCCAATGTATATCCCGAAGGTTGCGATCAGGTCGTTTGAGGTCTTGAAAAGGTCAAGGAGAAAGTAGGACGTGGCAAAGAAGTGGACACAAAAACTTAAACTGGACAAGGGGGCGTTCACCAGGAAGGCAAAACGCGCCGGTAAAAGCGTTGCGGAATATGCAGATGAAGTGACGAGACCTGGAAGCAAGGCAAGCACCAAGACGAAACGGCAGGCCAATCTTGCCAAGGTCTTCAGAAAGATGGCGAAAAACAGGTAGCCTGGGACGCATAGCGAGAAAACAGGAATGAACGATTATTTCCCGGAAAGCGAACTCGCCTGCAAATGCTGCGGTGAGTGCAAGATGGACAGGATGTTCCTGGAACGGCTGTACGCTGCGCGGGTTATTGCCGGTGTTCCGTTCCCCATCAATTCCGGTTATCGGTGCGAAAAGCACAACCGGGAAGTCGGGTCGAAAACGAGAAACCACGTTGATGGCAAGGCCGTGGACATTGCTTGCACGGATTCTTTCCGTCGTTCGGTTATCCTTTCCGCGCTTTTCCGGGCCGGGTTTAAACGCATCGGCGTAGGGCCGGACTTCATCCACGCGGATACCATGCCTCTCCCGGACGCCGCATGGCTGTATTGATCTAAACCGGTGCCGACCCCCACGCGCTCTTTCCCCCGGAGCGACCCTCCCCGTGAGCGGGTCGGCATCTTCAAAAAAAAAGATCGAGAGTATAGCGACAAAGAAAAGAAGGCCGAAAGCCAGGAAGAAGACGGACCCATCCAAGATCGCAAAGCATAAGCGATCTTCGGGGTTCAGAAAAAGAAGATAACAGGGAGGCGTCAATGGGGGAGACCGTCAAGTATCTTGACAGGTGCAAAAGGGAGCATCCGGGGTACGACTCTTTCTCGCTGCGCGGCAAGTGCCATGATTGCGGCGAAGAAATGGAGGTCATTGTAGCGGTTGACTGCGATCCCCCGGAGATTATCAAGGGTGGCGGTTTTTGGCATTTTGATTCGATTTCAACGGGAGCCAATCCGAACGGTAACTTTATGAAATGCGAAGGCTGCATGGCGCAAGATCCGATACTGCGAAGGTATCAGCCGTGCGAAGTTTTTTCCCGCGTTGTTGGTTATCTGCGGCCCGTGTCGTGTTGGAATCTGGGCAAGCGGGAAGAGTTCCGGCAGAGGGTTGTCTTCAACATGGATAAAGCTGCGAGTGGCTAAAGGCAGACCGAAAAAGGTTCCCGTACCGCCCATGACAGAAACGGAACAGGCGGTTCAGTTAAGGGAACAGGTTATCAAGGAGTTCCGCAAGGCTGTTCGTCAGCGGGATAAGTTAATTAGAGATAATAAAATCTACTTCTTCAATTCGGGGGTTCCCGGCCTTACCCCAAACCCGAAGCAGGAACTTCTTTTAAACGCCTGGGACAGTCCACAGTACAAGGTCTTTACCTTTACCGGCGGGAACCGGTCCGGCAAAACAACCCTCTTGACCATAATTGCTTACGCAACAATGTTCGGGGGTTGGCCCTGGGAGAAGTGGAAACGGTTTGATTTTCCGCACAAAGAGCCGCGACGGATACGGATTGTGGGTCAGGGATGGGAAACCCACATCAAGACCGTCGTTCTTCCCGCCCTTGAAGAGTGGTGGCCCAAAGAAAGGCGGGTAGGAAAAAAAAAGAACAACCAGGGGGTTGAATACTTCTGGACGGACATGAACACGGGGTCAACCATCGAGATCATGTCCAACAACCAGGAAGCGGACGTCTTTGAAGGGTGGAGCGGCGATCTTGTGTGCTACGACGAACCCCCATCCAGGGATATCCGGGTAGCTTGCGCCCGTGGTTTAATCGACCGCAGAGGGCGAGAACTTTTTTGTGCGACCCTCTTGAAGGAAGCCTGGATTAGCCGCGAAGTGGTGAAGGCTGTCACGGCTGACGGAAGACCCGATCTTTCCGTGTTTAACGTCGTAGCAACCACTTACGACAATGTTGGTTTCGGTTTGACTGAAGAGGGTATTCGGCAGTTTGAAAAGACGCTGAAGCCACACGAAAGGGACGCCCGGCTTCGTGGGATTCCCGCATACCTGTCCACTCTGGTTTGTCCCGCGTTCGACCGGCACAAGCATATCGTTCAGCGGATGCCCGTTCCTCTGGATTGGATCATCGACATTCAAATCGACTTTCATCCGAGCAAGCCCTGGGCGGCGGTTTTTCTCGCCACGGCAAGGAACGGGTTCAAGTATGTCGTTGACGAGTTAAGGATGCACGGGAACCCCAAGGCGTTCGCTGAAGAAGTGGTTCGCGTTATCAAGCGGCGGCAGTACGAAAGGGTCAACAGCATTGAGATAGACCCACTCGCCAAAGGCGGAGAAAATAACGACATCGACGTATTTAGCATGGTTGGTTCGACCCTCGCCCCGTTTGGCTACGCACTCGGTGTTGCATCGAAGAACAAAGAGTCCGGCATTGCGATTTTGAACAATCTTCTGTGGACCGAAAACCAGATGCCGGGGCTGTTCTTTTTCCATGACTGCACCAACACGATTTCCCAGGTGGAGAACTGGATGGTTGATCCAGACACCCTGAAGCCCTCCAAAGACGAGGACGATTTTTGCGAGTGCCTTTACAGGCTGTGTCTGAAGAACACCAAATGGTTCGACCCGTCCATTGTAAATGTTTCAAAGCAAAAGAATGTAATGTTGTGAGGACATAGTGGACGAAGAAAAGAAGTACAGCGTTGACGAAGACAAACTCAAGAGAGCCATAGAAGCCGACAAGGAGGGCGCGGTTTCTATTCACGACGACCTCGCCAGAGCGCGTGAGGACTATTACAAGCAGTACAAGTGTGAGCCTTACGGAAACGAACGCGACGGGTGGAGTCAGTCCATCGCTCCGGTGATCTGGAACTTCGTCCAGGGAATCCTCCCTTCCATGATGGAAGTGTTTCACCAGGACTTCTTTACCCTTTCTTCCCAGGACGACGAAAGGGCCGAGAAGTATAAAGAACTTATCAAGTATCAGTTGTTCCGAAAGCAGGATGGTTTTCGGAAGCTGTTCGACTTTTTCTACAATGCCTTCCTGTTTCATTTTGGTGTGTTCAAGATTTACAATAAAGAAGATTTCACCCTTGAACACGAAACGATTCCGTACATGACAGAGCAGGAGTTCGTTGCTCTTGCCGAAGAACCGAACGCTCAAATCACCCTTTATACCGAGGAAGAAGGGGAGGAGTTGGGAGAGAAGACTTATGCGGACGTGAAAGTGGTGCGAAGGAAGGTCACTTATCACGGCCCGTATGTTGAGAGCGTCCCGCCTTCCGAGTTCTATTTCTCCAAAGACTGTTACATCGGGGATTGGGGCGAGATCAAAGGTAAACTTGTTTACCACAAGGTGCGGCGCACCCTCGATTATGTCAGGCGCAACGAAAGGGCCAAGGTTTACAAAGAAGGCTCTTACGCAAAACTGAAAGAAAAGTACGCCAAACCGCTTCCCGAGGAAGAAGTAACCCGCAGATTTGACACGGAAGACATCGCGGAACCGTCCGATAACTGGACGGAAGACAATGTTCTTCTCAAGGAAGTTGACATCGAGGAACATTACTACCTGTGGGATCTCGACGGTGACGGACTTCTTGAACCGTGCATCGTCTCTATCTGCGATGACGTTGTTTTGCGGACGGAATTGAATCCTTATGGGAGACCTCCCTTCCGCGTCGGTATCGCAAATCCCGAACCGAACAAGATTACGGGAATGGCATATCCCTCCATTCTCGCACAGAACCAGAAGATCCAGACAAACCTCATCAGGCTGATTCAGGACGGAGCGGCCCAGGCGTGTTATCGGAACCCGATCACGACGGACCCGCAACTGTACCGGCAGTTGATCGACCGAAAGCCTCATGCCACCATTCTTGGAGATCCCGGACGGGTGGGAGAGGTTAAAGTCAGCGACCCGTCGCAGTTTGTCTTGAAAGCATACGAACTCATCAAGGCCGAGAACGAGGAAATGACCTCCATTACCCGTTATAACCAGGGCCTTGACGCAGACAGCCTTAACAAGACCGCCACGGGGTCTTCCATCATCAACCAGAACAGCATGAGAAGGCTTCGCATGATGGCCCGGTTGTTTGGCAACGGGCCGATTACGGGCCTTATCCGCGACTTTATCTTTATTAACCGGAAATTCCCCAACGGCGACGCCGTTAAACTGTTCGGGGCCGAAATCGAGTTTGATCCCGGCGATATGCAGGGAGAGTACGACATCGAAATCGACATCGGGGCGGGGCCTGGGGAGAAGCAGATGGTGGTGAACCAACTGGACCTTTATGTTCAGTTTGCCACACAGTATGCGGTCCCGAGAGGAATCCTGTCCGACGCCCACGTTGTGCGGGCCATGCGGAAGAAGTTCAAACTCCTGGACATCAATATTCATGGACTTATTCCGACCGAAGACGAAATGAAGCGCGTGGAGGCGCAGAAAGAACAGCAGATGCGGATTATGCAAATGATTCAGATGCAGCGGCAGAAACAAGGGAACGCTCTCCCTGGAGTTCCGCCGCAGATCCCGCAGATGCCGCCCCCGGCGTAAATGAGAGGAGGACGGTAAATGGAGAAGAAGGGAGGGCCGGAGATTCCGAAGGATCGCCGGGAAATTCTTGAAGCCCAGGTAAGGACGGGCCAGGAAGCGGCAAAATTTCTGGACTATCTTCAGAAAGACGAGGGGAAGTATTTCAATCACCTTCTTGCCAGGATCGAGGACGAGTTGGTGAACATTCTGCTGACGCTACCCCCCGAGGCAAAGGATGGTTTTTCCCTTGTTCAGGCGAGGCGGTTCCAGAATTATGAGCCGATTCGGTGGATCAATCGGGATATCGAAATGGCTCGAATGGCGTCTTCTGAATTGAGGGGAGAAAGGGGAGAAGGGGGGCTGCTATGAGTTTTGTCGTTGAAGGCGAAATCCAGGGCCGGGACAAACTTTACAACGAAAAAAAGGTTCGCGCCAGGACGAAGAAACTGGAAGGCGTGATCGGGGAACTCAACAGCGTGATCGCTTTCCAGAAAGCGAAGATTGCGGAACTGGAAGACGCTGCAAACAAAAAGGACAAGGAGATCGCTGATCTCAAATATGAAATGAAGGCGATCCGGGACAAAAACACGATCCTTCGCAAACAGTTGAAGGAACTTGGTGCCAGGGAAGAGTAGTGGTCAGCATCGTAATCCCCTGTTGGAATCAGGCCGACTTTACAAGGGCCTGTGTAGAGAGCATCAGGAGATATACCCCGGAAAGGCACGAAGTCGTTTTTGTCGATAACGGGTCGATTGATTCAACCCATCAGTTTCTTTCCGGCTTGCGCGATCCAAGATACAAGGTTGTTTCCAACTTCACAAACCTTGGTTTCCCAAGGGCGTGCAACCAGGGGGCGGCGTTCAGTAAAGGTGAATACCTTCTTTTTCTGAACAACGATGTCATGGTTTCCCCTGAATGGCTCAAGGGTCTCTTGGAGTGCTTGAACTCTGACAAGGACATTGGACTCGTCGGGCCGCGCACGAACCATATAGCGGGCATACAGCAGGAAAACAGCGGCGCGTACAGTACCCATGACGAGTATTTGGAGTTTGCAAGGAAGTACCGGGAGGTTCATCGCGGAGAGTACCGTCCCTACTGGCGCATCACGGGCTTCTGTTTACTGATAAAGCGAACGCTCTTTGAACGGCTTGGCGGCTTCGATGAACGCTTCAGCCCCGGTAATTACGAGGATGACGATTTGTGCGTCAAATCGTTCCTCTCGGGATACCGGAACGTGGTTTGCGGCGACGTGTTTGTGCATCATTATGGGAGCGTGACGCACAGACAGGTGAACCACGGGGACATCCTCAAGCGAAACCGTGCGAAATTTGAAGAGAAGTGGCGCGAATGGATGAGTGCCAACAATACCATATCGTGCGCCATGATAGCCAGGAACGAGGACCATATTATCGGGCGATGCCTGGACAAGGTTCTTCCCCTGGTGGACGAAGTGGTTCTGGTTGATACGGGATCAACAGACTTCACGGTGGAAATCGCCAAGGCTCGGGGGGAGAAAGTCAAGGTCAATCGCTTCAAGTGGTGTGACGATTTCGCTGCGGCAAGAAATTTTTCCAAGTCGAAGTGTTCGGGCGATTGGATTTTGTCTCTGGATGCAGACGAATTTATCTGCGGCATTGACAAAAACAACCTCTGGCCCTGGGGGGCTTACGGGTACACACAACGCAGCTACACCGAGGCGACAAACTGGAGCAAGTGGACGCCCAACCGTGGTGAGTACCCCGAATATGAGGCTGATACTCTCGGTTGGATTCCGGCTTTTATGGTTCGTCTGTTCCGAAACGATCCCCGCATTGAGTGGAGTTTTTCTGTTCACGAAATAGTTGACCCATCCCTTTTCCGGTGTGGCTACGGCAGGGCCGCCCTGGAAGAACCCATCCATCATTACGGGAAATGCGACGCGGCAACCGACCTGGAAAAGGGGCGAAAATATTATGAATACCTGAAGGAGGAATTAAAGCGAAACAAAGACGACTTGCGAACGATCAACGAACTGGCAACCCAGGGGCAAACCCTTGGAAAGTTCGGGGAAGCCGTTGGTCTTTGGAAACGATACCTTGAACTCTTCCCCCGCGCTTTCGACGCTCACTACAACCTCGGTCATTGCTACGCTTGCCTTGGAAGGTATGAAGAATCCCTTGAGGAGTCTCGAAAGGCAATGGCAATCAAGCCGGAGAGCAAAGAGGCGGCGATGAACGCGGCCCTGATACTGTTTAAGATGGGACGTTACGAGGAGTCCAGGGATCTTTCCAAAGATATCATGGAGCAGCACCCGGATTATCCATCCGCAATCGGATGCTTTAACGCATCCGTCAAGAAACTTCAGAAGTAACCACTCACAAACAAAAAACAGCGACCACCCTTCGGGAGTCGCATCAAATTAACGGGGCAAGTCCACAGGACACCCCTGCGTAAAAAGGAAAGGAGTTTTTATGCCACAGTCGTTTGACCAAGTGGACGGAGCAATCAACGCCCTCGCGCAGAAAGTCGAGGAACTTGTTGACCAGGGTTCTCTTGATGACGCTCCCGTAAGTGGGGACATCGAGAACAAGTCGAAGGAAGAGGGTTCCGAGGAAGAGGGCAAAGGCAAGGCAGAAGGCGAAGGCGGGAAAAAGGAAACGGAAACCGGCGATCCCGCGAAAGGCGCAGCCGGAGATTCCGGGAAGTTCACGATCAAGTGGGGCGGATCGGAAATCGAGATTGGCAAGGACGATCTCATCAAGTTCGCCCAACAGGGCTACGATTACACCCGCAAAACCCAGGATCTTGCAGAACGGGAACGGATGATCGCTCCCTATGAGGGGCTTTTTCGGAACATCCAGACCGACCCGCAGTTTGCGAGTTACCTTGCTCAATACTTTCACAACAAACAGGCGACCCCCCAAAAACCACACTTTGATGATCCCCTTGCAGAAATGCGGTGGGACGTCAAGCAGGAGGTCTTGAAGGAAGTCAACGATCTCCTGGGTAAGATTCTCGCCCCCGTGGTGCAGAATCAGGCCGTCCAGGGGGTCAGGTCGCAGGCCGTTGCGGACCCCTATTACAGGGAAACCGTCGCGGCGATGCAGAAGCACCTGGAGACCCTTCCGCCTGTTACCAAGGCGGCTGTTTTCCAGAATTGGGACACCAACCCCCAGGCTTTCATGGATGCCTACCGGCATTACAGGCAGGGCGTTGTGGCCCATGCAGAAAAAAACAAGCAGACCCCTCCGCTGAACCCGAACCCCAATCCGGGAAAATCCGTAAAGAAGGCTCCCGTTCTTGAGGCCGCCGGAGCGCACAACCAGACCTCCGGCGACGCGGAAAAACTGGCGAAGCTGAAAAAGCAGAAGACAGCCGCCCTTCGGAGCGGTGACACAGACGCGATTGCGGCTTGGTTGAAGGCTACGGGGATGCTCGACAACATTTAAAAGGAGCAAAAAATGTCCACTTCTACAACCTCCGCCCCGTCCGGGATCACCGTTGCCCTGCGGGAAGAACTGGAGGACGTGATTTACAACATTTCCCCGGTGGACACGATTTTCATGTCCAGTATCGGGAAAAAGAAAGTCAAGAGCATCCACCCGGAATGGCTCCATGACGAACTCGATACCGCCGGGAACAACGCCGTTACGGAAGGCATGGACGCTGACCCTGCCGAAATCAAGGCGCAGGACAGGCTCGAAAACTACGTCCAGACCTCCGCGAAATGGTTCAAGATTTCCGACATTCTCGAAACCGTCGATAAGGCGGGACGGAAGTCCGAAATCGCCTACCAGACCACGAAGAAACTCAAAGAACTGGCGCGTGATATCGAGTACGCGCTTCTCAACAACGACGAAGCCGTTGGTACGGACCCCCGCGAAGCGTGTGGTCTGAAGGGGTGGATCACCACCAACCAGACCAACTTCACCACGGGAACGACCGAAACCCTTCTTACCGAAACGATCTTCAACGATTCGCTTCAGCGGTGCTACGAACAGGGCGGGAACCCCGACATGGTTCTGGCTCCCCCGAACCAGAAGCGGAAAATCTCCGCGTTCGACGGGCAGAGCCGCCTGACGATCAACACCCCTGCGGGCGATAAGAAGATCATCAACACGGTGGACTATTACGAGTCCGACTTCGGAATCGTGAAGGTCTATGCCCATCGTCTCATCGACACGGACGACAGCGAATCCTACGAGAGCGTGTTCATCCTGGACAAGGACAAATGGGCGTTCGGAGTCCTTCAGCCCACCAAGGTTGAAAAACTCGCCAAGACGGGGCTTGCAACCACGGTCCAGATCAGCACTTCCTACACGCTGCTTTCCAGGGCGGAGGAAGCGAACGATTGGATCAAGAACTGCTACAACGGCTAACCAAAATACGGGAGGGGGATAATACCCCCTCCCTTTATCACAGAACGGGAGGGAAGGATGTCTGGCATCATCAACGCACAACACCTTCGGATGATTAACGACGAAGAGGCGGTCCTGGACGGATTTCTCTTTCAGGACAACATTCCTGTTCTTGAAGAGAACTATGTCCAGAAAATGAACAGTAACAACGGGTTCACGAAACAAAGGATGTTCCGCAAGATCGCGTCCGTTCCTCTTGTGGCCCATATCGAGGCGGAGCGTCAGGGGTACAACATGAGCGACCCCGCAGACGTGCGGAAGTTTCTTGAAAGGAACCCTGATTACATGACCGTCGAAAGGATTAAGAGCAAGGGAACCCGGAATTACATCGTGAGGTAACGATGGCAACCATAAATGACCTCATCACCGATCTTCGGTACGAACTCTGCGACGAAAAGAACACGAACTTTTCAAACGAATTGATGCTGTCGGTCATCAAAAAGGCCGTTCGCAGAGCAAACCGTGCGATTCAGAACCACGGGCTTGCTTTCGGTAAAAAGAAAGCGACTCTGACCACGGTTGAAGATCAGGACTACGTTTCGCTTCCAGACGACTTCGATGTTCCTGTCGGGAAAAAATGTCTGTATCGACAGGCTTCCGGCAAGCCCATTGTCATGTGTACCGATGATGAATGGAGCCGGATTGTTTCCGCCCCGGCGTTGCAATACTTCTATTTCGACATGGAGAGCGACCGGATTTATTTCAAGGGTACGCCGGGAGAAGCGGAAAGCCTGATCCTTTGGTATTTTCCGAAGATCGACACAAGTTCCTATACCCCCGCCACCGAAATGCCCTGGGCAGACAGGGTGAACGACATCATCATGGAGTATTGCTCCATGCGTCTGCGGAACATTGATGAAATGGACATTGCGGTTGAAAACTCCCTTCTCGCTGATCTGGAGAGTGGAATCCTCCGGGCTTACCTTCATATTGACCCCAACATTGCCGACGGAAGCGGGTGGATCGGTTAAATGGCTCAAAGATCCAGGAAGCACCGTGATGAAGCCGTCCGGCAGATTCATTTGGTGCTGAACGGCGGCGTTAATTACGCACAGCCGAAAACAGCGATTGCCGACAATGAACTGCTTCGGGCTTACAACTTTTTGTACGACGCGGACACGGAAAAACTTGTGACCCGTCCAGGTACGGTTTGCCAGACGAAGGAAACGCACAAACTCGACAACGCTATCCTGAAACTGTTTTGTTACGAGAAGGACACGGACACGGTTTACCTTGTTTGCGCCTCCGGCGGGAAGCTGTACTACTTGTCCGGTGTAAGCCTTGATGAGTGGACGGAAATCGGCAACCTGACCGATGGCGGCACCGTTCCTTCGATGCTCACCTTTAACGGCAAACTTCTGATCGCAGACGGCGGTACTGCTGTTCGCACCTGGGACGGAACCACCTACACAACAATAGCCGGATCTCCCAAGGCAACCGCACTTATGGAGATCAAGAACCGAGTTGTCGCCAACGATAAGGACGATCCAGACGCCGTTTTTTTCTCTGCCGTCGAAGACGAAAACACCTGGAGCGGCGGTACGGCTGTGTCCGTGCGGTGCGGTTACGGGGATATGCTTGCAATCAACTGTTTTGCTGTCGGCCCAGGCGGTAACGATCTGATTGTTTCCAAGGTGGGTGAGGCAAGCAGGAGGATTTACCGGATCAACCTGGAGGAGTCCGACCCGTCCCTTTGGTACTCCATGCCGCTCTCCGTGAACAATGCCGCGCAGAACAACAGTTCGATAGTGACGGCTTTCAACGAAGTGTTCTTTATCGACTCCAACGGGTTTAAGAGTCTTGCGGGGGTCGTTTCTTATGGCGACATCAACGTGGACATGGTTGGGAAGCGGGTCAACAATCTTTTTGTCGATCACCCTTCCGTTGATGATTTTGCATTTCTTCCCACGTTGAACGCTCTTTGGGGGCTGATGTCAACCGGGCGAGTCTTTTGTCTTCACATTATTAACGAACAGCCCGTGTTTACTGATATTTCGTTCAAGTGGGGAAGGGCGCGTTCCATTTGCGAAGTCGGCGGTACGGTTTATCTCGGCGGAAATGACGGTTATCTTCGCAAACTTGTCAACAGCGTGTCCACGGACGAAATCTCTCCCGGTGCGACTGAAAGTTACGTTAGCACGGTCAGGACAAAAGACTTCTCTTATACCGGCAAACTTTTGGTGAGGCGTTTTCAGGTTGAACTTTCTCCGCTTCTTTCGGGTCAAGCGCACCTGTATTTCATGGTGGATGATGAGGCGAAAGAGTTCAAGGAAATTACTCTGATGGACGCCAGAGATTTTCTTTACGATGCAACTTACGAACTGTACTCGGCAACCTGGACCCTTTACGAAGCAAGCCGAAGCACCTGGATTGACGCCACCCGCTCGAAGACGCGGGGGAAGCGTATCGGGTTTCAAATGATGACGACTTCTGGCCGGGTCTATGTTGACAGCGTGACCGCGGAATTTGTTTTAGTCGAGGGGTAGCATGGGTTTCTTTAGCGACGTAGTGGATTTTGTTGGTGATGTCGTCCATACCCCGATCCAATGGGCGGGCGATATCGTCAGCGGCGCAGGAAACGTACTTGGTATCCGAGAAATCGAACGATTTGGAAGCGACTTTGCGGATTGGACGAATTCCCCCGCAGGCAGAAACCTTCTTACTTCTGGTGCCTTGGCACTCGCAACAATTTATGGACCTGGGATTCTCGCAAGTTACGGTTCCACGCCTTCCTGGGGTGCATTTCAGGCTCTTAACCAAGCAAGCGTTCCGTCTCAAATCGGATCTTTGGCTTTAAACGCGGGGGCTGCCGCCACGGGTGGCGTGAGCGCGGCGGGTGCGCTGAAAGCCTTGCTGCTTGCAAACGGGATTGGGAACCTCGCGGGGAGCCTTGTTCCCCAGGTTCAAGTTCCGAATTTCGGGATGGTGCAACTGCCAGGGATTCAGGCGGGTTACACCTATACCCCCATGCAGTTTGGCGCGGGCGCGGGAGGGATTCCGACAAACAGTTCTCCAAGGTACTCCCCTTCCAAAAAGGGACTCCCGGAGGATTTCTTGAAACGGAAGGCACGGGACATCACTCCCTATCTTGCCTATTACCTTGCGTAACAAAGGATAAACAAAAATGGCAACACGCAGGACCAGTTCCCCCCGGCAGACCAACACTTTTTCGCAGAACTACCCCTCCCTGTGTAACACCTGTGGACCGGGAGGGTTCGATCTTTCCTCGATGCAGGCCGTTAATCCGCCTTCGCAAAAATGGACAGGCGACCTGAACCAGGATTGGCAATTGGCGTACTCCCTTCTTACCCCTGGGACGCTTTACAATTGGGGCGGCGGTCAGTTAATGCTTTCCGCTGACAGAAACCAGATGCAGTATTTTCCTGCGAAATCGAGCCAGGGTATTACCCTGCGGAAGACCGATCCCGTTGGATATGCCGCCTCCAAGAACCAGGGGATTGCCGACGCTTTCAACGCGGCTTACAAAACGAACTTCAACACGAATTGCAATTGGTGGGAAGGTCTCCCGTTGGAGTACAGGGCTTCTCCGGCAGCATGGTATCCGAACAGCCCTACCGGTATGAACCCCGTTTTCAGCAAATCAAACAAGAACAAAATCTCGGTAAACGGGGACGTTTCGGGACTTAGCGAACTTACTTCGCAGGGAATTTCTCCAGGGTCTTCTCCTGGTGGGGTTTCCGGGTATTACAACCCTGGCACCTACAACCCCTATCCCACTTACGGAAATTATGGCGGTGGGAACCAGGGGGTAAATTACACTTTTCCTTCCGGCGAGTGGGGAACCTACGGCCCCCAGGGTTTCGTGATGCCGGAGTTTAACGTGAGTCAGGGCGGGGACTACAACACCACCCCGTTTTACAAGACGGCCTCCAACATTGGGCAGTCGATTCCCACCATTGGAAACTGGACTGCGGAAGACGTTGCGACTTACGGACTTCGGATGGGAGCAACCTCGCTCAAGGATACGCTGAACCGGCTCCCGCAGATGTTGTATTACCCCTCTTTTGTGCCGTCCGAACAGAACGCCCCGGTTGCGCTTGACTACTACCAAATGTCCGAACCAAACGCCATGCAGGGGCTTACCTCTCCTGAATGGGTCAACATGGCGGGGAACGCCCCCACTTATACCTCTCTGATGAGTGGGGACTACGAAAAACTTGAAGAGGCGTTGAAGGCCCCCGGAGAAACGGCAGCGCGACAGGCTTACGATCAAGCCCTGCGGGATCTTCAGAACTATATGGGCGGAAGAGGACTGTACGGATCTTCCGTTATGGCTACCAAGGCGAACGAGGGGCTTAACAGGGAACTCCTTAACGCCCTTTCGACAAACGCCTCCAATGCCGTTGTTCAGAGGTATAACCTCCAGGCCCAGGATCTTGCAAACCTGAATACCTTCCTCGCCGACATTTACGGTAAGGATATTTCGAGAGAGAACGCTGCCAATCAGTTTGGCGCACAGGTTTTCAATACTGCTATACAGCACGCCTTCGACCTCTGGCGGTCTGACTACGCAAACGCTGAACTTCGGAACAATTACAATCTCCAGAACACCCTGTGGAATCAGGCGCAGATCGAAGCGCAGAGAGAGTGGGCAAACAAGCAGGGCATTGAAGGCTTCCAGTACGAACTGGCAAAACGCGCCTGGGAAGAGCAGATGTACGAAACTTTCTTCAACAGGGCGCAGGCCCTTGCCGGTTCGGGTACGCCGCTTGCGACAGGCTATCAGAACTACAACACGGCGATCCAGCAGTTGAACGCTCTTCAGAGTGCCGCATCTTCCGCTTCAAGTGCTTCTACTTGGCGGAGTATTTTGAACGCCATTGGTCAGCTTGGCGGCGGTTATCTTGGCTACAAACTCTTTACCTCGTAACAGGAGGACAGAATGTTCGGTCAAAACAATTCGTATTTCGCCGGTCCGTCGCCGGTTGCTGCGGGTGTGGGTGGTTTGATGAGCGGGCTTACGGGCGGCTTTGGTACGGTCGCGGAAGCGATGCAGGCCAGGGAAAACTTCAAGGCTCTTCAGGCGCAGAGGCAGCGGGAACAGGATTACTGGAACAGCGTTGCAGACCTTGTTTCCAGAAACCCGATGATCCCGGAGCCGCTGAAGGGGATTTTTGCAAAAATGCCCCCTCCGGTTCTTGCCCAGGCCATGCAGAATATTTATCAACACCTAAACCCGTCCGCCGAAAGTCTGGTCTCCAATGCAAACAAGTTTACCCCCGAATCCTGGAAACAGGTTGCAGGGAAGGTGCCTTCCGTGTCCGGCCTTGAACCCCAGGATGAAGCAGAAAAGCCTCTGCGGGTGTTTGAAAGGATTTGGTACGGAGACTCCAAAGATCGCCCCAAGATGGGGTCCGAACAGTATAAAAAGGACTACCAGACCTTTCTCAACATGAGCGACAACGCTCATCCCTGGGTTCAGCTTTACGGGTACTACGCTCAAAGCCTGAAGAAAGAGAAGAAGCCTGTTCTGCCGTTCGGCGAGTTCATGGGTATGATGCTGAAGGATAAGCCCGACACAAAGGATCTCATTCTTATGCAGGCATTGGGCATCGACCCTTCGCTTCTCCTTGGAGGCGCGGCGGCGACCGTTCCGCAGGGCGAGGCTGCCGGAGCCAACGCTAACTCTAACGGCGGCAAGGCAGGGATCGGGGCCTTCGATAAGTCGGCGACACCGCCGAAAGACCCTCTGAAGGGACAGCCTCCCGTTTCCATAGTGAACTCGGAAGGGCGCAGAAGCAACCTGTTTGATTACGTCACAACGCCACTTCAGGGAGAAAAGCCGGTCGATCTTTTCGAGTAAACCATGTTCGATATTCAGGGTGCAAAAAAGGCGGGGCATTCGGATAAGGACATTGCCGATTACCTCGCCCAAAAACATCAGTACGACGTAACGGGTGCCAGGGGCGCAGGACACTCCGACAGGGATATCGTGGAATATCTCATGCAGAAGGAAGCGTCCCCCGACCTGGGGGAGTCTTTGCCCGAAGGCCCCGGCAGTCCTCTTGATATTCCCATGAAAGTAGCCAAGTGGCTTGTTCCTTTTGCCAAGTATCTTGACCCGAGGGAGAGGGAAGAGTTTGCCAGGAAATCGACAGCCGGAAAAGCAATGGATCTCGGCATTGAATCCATCGGTCTCCTTCCTCCTATCGGGCTGATCCGTCCAGGTCTCCGCGCCCTCGGCCTTATCAAGCCTGGGGTTAAGGCGGTTTCTCGGGCCATGCCAAGTGTCCGAGCCATGTCCGAAAACCCCGTTTTCGGGGAAGGCGTTCGGGGTCTCCTGGGGGGTAAGGGTATTACCAAGACCCTCCCTGAAAAACCAATTCTTGAGGCGAAAAACGCCACTCACGGCGTTTTTTCGGGGGGTCAAAAAGGGTGGGGTGAACTTCCTACCCAACCGTCTGTGCGACCCCAGGAATGGGGTGAGTTTATCGACGAGATCATGGAGAACGGTCTTGTTGATAAAAACCGTGGAATCCTTACTGACGACAGCAAGCGTCTGATTTATCGTCTTGCCGACCTCGCGGAACAGAACCCGGAAAGCATCAGGCCGTTTCTTGACAAATACAAACTCGATCCCGAATGGGTGGCAACCCTTGGCCGTCCGAACGTATCCGATGCGGCAAGGCTGATGCAGAGGGTTTCTGTTCTGTCCAAGGCTATCAAGCAGGCTTACCCCGAAAACAAACAGATTCAGGAAGCCCTCGGGAGCGTTGTCGGCGAAGAGGCTCCTTCTGTTGGGCGGTGGATTCTGGAGAAGTACTGCAAGATTGACAATCGCCTTCGGATGCTTGCCGTTACGCAGATGGCGACCGCCGCAAGGAACGCCATATCTGGCGCGGTGCATTACACGGCATCCATGTTTGATGACGCCGTGAAAGGGATCATTGACTATGGATACCGTGGCAAATCCGCCAGAGAAGCGTTTTCGGGGATCGTTGGCTCTACGGGAGCCTTGGCCCGTTCGTTTGCAATGACAATGAGAGATTCCTTCGGTCTCCTTCGTGGCATGAAGCCGGAGGGTTTTGCCAGGGTGAACAAGATTCTGGATGGAAAAGATTGGGCGCAACTGGATCTCCTGGGATCTCCCGTTCACGATGTCGCAGTCGGCAAAGCGGAGTCTGTCTTGACAAAGGGACTTATGGCGATGAACCGGATGCAGGACTACTTTTTCCGCAAAATGGCTTTTGATGCGAAGATGACCGCTTTTGCAAGGGCAAGGGGCCTTGATATTGCCAAGATGAACCCGAAGGATATTCCGAACGAGTGGGTTGAGAAGGCGGTTCAGCACGCTCTTGAGATCACCTTCCAGGACAAAGCAAGGACGTACATGGGCAACAGTCTCATGGCAATGTATAAAGCGTTGCCGCCCATGACTCTTCTTCAGCCGTACCCCAAATTTTGGCTGAACACTATCAAGGTGCTGTTCGACTACAACCCCACGGGCTTTATACGGGCTACCTACCTGAAACTTGCCCAAGGCAAGAGCGAGGAAGCGGCAATGGCTCTGTCAAGGGCTGTTGTCGGTTCGGTCATGCTTGGAACGGCTCTTCAGGTCAGAGCCAACCCGCAGTTTGCCGGGGAGCGGTGGTACGAGGTCAAACACGGAATCGACCCGGAAACGGGCCGCGAAAAAGTAATCGACCTTCGGGCCTTTGCCCCTTTTGGTCAGTATCTTTACATCGCAGAGGAGATTCTTCAGGGCTTCGGCTTGGTGGACAGGCAGATGTCCGTTTATGATCGCGTTCAGGGGGCGTTTGGCATCAACCGCATTGCCGGAACCGGGTTCGCTCTTCTGGATATGCTCCGTGGTCAGAAGCCGAAAACGATGGCAGAAACGATCAAGGTGGTTGCGGGCGAGTGGATGGGCAGGGCAACCGTACCTTTCCGCACGGTCAAAGACCTTACCCAGGAAACCGTTTCGCTCAATACCCGCGAGAACCCGTTTATCGGCCCCCTGCTTTCCAACGTCCCCTATGTCGGCGGCAAGGTGCTGAACCCGCAGCCCGACATGATGAAGGGCGGATACATGGAAAGAGAAGAGCCTCGCAAGCGTCAGCTTACAGGGCTAACCACAAAAACCAAAACCCCCGCGCAAAAAGAAATCGACAGGATGAACGTCGAGGGGGTTTATCCCAGGACCGGAGACCCCTCCCTTGACCGCCTGATGGCGGAAGAAATGAGCAAGGGCATGGGGGAACGGTTGGACAAGTTGGTTTCGTCCCCGAACTACGCAAAGGCGGATGACGATGCCAGGAAGTTTATGATCGGGAAGGTTGTTTCCTTGTACCGTCAGTTGGCAAAGCAGAGGGTCTTCATCCCTTACGTCACGGATAAGGTGATGTCTTACAAAGGTTCGCAAGATCGGTACGATTATGTGGAAAAACTTGTGGACACAAAGAAGATGGGACAGAACGACCTTTTCATGTTCTTTGCCAGAAATCCCCACGTTTTCAACCAGGAGCAGCAACACGCCTTACTGAAGAAAGCGGTCCTGAAGTAATGGGATACACAAAACCCTGGAACATAGACCCCGGCTCCGGCGGCGACACGGTTTACTCGGCTGTTCTGAAGATTGATTGGAACATCGACGAACTGTTTGACGCTCTCAACGGATACGAGGACGAAGAGATTGAGTTCACGAACAAAACGCTGATCTCCCCGGTTATCCAGGGCGGAAGCGTTACGGACGATATCTCTGTCGGCGATGGAGTGACCGTTGACGGAAGAGACCTGTCGGTGGACGGAAGCAAATTAGATACCGTTGAAGATAACGCCGTTGCTCTTTCCACGGTCAAAAGCGACTCCGACATCGCAGCGGCAATCGCTCATGCTTCCGTAACCTCGGGGAACCCGCACAATGTCACAAAGTCGGACGTTGGGCTTGGCAACGTAACAAACGACGCCCAGGTTGCAAAATCCATCGGAACGGCCAAGGGAGACCTGATCCTTTTTACTGCATCCGGTACGCCCGTAAGGTTGGCCGTAGGTTCCAACGGTCAAGTATTGCTTGTCGATTCAACCGAAGAGACCGGGGTTAAATG
>Ga0116143_10001946_pt1 | contig 23559 bp, 21 predicted proteins | sample AD_UKC034_MetaG_FD_89745 | JGI IMG/M metagenome (GOLD analysis project Ga0116143, IMG submission 89745) | Active sludge microbial communities of municipal wastewater-treating anaerobic digesters from USA - AD_UKC034_MetaG | ecosystem: Engineered > Bioreactor > Anaerobic > Digestate | place: USA...
ACATGTACGATGCCGAAAACGACGGAGTGATGCCCGAAGGAACGGCCAAGCGGCCGTCACTGTGGCACCCAGGAGAACCCGCCATGCGAACCCTCGAGAAGGTCAGACAAGTCCTGCCGCCCCCGATGTCGCCGAAGGATATCGAGATGGCCCGAGTCGCCCAGCGCTGCATCATGGAAGCGCTCGACCACTCGCGCGCTGCTGCGATCACGCTCACCACGGATACCGGCGAGCATCCGAGCGTCGAGGTCCCGCCTGCAGCGCTGAGGCTCATCGGCCAGCTTCTGGGTGCGATGAGCGAAGGCAGGCCCATCACGCTCGTTCCTTCCAGCCAGGAATTCAGTACTGTCGAGGCGGCCCACTTCCTCAACGTCTCCCGACCGTTCGTGATCAAGGAGATCGAGGCGGGCCGGCTGCCGCACCGGATGGTCGGCACGCACCGGAGAATCGCCTTCGAGGACTTGATCGCCTACGCCCGCAAGATGCGCGAAAACCAGGAGGCAGCACTCGAGCGCCTCGCCGAGAACGCACGCGAGCTGGGGCTGGAATACTGACGTGGCAGGGCACGCACGATACACGGCGCTGCTCGACGCGTGCGTCCTGTATCCGCTGGCCATGACGGACGCGCTGATGGGCCTCGCCACCGCGGGGCTCTACGCGGCCAAATGGACCGTACGCATCGAGACCGAATGGATCGCCGCGCTGGAAGAGCGCCGGCCGGATCTCAAGGGTAGACTGGACTTCCGACGCGACCAGATGCGCCAAGCCATTCCTGATTGGGAAATCCCGGAGGCAGCGTGGCAGGCATGTGCGGGCAGCCTTCACCTGCCCGATCCCAATGACGTGCACGTGCTCGCAGCGGCACTGGCGGGACACGCCGACTGCATCGTCACGGCGAATCTGAAGGACTTTCCCGTCGACGCCCTGGGGCCGCTTGGCGTCGAAGTCATTCACCCCGACCAATTCATCGTCGCGCAATGGGATCTCGATCAGCTCGTGGCGGTTGCGGCCTTCAAGCGCATGCGCGCAAGATGGAAGAAGCCGCAGGCAACGGCTGAGGATTTCGCGAACGCGCTGGAGCGCGGCGGATTGCCGGCTACAGCGCAGCGGCTGCGCGAGGCCATCGAACTGATCTAGGAGCCTGTCGGGCTTGAGTCTGTCCGGACGCTCCGTGACCGGAACGGGGGCGTTTTCCCGACTGGATGCGACGGTTTGCATCGTCGCGAGGCCACCGAAGCGCCCGGGAGGCGGCTTGGCGTCATCGCCGGACCTCGAATCAGCGCCTTCAGTGGGCATTTGTCCCTTCTTTGTCACGCCGCGCGCAGCACGCGCAGTCGCTTGAGGTTCTGGGCCATCGTCACCAGCGACCACTCGCCCCGCGCTTTGTCCAAGCCGCGTTGATCCGGGAGTTCGCGGAGCGCGGCGCGCACCGAGCGGAGCCTGTAGTGCCGATCGACGATGCCGAGAATCGCGCCCTTCCCTAGATCAAGTTCGCTGTCGAGGGAGAAATGTGAGCGGCGCCTGCCGCATCTGCTTTCGCTGGACCGGAAGCGATGCCGAGGACGTCGAGATCGTGGACTACCACTGAGCCGAGACAAGGCAGGACAAGATGACCAGGAAACTCAAGCCGGTGTCGCCTGGCGAGATGCTCGCCAAGGAGTTCCTCAAGCCTCTGGGCATGAGCAATTACCGTCTGGCAAAGGAGATCGGCGTGCCCGCGCAGCGCATCGGCGAGATCGTCGCGGGCAAGCGTGCCATCACCGCCGACACCGATCTGTGGCTGTGCCGCCTCTTCGGCCTCTCCGATGGCTGGTGGCTGCGTCTGCAGGCGGACTACGACACGCAGATCGCGAAGGCGAGCCTCGCGAAGACACTCGCGAAGATCACACCATGGAAGGAAGTCGCGGAACAGACGGTCGATGCGCAGTCACCTTCCGCGTGCGAGCGCGAGCGTCGTGACTGCTGCTGCCCCTCGCCCCGTATCGGTCAAGCTCGACGAGGAACTCGAGGCGCGCGTCAAGCGCCTGGCTGATGCACGCCATCGCACGGCTCGCTGGCTGATGCGCGAGGCGATCACCCAGCACGTGGATCGCGAGGAAAAGCGCGAGGCTCTTCGCCGGGACACCCTAAACGCTTGGGAAGAGCGCGCCGGTCGGAATGCTCGACCAGGCCAGGAGCACGAGTCCTGCTGCCCGGTTGGATCGAAGTTCAATCTCGCCGGGGGTGTCCGCCTTGCGCGCGCAAGGCATGCCCGCGTTCATGGCGGCAGCCGTGCTCAGTGGTGCGAATCGGCCGTGGGCGGCTGTTCGCTGGTGATGGCGCCGATCATTCGCGCCGGCTGTCGGCCCGTGCTGATGTAGGCGTGCCCGAGGCGGCTGTCGAAGTAGAGCGAATCGCCGCGAGACAGCCTGACGTGCCGTCCGTCCTCGAAATGGACCTCCAGCGTTCCGCTGAGGACGAACACCCATTCCTCGCCCTCGTGCCTGACGAAGTCGCCAGGTCCCTCGATGCGCCGCGCGTGCACCGTGCCCAGGGCGGGGTTCATGCGCTTGCCAACCGACTGGGTCGCAAGGAACTCGTACGTGAGCGAGAGGCCGCGGTAGGTCACCCCTTCCCCGGCTCTCGTCACCGCCGGACCTTCCAGCGGCGCGGGGCCACCGCCGTCGGTGAACAGGCTGCCGATGTCGAGCGACAGCGCGCGCGCCAGGGCAGCAAACTTCTCGTAGCTCAGGGCGAGTTGCCCGCGCTCGGCGCGCGAGATCGTGGTGATCGAGACTCCGGATCGCTTTGCGACCTCCGCCAGGGTCCAGCCGCGCTTCTTGCGCGCGGCGCGCAGGCGACGCCCGAAAGCCTCGCGGTCCGGGCTGTTCGGCGGCGGCCGGAGACCGGCCTCGCGGCGCCCGGGCGGGCCAACAATGGTCTTGGTCTTGGCCTTTGTCTTTGTCGAGCTCATGCCGGGATGTGGTCTGACGGGGGAGGATCCCACGACGAGGGCGATCCCGATTTGCGTATCTGCAAATCAGTCGTTAGGATGCCCTCATGTCGGAACGGGTCGACTATCTCATCGTCGGCGCAGGCATCGCAGGGGCCTCGGTGGGCTACTGGCTTGCCCCGCACGGCTCGGTGCTGCTGGTCGAGCGCGAGGATCAGCCCGGCTACCACTCCACCGGGCGGTCCGCCGCGCTCTTCATGGAGACCTACGGCAGCCCGCAGGTGCGGGCGCTCACGAGGGCGAGCCGTGCGTTTCTCGAGCATCCGCCAGCAGGTTTCGCCGACCATCCCCTTCTCGCTCCGCGCGGCGCGCTGACCGTCGCGACCCAGGGTCAGGAGGAGGACCTCCGCGCGCACTGGGACGTCCTTCGCGAGACCTCACGCACCGGACGGCTGCTTTCTTCGGCCGAGGCGTGCCGGCTCACGCCGGTGCTGCGCCCCGAGCGGGTCATCGGCGCGGTCCACGAGCCCGACGCGATGGACATGGACGTGCACGCGCTCCACCAGGGGTTCCTGCGGGGTATCCGAAGGGCGGGCGGCCGCATCCTCTGCGCGGCCGAGGTCACCGCCCTGCGGCGCGAGGGCAACCGCTGGCATGTCCACGCCGGCGCCAGCGTGCACGAGGCGACGGTGGTGATCAACGCGGCCGGCGCTTGGTGCGAGGTCATCGGCCGGCTCGCCGGCGCGCATTCCATCGGGCTGCAGCCCAGGCGCCGGTCGGCATTCACCTTCGCCCCGCCTGCGGGCGTCGACCCTTCGCCATGGCCGATGACGATCGGGCTTGCCGAGGACTGGTATTTCAAGCCGGACGCGGGGATCCTGCTCGGCTCGCCGGCGAATGCCGACGACGTCCAGCCGCACGACGTGCAAGCCGAGGAGCTGGACATCGCCCTGGCGATCGACCGCATCCAGCGGATGACCACGCTCGAAATCCGACGTCCCTCGCGAACCTGGGCCGGTCTGCGCTCCTTCGTGGCCGACGGCGACCTCGTGGGCGGATGGGACCCGCGGCTCGAGGGTTTCTTCTGGGTCGCGGCGCAGGGCGGCTACGGCATCCAGACCGCCCCCGCGATGGGTCAGGCCTGCGCAGCGCTTGCGCGTGGCCAAGCGCTGCCTGCCCGCCTGCAGGACTTCGGGCTCGACGAAATCCAGCTCAGCCCGCGCCGGCTGTTCACAAGGGCGGCCGACGTCGCCACGGAAAAGTGAAGGGCAGAACGCATGCGAGTCTTCAGCGCCGGCATTGCCACGGAAACCAACACCTTCGCGCCGATGCCGACCGGCCTGGCCTCGTTTCGCGACCGCGGCTACTTCCCGGCCGGCAAGCACCCCGATCATTTCAACTTCTTCGCCGGGCCGCTGTGGGCCGCGCGGCTGCGCGGTCGCGAGCAGGGGTGGTGTCTCAAGGAAGGCATGGTCGCGGCGGCCCAGCCCAGCGGCGTCACGACGCGGGCGGCGTACGAGGAGCTGCGCGCCGAGCTCCTGGAGGACCTGCGGGCAGCGATGCCCGTCGACATGGTGGTGCTTGCGCTGCACGGCGCGATGGTCGCAGACGGCTACGACGACTGCGAGGGCGACATCCTGGCGCGCGTGCGCGAGCTGGTCGGCCCCGATGTCGTCATCGGTGCGGAACTGGATCCGCACAATCATCTGACCGCGGCCATGGTGAACAACGCGGACATCCTGGTCTGCTACAAGGAGTACCCGCACACCGACGTGCTCGAGCGTGCGCTCGAGCTCGTCGATCTCTGCGCCGCCAAGGTCCAGAAGCGCATCCGGCCGGTGGCGGCGGTCGTCGATTGCGAAATGATCGTCACCATCCATACCTCGCGTCAGCCCGCGCGCGGTTTCGTGGATCGCATCCAGGCGCTGGAAGGCAAGGACGGTGTGCTCTCCGTCTCGATCACTCATGGCTTTCCATGGGGTGACGTGCCGGACATGGGAACGAAGGTGCTCGTGTACGCCGACGGCGATCGCCGCAAGGCGGAGGCGCTGGCACGGCAGCTGGCCGATGAACTGATCGCGATGCGCGCGCAACTGCAGCCGCCCAACCCCGGCATCGACGCCGCCCTGGACGAGGCCCTGGCCCTCGATCGGGGTCCGGTCATCATCTCGGACGGCGCGGACAACCCGGGTGGCGGCGCCGCGAGCGATGCCACCTTCTTCCTGCAGCGCATGCTGGAGCGAGGCATCGGCAACGCGGCCATCGGGCCTTTCTGGGATCCGGTCGCCGCGCGCATCGCCGCAGAGGCCGGTGAGGGAGCACGCCTGAAGCTGCGCATCGGGGGCAAGATCAGTGCGCTCTCCGGCCAGCCGCTCGACCTGGACTGCTCGGTCAGGCGCGTTGCGCGAGAGCACATGCAGACGGGTCTGGCGAACACGCCGACCGCAATGGGCGAGAGCGCGCTCGTCGAGTGCGCCGGCATCGAAATCCTGCTGTGCTCGCTGCGCAACCAGGCGATGGGAACCGACCTGTTCACCGGCATCGGCTGCGAGCTTGCAAGCAAGAGGATCGTCGTCGTCAAATCCTCGCAGCATTTCTACGCGTCCTACGCCCTGCTGGGCGGGCCCGTCATCTACGCGGCAGCGCCAGGGGCGGTCACGATGGATCTGAAGACGCTGCCCTACCGCAAGATCGCGCGGCCGAAGTGGCCTATCGATGCCTGAACGAATCCGAAGGAGACCCCATGCAACGACGCACCCTCGCCGCCCTCGCCGCGCTTGCGCTGGGCACCACCCTGAGCGTGGTCAGCACCGCCAGCCATGCGCAGGGCAAGACCCTGAAGATCGTGGCCCACGCCGACGTGAAGATCCTCGATCCGACCTTCACGACGGCCTACATCAGCCGCAACTTCGGCTACATGGTCTACGACATGCCGTTCGGGCTGGACGAGAAGGGCGAACCCCGGCCGCAGATGGTGGACAAGTACACCACCTCGAAGGACGGCAAGCTGTGGACCTTCACGCTGCGGCCCGGCCTCAAGTTCTCCGACGGCACGCCCGTGCGCGCGGCCGACGTCGTTGCCTCGATGCAGCGCTGGACATCCAAGGACAGCATCGGCCGCGCGATGACGGCGATCTCCTCGCCCGAGTGGAAGGCGGTCGACGAGAGCACGTTCACGCTGAGCCTGAAGGAACCTTTCGGGATGGTTCTCGAAGGGATGGCCAAGCCGTCGGGATTCCCCCCGGTGGTGCTGCCCGAGCGCCTGGCCAAGATGCCCACGACGCAGCCCTTGACCGAGGTCCACGGCTCGGGGCCGTACATCTTCAAGCGGGACGAGTGGGTCCCGGGGAACAAGGCCGTCTTCGTCAGGAATCCTCACTACGTCCCGCGCAACGAGCCGGCGAGCGCCCTGGCCGGGGGCAAGAAGACCTCGTTCGACCGTGTCGAGTGGTACTACATTCCGGACGCCAACAGCGCGGTGGCCGCCCTGCGCAAGGGGGAGGTGGACCTGATCGAGCAGGTGCCGCCCGACTACATCAACCCCCTGCGCGGCGACCCGAACGTGACGCTGAGCCCTTCGGGCTCCTGGCAGGGCTGGATGGTCATGAACCAGCTCTATCCGCCTTTCGACAATCCCAAGATCCGCCAGGCGCTCCTCAAGGCCGTGAACCAGGACAAGTTCATGGCCGCGATGGGCTACCCGAAGGATCTGCGCGTCACCCAATGCGCGACTTTCTTCATCTGCGGCAGCGCGAACGAGACCTTCGCCGGCGCGGAGCCGTGGCGCCAGCCCGATCCTGCAAAGGCCAAGCAGATGCTCGCCGAGGCCGGCTACAAGGGCGAGAAGGTCGTGCTGCTGGTGCCCAGCGACGTCACCTATCTCAACGCCGAGGCGCTGATGGCGGCGCAGACCATGCGCAGCATCGGCATGAACGTCGACATGCAGACGTCGGACTGGGCGACGATCGGGGCGCGCCGGGCGAAGAAGGACCCGCCGCAGTCCGGGGGCTGGAACATGTACGTGACGGTCGCCGGCAGCTTCGACGCCGATTCGCCGATCACCAATGCCTACCTGAGCGCGCCCTGCGGCACGGCGCTGCCGGGCTGGCCGTGTGACAAGCAGCTGGACGAGCTGCGCACGGCCTGGCTCAAGGAGACCGATCGCACCAAGCGCAGGGCGCTGCTCGACCGGTTCCACGAGAGGGCCTTCGAGGCGCTGCCCTACATCAGCGTCGGCCAGTACTCGCCGGCCAGGGCAGTACGCAAGGAGATCAAGGGCAGCGAGAAGATGTGGGGTGGCCTGCCGCTGGTCTGGCACCTCGAGAAGTAGGCGCGGGCATGGGCGGCTACCTGGTGCGCCGGCTGGTCGCCACCGTGCCGGTGATGGCGGTGGTGGCCGCCGTCGTCTTCCTGCTGATGCATCTGGCGCCGGGTGACCCTGCGGCCCTGATCGCAGGCGACCTGGCAACGACCGAGGACATCGCGCAACTGCGCATCGCGCTCGGGCTCGACCAGCCCCTGTGGCGGCAGTTCATTCTCTGGGCCGGCCGCATCCTGACCGGCGACCTGGGTACCTCGATCTTCACGAACGTCCCGGTCAGCGAGCTGCTCGCGCAGCGCCTGGAGCCCACGCTCTCGATCGCCTTCATCACGATGGCGATCGCGATCGTGCTCTCGATCCCCCTCGGAACCCTGGCGGCGGCCAGGGCTGGAACCTGGGTCGACCGCGTCGTGATGGTGTTCGCGGTGCTCGCCTTCTCGCTGCCGGTGTTCCTCGTCGGCTACCTCCTCATCTACGGGTTCGCGATCCATTTCGACTGGTTCCCGGTACAGGGCTACGTGCGGCTGTCCGAGGGCGGCATCGCCGGCTGGCTGCGCAGCCTCACGTTGCCATGCGTCAACCTGGCCCTGCTCTACATGGCTCTGCTGACGCGCATGACGCGCGCGACCGTGCTCGAGGCCTTGCAGGAGGACTACATCCGGACCGCGCGTGCCAAGGGTTTGGGCATGCTGGCGGTGCTCGGCCACGCGCTGCGCAACGCCGCGGTGCCCATCGCCACGACGGTCGGCGTCGGCATTGCGCTGCTCATCGGCGGGGTGGTCGTGACCGAGACCGTCTTCTCCATCCCCGGCATCGGTCGTCTTGTCATCGACTCGGTGCAGCGTCACGACTACCCGGTGATCCAGAGCGTGCTGCTGCTCTCGGCGGGTGCGTACGTGTTCATCAACCTGCTGGTCGACCTGAGCTACAGCCTCTTCGACCCGCGCATCCGCTACTGAGTCCGCCCATGCCTGCCGCGGCTCCTCCCGTCGAACCCGCGCTGGATGACGACGACTTCGCGGCGGCCCCGCCCCGACGCTTGCGCTGGCTGCGCAAGAACCTGACCTTGGTGCTGGGGCTGCTCCTGCTGCTGTGCATGCTCGTCGTCGCCCTCGGGGCGCCGTGGATCGCGACCGCCGATCCGCTGGACCTCGATCCGTCCGCGCGCCTGCAGCCGCCGGACGCGGAGCACTACTTCGGGACGGATGCCTTGGGGCGGGACGTGTTCAGCCGTGCGGTCTGGGGCAGCCGCGTCTCGCTCATCGTCGCGCTCTCCGTCGCCGGGCTGGCCACGCTCTTCGGCGTCGTCATCGGCCTCGTGGCCGGGTTCGTCCGCTGGGCCGATGGGATCATCATGCGCGTCATGGATGGCTTGATGGCGATTCCCGGCATCCTGCTGGCCATTGCGCTCATGGCGGTGACCAGGGCCAGCCTGAGCGCCGTGATCGTCGCGATCACCGTGCCCGAGATACCGCGGGTGGTGCGTCTGGTCCGGTCGCTCGCGCTCACGCTGCGCGAACAGCTGTTCGTCGAGGCGGCGCACGCGGTCGGCGCGCGCCTGCCGGCGATCCTCTTCGGCCACGTGCTGCCGAACATCGTCGCGCCGCTGGTCGTGCAGGCCACCTTCGTCGCCGCCTCGGCGGTCCTGATCGAGGCCTCCCTCTCCTTCCTCGGTGTCGGCGTGCCGGCCGAGACGCCGAGCTGGGGGAACATGATGGCCGAGGGCCGGCACGTGGTCGCGGTGGGGTTCCACATCATCCTCTACCCGGGCATCCTGCTGGCCGCGACCGTGCTGGCGATCAACATGGTGGGCGACGGCCTCCGCGACGCGCTGGATCCCCGCCTGGCGAGGCAGCTGTGACATCGTCCCCTGCCCTGCTGCAGGTCGAGCGGCTGCGCACGCACTTCGACACGCTCGCCGGCACCGTGCGCTCGGTCGACGGCGTCTCGTTTGCGGTCGACGCCGGCCAGACGCTTGGCATCGTCGGCGAGTCCGGCTGCGGGAAGAGCGTGACGGCGATGTCGATCATGCGCCTGGTGCCCACGCCTCCGGGCCGCCACGCCGGTCGCATCCTGTACCGTGGCGAGGACCTGCTGCGCTTGCCCGAATCGGAGATGCGCCGCATTCGCGGGGATCGGATCTCCATGATCTTCCAGGAGCCGATGACTTCGCTCAACCCGGTCCTGACCGTCGGGCGGCAGATCGCCGAGAGCGTGTGGCGGCATCAGAAGGTGGGCAAGTCGCAGGCCATGGAGCGGGCCGTGGAGATGCTTGCCCTCGTGCAGATCCCCGAGCCCGGCCGCCGCGCGCAGGAGTATCCGCACCAGCTCTCGGGCGGCATGCGCCAACGGGTGATGATCGCGATGGCGCTGGCGTGCCGGCCGGACCTGCTGATCGCCGACGAGCCCACCACCGCGCTGGACGTGACGATCCAGGCTCAGATCCTCGACCTCATCCGGCGGCTGCAGGGCGAGCTGGGCATGGCCCTGGTCCTGATCACGCACGACCTGGGCGTGGTCGCGGAGGCTTGCGATCGCGTCATCGTCATGTACGCGGGGCGCAAGGTCGAGGAGGCGTCGGTCCTCGAGCTCTTCGAGCGGCCGCTGCACCCCTACACCCGGGCGCTGATGGCTTCCATGCCGGCGATGAACACGAGGGCGCGCCGGCTCACCGAGATTCCCGGCATCGTCCCGGCGCCTCAGGAACTCGGCCGGGGCTGCGCGTTCGCGCCGCGCTGCCCCTTGGCAAACGAGCGCTGCTGGCGCGAGTCGCCTTTGCCCTACGCATACGGGGACGGGCACAGCGTTGCCTGCCACGCCGTGCAGGGGGGCAGGAGCTTGCAGGGGGCGGCACCGTGAGCGAGCCGCTGCTGGCCGTCAAGGATCTGCGCAAGCACTATGTCGCGCGTCGCCAGTGGCTGCGCCGGCCAAGCCCTCCGATCCTCGCGGTCGATGGCGTGTCGTTCGAGCTCGAGCGCGGACAGACGCTGTCGCTGGTCGGCGAATCCGGCTGCGGCAAGACCACGACGGCCAAGTCGGTGATGCGCCTGGTCGAGCCGACGTCCGGCTCCGTCAAATTGGAGGGCGAGGAACTGACCACGCTGGACAGCGAGACCATGCGCCAGCGCCGCCGCAACCTGCAGATCATCTTCCAGGATCCGTACGCTTCGCTCAATCCGCGCTGGCGCGCCGGTGACATCGTTGCGGAGCCCTTGCGCAGCTACGGCGGCGCGACGAAGGCCGAACGCCGCGAACGCGTGCAGTGGCTCTTCGAGCGCGTCGGGCTGCGACCCGAGACGGTGTCGCGCTATCCGCACGAGTTTTCCGGCGGGCAGCGCCAGCGCCTGGGCATCGCTCGCGCGCTGGCGCTCTCGCCCAAGCTGATCGTCTGCGACGAACCCGTCTCGGCGCTGGACGTCTCCGTCCAGGCCCAGGTGGTCAACCTGTTGATGGACCTGCAGGAGGAGTTCGGGATCGCCTACCTCTTCGTCGCGCACGATCTGGCTGTCGTGCGGCACATCAGTCATCGCGTCGCGGTGATGTACCTCGGACACATCGTCGAGCTGGCGACGCGCGACGGGCTCTTCGCGGACCCTCGCCACCCCTATACCGAGATCCTCCTGTCGGCCGTCCCGGTGCCGGATCCGCGCAATCCGGCTCGGCGCATCCTCCTGCAGGGCGATCCCCCGAGCCCGGCCAATCCTCCGAGCGGATGCCGGTTTCACACCCGCTGTCCGCTGGTCCAGGACATCTGCCGTCGCGAGGCGCCCGAGCTGACGGCGCGCCAGGACGCGTCCGGCCAGACGCGGTGGGTCGCCTGTCACTTCCGTTGAACGACCACGAGGGGCATGCTGTGCGCTACGACCTGCTGATCCGCAACGGCACCGTCATCGACGGCACCAAGGCCCCGCGCTTCGATGCCGACGTGGGGATCCGTGGCGACCGCATCGTTGCCATCGGGGAGCTGGGCGACGCGAGTGCCGCGCGCGTGATCGACGCTCGAGGACTGATCGTGGCGCCGGGCTTCATCGACTCCCACACGCACGACGACCAGGCCTTGCTCGCGCAAGCGGACATGAGCTTCAAGGTGTCCCAAGGCGTCACGACGGTCGTCGCCGGCAACTGCGGGATCAGCGCGGCGCCTCTTCGGCAGGACATGGACCTTCCGATGCCGCTGAACCTGCTCGATGTGCCGAAAGGGGAGCGCTTCACGAGCTTTCGTGCCTACCTGGATGCGCTGCGCGCCTCGCCGCCAGCGGTCAACGTCGCGGCGCTCGTCGGGCATTCGACGCTTCGGGCGGTGACCATGGATGGCCTCGAGCGGGAAGCGAGCGGCGCGGAGATACGCGCGATGCGCGGCCTGCTCGAGGAGGCGCTCGAGGCCGGGGCACTCGGCATGTCGACGGGGACCTTCTACCCGCCTGCGGCGAAGGCGACGGCCGAGGAGATCATCGAGGTCGGCCGCCCGTTGAGCGCGGTCCGGGGCCTGTACGTCACCCACATGAGGGACGAGTCCTCGCGGGTGATGGAAGCCCTCGAGGAGACGTTCCGCATCGGGCGCGAACTCGGGGCCACGGTCGTCGTCTCGCACCACAAGGTCCAGAACAAGCCGAATTTCGGCCGTTCGCGCGAGACCCTCCCCTTCATCCGGCAGACGATGAGTCGGCAGAAGGTCTGCCTCGACTGCTACCCGTACACCGCAGGGTCGACGATGATCCGAACGGACCGCAGCATGCTGGACGGGCGCGTGCTGATCGCCTCCAGCGAATCGCACCCGGAGTGCGCAGGCCGCGATCTCGACGAGATTGCCAGGCGTTGGGGGATCCCGGAAGACGAAGCGGCCCGCCGCCTCCAGCCCGGCACCGCCATCTATTTCCTGATGGACGAGGACGACGTCCGGCGCATCCTGGCTTTCGACGAGACCATGATCGGCTCGGACGGCATCCCTCTCGGCGACAAGCCCCATCCGCGCTTGTGGGGCACGTTTCCACGCGTCCTGGGGCACTACGCCCGTGATGTCGGGCTCTTCCCCCTCGAGACCGCGGTCTGGAAGATGACCGGGCTCACGGCGCGCAACTTCGGACTGAGCGGGCGCGGCGTGGTTGCCGAAGGGCATCACGCGGATCTGGCGATCTTCGACCCCGCGACGGTCCGCGACGCGGCGACCTACGAGCAACCGGTACGCCCGGCGGAGGGCATCCACCGCGTGATCGTCAACGGCCGCGTTGCCTGGCAAGACGGGCGACACACTGGAGCGCGTTCCGGTCAGGTCATTTCGCGCCAACCCCTATGAGGAGTCCTCACATGTCCGCCATCAAGCGTTATCCGACCGCCTATCCCGTGCCGTTCTCCAAGGCGGTCCGCGCGGGTGACTTCCTGTTCGTCTCGGGCGTCCTCGCGATGGATGCGCAGGCCAACATTGTCGAGGGCGACGTCCAGGTGCAGACGCGCGCCATCCTGGAGCGGGTCGCCGCGACGCTCGCCGAATGCGGCTCGGGCATGGAACAGGTCGTGCGCGTGACGGTCTGGCTGTCCAACCTGGACGACTTCGCCAGCTTCAACGAAGAGTACGCGAAGCATTGGCCGCCCGGCGGCCTTCCCGCGCGCTCCTGCGTCCAGGCCGGGCTCTACAAGGGCGCGAAGGTCGAGATCGAGGTGCAAGCGTATGCCGGAGCGGATACCTGAGCGCATCTGTTACGAGGACAACAGGTCTTCATGACCTGCTCCCCGCCAGCCGTACCAAGGAAAAGGAAGTGAAGTCCGCTCACCAGGAGAATGGCGGACATGAGGAAGAGCAAGTACAGCGAGGGGCAGATCATCGGGTTCCTCAAGCAGGCCGAGGCCGGAATGCCGGTGGCCGAGATCTGCCGCAAGGGCGGCTTCAGCGACGCGACGTTCTACAAGTGGCGCTCCAAGTTCGGCGGCATGAAGGCATCCGACGCCAAGCGGCTGCGCGAGCTGGAGGCGGAAAACGCCAAGCTCAAGCGACTGCTGGCTGCAGGCGCACCTGGACATGCATGCGCTCAAGAGCGTTCTGGGGGTAAAGCGCTAGCCCCACGGGTCAAGCGCGAGGCCATCGGCAGGATGATCCAGGAACATCACTTCTGCCAGCGCCGCGCGTGTCGTCTCGTGGGGCTGTCCCGCGACAGTTATCGCCATTCACCCCAAGCTGACCCCAAGGAGTGCGAGCTGGCAGCACGGATCGTCGAAATCGCCCACGCGCGCCGGCGCTTTGGCTACCGGCGCATCCACGACCTGCTGCGCCCGCAGTTCCCGGGCGTCAACCACAAGCGGATCTGGCGGCTGTACAGCGCTGCCAACCTGGCGGTGCGCAAGCGCAAGAAGGTGCGCCGCCCACCCAGCCAGCGTGTGCCGCTGCAGGCAGCCAGCACCGTCAACGAGGTGTGGAGCATGGACTTCGTCAGCGACAGCCTGGCCAGCAGGCAGCGCCTGAAGTGCCTGACCGTGGCCGACGACTTCAGCCACGAATGCGTGGACATCGCCGTGGACTACGGGATCTCGGGCGAATACGTCACCCGGCTGTTGGACCGCGCAGCGGTGTTTCGCGGTTACCCGGGGGCGGTTCGAACCGACAACGGCCCGGAGTTCACGAGCCGTGCCTTCATCGCCTGGGTGCAGCAGCACCACATCCGGCATCTGCTCATCGAGCCGGGCAAGCCCATGCAAAACGGCTACATCGAGAGCTTCAACGGCAAGTTCCGCGATGAGTGCCTGAACGAGCACTGGTTCCAGACGCTGCAGCAGGCTCGCCAGGAGATCGCCCGCTGGCGACGCGACTACAACGAGGTGCGGCCGCACAGCAGCATCGGTCGCATCCCGCCGGCACAATTCGCCGAGCAGCACAGCCGGCATGCCGGCGGTGCTGCTCACCCACCCCCACCCATCAAAGAGATCACGTAACCTTCAACCCGAACTCCTTCCGAACCGCTGGTATGGCGGAAGGGGGCAGCTCACTCCAGCCTGCCGGCGACGGCGTGGCGAAAATGGAATTCATCCGTATGTCGGCGGTTTCTCGCTGAACAGGCCAGGAGACAACGTCCTCGATGTCAATGAGGCAGAATCTTTGAAAGAAACTGTTGCGCCCGGTCACTCCGTTGTCCGGAATCGCCAAAGAACTCATCCTTCGCGCAATCCTCGACAATCTGGCCGCGGTCCATGAAGATCACGCGGTCGGCAACCTTCCGCGCGAAGCCCATCTCGTGCGTCACGCACATCATGGTCATGCCCTCGCCTGCGAGTTCGACCATCACGTCCAATACCTCGTTGACCATCTCCGGGTCTAACGCCGAGGTCGGCTCGTCGAAGAGCATGGCCACCGGGTCCATCGCCAAGGCACGAGCGATGGCCACGCGCTGTTGTTGGCCGCCGGAGAGTTGAATCGGATACTTGTGCGCGTGCGCCAAGAGTCCCACGCGTGTCAGTAGCGCCAGCGACTTCTCGCGTGCCTGCGCGGGACTGCGCTTGAGCACCTTGCACTGCGCGATCGACAGGTTCTCCTCGATGCTCAGATGCGGGAACAGCTCAAAGTGCTGGAACACCATGCCTACGCGTGCACGCAGCCGGTTCATGTCGACCTTGGGGTCGCCCAGCACCGCGCCGTCGATGCGGATCTGTCCTTTCTGGAAGGGTTCCAGCGCGTTCACGCATTTGATGAGAGTCGACTTGCCTGAACCCGAGGGTCCGCAGACGACCACCACCTCGCCCTTGCGTACCCGGGTCGTGCAGTCGTTCAGTACCTGGAAGGTGCCGTACCACTTGCTCAGGTGTTCAATTTCGATCATCGGACGCTTCCTTTCGGCACGGGAGTCAGGAATTCGAACAGCACGTTCGCCACGGCCACGGTGGCCGCTCGCAGCTCACGCAGCGGTACGCGCTCGTCGGCGCGGTGGCCGTTGGCTTCGATCAGGCTCTTGGGGCCAGCGCCGTACATCACCGTGGGAATGCCCGCCTCCGCGTACAGGCGCGCGTCGGTGTACAGCGGCACGCCGATGGGCGTGACGGCCTGACCCAGCGCCTCGCTGGCCTCACGACACACCAGCGCCGTGAGAGACTCGCTGCCCGGCAGGGGCGTGAAGGGGCGTGCCAGCAAGATCTGCCGCACTTCGGCGCGTATGCCGGGCACGTGCGCGCAGGCCTGCACGATCACCTCGCGTAACTCGGTCTCCACGATTGCCGGCGATTCCTCGGGGATGATGCGCCGATCGATGCGCAGACTTACGCGGTCGGCGACCACGTTCGTGTTGATGCCGCCTTCGATCAAACCCACGATCATCGTCGGGTGGCTGATACCGGGCGTGCGCGAGCGCCGCTCGGCGAGGCCGTCGCGGTAGCGGTAGAGCGCGGGCAGTAGCGTTGCTACGGCCTCGATGGCGTCGTTCCCCGTCTCGGGGCGCGCCGCGTGCGCCGATCGGCCGTGCAGCGTCACTTCGAGGTGCAGGCAGCCGTTGTGCGCGACCACCACGTGGTGCGAGAGTGCGGCTGAGATCACGGCATCGGGCTGGCTCAGGCCCTGCTCCAGAATCCAGCCCGGGCCGGTCGTGCCGCCGGTTTCCTCGTCGTAGGTCAGGTGCAATTCCACTGTCCCGCCAAGCGCTGCGCCCAGCGCGTGCGCATGCTTGAGCGCACGCAGCGCCTGCGCATAGGTGGTGAAGTCCGATTTGGACACGGCCGCGCCGCGGCCGTATAGCCAGCCGTCGCGCACTTCGCCGCCGTACGGATCGCAAGACCAGCCGTCGCCGGGAGGCACCACGTCGCCGTGCGCGTTGAGCGCGATCACGGGGCCGTCGCCGAAGCGCTCGCGCACGATCAGGTTCGTGACACTGCGCATGCCGTGCTGACGGCAGACAGCTTCAGGTACGGGGTAGCGGTCCACCGTGAAGCCGCGAGCCTCCAGCAACTCTGCCGACAACTCGGCGTGAGGCCGGCAGTCGCCAGGCGGATTGTCCGAAGGACATTGCACGAGTCGCGACAACCATTGGACCTGATCGTCGAAGTGTTCATCGATGAAGGCACGCATCGCTGCGCGGGCGGCAAATGGGGTCATGGGTCTTGGAGGGCCTTAGTGAAAGCGGTCGATGCGGAAGGGGGTGATATCCACGCCGGTGCGACCGTGCACGATCAGCTCGGTGACCAGTTGCGCCACGATAGGTGCGAGCGTGTAGCCGTTGGAGGTGACGGCGTTGTAGAAGCCGGGGACTCCCGGCACATCGCCGAGGATCGGTGCTCCGTCGATGTTCACGTTCATGCCGGCCCAGCAGCGGATCGCGTGCAGGCCGCTGACGGCCGGCAGTACCCGCCGCGCCACCCACAGGCTACCTTCGATGCTCTCGCGTACGGCGCAGTTCAGGCGCATGCCCTCGTGGAAAGCGGCCGTCCAGCCGCCGCCGATGATTAGCCCGCCCGTGGCGGCCTGCTTCAGACTCAAGTGGCGGTCGGCATGCGCGATGAGGTGATCGACTAACGGTGGCGCTGGCTCGGTCACGATCATCTGCAGCGGTGCCCCTTTGACCGGGATGCGCACGCCCAGCATGTCGCCGATGGTGCTGGACCAAGCGCCGCTGGCGTTGACCACACGGCCGGCGCGGATGACACCGCGCGACGTCTGTGCCTCGAATCCCGCGCTGTTACCGGGCAGGCGCGCGAGTGCGGTCACGTCACACCCACGCATGAAGCGCGCGCCGCGTTGCGCAGCACGTGCGGCCACGGCGTAGGTGGCGCGCAGCGGGTTGATCTTGCCTTCCAAAGGGCACAGTTCCGCGCCCAGCAGGTCCGTGGAAAGGGCCGGGGAGAGCTGTCGCAGCGCGGCGCCATCGATCACCTCGGCCTGGATGCCGTGGCGACGCTCCAGTGCCACTTTGGCATCGAGGAAGCGCATGCCTGCCTCACTGTCGGCGACCATCAGGCCGCCCGTGACCTTGATCTCCAGGTCCTCGCCGCAGTCGTACTCCATTTCCTGCCACAGTCGCACCGACAGCGGGCCCAGCGGCAGCGTGGCTGCGGCCGGGCCACCGCCCTCCTGGGCCTTGGCGCCGAAATCGAAGCTGAGCAATTGCACGTGCAGGCTGCCGGCATTGGCGCCTGAAGCTTGCAGGTTCAGGTCGTCGCGATCCAACACCAGCACGTCCTTCCCGGCGCGTGCAAGGAAGTAGGCCATGCACGAACCCAGCACGCCGCCGCCGATCACGAGTACGTCGACTTGCATGACAGGGAAGGCGCTGGATTCCACTGGGCGTGCAAGATTGGGGGTGATGGCTGGCTTGTGACCGCCCCACTCTGGCTTCTCGAAGCCGAGGGCGCCTGCCGATACTGGTTTTGCCGGGGGGCGCGGCGCGAAGTACTGGTCGGGTACAGGCGCCCGGCCGATCGTTTCCTCGATCAGGCGCGCGGCCGTGACCGCACAGTAGCGACCCTGGCAACGTCCCATGCCCAAGCGCGTGTTGCGCTTGAGCGCAGCTAGAGTGTCGCGCCCGGCACGAATCTGCGCGCGTACTTCGCCGAAACACACTTCTTCGCAGCGGCAGAGGATCGTGTCATCCGGCAGATCGGATAGACGCACCGGCGGCGGCGCGTACAGAGTCCACAGAGCTTGCTGGAAGGCCAAAGCTCGCCGCAACTGCTCCTGCGCCTGGCGGGTGTCAGCGGCTTGTAGGCCCAGTGCGCGCGCTGCCGCTGCGCCGGCGAGCGCGCCACGCGCCTGGGCGACGCTCGAGCCGCCCAAGTCGGCGCCGTCCCCGACGACGTAGACGCCGTCGATGCTGGTGGCACCGTCCTCGGTCGTCTCGGTCGCGAGATAGCCCAGGTGTCGCGGCACGACATGGTGCGCGCAGCCCAGCATGCGCGCCAGTTCGGTGGAAGGTACGAAACCGTAGCCTACGCAGAGTGTGTCGGCTTCGAAACTGCGCGCGGGCCCACCAACGCGGCCTGTCGCGTCGAGAGGTGTGGCGTGCACGCGCTCGACGCGCGTCACGCCCTCGGCCGCAGTCACACCGTGGCCCCACAGCACGGGCACGCCATGCGCGCTCAGAACGCGCAGATACCGCCACCCCTGGACCAGCAGGTCGGGCGCACTACTGGCGGCGCGGACCACGGTGCGCATATGCCGCGGCCCCGGCCGCGGCGCCGATTCGAGGACCGCGAGTACTCGCGCGCCGCCGATGAGCAGTTCGGCTGCCAACTGCAGATTGAGCGGTCCGTTACCGGCCACGACGACTCGCATTCCCGGCGCGACGCGGTAAGCGCGCGCAAGAGTCTGGGCGGCGCCTGTGGTCATCACGCCAGGCAGCGTCCAGCCGGGGAAAGGCGCGGGTCGCTCGTAGGCGCCGGGGGCGATCACGAGTCGCCGGCAGGAAACGATGACGGCGCGGCCGTCGATCAGCGCGCCTACTTCCGTGGGCGAGAAGGCGGCCCACACCTGTGCCCGCTGGTGGACCGTGACGCCAGCCTCGCGGACCGCGCGCTCCAGCGCAATCCCTTGCGCGAACTGGCGATCGGTGGGTGTGGGAGCCGCGTGCGAGGGCGCCAGCGGCTTGAAAAACTGGCCGCCGCTTTGTGGGCGCTCATCAAGCACGGTTACACGCGCGCCGGCACGGGCGACGGTCAGCGCGGCCGACAGGCCTGCTGGGCCGGCGCCCACGACCAGCACGTCGGTCTCCAGGGAGGCCGGCGCAGCCCCGGGCTCGGGCGTCAGCGGACGCAGTGGATCGGCCGCCGTACCGGCCGGCATCGTCGAGCGTACGTGTGCGCCGTCGAATGCTGCGGTCAGGCAAGCGCGCTGGCTGGCTTGGCCGTCGACAGTGACCAAGCACTCGAAGCAGGCACCCATGCCGCAGTACACACCGCGCCGCGCACCGCTGCGCGTGTGGCGTAGCTCTGCAATGCCAGCCGCCGACAAAGCGGCGGCGATTGTCTCGCCTTCCAATCCGTGCACTGGCTGGCCGTCGTACCAAAAGCGGATCGGCCGGCCCGCGGGGCGCACGGCGGGATGGTGCAGGCGGAGTTCGGACATGAGGGGAGACAGCGCAAGCGGCAGCGACTGAATTGTGTTTGACATCACATGACGTATACGTATACTACACGTATACATTGTTCCAGTCACTGTTCTTTGAATCAGGAACGCGCATGACCGCCTTCAGAGGCACCTACACGGTGCTCGTCACCCCCATCACGGCCGACGGCAAGTCGGTAGACGTGCCCGCCCTGAGGAAGTTGGTCGACTGGCAAATCGAACAAGGCATCCACGGCTTAATCCCGCTGGGCAGCACGGGAGAGTTCCTGTCGCTGACGTCAGAAGAACGGCAACTGGTTATCGAAACCTGCGTGTCCGCTGCAGCGAAACGCGTCCCCGTGCTAATTGGCACCGGCGCGGAGTGGACCGATGAGTGCGTACGGCTGAGCCGCGAGGCGCAGAGCATGGGTGCCGATGGCGTGATGATCATTCCGCCTTTCTACAGCACGCCCACCGACGACGAACTCTTCGAGCACTACCGCAAGGTGGGCGAGGCGATCGACATCCCGATCATGGTCTACAACAACCCGGCAACGGCGAACGTGGACCTCAAGCCCGAACTGGTCGCGCGCCTGTCGCGTATCGATGCCTGCCAATACATCAAGGAATCGACGCTGGAGGTCACGCGGGTGCGCGACATCATCGAATTGTGCGGCGATCGCATGACCGTGTTTGCAGGCATCCTGGGTTACGAGTCCTTCTGCTTGGGCGCGCAAGGCTGGGTGGCGGTGTGCTCGAACCTGATCCCGAACATGTCAGCCCGCCTGTTCGAGCTGGTGGCCGATGAGCGCAACTTGCCCGAGGCACTGGCGCTTTACAAGAAGATCCTGCCCATCGTGCGCTGGGTCGGTGGCCACCGCTACGTAGCAGCGTCCAAGGACGGCCTTGGCATGATGGGTTTACCCGTGGGTCGACCGCGCGCGCCGCGCTTGCCGCTGCCCGAAGCCGACCGATGCGAGCTGCGTGCTGAACTCGACCGTCTGGGCCTACTGGACTCCATCGCAGCTTGATGCTCGCATCCGCGATGCTTTCCCTCCCACCAGCGTTCCGCCTCACCTTTGTAGGAGCCTCCCGATGAAGATGCTTTCCGTTCTCGCTTCCGCCACTGCGCTGGCGCTGGGCATGGCTCAAGCCATTGCGCAGGATTGCAAATCGCCCGTGCCGGATTCGGCGCTGGTGAAAAAGGGCACGCTGCTGATGTCGGTGAACCCCACCCTGCCGCCAATGCAGTTCGTCGATCAGAACGGCCAGCTCAAGGGTATGCGCGTGGAACTGGGCGGGATGATCGCCAAGCGCTTGTGCCTCAAGCCCGAATACGTCCGCATCGAGTTCTCGGCAATGATCCCCGGTCTGCAGGCGGGGCGCTGGGATGTGATCAACACCGGCATCTTCTACACCGAGGAGCGCGCCAAGTTGATGAACATGCTGCAGTATGAGGACCAGGCGATCAGCATCAGCACGACCAAGGGCAACCCACTGAAGATCAGCAAGCCCGAGGACCTGTCGGGCAAGAGCATTGGTGTGGAGATCGGTGGCTTTGAGGAGCGCAAGGCGCGCGAGCTTGACAAGGCGCTAACGGACAAAGGCATGAAGGGCATGACCATTCGTACCTTCGAGAATTTCGCGATGGCCTACCAGTCGCTGCGCGCGGGTCAGGTCGAAGTGGCGCTGTCGATCGACTCTACCGCGGCGGAATATCAGAAGCGTGGCGAGTTTGACCGCGTGCTGCATGGCTTGTTTCCCACGCCCGTGGCGCTGGCGACCAAGAACAAGGCGCTCGCCGACGCCATGGCCAAGGCGCTCAACGACATGAAGGCCGATGGTAGTTTTCAGAAGCTGTTCGACCAGTACGGCGTGAAGCCCATCGACGGCGAAATCGTCGTTCGTGGCCCGGCAGGCTGAGCCGGCCGTTGCGCTGCGGCATGGAGCGCCGTGACACGCCGCCTACTGATCTCGCACAAGGAACGCAATGGCACAAGGCTGGAATTGGTCTGGCTTTTTCGACTACCTGACCAACTCGTACATCCTCGGCGGCGCCGTCACCACCCTGTGGCTTACGCTGGCGGCGATCGTCGGCGGCTTGGTGCTTGGTTGCGCGCTCGCGTTGGCCCGGCTATCGTCCTTCCGCTGGCTCTCGGCGCCGGCGCACTTCTATATCTGGGTGTTCCGCGGCACGCCGCTGCTGGTGCAACTGATCATCATCTACACCGGCTTGCCGCAGCTCGGACTGCGTCTGTCGGTGGTGGAGTCGGCGCTGGCCGGGCTGATCCTGAACGAAGCAGCCTACCTCGCCGAGATCGTGCGCGGCGGCATTCTGGGTGTACCCGCAGGGCAGACAAACGCCGCCCGCGCGGTGGGCTTCAGCGGAGCGCAGGCGATGCGTTATATCGTCATGCCACAGGCGCTGCGGTTGATCGTCCCGGCGCTGGGCAACAGCGTCAACGGCCTGCTCAAGACCACTTCCATCACTTCCGTCATTTCGATGGAGGAACTGCTGCGGCGTACCCAGGTGCTGATCCAGGAGAAGTTCATGGTGCTGGAACTCTTCATTGTTGCGGCCACCTACTACCTGCTGATGACGACCGCCTGGGACTTCGTGCAGCGTCGCATCGAGCGCCACTTCGGCCGCGCTTACAGCACCACCGTGTCGACCCCCAAGCCCGATACAGTGCTGGAACAGCGCTGAAAGGAGACCTTCGCATGTCGCGCTATGACCTGATCGTGCGGAACGCTGACATCGCCACGGTCGGCGATCGTTATCGCGCGGACATCGGCGTGCGCGACGGATGCATCGTCGCCATCGCCCAAGGCCTGGACGGAGAGGCCGCGCAGGTGGTCGACGCGGCTGACCGGTTGGTCACCCCCGGCGGCGTGGACGGACACTGCCACTTCGACCAGCCGACCAGCGACGGCTCGAGGTATGCCGACGACTTCTTCACAGGAACGCGTTCGGCAGCTTGCGGCGGCACCACCACGGTGCTGCCGTTTGCCCTGCAGCAAAAGGGCGGGTCCATCCAGGCTGCGGTGGACGACTACCACCGCCGCGCCGAAGGTAAGGCCGTGATCGACTACGCCTTCCATCTGATCGTCGCCGACGCCACCAAGGACGTGACGCAGCGCGAACTGCCGCAGTTGATCGAGAGGGGCTACACCTCCTTCAAGATCTATATGACCTACGACGACCTGAAGCTGGGAGATCGTCAGATCATCGAGGTGCTCGCAGTGGCCCGTCGCCACGGTGCGATGACCATGATCCACGCCGAGAACAGCGACTGCATCGCGTGGCTCACCGAGCACCTGCTCGACGCTGGCCTCACTGCGCCGCGCTACCATGCCAGCTCGCGCCCCATGGCGGTGGAGCGTGAGGCCACGCACCGCGCCATTGCGCTCGCGGAACTGATCGACACGCCGATCCTGATCGTGCACGTCTCAGGCCGCGAGGCCGTGGAGCAGATCCACTGGGCGCGCGGCCGCGGCCTGCCCATTCACGCCGAGACCTGCCCGCAGTACTTGTTCCTGAGCGCGGAAGATTTGGGTATCGACCTCGATGACAAGATGCAAGGTGCGCGCTGCATCTGCAGCCCGCCGCCGCGCGAAAAGGCCAATCAACCCTTCATCTGGAACGCGCTGTCCAGCGGCCTGTTTACCATCGTCTCTTCCGACCACGCGCCGTTCAACATGGAAGGACCGCATGGCAAACGGGTGGCGGGTAAGGCGGCATCCTTCGATCGCGTGCCAAATGGAGTACCCGGCGTGGAAACGCGCCTGCCGCTGCTAATGAGCGAGGGCGTGCTCGGCGGGCGCATAGACGTGCACCGATTTGTGGAGCTGACGGCGACGAACCCGGCGCGCCTCTATGGCCTGTACCCGCGAAAGGGCACCATCGCCGTGGGCAGCGACGCTGATTTCGTGATCTGGGAACAGTTCCCCGAGGGCCAGGAACGCATCCTGACCAATGGCATGCTGCACCATGCCGTGGACTACACACCCTTCGAGGGGATGCGCCTGCGCGCTTGGCCAGCCTCCACCATCTCGCGCGGGCGGCTAGTGTGGCATCAGGGCCGATTCCTGGCCAGTGCCGGTTGGGGCAAGTTCCTGCCTTGCCTGCGCCCGCGAGAGCCGCGCTTGTCGAATCCGCTTGAACAATGGACGTGAGCGGGTCCCTCGTCGTTTCGTGTGGAAAGAGACATTGACAATGTCCACCGGGCGGTGTTCAAGCGGGAGAAGCGATGAGCCTCGAGGTTGAAGCGCTGTTCACCAGTGCACTGGGTTTGCAGCCGC